>Ga0208916_10000845_pt1 | contig 13826 bp, 28 predicted proteins | sample DEB19_08_DNA_5_FD_184523 | JGI IMG/M metagenome (GOLD analysis project Ga0208916, IMG submission 184523) | Aqueous microbial communities from the Delaware River and Bay under freshwater to marine salinity gradient to study organic matter... | ecosystem: Environmental > Aquatic > Marine >... | reverse complement strand
AAATTACATTTTATCTTTAATTTTATCTTTAATTGTCTCTTTAACTTTTTTATTCTCTTGCGAGACTTGGGATAACTTGCGCAAATAAAATATTTTAATTATTTTTAAAAATAATGCTTGCATTATAAAAAGCCTTGTATAATATAGGTTGCGAAGGTTAATAAAAAGACTTTTAAAAATAAATAAAATATTTAATAGGATTTATTTATGAAAACACTAAAAATAATTTTAATATTTATTGGCTCTTTTGCTTTAATGTTTTGTCTAGGTGCATTTTGCTATGCTGATTTTAATTTTAAAAATTGGAGCCCAGTAGGTCGCTTTTTTACTGTGGCAGTAGCTTTAGCAATAGCGCCCCTTGCCATTTCTGCGGTTATCATGCTCGACAATGACAATTAACCATGGCATAACTCGGTACGGCGGGTAAAGAAGAGTGCAAATATCAATAAAATGATTGACAGGAGGCAAAAGACCCCAACGGTCGCAAGTTTAAACCTTAACTTTGCCAAAAAAAGTGGTTATGCTTTTGACAGCTCGGAAAGACGGCAACCTAGCTTAGGTAAAGAAGAAGGCAAATTAGCCAGTTAAAACATAATAAAAAGCTTTAAGTATGAAGCTTTGAGGTTTGCGATGCTAGTGGGGTCGTTTTAATTTGGCTTTTTAAACATGTTCCTTGCAATCGCAAAAAAATACTCAGTTAGCCTTCTGTAAAAAGGCACAACTCGGCACGAGTAAAGATGGTGCGAAAATACCTTATTTACGGGCTTGGTCGCTCCTCTGAATAAGGGTAGATTGTGTAGAGGAAGACTAGCCGTAGAAATGCGCGTTATCAATGGTAGAAAGGTTCTAGTGCCGTCTTCGTGTGGGTTCAAGTCCCATCACAATTGCAGTTAGCCTTCTGTAAAAAGGCAATTAAACCCCTCAAATTCGAGGGGTTTAGAAAATATTAACTTTAAACAAAAAAAATATGAAGATTAAAATTTTTAAAACAAGAAAGGAATTTTGGCAATATGCTAATGAGCTTTTTAAACAAAGGGTAACAAACGGAGCTATATCTCGACAAGTTGATAGAGAGAATGTTGAAATTAATATTCCTTATGTCGCCTATGCACGCTACATTGAAAAAACAATTCACGGCGAAGATGCGAGCGAAGTTAAAGGATTTAAACCAAGTCAGAACCAACAAATTACTGATAGATTACAAGAGGAGTTGATTAAACTTTTAACAAAAGATGCTGAAGAAGTTGTCTTAGAAAATGATTTGTTTCAAGTTGTTGTTAAAAAATCAGAAGGCGATTTACAAACTGCAGTTGATAGATTAATTGATTATAGTGCATATGCTTTAATTACGCACGAAAAAAAGCATATCGACCCAAACAATAATGTTTTTCTTTATATTAACAATCACGAAGTTTATTTGTCAAAAAGACAAACAATAAAATTTAACCAAGCAATTCAAGATAAGCTCGATGAATACTGGGCGGAAAACCAAACAGAAAATGAGAAAGAAGCGACTAAAGCGGAAAAGCTTTGGGAAATGAATGAGGGGAGATAGTATGAACGAATGGCAACCAATTGAAACGGCACCAAAAGACGAAACTAAAATTTACGGAACTAGAATTTTAGCTTTTTTTCCACTTGAAGAGGAAAGCGATTATTCTAGTCAAATTGTAATAATAAGATGGAGTTATTACAAACGATGGGAGTTGGCTGAGTATAGTGGAGAATTAGATCATGAATTTTATTCACAACCAACTCACTGGATGCCTTTACCGAATCCACCAAAACAAGAAAAGGAGATAGTATGAGTAAAACATTAGAGCAAATCCAAGAATTTAACCGCAGGAAAATCATTTGTGCGGTTAATGGAACTGAGAATTATGAGGAGGCTTTAAAGCTAGAATATGCTAAAAAAGGCAATAATACAATATCAGTTCCACTTCGAGAATATGAAGGTGAAGACCTTACGCTTGATAGAGTGTTAATTGCTATCAGACAGCGTGGTTATTATGACGACATTTGGTTTGGTGAAGACAATGATTGTTCTTTGGAATTTGATATTAAAAATTTATCTTGGGACTTAACCAATCGAACACTTGAAAAGCAATTGGGAGAGACGCAAAGGGCTATTTATGAATTATTGGGAGGTGAAAATGAGTAATAAAATAAAGCAATATTTGTTTTATAGAAATAAAGATTATACAAAGTTATTTTGTAAAATTTTTAAAAATCATAATGATAAAACGCTTAATGGTATAAAACATGGTCAATGTATAAAAAACTCAAAAAATGAGATTTGTATTTTATTTTATTGCGATGAGAGCTTTAATTGCAATGGTTTACCAAGTGCTTATAGCAAAGATTGGTATTTTTTTAATTTAAAAACTAAAAATATTGAACGAGTCAACCCCTATAATAATTTTATTTTAAAGCAAAACAATGACTAAAACAACGAATTACGAAATTTCAAAAAAACTTTCTGAGATTGGGTTTAACGCTGGGACTGATTACTTGTGTGTAGAAGATGGGGGAGAAATTAGTTGTGTTAATAAATTTCATTTTAGTGATTACTTTAGATTTGGAAAAGCATTGTGTAAAAGTTATAATTTAGAGACTTTGCTTGATGCTTTGCCTGAAAAAATAAAAGTTGGTGAAAGCAGATATAGAACTCCACAATCAAAGCTATTTTACTTTGATAAAATAATTGGATATGCAAAAGAACCTAAAATTGAATTTCAATTTTATTGTCGTATTCAAGAAAACGAATCACTAGCCGACACTGCTGGGCGATTGATTATTTTGCTAGAATCTAAAAATTTAATTAAATTTTAAATATATGAACGAAACTTTAGAAACACAAATAGAAAATATTAGAAATCTTTCAAACGAGCAATTTGGAGATGTATATGAAGAAAATCATATTGACGATGTTATTTCTATTGCTGAATACAATGGCAATATTGAAACAGCTATACAAGCCATTTTAATTATCGACGAGCTTCAAAAAAAGTTAAATGAAATGACTATTTGCCGAGACAAAGCATTAGAGCAACCATTCAAATTAGCGCAAGATATTGTTAAATTAAAAAACGAGATTGATTTAGTAATTGAAGCTTTAAGATGTTATGCAAAATCCGATAATTCTGAATTAGCAAAAGAAACATTAAAAAAATTAAATGCAAGTTTATGAAAAAATACATCGCAGTAATTGATAAAGATTTTGGCGTAATATTCCCCGACTTTGACGGTTGCGTAAGTGCTGGTAAAGACCTTAACGACGCAATAGAAATGGCACAAGAAACATTAGAGCTCGTGAAGATCATGTTGAGGGCATGTGGTGAGGAATTGCCAGAACCTAAAACACTGGAGCAGGTTAAAAAAGAATATCATGAAAATGTTTTCAAATATCAACCAATTTTTATAAAATAATGAAAAAATGTTCTAATAGAAAAAAAATTGATAAACATGTAAATAAAATAGTAAGAAGTTTTATTCCAATTGGATATTGGGTTTATCCTGACGGCGAGCATATACCTTTATTTAAAACACCATTTAAAATAACGCAAAAAATTTATCTTAAATTTGGCGTAAAGTATAAAGAATTTTATTTAAAAAAATGAAAAAAAAACAAATTGTAATTTTAAAACCTATTAACAAAGAAAAAGGGTTTTGCATTGATGATAAACTTTATAATGAATGTTTAAAAAGAATTGGTATAGAAAGCAAAAAGAGAGATATTGATCCATTTGTCTTTATTACAAAAGAAACAATAGCTTTTATTATTTCAGCTTTTCTTGATAGATACCAAAACAAAAAAATAAATAAATAATATGAAAGAAACCAAAACAGCTTATATTTTAGCCACAATTAGGACAAAAGGTTTTATTGAAGCTAAAAACATTAATCAACTAGCTTTGAAGCTTGATATTAAGCCCGAAAATTTGAGACATATAATTGACGATATAGAAGTTGCAAATGCGGTTAATGAAGAAACAAAACATAACCACCAAGATTATTATTTTAGAGGTAAAGGCAAAAAGAAAAAAGGGACAGTAGTATTGTGCTACAAATTTGTTGATGAAGCTAAAAGTGTTTTAAGCGATAAAATGAAAGAAATTTTAGGGGTAAAATAATATGACATATTTATTTTTGTTACTTTTGTTAACTTTATTAACAGCCTTTCATAGCTATTTTTTTTATAGCTTGTGGCTTTTATGGAAAAAGGGAGCTAATAGGCTTTCATGGTATCACGGGCTTTTTTTCGCAATATCGGCAAGAGTTGTTATTGATTTTTGGATTCAATTTTTAAATTTTATATTAGTATAATATGGCTAAAAAATATATTGGAGAAAATTTTACACTTAATAAAGTTTTACTGGCTATTCATCAAAATAGGATTAAAAATAATTTGCTAAAATTCTCAATGAAAAGCGATGGTATTATTGTTTATTCACTTTATGGCAAAGGGAACTGGGATAAAGTAAAAAGTATTAGATGGGATTTAACTAAAGATTTCTTAGGCGAACAAAGCAAAGAAACTATAACGAAGATTTTAAAACTAATAAATAAAGATTTTTAAAAATAATTCTTGACTATTAATTTAGCTAGTAATATGATACTTCCACGCACTAAATAAAAACCTTTTTAAAAAAATATTAACTTAACTTAAAAAATATGACATTTCAAATAAAAAAAGCAACAAGAAAGGCAATACCAGCTATAATTTGTCTATATGGCAAATCTGGCGGTGGCAAAACATACTCTGCATTAAAATTAGCTCAAGGATTGGTTGGGAAAGATAGAGTTTGTTTAATTGATACCGAGAACGGCAGAGCAAGTCATTACGCAGATGAATTTGATTTTGATATAATTGATTTAGAACCTCCATTTAGCCCAGCTCGCTATATTCAGGCAATTAAAACCGCACAAGATAATGGGTATAAAGCTATTGTTATTGATTCAATTTCTCACGAATGGGAAGGTATTGGTGGTTGCTTAGAAATGGCAGAAGGAAAAACTGGATTACAAGCTTGGGCTAAACCAAAAGAGCAACATCGTAAAATGATGAATATGTTATTACAGTCTAAAAGTCATATTATTTTTTGCGCAAGAGCTAAGGATAATTTAGAGCAAGTAAAAATTAATGGTAAAACTGAAATTGTAAATCATGGATTAATGCCGATTCAAGAAAAAAACTTTCCTTTTGAAATGTTAATCACTTTAAAAATGCAAGATAAAGGTAAAGTTGTGATTGAAAAATGCATTAAGGGTTTAGAAGAATCTTTAAAAATCAATGGTTATATTAATGAAAATCATGGCAAAATTATTGCTGATTGGATTAATAAAGGTGAAAAAGTCAATTTAGAAATTAAGCAATTAATGGCTGATGCAAGACTTGAAGCCATAAAAGGTGAGGCAAATCTTAAAAATTGGTTTGAAACCCTTGACGAAAAGCAAAAATTAACCGCTAAAGATTTTAGCAATGAATTTAAAAAAGAATTATCTAAAATAGCTAAAGAAATTGTAGAAGATATTGAAGTAATTGAATTTGAACAAAGTTTAGAAATACAAGATATTTGTAAAATAAAAGGCGTAGACATTAAACAAATTTGCCAAGTTTACAAAATCAATTTAATTACTGATTTACCAGCCTCTAAATTTGTAAAAGTTATTGAGACCTTAAATTCAAAACCTGATGCAGTAAAAGATGAGGTGGTGAATGCAAATAATTAGAGATATAGAGCAAGGTAGCGATGAATGGTTACAATTAAAATTAGGGGTTGCTTCAGCCTCTAATTTTGATAAAATTATTACATCAACTGGCAAAGAGTCTGAAAGTTTAAAAAAATACGCTTTACAATTAGCAACTGAGTTAATGCTAGAAACTCCTGAGCCATCTTTTAAAAATGATGTTATGGCAAGAGGTAATGAGCTAGAATCATTAGCGAGAGATGCTTACCAAGAGCAAACTTTTAAGGTTGTTGAGCAAATAACAATGTTTAAAAGCAATTGTGGTAATTTTGGATATTCTCCTGATGGTCTTGTTGACAAAGATGGTTTAGTTGAAATAAAATGCCCGATTGCCACAACTCATTTTAAATATTTGCTTGATAATAAAATGCCAACTGATTATTGGCAACAAGTTCAAGGCGGGCTTTGGGTTAGTCAAAGAAAATGGATAGATTTTGTTTCGTATAACTCATATTTTAAAGATAAGAAATTGTTTGTTATTCGAGTTGAAAGAGATGAGGAATATATCGCAAAGTTAGAACAGCAAGCAAATAAAGTTATTTTGTTAAGGGATGAATATTTAAACAAATTGGAGGGGAAATGACTAAATTCATCTTTACTCCCGAATCTGGTAAAATGCAATTTAGCGACTCGGTTTATTTACATACCAAGGATTTAATGCAAAAAGGCAAAGAGTTTCAGGTTGAATTTAAGCCGTTCGTTAAATCTAAATCTTACGACCAGCTTAAGGGAATACATAAGCTTTGTGAGATTTATGGCAATTATATGTCGGAGGGCTTAGGGGTTAAAATTAGCTTTGATAACGCTAAGGAGAGCCTTAAATATGCTATTAACTATACTCGATTGGCTAATAAAGATGAAGCTGTAGCGGAAGCGCTAAGAAACAAAAGAGAGAAAGAATTACTTAGGATAAATATGACAATTACAGAATTTAATTCTTTAGTTGAGGGTTTGCAAGAACATTTTCCAGTCCCAGCTTCATTTAAAGATGCGACTCTTGAACAAATGCAGGAGTTAATCGAAAAAGTTCATGAACTTGGGCGAGAAAGAGGTTGGCATAACTTGATTTTAACGAATCAGGAAATGCAAGAAATGATTAATTATTATGAACAAAAATAAATAAAAAAGAATTATGGTAGATTGTAACATTTATCAAGAAATTGAGGAAACCGAGAATCAGAAATTTTTTAGAAAATATTTAGAAAAATTTAAAACTGATGAATATGGGTGCATTTACATGGATTTATATATAGATGGAAAGTTAATTGAGGGGGCAGAACTAAATTACGGCGCCACAATTGATGATTTTGTAAATCCTAGTTATCAATTATATGAGACTGTTCGCTTACTTAATTTAATATATATTGACGCAAAGGGCGGTTCTGATATAGCTTCATCATCAAGTCACTATAATAATAATCTAGCAATTTATGCACATATGACCAAATGCATTAATGATAATGATTATTTAATTTATGAACAAAAATTTAATGCAAAATACAAAGGAAAATATGAGGGGTTATAGCAAATATAAAAATATTAAAACCGCAGATGGTTTTGATTCTAAGAAAGAAGCTAAGCGCTTTAAAGAATTAGAATTAATGCAAAGAGCGGGAGTTATTAGAAATTTGACAAAACAAAGCCCGTTTAATTTATTACCTAGTTTCAAAGATAAACAAGGTATAACTGAGAGGGGGATTAAATATGTAGCTGATTTTGTTTATTTTGACATTGAAAAAGGTTCGTTAGTAATTGAAGATGTTAAATCGCCTTTTACCAAAAAATTGCCAGCTTACATTATTAAAAGAAAGTTGGTAAAATTTACTTATCCAGAATATTTATTTATAGAGGTTTAATGACAAAAATATTAAAAGTTATTGGAATTCCTTTTGCTATAGTAATAACTCTTATTTTATGCACTTGGATAATTGTTGGAAATTTTATTATGGCAGGAAAGGTTATAAATCACTACTATCCTAAAACAGAAAAAACGGATTGCAAATAATTAATCGCACCAGCTTTTTTTCTTTTTGCCATAATAAACCCTACCAAGCCCGTTTTTAATCAGGTCTTGAGCTAAATCGTTATTGTTGATAAGAACTTTGGCAACGATTCGACCGCCATATTTATCCCACTTGATTTCGGTAAAAGTAATTTTTTGATTATTCTTTTGAGCATTCTCAATTGTTTTTTTTGTTATATATTGTAGCTTTTGCCCTAAAGCATTTTCTTTTTCACATTTAGCGCGCGGAGTTTTTTCAGGAGTATCAACGCCTTTGGCTCTTACAAAAAGTTTTAATTCTTTTGGCAAGAATTGATTAGCAATCTCTAAAGTATCGCCATCAAGAGTTCTAAGCACTTTCCATTCGTAAACTTCCGCTTTTGCGGTTGAAGTAAATAATAAAAAAATTAAGAATATTATCATAGACTTATAATTAAGCATTTGTTACAACCCATTCGCCATTTATTAATTCAGCAAATCCGACAGAGTTTTTATTATCTTTATCATTCAAATTAAATTGTATGTGAATACAACCTTTTTCAATTAATATTTTGTCAAAACTAATTTTGTTTTTTTTGCAAGCGTTAGCCACAATTTTACCGCCCTCCTCAATGTCTTTGCCAATAATACGAAAATCACAAGCCAAACCTTGCATGTGTCTTGATGATAGACTTCCTTTAACTGCTTTATTTACCTCTGGTGTTCGATAACCGCTAGTAATATCAATTGGCAAGTTAATTGCATCTCTTATCTTTTGCATTTTTGTTGCTGTATAAATCAAGCAAGTTAAAATACCAAGCTTAGGAGTATTATCTAAACCCGTGTTGGTTTTAAACCACTCTTCTTTTTTAAAGTTTTTAGTTTCTAAATCGTCAATTGTGATAATTTGCGTTGTTGTTACAAAGTCTTTAATTTTTTTTAAAATTCCCATAAATTATTTAAACCTTTCAAAACATTGATTTTGTAAAGACGGGTCTAAACAACCGCAATCTTTTATTGATTTTATTACAGTAAGACTATTAAAAATGTCTTTATTATTTATTACTGATTTAAAATGGCTTTTATTAATTACTGGTATATTTTCACAATAATTATTACTCACTAAACATTTTTTCGAGCAACTGCTCACGGTCAGCAATAGAATTATTAATATTTCTTTTTTTAATAATTTCAACATTTTCTTTTGTGTTTTGGTTCTGAGTTTTAACAATAGCCTCGATTCTTTCATACTCCTTAACTTTGTCCTGAGCTTCAAAATAATTATTAACAAAGCTAATAATAAACAAAAGTAAAATTACTCCAATAACTCCGATTACAAAATTTTTGGATTTAAGAATTAATGGTAAAATAAAGCTAAACATTATTTTTTAAATAAAGATACAGTTCCTAAGCCTAAAATCGCAAAAAAACCACCGCCAGCATAAAACAAGAACTTTCCTAACAAGTCAAATGTTTCTTGTTTTACGGGTCTAAAAATGTCAACTCCTATTAAAATAAAATAGCAATAAAAAGCAAATATATATAAAATGCCGTAAAGTACAGCGCCTGTTTTTTTTGTAAACATGTTATTTATTAATTAAAGTTAATTTTTCTAATACTAGTTTCATAGTTTGCCTTGCCTCAACAGTTTCCTTATCTTTATCGTGCTTAACATCTTTGTAAGCGTTTAAATCCATTTCTAATTTAGATATTCTTTCTTCAAATTTTTCTTTAAATTCTTCAATAAGTTTATGCGTTTTTTCATCTCTTTTTTTATTTTCCTCAGAATCTTTTTGTAATTGCGAATATTTATTAAATTCATCTTTTGATTTAAAAATAAATATTAAAAAAACTTTGAGACCTTTATATAAAAGCTTTAAAAAATAAAAAGCAATAGCAAGTTTTGCAATAATAGCAAATACTGCGGGGTCTGCTAATTCTTTGATTTGGTTAATAAAATCTTTAAAGTCCATTTTTGGGGCAAATATTTGAAATTATAAAATTAACATTTTTCTCTATATTTCCAACTTTATCTTCAATAGGTTTTAATCTTTCATCCATTTTTTTGTTTAGTTCGTTATTTGCTTTGCTTTTAATTGTGGTAAACGCACAATAACCAAATAACGCAACTCCTGCCGTAGAAAAATTAGGAGCTTGCTCCATCAGTTTCATAATTTGCATTATCTCATTCATATCTTCTTTTTCCAATGTTTACCACCTGCAATAATAACGGCGCAATAAAAAAGTTTAGATTTCCAAACTTCTAAATTACTGTTCCGTAAACCGCTGTAAAACGCCATGTCCGCATCTCTACGAAACATGTCAAAGGTTTTTAGCTCTGAATATAAAAAGTCGTGAGCAATCGCATTTTCAACACCAACATCAAAGTTGGAAAAAAAAGGTTTAAATATAAACGGAATTGTAAAGCCGTTAGATTCAAAGCCTGCAGGAATTACATAAGGCTCAGGAAGTCTTTGACCAGCAAAATTGATATAAAATTTTAAAGGCTCTATAAGAACAATTTTATCTTTTTTATCTTTTTTTGCCGTAAAAACTGGCTTGTCTATAAATTCAAATCCTGATCTCATTAACCCTCAAATTTAATTGCTTCGACTTCCTCAACACTTTTACAAGCGCTGATTTCGATTTGTTTATTTTTAAACAATATATTGTTTTGAATTTCTCTACCTTGAATGTGCTGAGCTAATGAAAATGCAACAGGAAAGATATTAACCACGCCAGCTTGTTCTTTACCGTCTTTAATAATAGTTGTAGGATACGGAACAATTTTTTGTTTTATGCAAGTATTGTAAATTGTTTTTTCGCTTGCGTAATCTGTGCCAGTTTTTTTAGCAAAATCATTGCAACTTACATAATCCAATGTGCATTTGGCTAAAAAACTTTCAGAAGTTAAATTGCTATTTGGTATATCATTGACATGCCAATAAAACCTAACATCTGGTCCAATTTTAGAGCCATCTATAATTTCAGGCGCAAGGTGTGATGTAAAAGGTTCAGTTTTTTTTGCTAAAATGTAAGCTTCGAGTTTTGCAAGTTTTTCGTTTTTTGCTTTTTGAAGCAAATAAACTTTTATTTCTTCGTCAGTAAGTTTTGTTGCGACATCCACATCAAAATTTAAATCTGATTCAAATATTGTGAATGCGCCGTTTGGTTGTTTCTGTTTGAAATACATTTTAATTCCTTATTTTGATTGATTTTATTTTGCAAGTTTGGTTTGAAACCCCACCTGCTGTGGAAAAATTTTTCCAATAAATTTTGCCATCTGTTGTATAAACAGAGCCTCCACCCATTGCTTGAAATCCGTTATTTGTGCCTGCAGAGATGCATTCATGAATATCGCTTGATGATTGTTCGCTTCCATAAACTGAAATATCAGAAGATCCCGCACTTGCGGTCGACAAATAAAGCCTAACAACAAATTCTAGTGTTTCAATTGTATTTAAAATTGTAGTATTTCCAGCTCCAGTGGCAGTTCCGCTAAAAACTTGTATACTTTCACCAGCTCCTAAAACAAGTCGCTTATCGTTTACATCCCATTTAGCGGTTGCAATATTTGTAGAAGCATTTACTCTTATAATGGCATAATCAATGATGCCTAAATTTGTATAACCGCTAGGAACTGTAGGTGAAGTTGCGGAAGTGCTAAACAAAATATCATAAGCTAGCGTAGAATTATTTTGAATAACATAAGTTCGATAAAATGTGCTTGCAGTTCTTGCCCCCGAATCTAATCCATTTTGACCAGTTCCAGCTGTCCACGCACCGCTTGATTGAATTTTTTTAGTGATTGCAGATAAATAAATCTGATTGCCCGCTGATGTTATAAAAGTTCCCGCTCCAAAATCTACGACATCGTTTGGAGATGCAACATTATTTGCTATGGTGATTGGGTTGTTGAGGTAAGCAACGCCTTGAGTTGTGGTGGTGGCTTTAGTTGCGTTTATTAAATTAAAATAACCTTTTTCAGGATTTAAAACTATCCAGGCATCATTGGCAGAATTTCTTTGAAAATAGTAAATGCCGTTAATTAATAAATCACTAGCTTCGACCGCAATTTCAGTTTTAGTAGCACTTAATTTTTTAATGACCGCGGTAGTTGTTGGGCTAGCAATAGCACTTACTTGCAGATAAGGGGTTGTTGTCAAATTAGTAGCGCTTATCTTTGCAGTAATTTGTTGAGTAGTTGCGTAGGCTGTTATTGTTGGCGAAGGCGATAATGTGTAAGCATCGGCGGCTCCTCCTGTAGTTCCTAAATATTGAAATTGGTTATCTTGAACTTGTCCAACATTAATAACATCGGTTCTTGCCGTTCCATTGCCTAAGCCTGTGATTTTATTGCTGTTAAAGGGGATATTTGCTGTGATGGTAGTTTGTCCATCTTTTGTGATGCAATTAGATAAACCCGTTGCCATGCCATCAAGCTCTGCATCAACTCTTGATGCTGTAACCGGAATTGCGTTTACCTTGTCAGCTACCCAATTGTAAAGTCTTGAAAATGTTCCTGTTCCGTTAAATGCCATATAATTATTGAGTTGATTTATTTATTGATTGCGTTAAAATATTTGTTAAAACAAAATCTCTTGTTTTTGGTGATAATTGTTGAATTACTTTGCTTGCAATTTTAGGCTCTTGTCCTTGTATTAATTTTAAAACATCGTCGATTTGCCCTTTTGCTGATAGTTTTTGAGCTTGTCTCGCAATGGTGCCGACCACAACGCTTAATCCTGCGGTTGCACTTCCGCCAGCAAAACCGCCTATTGAAGCGCCAACTAAAGGCAACGCTGTATTTCCTGCATTCCTGCCACTTCCAATGTCAAAACCAAACTTTCCAACTGCTTTCATTAAACCTTCGGAAGTTGAATTAGTTTTAGCTCGCTTTAAAGCTTCAACTTCGGCGTTAGAAAATCCTCTTAGATTTTTTGGATTATTTACAAAGTTTTGTAAGAGTGTTTTAGTTCGATTAGGGTCTCCATCTGCTCTTTTTACAATGCTTGAAATGGCATCAAATTTGCGGTAGCGTTTCCATTCTGCTCTTGCCGTGTTCAATAAATCTAGGGTTCCTTTATCGCCTTTTGATAAAGCATTACCACCCAAGCCATCAACAATTTCGTCTAATTTATCAATTGCAATATTTGCTTTCAAAGCGTCGGCATTAATTTTACCAGAAATATCAGTGTTTTTCTTAACAACATCGCCCAAAAGCTGTCTGTATTGGTCTAATTCTTCTAAGCCAATCGCGTCACCTTTTTCTTTTGCTAAAGTTTTTAAATCATTTAAAATTCCAATAGTGTCGCCATGAAGTCTAGGGTTTAAAATTCCGCTTTCTTTTAAAGAGTTGTCAATTCCTGCAAATATTGATTTTATTGCTTCTGGTTTAAAAATTGCACCAGATTCTCGTACTGCTTTATAGGCATTACTAGAGCCGTCTTTTATTGCCGCACTAATCGAGTCTAATGTTTCAACTGGTTTAGAGGTAAAGCCTGAAATTGCTTCAATTGGCGTTGCTTTATAACCAGCTAAAACATCTCTTCCTAATGTAACGGCTCCACTTGCAACCTTACCAGCAACTCCAAACCCTGCGCCAACCGCACCGCCAACCGCACCACCTTTTACAGTTTGCATAGCTCTATTTTCTAATCCTGCTTGTTCTTGTGGAGATAATGCACTTGACACTGCACCACCAACTGCGCCACCTGCGGTTATACCAGCAACTTTACCAGCAACTTGTGCAACTTTTGCACCAGTTCCAACGCCAGTTGTTAAAAACGGCAAAGCTTCACCAACTGCAACGCCTACTCTTTGTGAAGTTGGAAGTTGTGCCTGTAATTCGTTTCTTTGTTTGACTTGATTAGCTAACCTATCACCAATAGTATTCATGTTAAGATTATCGCCAAAATATAGCCTTTCTATTAAGCTTGCAGCCTTTTCGCCAACATCAGTAGCGGCCTGAAAAGCGCCAATGGCGGCGTTTCCTAAGCCAGTATTTATGCCCCTTCCTACATTTTCAACAGTTTCAAGTCCGACTATACCCTGAGAAGCTGGTAAATTTTCTTGCAAATAAGCTTGTTTTTTA
>Ga0208916_10000844_pt1 | contig 13832 bp, 16 predicted proteins | sample DEB19_08_DNA_5_FD_184523 | JGI IMG/M metagenome (GOLD analysis project Ga0208916, IMG submission 184523) | Aqueous microbial communities from the Delaware River and Bay under freshwater to marine salinity gradient to study organic matter... | ecosystem: Environmental > Aquatic > Marine >... | reverse complement strand
GTGGTGGTGGAGGTTCTACACTAAATACATTTGCATCAGGATCAGGTGGAACTGGTGGAAACGGTTATGTCTGTATAACGGCAATAGGATAATATTATGAATCAAGGTATATTTGGATTTCCTGCAGGATTAGGTGGTTCCGTACTCAGCACCACAGAAATAGATGTGAGTGGCACTTATCTTATTCCTCAAGGAACCAAAAGATTAATTATATTTGCTGTTGGTGGAGGTGGTGGTGGTGGAGCAGGTGGAAAACGAGCATCAGGCACTGCACAAAGCGGTGGTTCTGGAGGATCGGGTGGGGGTCAAATATATCAAGATTTTAACGTGGAAGATCTAGGAGGAGTAAATACCACTCTTTCCATTACTATTGGTGCTGGTGGTGTTGCAGGTGCAACAGGAGCAGATACTGCTGCTGGTGGTGCAGGTGGTACAGGTGGAACAACCAAGATTACACCAACAGGAAAACCAGGAAGTCTTATTGCTTGTCTTGGTGGTAATGCTGGAGCAGGTGGAACAACTACTGCTACAACAGGTGGTGCAGTAAGAACAGGATTTAGTTATGGAGTACTACTAACACATATTATTGGTGGAGGATCTTCTTCGGTTGGTGTTGCTGTAAGTGTACCAATTTTTAATATTAATAGTCACGGAGGAGCAGGTGGTGCAGGATTAGCAGCAACTCCTGTTGCTCAACAAGGTGGTGTTGTTTATTTTCCTACAATATCTGGTACTCCTATGGTTGTTAATCCTAACTACCAAAGAGGTGCTAATATATATCCTGCAGGTACTAGTACAGTTACTCCTACAAATTCCTATGTTCATATTTCTGGTAAAATGAGTCCTGGAATTGGTGGCGGTGGTGGAGGAAGCGGAACAACAGGTGCAACAAAAGGTGGCAACGGTTATCGTGGTAGTGGAGGTGGTGGTGGAGGTTCTACACTAAATACATTTGCATCAGGATCAGGTGGAACTGGTGGAAACGGTTATGTCTGTATAACGGCAATAGGATAATATTATGAATCAAGGTATATTTGGATTTCCTGCAGCATTAAATAATAATATAATTAGCACCACAGAAATAGATGTGAGTGGTTCTTATTTGATTAAGCCAGGAACTAAACGATTGATTATATTTGCAATTGGTGCGGGTGCTGGTGGAGGAGCAGGAGGTAGAAGAGCATCAGGAGTTACGCAGAGTGGTGGTGGAGGTGGAGGACAGGGTGGCATAATTCTTCAAGATTTTAATGTGGAAGATTTAGGTGGTGCTAATACTACTCTTTCCATTACTATTGGTGCTGGTTCAGCAGGTGGTATTGGTGCTTCATCAAGTAATGTACCTGGATCACAAAGTGTTGGCACAGCAGGATCAACTATAGTTACGGTTACAGGAAAACCAGGAAATCTTATTTTATGTCTTGGTGGTGATAATGGAGGTGGTGGTAGTACTAGTGCTCCAAGTACACCCACAGTAAGAACTGGATTCGTAAAAGGAGTAGCAGCTCCAAATGTTTATGCGACAAATAGTGCAATTGGAACCGGCTCGTCGGTTGTTGTGTACAACATGCTTTATTGCTGTGGAGCACAGGGAGGTGGGCTAGATATAGATGCGGTTAATACATCTGGTGGTAGTATTACTGCAGGTACATCCGTTGGTACTTCGGTATCAAATCCAAATTTTGCAACCACTGTATATACTGGAGGAACACAGTTGTCAACCGTAGTTGTGCCAATAAATTCAACTGATCAAGTATTTGGTAAAATGAGTCCTGGTTTTGGTGGTGCAGGTGGTGGAAGCGGAAGTGCTGAAAACGGACAAAATGGAGCAAATGGTTATCGTGGTAGTGGGGGTGGTGGTGGTGGATCCACTCTGAACGGATTCACATCAGGATCAGGTGGTCGTGGTGGAAACGGTTATGTTTGTATAGTAGCATTAGCATAAAGGAAAAAAACATGAGATATGCAATAATAAATTTAGAAACAGGTATTGTAGAAAATATTATTATATGGGATGGAAACGGCATACTTTCGCCGTATTCAAATGATCAATTAATTCAAATAGGGGAAAATGAATTTTGTGATATTGGACACACATTTACTCTAAATAATAATCCAAGATTCTCAGAAACTCCTTGACTTTTGGTGTTTGTGTGATATACTAGTGACAACTAAGGAGAATTTATATTATGACAAGAGATGATCTTATGAAAATTCACGAAGAACTCTGCTTAAAAGGTAGAGAATTGATGGACAAGAAAAACCGTGACTATGCTGGTCGTGGTGGAACCGAACCTTTTGCAAATTTTACCCGTGTAGAATCAATGGGTATTTGTTCCACTGAAAGTGGAATGCTTGTACGATTAACAGATAAAATGAGTCGTCTTTCCTCATTTGCTGAAAGCGGTAAGTTGGCTGTTGAAAACGAATCATTTGAAGATACTGTTGTAGATGTGATTAACTATATGGTTCTTTTTTATGCTTATATTAAAGATAAGAAAACTGATATGGTGAATCCGTCCACACAGATATTTACTCAACAATTTTTAAATGAAAGTGTTAAAACTTTTCAAAATAAACCTTGTTGCAGAACAAAATGAGTAAAAGATCTGCCGAAGAAGAATTAAAACATATTGCTGATTATGATAAGGATCATTGTTGGCAACATGATATTCGTTTAAATAATCTTGAAGAAGATTTACGGTTTTGTAAATTCACTCTAGATGATGTTAAAGATCTTAAAGTTTCTGATTTCCTATTTAAACCAATTACAGATAAGGGAGAAAGAAAATCTGCAATTGAGTTCATCAAACGACACGAATGGCTAGGAAACCTTTCTCAATATACCACACATTGGTTTGGTGCATATCATAAACATATGCTTGCTGGTGTAATTTTAATGAATATGCCAAATGCATTTTCCAAATTATTGGGTGAAGAAACTCCAAAACTTGAAAGATTGATTAGTAGAGGAGCATGTGTATCATGGAGTCCTAAGAATCTTGGAAGTTCATTTATTATGTGGTGTATTAATTGGATGGTAAAGAATACAGATTACCGATTATTTACTGCGTATTCAGATCCTACAGCAAAAGAATTAGGAACAATTTACCAAGCGTGTAACTTTTATTATTTGGGAAATACTTCAGGTACAGGTACTCGCTATGTGAATCCTTACACAGGGAAAATTGTATCTGATAGATTTTTCCGAGTTCGTAGTGCATATAAGAAATATGCAAAAGAATTAGGAATTTTGTGGGAAAAGAATTGGAACAATGATCAAAAAATGTTATGGGAAAATGTTCCACCTAAAGTTGAAAAACAATTAAGAGATTTTAGCAAAACAAAACAGAGCACTTCTAAAAAAATATTAATGCCAATGAAACACAAATATGCATTTGTTCTTGGTGCTAGTAAAGCGGAAACTAAAAAATTAAGAAAACAGTTTACAGATAAAAATTGTGTGAAGCCGTATCCGAAAGAAAGAGGAAAATGAAAGAGTATAAGATTATTGAAGGAAATTGTATTGAAGGAATGAAACAAATTCCTGATGGAACAGTACAAACTTGCATTACTTCTCCCCCTTATTGGGGACTTAGGTCCTACGCAGAGAATAGAATATGTCTACGTTCAGATTTATCAGAAGATAAAAAAGAAGAAATATTATTAGAACTTAAAAGTTTAGGTATTAACCCTATTGGGGATTGATTTAACAAATGAAAGGTTATTCTTAAATAATGATATATCTAAAAACGACAATTCCTACACATCTACTTGAATATTTTCAACCAGCAGAGATAGGACTAGAAGAAACTCCTGATGCATATGTCCAAAAAATGGTAGAAGTATTCCGTGAAGTTCGTAGAGTGTTGCGGGATGATGGTACTGTTTGGTTGAATCTTGGAGATTCTTATATGGCTGCAAAAAATGCAGTACCACCACCACAAACGGTTAGTGGTGATAACAGAGGAATGCCAACAGTTGTTCCACCTAACCGTAAAGATCAAGAAGGATTGAAGACTAAAGATCTTGTAGGTATTCCATGGAGAGTTGCTCTTGCTCTACAGGCTGATGGTTGGTATCTGCGCCAAGATATAATTTGGCACAAACCAAATCCTATGCCTGAAAGTGTGGAAGATCGTTGCACCAAATCACATGAGTATATTTTTCTCCTGAGTAAGAAATCTCATTATTATTTTGATAATGAATCTATTAAAGAACCAACAGTTGGTATGGGTAAAACTAATATTCGTTTTGGTGGTAATAAGTATGGAGACAGTACTGATCCTAAACATGCCACAAAAAGTGGAAATGAGTATACCGATAGTGGTTTACGCAATAAAAGATCTGTTTGGACTGTTAACACTAAAGGATATAAAGGTGCGCATTTTGCCACCTTCCCAAGAGATCTAATTGTTCCTTGTGTTCTTGCAGGATCTCCTGTTGGTGGAATTGTATTAGATCCTTTTAATGGATCTGGTACAACAGGAGTTGTTTCTTTGAATCTTGGTAGAGAATATATTGGATGTGAATTAAATCCTGAGTATATTAAACTTACAGAAACAAGAATTAAAGATGAAGTTCCCAACACACTAGAAGGAATAATGGAATGAATTATACTATTATCGAAGGTGATTGCATTGAAAAACTGAAAGAATTACCTGAGAAAAGTATTAATACATGTGTTACTAGTCCTCCATATTATGCTCTAAGAAACTATCAAATGGATGGTCAAGTAGGAGTTGAACAAAGTCCTGATGATTATGTGCAAAAAATAGTTCAAGTGTTTCGTGAAGTTAGACGAGTACTAAAAGATGATGGAACTATTTGGATAAATCTTGGAGATTCTTATGCGGGTAGCGGTGGTGCAGGAAATCAATTTGATCAAATAGAAAATGGTTTATCTCCATACAAACAAACAGGTTCACCTAAAGACATAGGATTAAAACCAAAAGATCTTATTGGTATTCCGTGGAGAGTTGCGTTTGCTTTACAAGCGGATGGTTGGTATTTACGAAGTGATATTATTTGGCACAAACCAAATCCTATGCCTGAAAGTGTAAAGGATCGTCCTACAAAATCCCATGAGTATATTTTCCTTATGAGCAAGAATAGAACTTATTATTATGATCAAGAATCTATTAAGACTCCTGTAAAACAAGAAAATATGAAAGGTACTACCACACATAAAAGAAGTACCAAAGATTGGGGAGATGGAACAGGAGTAAAAACCCATAACGGTTTTGATAAATCTTATGATATGGCAAATAAAAGAGATGTGTGGACAGTTCCTACAGATAAGTTTGAAGGTCAGCATTTTGCAACATTTCCTAAAGAATTGATTAAACCTTGTATTCTTGCAGGATGTCCTGAAGGTGGCACAGTATTAGATCCTTTTAACGGATCTGGCACTACCTGTATTGTTTCTTTACAAAATAATAGAAAATATATTGGTATTGAACTAAATCCAGAATACTGTATAATAGCACATAAGCGTATCTCAACCGAAGTGTCACCCCTTATAAGTATTATGGAATGAGTGAAATATATACAAATGTTATGGTTCGTGGTAACAATGTTCTGTACACAGGTTACCAACACGGTATGCGAGTTCGTGACAAGATAAAGTTTAAACCAACTTTATTTGTTCCTGCTTCTCCTGTAGAATTAATGGAAAAGAAAAGTGAATGGAAAACTCTTGATGGAGTTCCTGTTATGCCATTTACTTTTGATAGTATTTCCGATTGCAGAGAAATGATAGATCAATTCAAGGAAGTCTCTAATTATCCTGTTTATGGTAATACGGATTATCAATATCAATTTATCGGTGACAAGTTCAAGAATATTGAATATGATATGAAAGATATCAAGATTTGCTTTTTAGATATTGAAACAGAATGTGAAGATGGATTTCCAATAGTGGAACGAGCAGATCAAAAGATCAATGTTATTACGGTTCGTTTTGGTAATACGATACACACATATTGTCTCGGCAAAGCAACACCTATGTCGGAAAATCATAAAGTCTTTGAATTCTTTACAGAGAAAATGATGCTTACTGCATTCATGGATGCATGGGTAAACTATGATTTTGATATTCTCACAGGTTGGAATATTCAATTCTTTGATATTCCTTATATTGTGAATCGTATTAAAAATGTATTAGGTGAAGATGAAGTTGGTGGACTTTCGCCGTGGGGTATTGTTAAACCTAGAAAAGTATTCGTAATGAATCGTGAGCAACTTGCATTTGAAATAGTGGGAATTTCCATTCTTGATTATTTTGATCTTTACAAGAAGTTTACATTCGTTACTCAAGAATCTTACAAGTTGGATCATATTGCTTTTACAGAATTGGGTGAACGAAAATCTTCATTTGAGGGATTTGATGGTATTCAAGACATGTATACCCGTGACTTTCAACGATTTGTTGAATACAATGTACGAGATGTTGAACTAGTTGTAAAACTAGAGGAAAAACTTAAACTATTAGAACTTGCACTTGCCTTGGCGTATACCGCCAAAGTAAATTTTGCAGATGTATTTTCTCAAGTTAGAACATGGGATACTATCATATATCACTTTTTGAATGAACGACATATCGTTATTCCACAGAAACAGCATGAGGAAAAGGATGTTCAGTTTGCGGGTGCTTATGTGAAAGAACCTATTGTCGGAATGCATAAATGGATCGCATCGTTCGATTTGGATTCCTTGTATCCTCATTTGATTTCTCAATATAATATTTCACCCGAAACCAAAAATAAAATGAGCAAACGATCTACTTTACGAGTAGATGACATTCTATATCCTGAATCGGAAGATGCTAAAAAGCAATTTATTCGATTCCAAGATCATAAAGAATTTGCCGAAAAGAATAATGTTGCAATAGCAGCAAATGGTATTTACTTTGATCGAGACAAGAAGGGATTTCTTCCTGAACTCATGGATAACATGTACAAAGAACGCAAGATGTACAAAGAGAAGATGTTAGATTGCAAGAGAAAATTAAAGGAAGAAGCAGACACCTTAACTCCAAAGGAAAAGCGACAATTAGAATTAGATGTTTCTAAATATCATAACTTTCAGTTGGTTCGTAAGATTCAATTAAATTCTGCGTTCGGTGCTTGTGGAAATCAGTGGTTTAGGTATTATGATCTTGATCTTGCTGAAGCAATTACTACATCAGGTCAATTAAGTATTCGTTGGATTGAAAGATCTTTGAATCGATTCTTAAATAAACTTGTAGGAACAAAAGGTGTTGATTATGTAATTGCTTCTGATACAGATTCCATCTATCTCAGATTGGATACTCTTGTAGATAAAACCTTCAAGGGTAATGTTCCCGATAATACAAAAGTTGTTAAGTTTTTAGATAAAGCATGTCGTGAAGTTATCAATCCTTTTATTCAAAAAGAATATGAAGAATTAGCAACTCTAATGAATGCATTTGATCAAAAGATGAATATGAAGCGTGAATCTATTTGTTGCAAGGGAATATGGACAGCAAAGAAACGCTATATGTTAAATGTGCTTATGGGTGAAGATAATGTTATTCTTAAAGAGCCAGAAATAAAGATTAGTGGTATTGAAACCACACGAAGTTCTACACCTTTCATTGTGAGAGAGGGATTGAAAAAAGCAATATTATTAATTATGAATTCTACTGAATCTGAACTTATTAAATATAAAGATGATTTCAAAAAACAATTTGATAAACTACCTGTAGAATCTATTGCTTTTCCTAGAGGATGCAACGGAATGACAGAATATAAAGATTCTGCTCGCATATTCAAGAAATCTACACCTATTGCTGTTAAAGGTGCATTATTATTAAATCATCATATACGATTACATAAATTAACTAAAAAATATGCAACTATCAAAGATGGAGAAAAGGTTAAATTCACATATCTCACAGTTCCCAATCCTGTTGGCGAACATGTAATATCTTTTCAGAATATTCTTCCTCCAGAGCTTGATTTGCACAGGTTTATCGACTATAATAAGCAGTTCGAAAAGAGTTTCGTTGAACCTCTTCTTACGATTGTAAATACTATTGGGTGGTCTCTTGAAGAACACTCATCATTAGAAAGTTTATTTGAATGAATATCGATATTGCCGAAGCAATTTGCATGATAATTATTACTATTTTATTAATATGGTTAAGTGGAGCAGCATTTTTGGAATCATACAGCAAGTCTAAACGAAAGGAACATAAATGAGTTTTATCAACGACATTATTAAAGATTCTGGTAACAAGTACGCTTCTATCGCTAGTGATGGCATTGGCGGAAGCGATGTCATGGGGTTTATTGATACAGGATCATATATTTTCAATGCTCTAGTATCAGGAAGTCTACATGGTGGTATTCCTAACAATAAGATTATTGCACTAGCAGGTGAATCTGCAACAGGCAAAACATATTTTGCTTTGGGTATGGTAAAGAAATTCCTTGAAGATACTAAAGATGCAGCAGTTCTGTATTTTGATACAGAGCAAGCAGTAACTTCACAGATGATTGCAAGTCGTGGTATTGACACCAAGCGAGTAGCAATTTTTCCTGTCTCTACAGTTGAAGAATTCCGTAATCAAATGGTTACCATTGCAAACAAGTATCTTGAACAAGATGAAAGCAAGCGAAAGCCGATGATGGTAGTTCTTGATTCTATTGGCAATCTTTCTACAACCAAAGAAATGAATGACACTGCAGAAGGTAAGGAAACAAAGGACATGACTCGGGCACAAATGGTTAAGAGTACTTTCCGTGTACTCACTATTAAATTGGGTGAAGCGGGTATCCCACTCATTGTAACTAATCATACCTACGACTCTATGAGCATGTTTCCTACAAAGGAAATGTCGGGAGGAAGCGGATTAAAGTATGCTGCTTCTACTATTGTATATCTTTCAAAGCGCAAAGACAAGGATGCTGATGGAGAAGTTGTTGGTAATATTATTCATTGCAAACTCCATAAGGGTCGTTTCACCAAAGAAAATAAAATGGTGGATGTTAAACTTAACTACGATAGTGGTCTAAGTAAATACTATGGACTAGTTGACATTGCCGTAAAATATGATATATTTAAGAAAGTATCTACCAGAATTGAACTTCCTGATGGTGAAAAGGTTTTTGAAAAGACCATCAATGAAAATCCTGAAAAGTATTTCACAAAGGAAGTAATGGAAAAACTCGAAGTAGCGGTTGCTAAAGAGTTCAAGTATGGTTCAGATTCAAGCGAAGCGAAAGCAAAAGAATGAATTCAAGAATTGAAAGAGTTATACTAGAAAATTTATTATCCAACGAAATTTACACACGAAAGGTTGTTCCCTTCTTAAAGGAGGAATATTTTCAGATAAAAGAAGAAAGAATTCTTTATAAACTTATATCTGAATTTATATTAAAATATAATAAACTTCCAACAAAAGATATTGTATGTGTAGATTTAACCAATGATAAATCTGTGTCTCAAATGGAACATGATACCATAGTTGATATGGTGGAAGAACTAAATGTAACAAACAAACAAGATGAGGAATGGCTATTAGATGAAACAGAGAAATTCTGCAAAGATAAGTCAATCTATAATGCTATTCTTGAGTCTATTCATATCATTGATGGAAAATCTAATAGTAAAACAAAAGAAGCACTCCCTTCTATTCTATCTGATGCTCTTGCTGTATGTTTTGATACAAATATTGGTCACGATTATATTAAAGATGCAGAAAAACGATATGAATTTTATCACACATTAGAAAAGAAAATTCCATTCGATTTAGAATTCTTTAATAGTATCACAAATGGTGGAGTTCCATCCAAGACTTTGAATATTGTTATGGCGGGAACAGGCGTAGGAAAATCGTTATTTCTGTGTCATCAAGCAGCAAATTGCTTATTACAAAATAAAAATGTTCTGTATATTACCTGTGAAATGGCAGAAGAACGAATTGCTGAACGCATAGATGCAAATCTAATGGATATTACAATGGATGAGTTGAAGCAACTTCCTAAAACAATGTATGCTAAACAGTTATTCAATAGCACAAAAGGTGTTACAGGAAAACTCATTATTAAAGAATATCCTACTGCAACTGCTCATGTCAATCATTTTAGGCATTTGGTTTCAGAATTAAAATTGAAGAAGAAGTTTATTCCTGATATTATTTTTGTTGATTACTTAAACATTTGTGCAAGTTCTCGAATGAAACAAGGTGGTTCAGTTAATTCTTACACATATATCAAATCTATTGCTGAAGAACTTAGAGGTCTTGCGGTGGAACTAGGTGTTCCTGTTTTTAGTGCAACTCAAGTAAATCGTGATGGATTCAATAACACAGATTTTGGTTTAGAAAATACATCAGAATCTTTTGGTCTTCCTGCTACTGCGGATTTCATGTTTGCTTTAATTACAACTGAGGAACTTGACAAGAGAAATCAAGTCATGGTTAAACAGTTGAAAAACCGTTACAATGATGTTGCAACAAATAGGAAGTTTGTTGTGGGTATTAATAGAGCAAAGATGAAACTATACAATCTTGAAGCGTCCGAGCAAGATGGTTTAGTTGGAACTGGTGAAGAACATGATGTTGGGTTTGACTCGGTTAAAAAGTTTAGTGGAAAATTCAAGAAGAAACATGATTGGATCAAAGGAGAATAGTATGTCTAGGTTTCGTGATGATAGAAGTTATCGTAGTCCTGCCCCTTACGCACAAATGAAACAGGTTCCTCCTGTATTGGAAGGAGATACTCGTAGTGTTGAACAACGAATTAAGGATCTTCCAAATATTCGTGAGGAAGAATATCCTGAGTGGAAAGAATGGGCAGATTATAGTTTTGGGAAATAATAATGTCATTAATTGTTGACAAAAAATTTATAAATCTTATTTCTCCCATGTTAAAGAAATTTTCATGGAAGAAAGCAGATCTTGCAACTTGCCGATGTCCTATTTGTGGTGATTCTAAAACAAATAAGAATAAAACAAGAGGTTTCTTTTATACAAAAAACAATGATATGTTTTATCGTTGTCATAATTGTAATGCAAGCACAACTCTTTATAAATTCATAGAAACTGTATCTCCTGCTATCTGCAAAGAGTATTCTCTTGAACGATGGAAAAATGGAGAGACAGGAAAGTCTAATTATAAAAAGCCAGAATTTAAATTTGAGCCAACAGTTTTTAATATCAAGTCAAATGTTCTTGATACATTATTAAAAGTTTCAGATCTAGAAGATTTGCATCCTTGTAAGGTATTTGTCGAAAAACGAAAAATACCAAATGATGTTCAAAGTCTTTTATACTATGCAGAAGATTTTGGCAAGTTTGCAAATCTTCTAGATTCGGAAACTGATCTGATTAAAGAAGCAAGATTGGTTATACCAATCCTTGACACAAAGGGTAGAGTTGTTGCTGCTCAAGGTAGAGCATTGACAAATACGAAAAAAACTATAAGATACATTACCATTAAAGCAGATAAGAGTATTGAACGATTGTGGTATGGTTTTTGCAGAATAACAAAGGATGCCAATGTTATTGTTGTTGAAGGCCCTATTGATTCTTTATTTTTGGATAATTGTGTTGCAATGGTTGGTTTGAATGATGGATCACAGATTCCACAATATCTTGAAAATAAGAAATTAATATTTGCAGTTGATAATGAACCTAGAAATCATGAAGTAATTATACAAATTCAAAAATTGATAGATAATGAAAGAACTGTGTGTATTTGGCCCAATAACATAAAAGAAAAAGATATAAATGAAATGATATTATCTGGTATAACTAAACAGGATATTCACCAAATAATTAAGAATAATTCATTTTCTGGCATGGAAGCAAAACTTAAGTTACAACAATGGAAGAAGGTTTGAATGGACGAGAATATTGAAGAAGAAATTGATTTTAATGGTGATAATCCAATTTTTGCATATTGTTTTGCTATTATGGAATATCTTAAGGGTATAGATGCAGATCTTTATGAAAAAGCATGTGAGTATGCAGAAGACTTAACTGGTATAAGAATAACAGATTTTGATATTTACGAAATTGATAATGATAAATCCAAGAATCCTCCTTCAGAAGATATAGATGAAGATGAGGAAGATGAAGAAACCTTTGACGATTAAATAGGAGTATATAATGAAATTACAAGTGCTTGATTTAGGTCATGTTGAATATGTTAATCATATGGGTAGTGATCTTACTGTTGTAAATGCAGCAAGAGTTTCTTTTGGAAAAGAAACCGAAGAGTTTTCTGAAAAAGATGAAAAACTTATTAATTATCTTGCTAAACATGATCATTGGACACCATTTTCTCACCCGCAAATTACTCTACGAATCAAGGCTCCAATTTTTGTTCGTACACAACTGTTTAAACATAAAGTTGGATTTACAGAAAATGAAATTTCTCGTCGATATGTAACCTTTAAACCAGAGTTCTATGTACCAAAATGGAGATATGCTCCAACAGGAAATGCAAAGCAAGGAAGTGGTGACTTTATAGAAAGTACAGAACATCTTGAAATTCTTTATACCTTAACTGCTCTTGATGCAGTGAATGCCTATAATAAATTATTAGAACAAGGTGTTGCACCCGAACAGGCTAGAGCAATTCTCCCACAAGGCACTTATACTGAATGGTGGTGGACAGGAAGTCTATCAGCATTTGCTAGAGTATATAAACAACGAATAGACTCCCATGCTCAATGGGAAGTGCAGCAGTATGCCGAGGCTTTTGGAAAGATCATTGAACCACTATTTCCTGCTTGTTGGAAGTGTTTGGTAGGATAAATAGATATATGCTGAATTTCAATGAATTGAATAAAAAGAAAGATATACCTGTTTTTACAAAGGCGGATCTTTCTATAGGAAATCAAGTAAAATTGACCATTCCTATGTCTTCATATGAAATAGGATCTACCTTTATTGTTGTGGGAGAATCTTTAACTGAAAAAGTTATAAAATTTTCAGGAATAGGTGAAACCTTTTTCGAAGATTCTACGGGGTCTATTATACAGATAAATGGTAATAAATCAATATTATCTTCAATGTTTGAGAATATTGTACAACCAAAACCAATAATAAGAAATGAACCTAAACCTATTTCAGTAGTTTCTCCTAAAAATGGAGAAAAGGGTGAGAAAGGTGATAAGGGGGATAAGGGTGATACAGGATTTTCTGGATTACAAGGTATTCAAGGATTGCACGGAGATCGTGGTGAAAAGGGTGAGAAGGGTGATAGAGGAGAAAGAGGAGAAACTGGTCATACTGGATGGACTGGTGATAAAGGTTTACAGGGTGTAGATGGTCCAGTTGGTCCAAAGGGTGACAAGGGAGATACAGGTGAACAAGGTATCAAGGGTGACAAAGGAGATACAGGTGAACAAGGTATCAAGGGTGACAAAGGAGATACAGGTGAACAAGGATTACAAGGAATACAGGGCTTATCGGGAAAAGATGGATCGGATGGTTCACAAGGTATACAGGGATTATCAGGAGAAAAAGGCGAACAGGGGATACAAGGCTTACAAGGCATTCCTGGTAAAGATGGCAAAGATGGTGAACCAGGTAAACAAGGAATATCGGGTGTAAACGGAAAAGATGGAAAAGATGGTGAGCAAGGTAAAACTGGAGACTCAGGAATTCTTGAAGTTTCTTATCCATTAAAATTGGATAATAAAAGTTTAAGTATTGAACAACAATTTTTTGCAGATCTTGCAGAAAATTCTTCCAAAGGAGCATCTGCTCAAGGCGGTGGTGGAAGTAATGTTGCAATCTTTTCAGAAAAACAAAAATTAATCGGAGTTGTTCGTTCAATTAATTTTGAAGGAGCAGG
>Ga0208916_10000842_pt1 | contig 13857 bp, 11 predicted proteins | sample DEB19_08_DNA_5_FD_184523 | JGI IMG/M metagenome (GOLD analysis project Ga0208916, IMG submission 184523) | Aqueous microbial communities from the Delaware River and Bay under freshwater to marine salinity gradient to study organic matter... | ecosystem: Environmental > Aquatic > Marine >... | reverse complement strand
CGCGTCAAGACCTCGAGCTTCACGCGCCACCACGTCAACATCACCATGATTCACGCCAAGGCGGTGAGCAATTACACCAACTCGATTCTGGCCAACATGGAAGCCACCGACGACGGTTACGACGAAGCGCTGCTGCTCGACCCGCAAGGCTTTGCCTCTGAAGGCGCCGGCGAAAACCTGTTCATCGTGCGCAAGGGCGTGGTCTACACGCCCGACTCCAGCGCTGGCGCCTTGAACGGCATCACCCGCAACACAATCTTCTCAATCTGCCAAGACCTCGGTCTGGAGCTGAAAGAAAAAGCCATCACCCGCGATGAAATCTACATTGCAGATGAGGCGTTTTTCTCCGGCACGGCAGCTGAAGTCACGCCGATTCGTGAACTTGACCGGATTGAGATCGGCAGCGGTTCACGCGGCCCGATCACAGAAAAAATCCAAGCCGCGTTCTTTGACATCGTCAATGGCCGCAACCCAAAATACGCCAGCTGGCTGAGCCGCGTTTAAGGCGCACAGCATGAGCAACAGCGAAAAAAAAGGCGCGGTGGTTGAACTTCGCGCCAGCGAACTCAACAGCCAGGGCGGTGTCTTCTGCCCGAACCCGAACATGAGCCAGTGGAGCAGCCACCCCAAGGTCTACCTGGGTTTGGCTGAGAGCGGGCAAGCCCGCTGCCCGTACTGCAGCACGCTGTACAAGCTCAAAGAAGGCGAGCACTTCAGCCCGCATCACTGAGGACGCAAAATCCCGTCACTGCGAGCGCAGCGCGGCAGTCCAGAGCCCGAATTCGCAGTCATGGATGGCCACGCTTCGCTCGCCATGACGGGGGTTTTCGCATTGACGAACGCTGTGCTCGCCATGCCGAGGCTTGAATCGTTGCGTTAAGCGTCGAGCTGAATCGGCAACTCGACGACAAACGAGGCGCCGCCACCCGGGTTGTCTTCGCAGCGCACACGGCCACCGTGGCGCTCGGCGATTGACTTGACCAAGGCCAGTCCCAAGCCCACACCGCCGTCGCGTTCACTCGCGCCGGGGAGCCGGTAAAACGGCTCAAAGATGCGTTCGCGCTGGTTTTCGGGGACGCCCGGGCCGTGGTCGCTGACGCGGATCACGGCGGTCGGTTGGGCCGTGCTGCCGCCTTGCGACAGGGCCAGCGTGACATCGCCATCGCTGTAACGTCTGGCGTTTTCGAGCAGATTGCGGACCAGTCGGCGCAGCAGCCGTGGTGAGCCGCGCAGTTGCAGGCTGTGCGTGTTGTCGGTGTCGGCCTGAGGTCCGAGTTCTGCGGTGAGTTCAGCCTTCACCCGGGCGCATTCTTCTGCTGCCAAGCCCGTCAAATCCAGTGTTTCAAACGGTTCGGCATCCGCCTGCTTGGTGTCGAGCCGGCTGGCCAGCAAAATTTCGTCGATCAGTTGGTCGAGTTCGGTGATGCTGCGGGAGATTTCAAGGCGTTGTGGCGAGGCGATGTCAGCGCTCATCAACTCGAGTCCCATGCGTATGCGCGTCAAGGGTGAGCGCAACTCGTGCGAGGCATTCGCCAGCAAATTTTTGTGCGCGTTCAGCAAGGCTTTCTGCGAATCCATCAGCGTTTCAATGCGCTCGGCGGCGTTGTTGAAACGCGCCGCCAAAAAAGCCACTTCGTCTTGGCCTTGCACCGACACACGTGTCGACAAGTCACCGCTGCCCCAGCGTTCAACGCCGCGTTGCAAGGCTTCGAGCCGCAGCGTCAAACGCCGGATGATCGGGTAGGCGGCCAAGGCCACGGCCAAGCCAACCATCAGGAGCGTCCAGAAAAACCCAAACGGCGGTCTGAGCCAGAAGCTGCTCCCGGGCGGGTGTTTCGGCCGGGGCAAATGAACGTCCAGCGTGCGGCCGTCGGTGGTCTGCACCTGAAAATTCAGGTCTTGACCGGGGCGTCGGTCAGCGCTGGTTTGTGCCGAGCCAATGATGTCGCCGGAAGCGTTGCGAATCAGCACCTCGCGGATTGGCGGCTGGGCATCGGTTGTCATGCGCCAAGCCCAGCCGACCGAGAACGTCAGCACCGCGACGGTCAGCACCACTGCCAGCCAGATACGAACGTACAAATGTGAAGTGAAGCGTGACCACATCAGCTTCCCCTCAGTCTTGTTGTCTTGCAAACACGTAGCCGACACCGCGCACCGTCAAGATGCGTTTCGGGTCTTTCGCGTCGACTTCAATGGCGCTGCGAATGCGCCCCATGTGCACGTCAATCGAGCGGTCAAAGGCTTCGAGTTCGCGGCCGCGCACAGCTTCCATGATCTGGTCGCGGCTGAGCACGCGGCCGGCGCGCTCGGCCATCGCTACCAGCAAGTCAAATTGATACGAGGTGAGCTCACGCGCCGCACCGGCGACCGACACAAGACGCGCATCACGGTCGATTTCAAGGGAGCCAAAGCTCATGACTTTGTGGCCGCTACCGTGGCTGTTGGCTGGACTGGCTTCAGCGCCGCGGCGCAGCACGGCGCGGATACGGGCCAGCAATTCGCGCGGCTCAAAGGGTTTGGGCAAATAGTCGTCAGCGCCTATTTCGAGGCCGATGATGCGGTCCATCGGGTCGCCCTTGGCGGTCAGCATCAGCACCGCGACGCTGGCTTTGTCGCCGTTGACGCTGCGGCTTTTGATGCGCCTGCAGACCTCCAGGCCGTCCATGTCCGGCAGCATCAAATCGAGGATGACGAGGTCGGGTTCGCTGGTCTCAAGAGCTTCTAAGCCGCTGTTGCCATCGGCGGCGTGCGTGAAGCCGTAGCCCGACTGGCGCAGGTAGTCGCCCACCATGGCGGCGAGGCGGCTGTCGTCTTCAATCATCAAGAGTTGCTGCGTCATGGGCGGGATATCTCGATCGCGGGTGAAGTGAAGGGTAGATCTTGAACCCACCCCGGCAAGGCGGCTTGAAGCCGTCGTAAAGATGCGGTAAATCTTGCTTCAGCGTCTCCGGGCTTCAGCGCTTAGCGGCAGCAGCTTGCTTGGACGCCAGCCAGACCAGCCCCAACACCGGCACGCCGAGCAGCGCCGTGCCAATGAAAAAGGTTTGGTAGTTGTAAGCGTCGACAAAGGCGCCTGAATAGCCAGCCAAAAACTTCGGCAGCAGCAGCATCATGGAGCTGAACAAGGCGTATTGCGTGGCCGAATAATTGACATTGGTCAGCCCCGAGAGATAGGCGATGAAGGCCGCCGAGGCGATGCCGCTGGCGAGGTTGTCGGCCGAGATCACCAGCATCAGCGCGGTCACGTCATGGCCACGCGTGGCCAGCCAGGCAAACAGCAGGTTGCTGGCGGCGCTGAGCACCGCGCCCAGCATCAGCACGCGCATCACGCCAAAGCGCATGGCCAGCAGGCCGCCTACAAAAGCACCGACCAGCGTCATGACGACGCCAAAAACCTTGGTCACCGCAGCGACTTCGTCTTTGCTGAAACCCATGTCGACATAAAACGGATTCGCCATGATGCCCATCACCACATCGCTGATGCGGTAGACCGCAATCAGCGTCAAGATCAAGGCCGCTTGCTGGCCGTAGCGCTTTAAAAAGTCAGCAAAGGGCTCGACCAGCGCACCCTTCAGCCATTCCGCCGCATTGCGTGCACGCGGCATCGCCATAGCGACCGGTTCGGGCGACAACAAAACCGTGACCATGCCCAGCAGCATCGACGCCGCCATCACCAGATAAGCGGTTTGCCAAGCGTCTTGCTGGTACCCCGTGACGCCGGCGACTTCAGCGCGGGCGGCGATCCACAGCACGCCAGCGCCGGCCCAGATCATGGCGATGCGGTAACCGGTTTGGTAGGCCGCCGCCAACGCGGCTTGTTTCTCCACGTCGGCAGATTCAATGCGGTAAGCGTCCAGCGCAATGTCTTGTGTGGCCGAACCGATGGCCACGGCCAGCGCGCACCAAACCATCGGCAGCAGCGCCAGCCGAGGGTCGGTGAAGGCCAGCCCGACCAAGGCCGCCATGATGACGCTTTGCGACAGCAGCAGCCAGCTGCGGCGCCGGCCCAGCCAGCGCGTCAGCAAAAAAATCGGCAGCCGGTCGACCAGCGGCGCCCAGACCCATTTGAAACCGTAGGCCAAGCCGATCCAGCTCAGGTAACCGATGGTGCTGCGGTCAATACCGGCTTCGCGCAGCCAAAAACTCAGCGTGCCAAAGACCAGCAGCAAGGGCAGGCCGGCCGAAAACCCCAGCAGCAACATGCGCAACGTGGCCGGCTCAAGGTAGACGCGCAGGGTTTGGCCCCAGCCCGGCCGGTCGGGCTGGCTGTCGGCAGATGTCGGCTCAGGGGCGGTTTGGCTCATGCGGGAATAATACGGCGTGACTTGACGTGCAGAGACAAGGACACTCAAACAATGGAACACTCTTGCAATGAAACAAAAAATGAGCGGTCGAACATGGCGATGACGTGGCGCTGGCATTTTGTGTCGGTTTTGCTGGTGGCGACACTGGCCATGCCCAGCGTCGCCGTGGCGCAGCGCGAAGGCGTTGACGTCGGCGGCAACTCCGGCTTTGCCAGGCTGGTGCCGGCCGACGAGATCGAAACCTCGGCGGCCAAGCAATACAGCGACATACTCACGCAAGCGGCCAGCCAAAAAGCCTTGGGCTCGGCCGACAACGCGCAAGTGATCCGCTTGCGGCGCATCGCCCAGCGCCTGATTCCATTCACCAACGAGTGGAACCCGCGCGCCCGGACCTGGAAGTGGGAGGTCAACCTGATCGGCAGCAAGCAGATCAATGCGTTTTGCATGCCCGGCGGCAAGATCGCTTTTTACACCGGCATTCTGGAGCAGCTGCAGCTCACCGACGACGAGGTGGCGCAAATCATGGGCCATGAAATTGCCCACGCCCTGCGCGAGCATGCGCGCGCCCGCATGGGCAAGAGCGCGGCCACCAGCATGGGTGCGGGTTTGTTGTCGCAGCTGTTGGGCTTGGGTGATGTGGGCCGCACGGTGACCAACTACGGCGTGCAACTGCTGAACATGACCTTCAGTCGGTCTGACGAGTCAGAAGCTGACTTGGTCGGCTTGGAGCTGGCCGCCCGCGCCGGCTACGACCCGCGCGCTGGCATCACGCTCTGGCAAAAAATGGCGGCCGGCAGCCAAGGCGCTCCGCCGCAATGGCTCAGCACGCACCCGGCTGGGAACACGCGCATTGCCGACATAGAGCGCAACCTGCCGCGCGTGTTGCCGATTTACGAGCGCGCCCGCAAAGACTGAGTAAAAAATCCGTCACTCGCGCAGTCATTTCCGTCACTGCGAGCGAAGCGCGGCAGTCTAGGCGCCCGAATTCGCCGCCATGGATGGCCGCGCTAGGCTCGCCATGACAGATTCATGCACTGTGGGTGATGATCCGGACCACGTCGTCGGTGGCGATTTTCAATGCAGAAACATCCATCAACACCAGTCGGATGAGTTTTTGACCGCTCTGGGGGTCGACAAAAGCGCGGGCCTGCGCGTTCACGTACATCGGCATCAAGACCGACTTGTTGCGCAATGACTGCAATGCCTCCGCGAAAACCTCCTCGTTGCTGTATTCGGCGGTGGTCAAAAAGGCGTCCACCCGCGGCAGTGTCTGCGGGTCAAAAAACTCTCGCAACGGCCGGCCCACCAGCAACTTGCGTTCTTGGTTGAGCATCCTGGCGGCCCGCAAGTTGAGCTCGACGATATTGCCATTGGTGGCGAGCGTGAAGTAGCCGACAGGCGCAAAGTCGTAAAGGTCAAGGTATTTGGCGCGCAGGGCGTTGACCTCGATCAGCGTTTGCGTCAGCTCTTCATTTTGAATTTCGAGCTCAATCTGGTGCACTTGCAACTCATGCACGAGCCGGCGCGGATCGACTTCGCCGGGGGGCACCCCCCACCTGTTTTTATACGGCAAACGTTGTTGCGCCTCGAGGCGTAATTGTGCGTCCGGGTTCAAGCGGTCAGCCATTTGGAACTCCCTTTACAAGTCTCGAGCCGTCTTATCTCAGGCTGGTGAAACCCACCAGCACACCCCTGAAAGCAAAAAGCTGACAGCTAATTTGTAAATCGCAATGATAAATTTGGCAATCATTTTTCAATCAATTTAACGAATTGTTACTTTTGAATCTTTTTGATAATTTTTCGGGCTGATTGGCTCTTGCGAATTCAACGGCAACAGATTACGTTGGTCAGTCCCTGTCAATGCCCACAATTTGTATCCAAACATGAACCACCCGTCCTGTCCGGCAACCCCGTCGCCCTCCAAGCCGGTCGAAGCGGCGCCCGACTCAGCGCCGTTCCCAGCCCCAGGCGCGACAGACGCTGACCCCACGTTGGCGCCGTTGGTTGGATTCAAAACCCCCATCGTTGGTATTGGCGCCTCTGCCGGCGGGCTGGAGGCGCTTGAGCAGTTTTTCATGCATGTGTCGCCGCACAGCGGCCTGGCTTACGTGGTGGTGCAGCACCTGGACCCGGACAAGGAAAGCCTGCTGCCCGAGCTGTTGCAACATTACAGCCAGCTACCGGTGGTGCAGGTTCGCGACATCACCCCCATAGAAGCCGACCATGTGTATGTGGCGCCACCTGGCTTTGAAGTCACCTTGTTGCACGGCGTACTGCACTTGCTGAAACCGGTGGCACCGCGCGGGCTGCAGCTGCCGATTGATTTTTTTCTGCGTGCGCTGGCGCTGGACCAGCAAGCCAATGCGGCCGGTGTGATTTTGTCGGGCATGGGGTCTGACGGCACCTTGGGGCTGCGCGCGCTGAAAGAAAAAGCCGGTGGCGTCTTTGTTCAGACACCCGAGACCGCGACTTTTGATGCGATGCCGCGCAACGCAGTTGACTCCGGCTTGGCCGATGTGGTGGCATCGGCCGACCAGTTGCCCGGCAAAATCATGGCGTATTTCGCCCATCCCCTGGTGGCGGGGCCCTTGGATGAGCGCACCGTCGACAGGCTGCACGGGGCCTTGGAAAAAATCCTGATTCTGGTGCGGGCTCAGACCGGGCACGACTTCACCGAGTACAAAAAAAGCACGGTCTATCGGCGGATTCAACGCCGCATGGCGATTTATCAGATTGAGGGCGTCGATGACTACGTTCAATACGTGCGCGAAAACCCGATCGAAGCCGATCTGTTGTTCAAAGAACTGTTGATTGGCGTGACCTGTTTTTTTCGCGACCCCGAGGTCTGGCAACACGTCAAACAAGACGTGTTGCCGGCATTGCTGGGGGCGAATCCACTGGGCGGTTTGTTGCGCGCTTGGGTGCCGGCTTGCTCGACAGGCGAAGAGGCTTACACACTGGCCATTTTGTTTTCTGAGGCGCTGGAAGAGCTCCAGCCGGCGGTGCGTTTTTCCTTGCAGATTTTTGCCACCGACATGGACAAAGACGCCATCGAGAAAGGCCGCGCCGGGTTCTACGCAGAGAACATCGTCAGCGATGTGTCGCCGTCGCGACTGGCGCGCTTTTTCACCAAGGTGCCGGGCGGTTACCGGGTCAGCAAAGACATTCGCAGCATGGTTGTTTTTGCCACGCAAAGTATCGCCAGCGACCCGCCGTTTGCGAGGCTGCATCTGCTGACTTGCCGTAACCTGCTGATCTATCTGGAAGCTGATTTGCAGCAAAAGTTGGTGCAGATGTTTCACAGCAGTCTGAACCCCGGCGGCTACTTGGTGCTGGGCACGGCGGAGGGCATCGGCGGGGCCGTCAGCCTGTTCACGCCGGTGGGCTCTAAGACGCGTATCTACCGTCGGCTCGACAACGCAGGCCGGCCGGTGCTGCCGAGCTTTCCGTTACGCGCCACCGTGGCCAGGGTGGCGTCGCCAGAGTCGAGTGCGATGGCTGCGGTTGCTGCGACCAGTCTGCAGGTCTTGGCTGACCAGCTGCTGCTGAAAAAATTTGCACCATCCGCGGTGTTGGTGACGGCCCAAGGTGACATTGTTTATTTCAGCGGCAAGACGGCTAAGTACCTTGAGCCGCCGGCGGGCAAGGCGAACCTGAACCTCTTTGCCATGCTGCGCCCCAGCTTGCGCCAACCGCTGTCGGATGTTTTTTACCGCACCGTCCGGCAAAAAGTGGCGACATCGCTGGACGCGGTGGCTTTGGGAGAGGACGGCACGGGTCCTGCTGTGCGCATCAGCGTCGAGCCGCTGGACGAACCCAAGGTCTTCAATGGCATGCTGATGGTGGTGTTTTCAGACCTCGTGTCTGTGCCTTCTCAAGCCGCCAACGCATCAACCCTTGAAGCCGGCCACGATGACCATGTTGCCGAGCTGATGCTGGAACTGGCGCGCGTGCGTGAAGAGCATCAGGCCACCCGTGAAGAAATGCAGACCTCGCAGGAAGAACTCAAATCGGCCAATGAAGAGTTGCAGTCGGCCAATGAAGAACTGACAACCTCACGGGAAGAAATGCAGTCGATGAATGAGGAGCTGCAGACCATCAATTCTGAGTTGCAGACACGGGTCGATGCGCTGGCGCGGGCCAGTGACGACATGGAAAACCTGCTCAACAGCACCGACATTGCCACCTTGTTCCTAGACCGCTTGCTGCATGTGCGGCGCTACACCACCCGCACCACCCACATCATCAAGCTGATCCCTGGCGACATCGGGCGCCCGCTCTCAGACCTGAAAACCGATTTGAAAATCGACCTGTCGCACGATGCGGCCGAGGTCTTGCGTACGCTGATGTTCAAGGAGCAAGATGTTGAGTTTTCAGACAAGCGCTGGTTCAGCGTGCGCATCATGCCGTACCGCACGCAAGACAACCGCATCGACGGCGTGGTGATCACTTTCACCGACATCACCGCGGCGAAAAAAGTTGAAGCGACTTTGCGCGGTCAGGCTACCGCCGGCTGAGCGGAGTCATCCTTTGGGCTAGCGCCTACAAGCGATTCAACGGCGTCTGACAGCAGCGACTGTGCCGCGTCATTAAGCTGGTAGTTTCTGACCATTCAATCGATAGAAAACGCATGACCGTCCAGCCCGATGAAAGTCAAATAAACCCAAGTGACGCCGAGGCAAACGATCGCAAGCCGGCTTCAAAACAGGGCACGCACAATGCTGCGCCTAGCGCGTTGTGCTGGCCTTTTCCAGCAGGTAGCCAGAACAACACCGACAAAGCCGTCAAGCTCAAGCCGTATGTGCCTCCCAAGCGCCGCACGCTGAATCAATATTGATCTTTCAACCAATGACTTCAAGCGACGCTGGTTTCACGGCGCGCCTTGGTCTTGGCTGTCCAAGGCCCAGGCGCCGGCACCAAGGGCGTGCGTTTATCTGCGGTGCGAGGACCGCGCTTGGTGTCATCGCCGGCCAACTTGAGCCAGTTCAACATGCCGGCGCGCGCGGCTTTTTCAAATGAGTCGTAAGGCTCTTCAGCCATCGCAAAACGGCTGCCAAACTCCGCATGCTCACCTTGGCTTTCAAGCAAAGCCCAATGAAAAAGACCGGGGCTGGGCTCGTTCACAGTGAGGGCGATGGGTCGCAATTGGTTGGCCATAGAGTTCCTTTGCAGAGTAAGGTCACAAGCTTGACGGGAGGGCGTAAAAAGCGCTGTAGGCGAAAACCGCAGCGCACAGTAGGACGTGCCGTATAAGTACTTATAAGTGTTTAAACGCATTCTGAAAATAATAAAACATTTGGGTTTAATTAATCATTTTTCGGCGTAATTGACGGCATCTCCTTGGCTTGCCAAAGCCATACAGCAGAGTTCTCAGACTACCGACCTTGACCGCACGGGCCAACACCGCTAGTCACCAGGATCCGATGCTTGAATCTGCAGAGATCAAAAGGGTTGCGTTCAAGCAGCTTGGCACAGCACTTGCATTTGAACTTGTACACAAGAATGGATGCTTCAAGTTGGTGCAAAGCTCATGAACACAGAATCGACATTGGATTTCACGGCGAGCGCAGAGACCGTCACACAGGTTGTTGCAGACCCAAGCAGCGCCTGGGTGAGTCGTCTGCCTATGCCCCTGGTGGCCACGGCACTGACCGCAACCAGCAGCAAGCAACCGCTGGCAGGGCTGCGCTTTGCGGTCAAAGACAATATGGATGTTGCGGGCAGCAAGACCACGGCAGCGTGTCCCGCTTTCGCGTTTGAAGCCGCAGCCAGCGCGCAAGTGGTGCAGCAGCTGCTCAACGCGGGTGCGGCGCTGGTAGGCAAGACGAATCTGGATCAATTCGCTTGCGGGCTGAACGGGACGCGCTCACCATTTGGAGCGGTGCCCAATGCGTTCAACCCGGCTTATGTGTCGGGCGGTTCAAGTTCAGGTTCAGCTTACGTGGTGGCCAGCGGGCAGGTCGATTTTTCATTGGGCACGGACACCGCCGGCTCGGGCCGGGTGCCGGCCGGGCTGAACAACATCGTCGGCCTGAAGCCCTCGCGCGGACTGATCAGTACGCGCGGTGTGTTGCCGGCAGCGCAAAGCGTTGACTGTGTCTCTATCTTCGCTTGCACCGTGGCCACTGCCGTGCGAGTGCTGGAGAGTGCGATGGGTCACGACCCGCTGGACGCCTACTCGCGACAACTCACTTTGGCTGATTCGGCGTTTCCCGCGAGCTTCACTTTCGGTGTGCCCGATCAGCTGGAATTTTTTGGTGACACGCTGGCAGAAGCGGCATTCAGTGACGCCGTGCAACTCCTGAAAAGCATGGGCGGCACGGCGAAGCGACTTGACTTTGGGCCCTTCAAGCAAGCGGCGCAACTGCTTTACGGCAGCGCGCTGGTAGCCGAGCGCTATGCCGCTATCAGGCCGTTTTTTGACGCACACGAGGAGCAAGTCATCGAGCCGGTGCGCAGCATCATCGCGCAAGGCCGGCAGTACAGTGCGGCGGACCTGTTCGATGCGCAAACCCAGCTCAAACTGCTCGGCCAGCAGGCCGATGCTCTGTGGACTGGCATCGACTTGCTCTTGGTGCCCACCGCGCCCACGCACTACAGCGTGGCGTCGATGCTGCAAATTCCGGTGGAATTGAATCGTCGCTTGGGCGAGTACACCAATTTCGTGAATTTGTTGGACTACGCGGCGCTTTCGGTGCCGAGCGCTATGCGCTCAGACGGCTTGCCTTTCGGCATCACTTTGATTGGCCGCTGCGGCAGTGACTGGCAGCTCGCCGAACTGGGTCAGCGTTATCACCACCTCACCGGACTGCCGCAGGGGGCGACCGGTTTGCCACTGCCAGCCGCGCAGCCCATCAACGGCTTGACAGCCAAACCAGCCACGCAAGGCCGTGTGCGGGTGGCTGTGGTGGGCGCGCATTTGTCAGGTATGCCGCTGAACAGCCAACTCACGGAGCGCGGTGCCACGCTGGTGGGGACGACCCGAACCGCCGCCGACTATCGCTTGTATGCCTTGCCGGGCACAACACCGCCCAAACCGGGTTTGCTGCGCGTGGCGGCGGGCCAGGGCAGCGCCATCGAACTGGAAGTCTGGGACATGCCGCTACAACACTACGGGTCATTCGTGGCCTTGATTGCCGCGCCACTGGGGATTGGCACTTTGAGGCTGGCCGATGCCAGTCAGGTGCAGGGTTTTGTGTGTGAAGCCGAGGCACTGCATGAAGCCAAAGACATCTCTGACTTAGGCGGCTGGCGCGCCTACATCGCATCTTTGCAAACGACTACCGCCTGAATTTTTCATCCATTTTTCATCACTTATTCAAGAGGAAATTTACATGAGCACACCCAACAAAACCAGCCCTTTCACGGCATCCCGCAGACAAGTTCTGCAAAGCGGCGCAGCCATCGTCGGTGCGCTCAGCATGCCGGCCATCGTGCGGGCGCAGACTGGCCCGAAGATTCGCATCGGTTATTGGCCGATTGCTGCGGGCCTGCCTTTTTACGCCGCTATTGAACTGGGCTATTTCAAAGAGGCTGGGTTGAATGTGGAAGTTCAGCGGTATGCAGCGGCACAGCAGATCATGGAAGGCATGCTGGCCGACCGTTGCGACGGCAGCGCCAATGGCACGGGTTCGGGCAACATCGCCGTGGGTGAACTCGCCGCGCCGGGAACTTTCAAAATATTTTGCGCCAACCCCAGCAACCTGAAAAACGTGCTCGACGAAGTGATTGTGCCGGTCGCCAGCACCGCCAAAACCATGGCTGACCTGAAGGGTAAACGCGTCGGCTCTGGCCCCGGCATTCAAAACGTCACCTTGGCCAAAACCATCCTTGAGCGCGGCGGCGCTGTGGGCGCCACGGTGATTGAACTGCCGATCGGCCAGCATGTGGCAGCGCTGGCGGCGGGTCAGATCGACGGCGCTTACACGCTGGAGCCAACAGGCACCATCGGCCGCATGAGCGGGACGACGCGCGTGCTGGAAGCCGGTGTGGTGTCTCACTACGTACTGGGCGACCCGATGGCGCCGTGGTTTGGCGGTGTCGCGTCCCTCACCGCAGACTTCATCAAAAAGAACCCTGTAGAAACCAAAAAATTCATTGCCGCTTATGGCAAAGGCGTGGCTTATGTCCGCAGCAAACCGGTCGAATCGCGCCAGTACCTCAAGGGCTACACCGCCATTGAGGGCGCACTGACCGCCGAGGTGCCGATGGCCGCCTACACCATGTACAACGAGTTCACGCCAGCTGATATCGGCCACTTCCAAAAGTTCTACGACCTGTTCTCAGAACGCGGTATTTTGAAGTCGCGTGTCATGGTCGACACGATGCTTTACAAAGGCTGATCGGAATGGCTGCCATCCCGACTTCCGCGGTGCTGCCAAGCGCCGCTACCACGGCTTGGGCGCCGCCAGCCATGGACCCAGTGGCTGGCGCACCACGCCAACCCGTTTGGGACAAGGTCCTGCCCTTCATTGGCCCGGTGGCGCTGTTCATCGTCTGGGATTTGGTGGTGCGTCTGGGCTTCATCAAAGCCATTTTGTTGCCACCGCCGCTGGACGCTTTAGGTGCGCTCATCACCGGCCTGGCCGGTGGTCCGTTGTTGCAGGATTTCGGCATGACAGTGTGGCGCACGGTGCAGGCATTTTTGATCGCGGCCATCGTTGGCATGCCTTTGGGCGTGCTGCTGGGCAGCTCGGAGAGAGCCTACCGCAGCGTTGAGTTTTTGATTGATTTCTTTCGCTCAACGCCGTCGTCGGCACTGATCCCACTGTTCTTGATGATCTTTGGCGTGTCAGAGATCAACAAGGTGGCGATTGCCGCTTTTGGTGCGCTGCTGATTGTGGTGTTCAACAGCGCTTACGGCGTGATCAACGCCCGCAAGCAGCGCGTCATGGCGGCCAAGGTGATGGGCGCTTCACGTTGGCGCGTCTTCAAAGATGTGTTGATTTGGGAAAGCCTGCAGCCGAGTTTTGTGGGCTTGCGTTCGGCCGTGTCGATGGCGCTGGTGATTGTCATCGTGGCCGAGATGTTCATTGGTGCAGACAGTGGCTTGGGCAACCGCATCATCAACTCGCAGCAGGTCATGAATGTGCGCGACATGTATGCATCCATTTTGGCCGCCGGTGCGCTCGGTTACGCCTTGAATATTTTGTTTTTGATGCTGGAAAAACGCATCGTTCACTGGAGCGGAAGATGACTGTCGTTCTCAACGCGCCTTTTAATGTGGACGTGCCGGTGCCGCCTTTTCGGCCCGGCCCGGTCGGTACGCACATCACCATCCGCGGCTTGACCAAGTACTTTGCGGGCTGGCCCCTGTATGAAAACTTTGACCTCGATATACCGAAGCACAAGATCACCTCGGTGTTTGGCCCCAACGGTTGCGGCAAGTCGACGCTGATCAACATGATCGCCGGGCTGGTGCCGATTGACTCGGGTGAGATTCTGTTCGACGGCAAGACCCTCAAAGAGACCAAGATCGGTTACGTTTTTCAGAACTACCGTGAAGCGCTTTTTCCGTGGATGCGGACCATCGACAACATCGCCTACCCGCTCA
>Ga0208916_10000841_pt1 | contig 13859 bp, 9 predicted proteins | sample DEB19_08_DNA_5_FD_184523 | JGI IMG/M metagenome (GOLD analysis project Ga0208916, IMG submission 184523) | Aqueous microbial communities from the Delaware River and Bay under freshwater to marine salinity gradient to study organic matter... | ecosystem: Environmental > Aquatic > Marine > Coastal... | reverse complement strand
TGCCAGCTCGCGCTTGGCCGCCAACATTACGAGTTCGGCGACAAGCCTTTCTGTCACACCGGGCGATGGCGCAGAGTTTCCCGCGCTGAGCGCAGGCCAGTGGTTTATGGCCACGCTGGTCAAGGCGGATGGCACCACGGAGGTCGTTAAGGTTACGGCGCGATCCACCGATACATTCACGATCGTGCGCGCGGCGGAAGCCGTGGCGGGCGTCACCACGTCGTATGCGTTCTCTGCTGGCGACAAGGTGGAAGCGCGCCTGACGGCAGGTAGCCTTGGCACTGAGCTCAGCCGGCTCGATGCGGCAGCTATGATCAGCGCACTTGACAAGTCGGCAAACTACACGGTCCTCGAGGCCGATATTTCCTCATTGATCCGCGTCGATACGAGCGGCGGTACCCGGACCATCACGCTGCCGACGATTGCTTCGTTGACGGACGAGTTCAACGTCATTGTCTCTAAGGTCACAAGCGACGCCAACACGTTGACCATAGCGCGATCAAGCACCGACACCATAAATGGCAGCACGTCCTACGTCCTGTATTCGCAGTACCAGTCTGCATGGCTGATTGCGGATCGGTCCAATAACACCTGGACGGTGATAACCAGCTCAAATACCGGAAACAATGTTGTCGTTGATCCTTTCACGGGTGACGGTACTACGGTCGCGTTCACGCTTTCTGGTGATCCAATTTCAGAAAATAACACTGCATTGTTTGTCGGCGGCGTCTATCAGAACAAAGCCAGCTACTCGATCTCTGGAACCACGATCACACTGACCGGCGCGCCAGCGGTCGGTGTTCTTATCGAGGTGGTCTGGACGCAGCCTCTGGTCATCGGCGTGCCAAGCGATCTCAGCGTCACGACGGCAAAACTCGCCGACCTGTCTGTCACTACGGCAAAATTGGCCGATGGAGATAAGATCGCCAACGTCATAGCGTCACAGGTTGAAATGGAGGCTGGCACTGAAACAGCGCTTCGTTCGATGTCTCCTTTGCGAATAAAGCAGGCTGTAGCGGCTGGATTTATTGAATCTATCAATGCACAGACAGGCACGACCTATACGCTGGCACTGACCGACGCCTCGAAGATGGTCACGCTTTCAAATGCCGCAAGCATTACAGTCACTGTACCCCCAAACAGCTCGATTGCATTTCCAATTGGAACTGTTATCGACTTTGCTCAACTTGGAGCGGGACAGGTTACGTTTGCTCCAGACACCGGGGTGACATTGAACGGAACGCCAAGCCTAAAATGCCGAGCGCAATACAGTGGCGCTGCATTGATTAAGTTAGGAACAAATACTTGGCTTCTCGTAGGAGACTTATTCCTATGATGAAATGGGCAATTAAAGCGTCGGGCGTCCAGAAGAAAAACGATGTTCTTGTATTAGGTCAAAGCGGAGCAAGTGGAATTTCTGCGTTTCGCTGGAGTAAAGCCGGATTTGGTGTGAAATATGCAAGTCCAGCTACGCAATACGTTGGTACTAGAGGAGCGTCGTTCAATTCAAGCGGCACAGTGGTCGCGTTTTCGCATTACATATCACCTTCGCCATATACATCAATTTCAGCATACCCTTGGAACAATGGATTCGGAACAAGGTATGCTGCTCCTGCTACTCTTCCAGGCGGATCGGGGCAAGGTGATGTTTGTTTTAACTCGGCTGGCAGTGTTGTTGCATTAGCACACAATGTTGTGAAATTTGTTTCAGCATATGTTTGGAGTAATGGATTTGGGACGAAGTACGGCGATCCAGCAACTCTTCCTGGTGGAGCGGCGTATGGCTGTAAATTCTCTCCGGCTGGTACAGCCATTGCTGTGTCTTATGCAATCGCTTCACCGTGGGTATCAGTGTATGCGTGGAGTAGTGGATTTGGCACAAAGTACGGTAATCCCGCTACCGTTCCAACGGGCGTCGGCTATGGCGTAGAGTTTTCTCCGTCCGGAAGTGCAATTGCCGTTGCTCACGATACGTCGCCGTTCGTTTCCGTCTATCCTTGGAATCCAGGTTTTGGAACAAAATACGCAAACCCTGCCACTCTTCCCGCTGGAAACGGCAACTATGTTAGATTTTCACCAGCAGGAAATACCATAGCAATTGGTCACGATACATCTCCATTTATATCCGTTTATCCATGGAGCGCAGGGTTTGGAACTAAATATGCTAATCCAGCGACTATCCCAAATGTTGGTGTACTCAACGTAAATTTTTCACCAAGTGGGACAGAAATTGTATGCGGCATGGGTGGTACTGTTTCAAATATAGCGGCTTATCCTTGGAATGCCGGATTTGGGACGCAATACTCTAATCCAACTCTTGCCATAGCTTCTACATACGGCATCACTTTCAAACCTTAACGTCAACAGGAGCACAAAATGAGCATCATCACCACACAAGAGCATCTCGATAATCTCGTAACAGCAGCGTTGCACCGCGAGCTGGAAATCTATCAATATCAGATCAATGTCGATAATTACGTCATGATGCTGGCAATGCTGCCAGAGGGAGAGTGGCCAGCAGAGCTCGAAAACTATCGGGCTGCTTCGGTGGAATCAATGCCAACAACGGTATCGGATGAAGATATTCAGACGGTTTCTGATTACCAGTATCGCGACCGTTTGCGTGGCCTGCTTCGCACTGAACGTCTTGAGCAAAACAAATCAATCCGAGTGCGCGATGCTTTGAAGGTGCAAATCGGGACTGATTACACGGCACTTGTATCAGCAAAAAAAGACGCTGGAACTGCGCAGTAATCATTATCCATAAGAAAGGCTGGGCCGATGAATGGCATTGCAGAAAATACCCCAATCCCAACTTGAAGATGGCGCTGTTGGCACCACCCAGCTTGCAGCCAATGCGGTCACAGCGGCTAAAATTCCGGATGGTGCTTTGACTCAGGCCAAAATGGCAGCCGGCATAGCGGGCAATGGTCCGGCTATCTCGGTGTTCCGCAACACCAGCACCCAGACTGTGACCAGCGGTGTGGCGACCAAGGTGCAATTGAACGGGGAGGACTTTGATACCGACAGCGCCTTTGATAGCACGACAAACTTTCGCTTCCAGCCTCTGGTAGCGGGCTACTACCTTGTCACAGGCCGTATAGCTTGTTCTGCTTCAACCAGTGGCACAGTCGCACTACCACTGATCTACAAAAACGGTTCATTGTTGTTAAATGGTCAGTCCTATATTCCGCCGTCAGGGTCAAGCAGCATGACCGCAACCGTGACTGGCCTCGTATATTTAAACGGATCGACCGACTATTTGGAGTTATGGGCAAACATTACTGGTACTGGAACAGTAACGATCACCAATGGGACTGGCGTGACATTCTTGCAAGGCGCATTGGTGCGAGCCGGTTGATAGACCCCACTCAGGATTGACGCATCATGGCAGCTCTTCGATTTGCTCAGTTTTCAGGTGAAATTCCGCGCCTGCTTTCGCGCCTGCTTCCAGATACAGGAGCCCAGCATGCTGAGAACGTGCGCCTAGACGATGGCGGTCTGACGCCGGTTCGCCAGATGCGACAGGAGCACGTTTTTTCCGGCATCAGTGATATCCAGACAATCTACAAATTCGGAACCGACTGGCTTGCCTGGGACACGGTGGTGAATGCCGTGCCCGGTCCAGTCGCAGCCGATCACCTTTATTACACGGGAGATGGCGCGCCAAAAATGCGCGTCGGCTCGACCGTTTATCCGCTGGCTGTACCCTATCCGACCGCTGCCCTGACTGCATCGATGTCAGGGATCGGCACAGGCGACGTGATTACGCGGCTCTATGTCTATACGTTTGTGACTGCTTATGGTGAGGAGTCGGAGCCAAACCCAATCTCTGCCGACGTGCTCTGGCAGGCCGGTAAGACCGTCACACTGGCAGGCTTTCAAGCCGCGCCGTCCGGTCGCAACATCACCAAGCAGCGCATCTACCGATCACAATCGTCCAGCCAAGCCGGCACGGATCTGTTTTTCATCGAGGAGCGCGCTGCCTCTGCATCCAATTTTGTGGACACGCATGCGGTCGATGACTTTGCAGAGGTACTACCGTCCCGCGACTGGAACGCACCGCCGGATGATTTGACCGGGCTGATTGCTTTGCCAAACGGTATGCTGGCGGCGTTCTCTGGCAAGCAGATCTGCTTTTGCGAGCCCTACATGCCGCACGCATGGCCTGAGAAGTACAGGCTCACCGCGGCTTTCCCGATCGTCGCTTTGGGAGCCTACGGCACCACGGTGGTCGCAGGGACCGAGGGCTACCCCTACGTCGTCTCCGGAAATTCACCAGAGAGCATGATCGAGGAAAAGATCGAAGTGAACCTGCCGTGCATCAATGCACGCGGGCTGGTCGATCTGGGCTACTCCATCGCGTACCCATCCAATGATGGGCTGGTCGTCGTCGGCCAGAGCGGTGCATCGGTGGCAACGAGCGCGCTGTACACACGCCCAGGCTGGCAGAAGCTGTCACCGGGCACACTGATCGCCGGACAGTTTGCCGGCCGCTATTTTGCATCGTACCGCTACATCGACATCGATGAGGCGATCTACGAAGGCACCATCATCATCGACCTGACCAACCAGCAGCCATTCGTTCTGCATGCCGGCAAGCACGTCGATGCGTTTCACTATCAGCTTTCCACCGGATCGCTCTTCATGCTCATCGGCGATACCGTCTATGAGTGGGACGCTCTGGGCGAATCCAACGAGATCATGACGTGGAAATCCAAGCTCGTGGTGCTGCCAGCTCCGGCCACGTTCGGAGCTATCCTGATCGAAGGAAAGTCAGACCTGACGGGCGAAGAGACAGCAGCTCGAGCTGCGGCAGTCGCGGCAATCGAGGCCGCAAATGCAATCCTCTTTGCCGAGGATCTTGGCGCAGAGGTCGATGGCTCGGCCATGGACGTGCTGGCCATGGGTGGCGACGGGCTTCAGCAGCTCCCGGCCGACAAGTTTATCCTCGTGACGATCTACGCCGATGGCGTGCCAATCCGTAGAGTGTCCAAGCTCAATCAGGTCCAGCGCATCAACGGCGACCGCATGGCCCGCACCTGGCAGATCGAGGTCAACGGCACCGCGGAGATCGAGCAGATCACCATGGCCACGACTGCGCACGAATTGAACGGAGGCTGACGTGGACCAATCTATTCAACGCGACTTCGACCGGATCAAAGAGAAGGTCGAGAAGATGACCGGGGAGCGTGGCGACGCCAAGAAGCCACTCGCCACAATCAGGCGCGTCGAGCTGAGTGCGCTGGCCAGCCTGTCCCTGAAGTCCACGACGGTAACGACAACCCCAACGGCTGCGCAATACAACGCGCTGCAAGCCGATGTGGCCAACATTTTTGAGGCGCTGCAACGCATTTCCAACATTCTCGGCAATGCGACCATTCCCAAAATCTGAGTCTTTTTTTGCAAGGCATGGTATGAAAACGCGTAAAATGGTGGTGTTTTGAAACCAGCGAAACGAACATGGCCACTGTGATCTACGGACAAGAGGATCGGCTTCTGCCTTGGGCCGCAGAGCGCATCGGGATCACGTTCCGGCGCGATGCCTACTCGCTGGGATTGGAAAAGAACGGAAAGATTGTGGCTGTCGTGGTGTTCGATACGTTCTCGGCCTGCGACTGCTGCATGCACATTGCAAGCGACGGCACAAAAGCATGGATGAACAAGGGGCTGCTATTGGCGACCTTTGCCTATCCATTTACCCAGCTTGGCTTTCGCCGGGTAACAGCGATGGTCCCAGCCAAGAATACGGCTGCCCTCGCATTTGACGAAAACATTGGCTTCGTGCGCGAGGGGTTTCACCCGCATGGATGCCCAGACGATGATCTGATTTCGCTGGGGCTTTTGAAAGAAAACTGCCGGTTCGTGACTAAGGAAACACCATGATGGATAGCTTCGATTTCTGGTCGGACAGATACAGCGCTGAATATGAGCGCGTTGACGGGTTCGCGCCGCCTCGCATGATGAACCGCAAGGGATTGGACAAGCATATTTCCCTGATCTCGATGGGCCGGAACATCTGTTATGGCAAGGACAGCGCGCCAGCACCGGCTCCCGATCCGCAAATTGGCAAGTCTGCCATGGCAAACGTCGAGCTGGGCAAGGACTGGCTCTCATTCGCCAAAGAGCAGTTTGCCAGCGGCAATGCTCGCCAGGATGTTACCGACGCGCTGAACACCAAGGTCATCAACCAGCAGCTCCAGACGCAGGATGAAGCAAACACCTGGGGACGCGAGGACCGCGAGCGCACCAAGAACACATTCCAGCCGCTCGAAGATACGTTCGTCGAGACGGCCAAGAACTACGCCACACCAGACAAGCAGGCTCAGGCAGCAGCGACGGCCGCGGCTGATGTCCAGTCTGCCGCCAACGTGCAGCGCCAAGCCGGCGTGCGCCAGATGGCCAGCATGGGCGTCTCTCCCGATTCAGGCCGCTTTGCCGGCGTCACACGGGCGAACGACACCAACATCGCACTGGCATCGGCCGGCGCACAGAACAATGCCCGGCAGGTCGTGCGCGACAAGGGCCTGGCTCTGACAGCCGACGCGATCAATATGGGCAAGGGCTTGGCGTCTTCTACCGCGACCGCCTACGGCATCGGCACCAATTCCGGCAACTCGGCTGTGGCCAACAATGCCAGCGGAAACGCAAATTTCTACGCCAATCAGGGCGTCATGGCTCAAGGCTTCAACGGCGCAGTCGGCGCCAACAACAGCGCCGGCTCGATGCTGAACAATTTGTACGGCAACCAGCTCAACGCATGGAGTGCGCAGCAGCAGGCCAACGCGACGAGCTCGGCTGGCCTTGGTTCGATGGTTGGAACCATCGGGGGATCGTTGCTCAGCTCCGGCGGCGGCGCGGCTCTTTTCTAAGGATCATCGCGTGAAAGACATCATTGATCGCCACGAACGGATCGCCCTGCAAGTCTCAGGCGGGCGCGATTCGATCGCCTGCCTGTTTCTCATGCGACCCTATTGGGACCGCGTGACCGTGTACTGGCTCGACACGGGCGCAGCCTATCCAGAGACTGAATCGACCATGGAGCAGATCCGCGCCATGGTGCCCAACTTTGTGCGAGTGCAAGGCCAGCAGCCGGAAGTGATCGAGCAGTTTGGTCTGCCGACCGACATCCTGCCCGTCAGCGCTACGCCCATGGGCGTCTCGAACGGCGGCATCCCCATGCAGGACCGCTATTCCTGCTGCCTGCGATCGATCATGCTTCCGCTGCATAAACGGATGATCGAGGACGGCATCACGCTGATTATCCGCGGCCAGAAGAACGCAGACCGCTTGAAGTCCATTGTGCGCTCCGGCGAAACCCATGACGGCATCGAGTACCTGTTCCCGATCGAGGAGTGGGACACCAAACGTGTCATGGCATACCTCATCGAGCAGGGCGCACCGATCCCACGCTTCTACGAGATGCTGAACGGCACGCCAGACTGCATGACCTGTTCGGCCTACTGGGAAGAAGGCGCATCCGCCTATCTCAAGCGCTACCATTATCCGCAATACCAAGAAACACAGCGACGGCTCGACATTATCCGCGAGGCCATTGGCACGCACATCGCCGCATTTAATCAGGAGGTCGCATCATGAATTTCGGAGCATTTGCAGGTGGTTTAGCGCAGGGATGGGAGCGCGGTGAGCGTATCGGAAAATCCATGCGCGAGATGCTTAAAGAAGCCAAGCAGCAAGAGCAAACTGACAAAGCCATGGCTGAAGCGGAACGAAAGCATGCCGCAGATTTAAACAGTCAAATCACAAGAAACGGCCTGCCAGAACAGCCAAAGTCCGGGCCAATCGAAACGGCGGCGCCAGAGGTCAAGGCAGAGCCAGAAACCAAGGTCGAGCCTTCCAAGGTTGAAATCGGCGCGGTGCCGGATGTCGAAATGGAAGTGCTGAAAGCACCAACGGCCAGCGATGACCCGGCCAGCGCGGCCACGGCAGCCGGTTCGCTTGCCCCTGCGCCAAAGCCAGTCATTGCGCCGTCTGCCTCACAGGCACCGGCAGGCGCGAGCGCAGCCAAGGAGCCGCTGTTCGTCGTTCAGCCTGGCTCACTGGCGACCAGCGGCATGGTCAAGGCGGGCAATATCGATCTGAACAATCGTCCAATGGTCAAAATGCCAGACGGCAGAACAGCTACCGTCCTCTCGACCTCGATTAACGTCGATGGAAAAGAAGTCCTCATTCCAACGGTCGTAGGCGGAAAAATTGTTTCTACTGAAGATGCGATCGCTCATTTCAAACAAACAGGCGAGCACCTAGGCATCTTCAATAGCCCAAAAGAGGCGAACGCCTATGCGGAAGTCCTGCACAAGCAGCAAGAGCAAGCCTATGTGCCGCAAGGGGCAGCGCCTGCTGGAACGCCAGAGCAGAGATGGTATCCGAACGGCATGCCGCCTGATCCAAACGCGGGGCTGACGACTGCCGAAATTGAGAAGCGCCAGTTTCCAAACGGCATTCCGGACAAACGACGCTCAGATCCAATTCCAGATGTTAATGTAGCGCCTGATGCTACCGTGGACCGGCCGCAGTCAAGCATTGTGCCCACGCCAGCGCCTGCCGCATCACAGGCAGCACCAGCCGCAGCGCCAGCTCCTGCCGCGGCCGCTCCAGCTATTCCACAAGCGAATGGCGTACCGCCACGGCCTGTTGCTGCCGCACCTGCCGCTGCCGCACCTGCTGCTGCAATGCCTGGTGTTGACGTTAAACCACCTGTCGCAGTCGAGGGCGAGTTTGTTTTTAATGGAAAAGGTTACGCTACGCGAGAAGCAGCGTACAAAGCTGCTGAAGCAAATAGCCCTAGCATTGAATCGTATTACGCAAAGGAATTAGTGCCCTTGCGGACCAAGCAATACATTGCGGAAGGAAACCCTGAAAAAGCTATGGCATGGCAAAAATGGGGTGAGTCGCAGGATGGTCGCGAATACATGAGGACATGGCATAAAACGTGGGTGGCTACCGAAATCAAAGACTGGAGAACGGCGGCAAAAGGAGCCGTCAAGATGCTCAACAAGTTTGAGAACGGTCAGACATTGGTTGGAGAGCCGGAAGAAGTTACCGATAAGGCCGGCAACATTACGGGATTTAATATCCGCATTAAGACAGATAGCACTGGCGAAACTCGCTCGATGTTTATTGATCCGCAAATGTTAGTGCGTTTAGGCGTAAACGGCGCAGCTCCTGATAAAGCATTTGATTTGATCCATGCAAAGCAAGAAGCATTAGACAAAATCAAGCTCGAAGCCCAGATCAAGCGGCAAGATCGTCGCGAGAAAGTTGATGATCAACTGGTCGTAGAGAAATACAAGGCCGATCGCACAGCCGAAAGCAATGATCAGAAAGGCCGTCAGCGCCTGTCAGAGATCACGCTGAAAGATCAGCTCGGCGAAGATGGTGCGCAAAAATACCAGAAGGCTAGAACCCCAGAAGATCGAGCCAATATCATAGCTGGCATTCTCACTGACAAAGACCCAACTTTCAGCCGTTTGCCTAACGAGCAAAAGCAAAAGCGTATCCTTGATGAAATGAAAAACGCGGACAAAGCTGCCGCCGAGTTTGAAGCTGAAAAGAATGGTACTTCCGGTGGCCCGTCCACATTCAAGCCTGCACCAGCCGGCCCATCCGCAGAGCCGCAACTGTTCAAGAAGGATGGCGTGTACTACCGCAAGGACGGCGACAAGATGGTGCCGGTGAACAAAGCGGCAGCACCAGCAGCAGCGGCACCAGCTCCGGCAAGCCCGGCAAGCCCGGCAACTGTGGCCAAGGATGGTGTGCCAAAGGCGGGCGGAAGTGCCAAGGTCACTCCTGCAAGCAAGGAGCAGTACCTGATCGAGCGCGCCGAGCTTGGAGAGGGTAAGCGCCTCAAGCTCTCGCCAGAAGCTCAGGCGTATCTTGATGCTGAAAAATCCAAAGGCGGGGCGTCCGGCGGCTGGTAAGCCGTAAGGGGGGGCGGCTTCGGCCGCCTTCCGCGCTTTATATGGTTCTGATTTCTCACCAACTGCGGTAAAATCAGTCCATTGTTCTCGTTCATAGAGGCGCGCCAGTGGCAAATTCGTTTTTTCAGATTCCGACTGACGCTTTGACGGAAGAGGACGCACCTGTCGCTTCCGCTCCCAAAGCGGCAGCACCAGCAACTACATCCCAGACAGTCGCAGCTCGAGGCGTTATGCCGACGCGATCTGACATCATCAAGCGAGCGCAAGAGCTCGATGTCGATCCAAAGTTTGCCCTGTCGATCTGGTCGCAGGAATCATCCGGAAACTTCAACTCGCCCGATAGCGACAAAGGTGCGCGCGGTGGTTTCCAGGTTATCCCCGGCACCTACAAATCGATGATGGGCACGGACGGAGGCCAGCGCGATCCATGGAACAACATGGAAGCCGGCCTGCGCTACATCCGCTATGGCCAAGACACACTGAAGACACGCGATCCTGAGTTGCTGGCCGCTGGCTATCACGCCGGCTATGACCGCAAGGATTTGAAGTCAGGCCGCTTGCCCGGTCCAGAAGTGAATGACGGCCATATTTCGTCTGCCGACTACGCTCGCCAAATGGCAGCTCGAGTGCGCGGTGAGGCAGTACCAAAGGTAGGTGGCGTCAAGAAGGCATCCGTCACTGATGGCTTTGAGCCTGTTACCGATCCAGCGACCCTGAAGCAGTACGGCATCGCCATTCCGGGTGTTCCGGATGGCTTTGAGCCTGTCGGCAAGGAAGAGGCAGACGCATTCACGCAAGGCATGGCCAAGCAGCAGCAGGCGATCGATGACCAGCCGATTCTCGACTATTTCAAGAACAAGGGCGTACAGGGCTGGGACGACATGCGGCAGTCGCTTGGCACGGCCAAGTGGGCGCTGGGCGGCACTGACGACACATCCTTTGCCGAGAGCCTGTCCAAGAAGATGACGGAGGCCGGAGCCCGGCCAAAGACGACCGACGAGAAGCTGAACGACGCTGACTTCAAAGAAGTTAGCGACGCAAAGGGCGTAAAAGACACTACGGTAGCATCTGCTAAAGCGATCTATGGCGCTCTCTCAAGACCAAAGGCTACGGTCGGCGAGATCATCCAGCAGGCGTCCAATTCTGTTCCGACGATTGTCAGCGGCACCGTTGGTGCAGGTGGTGGTGCGATTGCAGGATCACCCGGCGGCGTTCCCGGCATGGTTGCCGGATCGATCTGGGGTGGCAAAGCCGGCATGGCTGTCGGAACGACGGCAATTGAAGGAGCCGGGCAGGTCGAGGAATTCATCGGCAAGAAGCTGGCCGAGCAAAACATTCCACCAACAGCCCAGAATATCCTGGCTGTCATCAGTCAGCCGGGATTCAAGCAGGAAGCGCTGAAGCAGGGCGCACTCAAGGGCTTGACGATTGCAGCCATTGACCAGCTCACGCTTGGCCTTGGTGGCAAGATTGTCTCTGCTCCTGCCAAGAAGATTGCCATTGGCGAGCTCGAGCAGGCCGGCGTCGATGTCTCGACTGCTGCCGCACGCAAGGCTGCGCTGGCCACACCTGCCGGCCGTGCAGCCGTCGAAGCTGCCAAGCCAACACTCGGCGCAAAAGCGGGCGCAGGCGCTGCGGCTGCGGGCCTGGATGCTGCTGGTGAGGTCGTTGGCGACTATGCGGGATCAGTCGCAGCAACAGGCCAAGGCGATTTCGGAGATTCCCTGCGCGGTGGCGTGATGAGCATTGGCCAGTCGGCTGCCTCGCCGGTTGTTGCTGGCGCTATTGAGAGTGGCAAAGCTATCGCCAATGCCGGTCAGGATGGAAGCGCCCCGGCAGGCGCAGCACCAGCGCCAGCACCAGCTCCCATTCAGCCAACCCCGAACGCACCATCGACCGCATCTGGACCATTACAGCGCGCGACGGAAAACGCCGCGGCACAGCCTGAGCGCGTCACTGTCAACACGCCGCAGGGCCAGGTCACAGGCACTGTCACGGGCACCAGCACCGATGGCGTCGTGCAGATTGCCGATGACAATGGCGAGATATTCAATTTCAACATCGGCGAGAACGGTATCTCGATCACGCCGGAAGCCAACAACACGCCGCTGAGCAATGCGCGTGAAGCAGCCGGCATGTCGATCGACAAGGACCAGCCAGCGCCAGCGCAGCCAGCCGCAGCACCAGCCGAGCAATCAGCACAAGAGCCTACCGAGCCAGCGCCAAGCCGCACCACGATCAAGAAGATGGTCGAGGAACAGGCCGCCAACATCGCCCGCATGTCGGACGAGGAGCTGCGCGACAACCTGAATTACATTGTCAGCCAGGCCAAGACGAATAACGGCTGGAGCCCGATGCTGATCAAGGCGCGTGGTCGCGTCGAGGATGAGCTGGCAAAGCGCCAGCCCGCCGCTGAAACTATCGCGCCAACCGAAGCCAGCGCCACGACTGCGAAACCGGCAGACGTAGAAGCAGCACCGATCAAGCTGCCAAACTCACTGGCCGGAGCCAAGCCGCGCTATGCCTTTGGCGACAAGCAGTTTGAATTGAAGTTTGCCAGCGACATTGACCGCGCCGCCTATATTGCCGCGCAGGACAAACCTTCGAAGCGCGATGCCGAGTACGTCGCTTTCGTTGCGCAGAACACCGGCATGTCCGAGGCCGAGATCCGCGCTCATGGCAAGGCTGTGCGCGACACGATCAAGGCGCAGGCCAAGACTGCCGAGCCTGGCACTCTGACCGTCGCTGAGGTTAAGCGCACTCCCGTCACCATCAAGGCGACACCAGCACCAAAGAGCACGGGCTTCACGAGCCTGTCCGATGCCAATGCCGCAGTCGTCGCGCTGTCTGAAAAGACGGGCGTTCCGCATGAGGCCATCCAAAACCCGGCGACCAATACCTATGATGCTATTCCGATGGACGCAGTTTCCGGACCTGTCACATCAGGTGCTGGAAGCGTTGATGCGCCGAGCCAGCCAGTCCAAGCCGCCACCGAAGCGGTCCAACCCGGTCCTGCTCCTGCTGTTGACAGCGCAAATACCGCGGACAAACCGGCCGCACTGAAAAAGCCAAAGACCGTCAGCAAAGAAGACGCCGATCACCTGTTTGGCACGGACAAAAAGCGCGCGGCAGCCATTGAGCGTATCGCCAAAGGCTCGGCATTTTTCGGCACAAAGGAAAAAGCGCAGGATTTCATCACCAAGAACGGCCTGAAGGACACGCACGAGGTCGTTCAGACCGGCAAGGTGCGCTTTGAGGTCAAAGCCAAAAAGACCGGCGCTGAAATGCTGGATGAGCGCATCAAATCTGATGTGGCCAAGCAAGCGGCCGTCGCGCAGGAATTAACCCAACCGACAAAGGCAGACAATGGCAGCAACAACGATACCAGCGGGAAGCCCGCAGTCACAGAAGCAGTGGGCCAAGAAGCCAATGCAGGACAAGCCGAAGGAGCCGCTGTTCAATCCGATGCTCCGGAAGCCAAAGGGGAAGTAGGCGCACCGCAGCCGAACGCTACCGAACCGGAGCTGTCGCCAGCCACAAAGGCCCGCAATGACCTGATGGAGATGGAAGCCCGGCTCGAAGCGCAGGGCATGGTTGCCGACGACCGCCTGATCACGAAGATCAACCAGCAGAAGAAGCTGATTGCCGATCTCGATTCAGCGGCCAACCTGGCGCAAGAGCCAGACGCCAGCGCCGAGCTGCTCGACCGGATTGCCAAGGCATACGGCTTTGACGAGCTGGATAAGATGCCGGCCGGTCTGGCCAAGACCGCGGCCAAGCTGCGCGACGCGCTCATCAAGCGTGATGCCGGCATGCTTCAGCAGATCCTGCATCCATCCAACCAGAGCAGCCGTAATGCGTTTGAGGCGCTGTTCGCTGGGAAAATGAAGCTGCCAAAAGGCGTCGCTGGCACTGATA
>Ga0208916_10000840_pt1 | contig 13865 bp, 20 predicted proteins | sample DEB19_08_DNA_5_FD_184523 | JGI IMG/M metagenome (GOLD analysis project Ga0208916, IMG submission 184523) | Aqueous microbial communities from the Delaware River and Bay under freshwater to marine salinity gradient to study organic matter... | ecosystem: Environmental > Aquatic > Marine >... | reverse complement strand
ACAGGAGCGGCTGGGCCACGTCGGTGCCACCTGCGATCTGACTCTTCAGGTAGGACGACACGTCACCGAGCAGACGCTTGGACGACACGCCATCCAGCTCCCACGCCCGGTTGTCGAAGGCCACGAACCGAGCCTCGGGCTCGGTGGCAGCAGTGACCATGGCCACTGCAGCCGTAGCCTCCACCACCGTCATCGGCATGCCGCCGACACCGCTCCAGCTCATCGAGCCCGAGCAGTCGATGCCGACCACAGTCGACACACCCGCTGGCGTGAAGGCACCGAACGAAGCGTAGAAACCGTCGGTGAGCGCCTCGGTGATCTTGTAGGACGGCGTCCACGTCGAGCTGCCCCGCTCGCTGCGTCCCTGCGCGTAGGTGCGTGCGGCCACCAGCAGCTGCATGGGGTGAATCCGGGCACCCTTGAGGCGCTCGGGGTCCACCAGCTGAGCGGCGACCTTGTTCAGCGTCGCGCCGGTCAGCACGCCGGTCCGCGTGATGCGCGGCAGCTGACGAATCAGAGCGCCCTGAGGAATTCCCTTGTCGATCAGCGCTTCCCACAGCGACGGCTCGTTGATCCACTTGTCGGGGATCATCTCCCACGTCACCGCAGGCACCTGCACCAGCTTGAGAACCTCAGCCAACGTGTCGGCCTTCTTCAGCGCCTCATAGGCCAGGACCACATCCGGCAGGGTGCCGGGCAGGTTCTTGCCGTCGCGCCCCTTCAGGCCGTGACCAGCGATGTAGTTGTACAGCAGCCGGTGTGCCTCGTCGTACACGACGTAGTCGCCGTGGGCTCCACGGTCGGAAGCCTGACGCAGCACGTCGCGGTGCGTCCAGCCCTCACGCTGCCGGTACTTGACGATCTGCAACGCCAGCCGATCGATGTCCTGGTTGTCGTACCAAGCGCCGACACCCTTGCGCAGTCCTCGACCCCATCCACGGAACTGCTGGACGTAGGTCAGGAACAGAAACAGGTGCGTGGCGGTCCGGCAAACCTCGGGCAGCGCGGCCAGCGCAGCCTTGCGTCCCTCATCGCTGGCATGCGAGGCGGCGACGGCCAGAGCGAAGATAGCGGGCTTGTACTTCGGGGCCCGCCCGGCCTTGGACACCTCGGTGATGGCCTTGATCAGGAGCATCGGGGCCTGCTCGACAGCCCGGAACACCACAGAGGCGTTCTCCTTGGTCAGCGCCTGCTCGGAGAGGTAAAAGGTGCCGCCCTCGGTACCCATGGTGAGGAACCGGTGCAGGCGAGCCTCGTCGCCAATCGAGAAGACGTACCCACCCGCTTCATTGCGCACCTGACCCGGCGCTGCCTTCTGGCGCTGCGGGGCGGTGCTGACAGGGGTGTTTCGGCGGATCGGAGCAGCCACAGGGCGTGTCCGGACAGCGGAATATGCGTCGGCCATAACTTGGCCTCCTCTTCTTCGTTGGGCAACGGGTAGGTGGGTGGGATAGATTGCCGGGGCGCACAAGGCGTGTTAGTGGAGCCGATGTTTTTAGCATGCTTCCGTTACATCACACGGGCAGGTGGTGCCCGTGCCAGGAATCGAACCTGGACAACCTCATTAGCAGTGAGATAACCGACGTCGCGTTCGGCCCGTGCTCCCTGGCAATCCTCTGTTCAGTTATAAATCAGTTCTAGGCACAGGCGTGTGGGCGAGACCGGCGTGAAATCACTTAGGAAGAGTGGTGTTAACCGATCCTCATTCGGCCCGTGCTGAAAGCTACTGTAGTCGATCTACAGGGTTTGCGCAAACCATTTTTTACCGGCGAATCACCGAGGTTCCGTCAGAGCCGTAGAACTCGGTCCGAGGCAGGCTGTACGCGGTGTAGTCCGGAGCATCAGACCTGTCATCATCCCGCAGGTGTTCCGGCAGCGTCAGGGTGTCGTCACGCTCGGCGTCAGCCTCCTTACGCAGCTGAGCGGCGATCTCCTGATCCTTGCGGGCCTGCTCGGCTACCCAGGCATTGATCTCCTCCGGAGAGGAATCGGCGGGCCATGAACCCAAGTCCGACTCAGGGCCACCGTCATCAGGGTCGCCCCTGCCCTCCCAGACATCCTTGAGCTTCTTGGGGGTGGGAACACCACCAACCTGGGGGTACTCACCACGCACCAGGCCTGTCAGCACCTCCTGGCGAATCTCATTGAAGCTCTTCTCCGTCTCCGAAGCGAGGTCATCCAGGTCCTGTGGCGGCTCGTCGGGGGAGACGACCTCGGCCTTCTCGACGGACTCCTTGAGCGCCACTCGGTAGCTGCTCCACCATCCGGGAGCGAACGTGATGGCCGGGTTCCAAACTCCGTCCACGACATTCCAGAACTCCAGCACCCCTTTGGTCACGAGAGCCATGTTGGCTTGCACGGAGGTGATCTGATCACCCCAGTCGTCACCCTTCGGGATGCAGACGACGAACTCCTGATTAGGCCCCAGCAACCCGAGAGAGCGGGGGTCGAATTCCTCGATCCGATCGGTATTCACCACGACGGTTCTCCATCTCACTTGAGGTAGGCAGCCTCAGGACTTTCCTGTTGGCTGCGGCAAGGGCCTCGGCGCGACGCTCTTGCTTCTTGGGGAGGTACTCGAATGTCAGGTACGAGTACACGAAGAGCACGAACAAGCCTGCGTAGAGCGCGGCCTGTGTAGCAGGCGTCGGCGTCATGAACTGTGTCGCCACGATGGTGGCCACCGAAGTGACGCCAACGGTGTCTGCTGCAAGATGAGACTTCTGCATGGGTGGTCCCTTCTCTCCTCTACACCTTACAGCTTGTGGAGGGACAGAAAACACCAGCCAGCGGAAACTGACTGGTGTTTCTGCACTACAGAGGGGTGTCACGGAACGGGTACCTGGGCTCCGCCGGGGCCGGTGATGAACTTGCACGCGCCGGGCTGCTTGGCGTTCAGGTCGCGGCAGGCACGGTAGGCCGGGGCCAACGGACCGTACTTGGTGTTGGTCAAGTTCATATCGGCCTGCAGTTGATCCTCGTCCAGCTTGCGCTGGGCAGCGTCGGCAACGGCCTGAGTCGTCGCTTGCTGCTGCTGATCGTTCTCCGCCTGCACGAGGTCGACCACGACATAGACCTGCTTGCAGTCGAACTGCTCGCCGACGCCGGTCGATCCACCACCGCAGATCAGGTCCTTGGTGGAGCCGGTGACCTTCTGGAACTCACCCGCGAACGCGGCGCTCATAGCCTTGGCCACGGTGTCACGCTGGGCCGGATCGTTGATCTGCCAGACGCTGTCCTCGGCGTTCTTGACCGGGGCCTCGCTGATGCGCTGCAGAACGTCGTGCCAGTTCTCGGCCAGCATCTTGTTCCATCCGGGGGTGGAGGCGTTCCTGTTCTGGTCGGTCTGAGTGAAGTCGCTCGGCGACCCGCCCGCGCATCCATACTTGCCCTGACAGAAGCCGATGAATTCCTTGAGAGGGTCGGGCTGCTGGTTGGGCTGCCAGTACATGGACACCCAGAGCTTGACCGGGACGCCGGTCTTGGTCAGGGCGCGCAGCGGCTGATCAGAATCACCTCCGGAGGCGATGCGGTAGTTTCGGCTCACACACGGGAAGACCCGCGCGATCTGCTTATCGGTGCGGTAGTCGGCGGTCTGTCCGGCGTACAGCACGCGATCCAGATTGGCGTTATTGGCGTTTTCATCCCTGTCGCGTCCGCCCTTGCCCTGAATGAACCCGCAGAACGATTGCGGCACAGCCAAGGTGTCGTCCTCGTCGCAGGCGGTCAGGGACCCGATGAGCAGCAGCACGAGGACCAGGCCCCCGAGCAACTTGAGTGTTCTCTTCACTTCGGTACTTCTCCTTCTCTTGGTGGGTGGTTATGTGAATGGCTTGAACGGTTCAACGCCGTACTCGTCCAGACCCCAGTCGGCCTGTACCTCGGCGTCACGGGCGATCTTGGCGGCGTAAGCCTGGCGTCGGCGTAGGCGTCGGTGTAGTCGATACCAGGTGTAGAAGAATCCGACGCCGAACAGGGTTCCGGTGACCCACAGACCGATCGATACCCAGTCAGTGGGCGGCTCAGGTGCCCTGGGTGCTGCCGGTGCTGCTGGGGGTGGCGGAGGCTTGGGCTTGGAGTGGTTGGCCTGGTAGTCGTGGACCATCTGGATGATGCCCATGACGGCGTCGACCGGGTCCTGACTGACGTTCCTGTTTCGGTACAGGATGTCATCCATGACGTTCTGCGGAACCCAGTCGTTACCTCGCACTGTGACGACGTCGCCTTTGGCCAGGATGACCACCACGTCGTCCGGACGGACGGTGATCGTGGAGGAGGCCGAGACGATCCAAACCTTGATGTCGTCGGAGTCGGTCAGGCGAGCCCGAAGGCGGGTGGCGATACGGCTGGCGTTGGGGACACCGGGCTCGATGTTGATCTTCTCGGTGGTGTCGGCATTGGCGCGGTAGTAGCTGTCGCTGATGGCCATGCTGACCAGGAAGATCACGACCAGCATCGCAGCAAGGGCTACGGCTTTCAGGAGCTTCATCGCTTGAAGCCACTCCACGGCTTGCCCTGCAGGTACGTGAAGACGGCCTGGCCGACAGCATTCTGCAGGCCGATGTCGTCTGCGATGGCAGGGTAGCGATCCAGGTGTTCGCGAACCTCTTCGATCACCTTCTGGATACGCACGTTGCCCGGTGCTTGAGCCTGGACCTCAGCGTTGATCTCATTGTGGATGTAGGCCTGAAAGGCCTCGTTGTCCACCAGCTGGCGCTCGACCTCGGATTTGACGACGAAGTCCACGACCTTCTGGATGGATTCTTTCACCATCGAGAGAGGCACTTCGATTTTCACCATGGCGACCATGTCAGGCGCTCACTTCGCAGCTTCAACCCGCAGCGCGCCGTCACCATGAGTGATCATCATCTGGATGAGATCGGCGAGACTGAGCTGGTGGTTCTCAAATTGCTCCTTGAGCACCCGCAGGTAGTCGACGGCGTCCGTGTAATAGGTGCCGTTCGCCTTACCCCTGGCGTCTAGGAACTCCTTGGTGAAGTAGAACGGAATCTCCACCACCATGCGGCAGTCGCCCCGGTCCTTCTTGCGGGGTCGCGCGGCGAGCTGCACTCCGGAGGATTCGCGAGTCTGCTGAATCAGCTCTTCGGTGCGGTCTTCGGGCTCCAAAGCCATCGGGGCGAGGCCTTCCTGTGGGTGAGAACAAAACTACTACATGGATTCTACAGGGTTTACTTCTGCTGAAGCAACTCCACCAGTGTCTCGATGGCCGTAGCGAGACGATCCATCTTGGCGTCGGTGGACGACTCTTCGAACTGCCGGTTGTCGCCGTGAACCTTATCGTAGAACTTCTGCGGGTCGCCTGCGGCGTCAATCGACTTCTCCGCAGGCTTGACGTCCTCGTAGGCCTTATCCAGCTCAGGGTCCGGGTGGGCCCTACGGACATCGTCCTCGTTGACGCCAGCGTTAATCCAGACGCCTGACTTCATCGGCTCATACCGGCGTGCGCTTCGGAGCTGCCCCGGAAAAACGTGAGTCCGCTCCACCTCCGCGAGAATCTTATCCTCGGTGATCAGCTCTGGACCAAGCAGTGCGGCCAAAACCTCGGGCGGCGTGTTATGTCGAACCTCGGCAATGGTCTCGGCCTCATCCCTGGTCGCCTCCGGGTACTCCTCCAGAACGGCCTGGACCTCTTCCTCGGTGGCGGGCTCGGGGTCAGGAAGCTCCAGAGGCTCGGGGCGCTTGATGGTGCGACCGTAGTGCGGGTTGCCGCTGTCGGGAATCTCGAAGACCACCTCGTCGCCGGGTTCGTCCTCGTGGCAGTAGGTGTCGTACACGGCATACCCATCGCCCCACGCGTCACCTCCTGGACGCTTCAGACGCCCCTCACGGTCGTGCTGGACGGCCTCGCAGAACTCGGTGACGTCCACGCTGTCGATCTCATAGGACATCAGCGCAGGGCCGCGCCCGGCGTCGAACAAGATGTTGGTGACGTTGTGCGGAAAACGGTGCTGGACCAGCTTGCCGTTGGCCTTGGCACCCTTCATGACCTGCTCAATGCGCAGGCAGGCCTCCGAAGTGGAGGAAGGGGCGAGCAGTACGGGGTCGGCTGTATGAGCCATGACGGGACTTCCCTTCATAGGTGGCACCGGGTACTTTCCCGATGCTCACTAATTCGGGCTACTGGGCTCCTCATCCACAGGGCCAGATGCTTCCACCACGGTGGTGAGCCGGTATCGGCCCAGGCCCAAGGTGATGTAGTCGGTCTCGATCAGCATCTCGGTGATGGTGCGCGCCGGGCCACCCTGGTGCTTCTCGATGGTGATCAACTGGCCGATGGCGTCGATCTCTTCGTCGGTGGCCTGAGTGATGTCACGGTTCATGAAGGCGACATCCACGCCCTGGATGTAGTAGCTCACTCGCCGCCAGCCTGCATCACATAGTCCCCAACCAGCACGCGCACGAAGGATGGCAGGGGGCCCTTCTGCGCAACATGGCGCTGGAGGTGTCCAAAATCCTCGAACTGGATCACCTTCGGGCCCTTGTACGTGTTAGCCGTCGGCGGAGGCAACTCATCGTCGTCTAGCTCCGGTGCCGGTGGTGCGGGTTCGGGCTTGACGTGCTGGCTCGGGCCCTTCTTGTTGCCCTGGGCGGCGATGTACTCATGAAAGGCCCTGGGGGTGCCGCCGACCATCTCCATCTTGTCCAAGCAGCCTCGGTGACACCGGTAGAAGCCACCCTTCTTGGACTGCCAGAAGCCCTGTGGGGCTCCCTCAGCGATGGTGTTTCCGCACAGGAAGCACTTATCGCCCCAGTCCAGCGGGGACAACCCTCGGGTGGTGTTGACCGATGCGCTATAAGCGCTGGCTGTGGGCTTTTCCACAGGTCACTCCTTGTTGATTCGTGTAGAGCAAATCTCGTTGACCTGCGCCATCACCTTATCTGGGTCAGCAATACCGAACTCTTCAGCGGTATGGCGTCGCATGGCCTGACGCTCCGGAGTCCACCAGTACTCGCTCGCCCACGGGCTGTCGCTCATCGCGGCAGGATCAGCTTCGACTTGGGGTCCTCGCGCCACGAACCGGTGTTGGGGTCGATGTACCCGGCCTTGCCGTCAGCCTTGCCGGTCACGATGTCATGCTTCATCCGGTCGTGGTCGGTCTCTTCCTCGACCTTGGTGCGACCCACCAGCGTGACCAGAGGAACGTAGAGCGGCACACCATCGGCGAACGGGTTGTGTGGCGTCCCGTCCTCCTTGCGGGCCTCGTTCCACTCGACGGCGACCTTCCAACCGATCTCACCGAATATGTTGGATGCCTGCTGGTTGAAGTGCTCGGCGGCATCGGCGGGGTCATCCACCCGCTTCTGCGTCCACAGCTGCTGCAGCCGTGCGAACGCCTCCTTGATCTTGGGCATCTCGGAGGGGTACGGCTCGACCGGCTCCGGGGCCTGCTTGGCCATCAGCGGGTTGCGCGGTGCACTACCGGCGCGCTGAACGGCCTCAGGCCTTGGGGATGTCACGCTTGGTTCCTCCTAGAAGTTCGTCAGCGCTGGCGAAGATGCGCTCCACCGTCGGACGCAGCTTACGGATAGCGTCCAGCGGGTCTGCCGGGGCCTTATTGGTGAACCCCTTGGACGTCAGATGGCGGGCCAGGGACTCGATGTTCGCACGGTCGTGGAGGTCAGCAGTGTCGCCATCATCGGCCCAGGAGCCAATGGCCCAGGCCAGCTCGCCGTCCAGTGGGGCGCTCACTTGGAGAGGTTCCCCACGAAAGAGTTCACCACGTCGTCCATGGTTGGCGGCGCAGATGGCTTCGGCAGCTGGGCGATCTCGTCGTCCTTCAGACGCTGAGCGGAAGTGAATCCAGTGGCGGTCTGATACGGCGTGGAGACCGGCTGACGCGCGGCGTCGGCGGGTGCCGGGGACGTCGCCAGAGCGGCGTTGGCCCACATGACCGTGTCGCGCAGCGTGCGCATGGCGTGGGTCTTGTCGGCACAGTCGGGCACGAGCTGGTTGATCACGTGGGCGAATTCGCGACCATGAGACCGGATGGCCTCATAGACCGGAATCTGATCTTGCGTCGGAGCGTGGTACGTGAACCAGTTGTTGATCTGAGACTCGTCAATCACGAGAGGGACTTCCCTTCATGGGTGGGCAACAAACACTGTATGCATTCTACAGGGTGTGCGTCAGAGAGTCCATCTCTGTCTGCTGGCCACGAAGGATTCGAACCTTCACCTGACGCCTTAACAGGGCGTAGCACTGCCGGTTGTGCTAGTGACCAATAAGTCCGTGAGGACTAGCTGGGAAGGCTGGAATCGAACCAACGGAGGCCACATTCAGAGTGTGGCTGGCCTGCCAACAGACCGCATCCCAATGAGTAGCAGTAGACCCCGGAGGGCTACTGCTGTCGATTCAGGGCGCTGGTGGCGAACATGAAACGACTGTAGCACGCTCCGGGGTCTTGCTGTCAAGGGGTTACTTGGACTTGATCAGCCCGCGACCCTGTAGGCGCTGCTTCCAATCCTGCTGGCTCTCGCCGTCCTGTCGGCCTGGGGTTACGGCCTCCTCGCGGTCCTTGTCCGAGAAGGCAATGGCATCCATGACTGACGCCGGGGCGGCAGAGGCGACCGCGCCACGGTACTGGCTAACCAAACCAGAGGTGCTGGCGTAGGCGTTACGCGTGGCGATGCCGCTGTCAGCGTCGAAGGCCAGTGAGGTGCCCACGCGCATGCCGCGATCAGCGCTCTCCTTGCGCACGTCGATACCCGAGCCCAGGAAAATGAACTTCCAGCGCCACTGGTCTTCCTGGTTCTTGATGAGGGCCCGAATCTTCTCGGTGGTCCACTCCTTACTGGCGTTCTCCAGGCCGTCGGTCATGATGACCACGACCACCAGGCCGGGGCGGTCCTCCTCGGCCATGTCGGCCAGCTCGACACCGATGTCGGTGATGAGCTTGCCGATGGCGTCGTTCATGGCTGTCATGCTGCGGGCATGCAGCTCCAGCGGCGGGACGTCGGCGATCGGCTTGTTCTGGTACACCACCTCGTAGTGAGTGTCGAACTGCGCCAGGGTCACCAATGCCTCGCCGGGCTCGGCCTTCTGGCCGTTGATGAACTCGTTGAAGCCGTCCTCGGTCGCCTTGGCGCGAGAGCCCATGGAGCCTGAACGGTCCAGCAGGGCGGCGATGAGGGTCTTGTCTTTGTTGGTCACTGTGTGCCTTCTTTCTGTCGATCACGCATGCACGTGATACTGTCCGCCAGCTCAGTAGCCAGCGCATACGTCGTGGTGTCGCTGACGACGCCGTGACGCTTGAGAATCAGCCAAGCTGCATCGTGCAGTTCGCGTTGCTCGTTAACTGTCACGCTCGCCCTCCAGTGGTAGTGGACGTGGACTCCCCTACGCCAGCTGTTCGGATATTCACGCCCCCAGTGCCAGTGCCGCCACGAGAGCCAGGCAGGAGGCCACTGGAGCTTCCTGGTCTGGTTCTCGTTGACGGGTTCACCGTGCACGACGACGTTAGTCACTCGGGCAGCAATCTTTCGCAGGTTCCGCAACGGTGCACGGCGTGGTCGGTGTCGAGTGCAAGTTCCCCGGCCAGGGTCTGCAAGTTCATCATGGTGCGGTAGTTCACCGAACCGTTGGCGGTCTGGGTGAACACCTGCTGGATGTCGTACAGCGTCGCGTCCTCGGGCAGCAGCTCGACGCGGTCCAGGACGCGGGTCATGACGCGAGCCGGGATGCCGTGCTCGTTGCCGAGCTGACGGGCGAACCGCACCGGGGAGCCCGGTGGGCGACGGGAGGCCATGGCGGCGTAGGAAGCCAGCTTGTCGTCCAAGTCGCCCCGGATGCTGGTCATGGCATCGCTCAGCTCCTGCAGGACCTCTTCGACGGTGTGGCCCTTGAGCTTGATGGTGCCCTCTTCCGCCGGGGACGTGCAGCCGTTGGTGCACCACAAACGGTGCAAGTAGGTCGTCACGACGGGGGCGCGGACCTCGGTGGGGCTGGACAGAACTCGGACGCCGCCGTGGGTGATGTCGCCGACCTGGTGCTCACCCTGCTGGCGATCGGCGATGCGGTCGTCGGGGGCGATCTCTACGTGGTGGTCGGTGATGATGTCGGCGTGGAAGCTGACGTCGTCGCGGATGATGTTCACGACCTCGTCCTGCGGGCTCATGCTGTTGACGATGACGTCGGCAACTTCACGCAGCGGCAGGATGACCAGGCCGGGACGGTGGATGCTCACCAGGCGGTCGCCGATGGACTCCAGCACCGCCGCGCCGCCGGGCTTGGCCCGCAGCCACGAGTTGATGTTGTAGGCCTTCAGGTCCGGCGGGCACTTGGCTAGGTAGCTCTTGGAGATGCCCAGGTAGCGCGAGATGGTGCGCTCGGACTGCTCATCGAACGGGAACTCGACCATGCCATCATGGCTGCCGTCGTCGTAGCGCAGGTAGCGCGCTTCGTCATCGAGCGAGAGTTCAGAAAACGTCGCCTGAATGGAGCGTTCGTGGACGCCTGCCAGGCTTTCCTTCAGGTCCGCAACAAGCACGGAGCCTCCTTCGGTTGGTGGGTGGTGAAACAAAAAGCTGCTACAGGGTTGCAGCTTACACCGGAAGGGAGCCCCACGAAACCTGTAGAGCATTTGACCCTGCCGTAGCGATCGTCGTGGTGCTCACGTACGGGACGACAGAGTCGGCTCCCTCTGGCAGGGCGGTAGGGTTGTACTGCAGTTGGGCCTGCAGGCGTGTCGCCGTCGCGGAGACCTCCAGGGTGCTCTTCTTCCACGTCGAGTCGACCATGCGAGAGGACCAGAATTCGGCTACCGATCCACCCTTCATGACGCACAGCCACTCTCGATCGCCGCGCTTGGCGTAGGTGACCGGGCCGATGGTTGCAGGTCCTGACTCCGGAGCGGCCATCAGGGTGCCGCCGGTCTGCGGTGAATCGGCATCGTCCAGCACGTCGGGATCGTCGCTGGCGTGCCACCCCTTGGCGGACCGGTACGCCCAGGGGTCCTGGGTGTTGTTCTGCCCGACTCGGCCCCAGGGCTTGCGCCTACGGTAGACGCCGCCGTCGGCGTCGAACCCGATGACCACCAGGTAGAACCCGTCGACATACACTCCTGACGCCCAGTGCACGCCGTTGGTGTCCGGCAGCTGCTCTTCGGCTTGCAGTACCAGGTTGTCCCGGTCATCGACTCGGTGATGCTGGATGAACGGTACGCCGTCCACGGTGCCGAGAGTGAACAGGTAGCCGATTCGGCTGCACGCGTCGATCAGGGTTCGGGTGCCGCTCAGACGGCTCGGGATGTCGCCCTGAGCAGTGGTGTGCCCGGTGATCGGGTTGACGCGCAGCCATAGAGGTGTGGTGATCTCGGTGTGCGCCGAGTAGGTCTGAGGACCGCCGCTGCCGACAGTCGCCGCTGTCCAGTGCTTGCCGAACAGCGCCAGGTAGTCGCCGTTGTCCAACTGGTGAAACCACACCGGGAATCCTGCGGCCAGAGTGTCGGGGTGGTAGATGATGCCCTGCCGAGGCTTCTCCGCCGTCTTGGTTGCGGTGACGACCGAAAGGCCGTCACGATCAACGGAGGTGTCCAGCACCTGCACTGTGGCTTCACCAGACATCAGCTGTCGTCATCTCCGTCGTCGTCAAAGTCGGCTTCATCATCGTCGTCATCGTCAGCGTCGTCAATGATCTGACCTTCAATGATGTTGTCCTCGGGGACGACTCCGCGCAGCTCATCGAGCCGCTTGCTGATGGCGCGCATCTGATCTTCAGACAGGGTGTCCACGATGGCCTGTTGGATCATGGCGACGTCGCGACGCATGGACGCCATGATGGCCTGATCCTGATCGGCCTTGAGCATGTCTTCCAGCTTGAGCTGAGCGTTCAGACCCATCTCGAACGGAACGGCACGGTCGGGCTTGACGAGGTCCTCGAACCCCTTGCTGGCGATGATCTCCAGGTAGCCGCGAGCGGTGAGGATGTTGCTGACGCCCTCGCCGAGGAGGTCGGCTTCTTCGTCTCGGCGGCGTTCCAGGATGCGCCGGTATGCCTCTTTGGCCGGTTCCTGGATGTTGAAGTGGTTGGCCCGATGGTTCTGGACAGACCAGTACTTGATCTGCTTGTTCTTCTTGAGTTTGGCGTTGACGTCCGAGATGCTGGCCAGAATCTCGGAGATGGCCACGCCGTGAGAGAGCAGGATGTTGACGCGACGGCGAGCTTCGGGGTCGGCGCAGACACGGCATGGCTGCCCTTGCTGCCGGACCACGGTGTGCTCGCGAGTCACGCGTTCAACCTCCCGATTGACGTCAGCCTCCAGCGAGCGTTGATTCAGTCGTGCTGGGGCGCTCATCTCTCACCTAGTATTCGTCACCGTGACGCGACCTGCTGGGTCGCTTGCCTGAAAGAGGATTGTACGCGCGGTTGTACTGCCCGCTCACGATGTGAGCCTCCGGGAAGCCATGCCCATTGGACACCTCACGCCGCTGTCGGAGCATGAGCTGCTCCTCGGTGAAGTAGTCCTTCTTCTCGGATAGCTTGGTTACCCCGATGCGGCTTTTACGCAGAATCTCGTTGGCGATGGCTTCGAGTTCGTAGTTGGTGCCGTTCATGGTGGTCATGACAGGTCGACGTCCTTCTAATGAGGGTGCCGACTACGGCGGTGAAGTTACTGGGCAACAGGCTCTCCTGTGTCCGGGTCCAGGCCTGCGTCAATACGCAGCTGGCGCACTTTGCTCTGCAGCTCCTCGGCGCGTGCTGCCGCCGCTTCTGCATTCTTGAGGGCCCGCGCGGCGGCGAAACGCTTCTCGCGCTGCTCGGGTGTTTCGTAGGCGTACTTCGCCTTTTCGTCATCCTTGCGCTTGGCTTCGTCTTCACGAATCTTGGCCTCCGCAGTGCTGCGGTACCAGGGCTTACGCAAGAATGCGACGGCCTTGACCTGTTCGCCCGTGATGTTCAGGCCGGTCTTGGCGTTGATGAATTCAGCCAGCCGCTTGTTCTCGGCGCTGCTGGTGCTCCAGTCCAGATGGTCGATCCGGCTGAACTTTGGCCGGGTCTCTTCTGGGATGGTCTCCGGAACTTCCGGAGCGGTGTTTTCGACTACCACTAGGGTGCCCTTCTTCTTCCGTCTGCGATTGATGGCCTCTTGAGGGTCCCACTCGCCGCGCTGCTTGGCATCGTAGGCTGCCACCATCTTACGCAGTCCGTCGTCAGAATACTGCTGCACCGGGGTGGACCATTTGCTGTTGGGCAAAATCACAGCCGTGGCGGCTGATTCCGTGTACCCCTGAAGGCAGATGAGATCGAACGCCCGACGCTGCTGAGTCGGCAAGGTCTCCTGACCTACCAGCAGGTCGCCAAGATAGATGTCCTCACCTTCGACGGTGATGATATCACTAACTTCCCCATACTCCCACAGGGATTTCCACTGGTAGTAGCTCTGGTAGACCCGCTTGAAGAGCTTGAGGCGGCGCTTGGACGTTTCGTAGGGTCCGTCAGACTCCGGGTTGTAATCGGGGAGTCTGCGACCCACGATGGTTACCTCTCCTGGTCCTGAATCCGGAAGTACCTGATTCGTTCCAGCACCCGTGCGAAGTTGTTCAGCTCCTTCAGGAAAACCTCAGCGTGGCTGTAGAGGTAGAACCGGAAGAACGCGTGATACTTGTCCAACTTCGATTCGCGGTTGGCATAAGCGTTGCGGTCGCCGACAGTGCCTTCCATCAGCGACGCGTAGCTCTCCTGGAGCTTGTCATCGAAGATGTGGCGGGCAAAAATGGCTTCTAGCAGCAGCTCGTTAGCCTGTGGTGCGAGAATGAGTTTCAGGCGAGTGATGTCAAGTAGCGTTTTTTCGATGTCTTGTCCGGTTAGCTGGTCCCAGTCCTCGACCTCGCGGCCTCTTAGGTCT
>Ga0208916_10000838_pt1 | contig 13873 bp, 13 predicted proteins | sample DEB19_08_DNA_5_FD_184523 | JGI IMG/M metagenome (GOLD analysis project Ga0208916, IMG submission 184523) | Aqueous microbial communities from the Delaware River and Bay under freshwater to marine salinity gradient to study organic matter... | ecosystem: Environmental > Aquatic > Marine >... | reverse complement strand
GTCACACTGTCCGGCGGCCAACGTGCCCGCATCGCCCTCATGCGCGCGGTACTAGCCAAACCACGCGCCCTGCTGCTCGACGAACCCTTCTCCAAACTGGACGCCTCATTGCGCAAGCAATTTCGGGACTTAGTCTTTAAGCACATTCGGCACGCGGCATCCCATCGATCTTGATCACGCACGATGTGTTGGATGCTGCGGATCCAGAGTGTTTGGTGATCTTGAAGTAGCGTGCCCGCATATTGACACACTAATATATCAGTGCTTCAATCCTGCCTGCGACAACAAAAACCTATCAAGACAACTCACCACTGAGGATCCGTTCATGAAATCAATTTTGTGGCCCCTGCTGACCGCTACCGCTTTGGCCATCACAAGCCCATCTCAAGCACAAAGCTTCCCGACAAAATCCATCACCATCGTGGTGCCGGCCTCTCCCGGCGGTGCCATTGATCTGGCGGCTCGACTGATCGGTCAAAAAATAACCGAGTCCACTGGTCAGCCGGTTTTGATTGACAACAAGACCGGCGCGACAGGCATCATTGGCACCGACTTTGTGGCCAAGACAGCGCCCGACGGCTACACACTGGCGCTGGTCGCCAGCAGCCACGCCATCAATCCAAGCATGAAAAAAATCATGCCTTATGACGCCATCAAAGGCTTTGAACCGGTGGTGCTCACGCATGTTGTACCGCTGGTGTTGGTCGTCACACCGACCTTGCCAGTCACATCGGTGAAAGAACTGATTGCCTACAGCAAAGCCAATCCGGGCAAGCTCTCGTTTGCGTCTAGCGGCGCGGGTGGCGCGCCTCATTTTTCAGGCGAGTTGTTCAAAACCATGGCAGGTCTGGACATGATCCACGTTCCATACAAGGGCAGCACACTGGCGCACCCAGATCTGCTCAGTGGTCGGACATCGATCATGTTTGACACCGTGGCCGCCATCAGCACACAAATCAAAAGCGACAAAGTTCGGGCCTTGGGCGTCACCACCAGCAAACGCTCATCTGTATTGCCACAAGTTCCGACCCTGATTGAAGCCGGTATGGCCGGCTACGAAACCAGTACCTGGGGCGGCGTTCTGGCACCCGCCGGGACACCCAAGGCAGTTGTTGCAAAACTCAACCTCGAAATCAATAAAGCACTGAGTTCACCTGAAGTGCGACAACGCCTGCAAGACGCGGGCATCGAAGCGGGCGGTGGCACGCCACAGCAGTTCACCGCATTCATCCAATCAGAAATGGTCAAGTGGGCCAAGGTCGCTAAAGACGCAGGAATCCAAGCAGAATGAACAAAACAAAACTCCTCATGAACGGTCGGCTTTTGCCGCAGCTTGAAGTCGCACTGACCGCCGAATACGATCTGTGCTCCTTGTGGCAACAAGCATCGCCCGAAGATTTTTTGAAGCAGCACGGGCATGCATTCACGGCCCTGGTCACCTCGGCCAAAACTGGCGCTTCAACGGCCCTGATCAATGCATTGCCGGCGCTTAAAGTCATTTCCGTGTTCGGTGTCGGCTATGACGCGGTGGATGTGGCAACAGCACACCAGCGCGGCATTCAGGTCGGCTACACGCCCGAGGTGCTGAACGACTGCGTGGCCGATACCGCGATGGGCTTGTTGATCGACGTAGCCCGTCAATTCAGCGCCTCAGACCGCTACTTGCGTGCCGGCCAATGGCTGAAGGCGCCCTTCCCGCTGACCACGCGCGTCAGTGGCAAGCGCTTGGGTATTTTTGGCCTTGGCCGGATTGGCCAAACCATCGCCCGGCGGGCCAGCGGCTTTGACATGGAGATTCGTTACCACAACCGGCGTCAAAACCCGGATTTGCCGTATGCCTTCGAGCCGACGCTCGCAGCGCTGGCTGAGTGGTGTGATTTTTTGGTGGTCGCTAGTTCCGGGGGCGCAGAGACCAAGCACCTGATCTCCAGCGACATCTTGAAAAAGCTCGGCCCCAAGAGTTTCTTAATCAACATCTCGCGCGGTTCAGTGATTGACGAGCAAGCCCTGGTTGAGGCGCTTGAGCAAGGCCTGATCGCCGGTGCCGGTCTCGACGTGTATGCCGATGAGCCAAACGTGCCCGAACGGTTGCTGCGCCTCGACAACACCGTGCTTCTGCCGCATCTGGCCAGTGCCACCCGCGAGACACGTCAAGCCATGGCTGACTTGGTCTTTGAGAATCTGGCGGCTTTTTTCAAGACCGGCCGTGTCAAGGTGTCGGTGCCTTCGGCGACCTAGGGTTTACGCAATTAAACACGCCGCCAGTACGACGCTGGCCGCGGTTGAAGCTAATGACAGGGCTGCTCAAGTGAGAGTGTCCTGCGTAGGACCTCTCGGCCGCTAGAGACCTGATCCGACTTGTTTGCGTTCTGCACATTGACGTCATTAACGCCATTAACGCCCTAGGGTATTTACGTATAAATTTAGCCTATTTAAAACTTTAAAAGTACAAAATAGGTGCACAATCCGTTCAGAAACAGAGCATCTTTGCTCTAGTGATCACGATCTTCAAGGTGTGATCACCCTGGACTCCAACCCAACGAAGACTGGCTTGAAACCGCCGGTCTTTTTGCATGGGTTTTTGGGTTGTATGGATCTGAACGAACCGCTGGCAGTGATTGAAACCTTTCCAAGAAGGTGACCAATCAACCCAGCAGACAAGTGTTGCAACTCAACTGTCACCGACTTCGGTCGGTCTGCGCAGTGGAGCACTGTACGCAGACCCACTTTCTATAAAACTCGAGAGGTAAATTTTGCAAATCAAAAGTCAAGTCGATTTCTATTCTGGACTGGTTTTCGTCTTCATGGGCATCGCCTTCGCATGGGGCGCGACCAACTACAACATCGGTAACGGCGCCCGCATGGGGCCTGGTTATTTTCCACTGTTGCTCGGCATCGTGATGGCGCTGATTGGCGTCGTTGTCACCATCAAAGCACTGCTGGGTGCCACCATCGACGGCGACAAAGTCGGCACAGTGGCATGGCGACCGCTGGTCTTCATCATCGGTGCCAACTTCGTGTTTGGTTTGTTGCTCGCGGGCATGCGCAGCATCTCCCTGCCAGCTTTCGGCTTGATCATTGCGATTTATGCCTTGACCTTCATTGCCAGCATGGCCCAAGCCGACTGGAAGTTCGTCAGAACCTTTGCATTGGCAACCGCTTTGGCAGTCGGCAGTTATCTGGTGTTCGTCGTGGCACTGGCGCTTCAGTTCCCAGTGTGGCCTGAATTCATCACCGGCTACTAAGGAAATACAAATATGGAACTGATTGCAAATTTATCACTGGGTTTCAGCGTCGCCTTCACGACCGTCAATTTGACCTATGCATTGGTCGGCTGTCTGTTGGGTACCTTGATCGGTGTGTTGCCGGGGATTGGCCCCGCCGCCACCATCGCCATGCTGCTACCTGCTACCTACGCGCTACCACCTGTGTCCGCGCTGATCATGCTGGCCGGTATCTACTATGGTTCACAGTACGGCGGTTCCACCACCGCCATTTTGGTGAATCTACCGGGAGAGTCGTCATCAGTTGTGACTGTGATTGACGGCCACCAGATGGCCAAAAAAGGACGCGCTGGGCAAGCGCTGTCTGCCGCCGGCTTGGGGTCGTTCTTTGCCGGTTGTTTCGGCACCGTGCTGATCGCCGCCTTTGCACCACCGCTGACCGAACTGGCTTTCAAGTTCGGCCCCGCTGAATACTTCTCCTTGATGACATTGGGTCTGATTGGTGCCGTGGTGCTGGCATCGGGCTCGCTGCTCAAAGCGGTCGGCATGATTTTCTTGGGTCTGTTGATTGGTCTTGTCGGCACCGACGTGAACTCGGGTGTCGCGCGTTACAGCTTTGACGTGCCCGAGCTGACCGACGGCATTGGCTTTGTCGCTATTGCCATGGGTATTTTTGGTTATGGCGAGATCATCACAAACTTGGCGCAACGCGAGGTTCAACGCGAAGTGTTCAACATCAAGGTCAAGGGGATGTACCCCACCAAGCAAGACTGGAAGGACATGACGCCGGCCGTGTTGCGCGGTACGGCGCTGGGTTGTGTTCTCGGCATCTTGCCGGGTGCTGGTGCCACGTTGGCTGCATTTGCGGCTTACACCATCGAGAAAAAGGTCAAAGGTCGGGTCGGCGAAGTGCCTTTCGGTCAAGGCAATATCCGTGGTGTGGCGGGACCTGAGGCGGCGAACAATGCCGCAGCGCAAACGTCCTTCATTCCGCTGCTGACGCTGGGCATTCCATCCACCGTCACGATGGCGCTGATGGTCGGTGCGATGACAATTCACAACATCCAGCCTGGCCCACAGGTCATGACCAGCAACCCAGAACTCTTCTGGGGTCTGATCGCCTCGATGTGGATTGGCAACGCGATGCTGATCATCTTGAACCTGCCGATGATCGGCATCTGGATCAAGCTGCTGACCGTGCCCTACCGCTACTTGTTCCCGTCGATTGTGTTGTTCTGCGCGGTGGGTGTGTACTCGACCAACAACAACACGTGGGACATCTGGATAGTGGGCGTGTTCGGCATCATTGGCTACATCTTCAACAAACTGCGCATGGAACCAGCCCCCCTGCTGCTGGGTTTGATCCTCGGCCCCATGATGGAAGAAAACCTGCGCCGGGCCTTGCTGCTGTCACGCGGCGACTGGAGCACCTTCATCACCCGTCCGCTGTCTGCCGCCTTGCTGGTAGTGTGCGTGCTGCTGCTGCTGGTTGTTTTGTTGCCGGCGGTGAAGAAACAACGCGCTGAGGCCTTTGTCGAAGAATAATGATTTCTGATGAATGAAAAAGAGCGCCTTTGAGGCGCTCTTTTTTTTACCTGTACGCTGGTTTAGCAACCATAACGCGCCCAGTAATAAGTACTAATCGTTGGGTTGTAACCCGGATTAGCAAACTTAGCAATATACGAGTTGCCATCAATATATTTCACAATACTTCCAGCCGTATAGTATTTGCCGTTAACCCATGCAGGAAAATTGTACAAAGACCAATAACGCGTACTGATGGTTGGGTTGTAACCAGGATTAGAGCGGATAGCGATATATAACTTACCATTTGAATATAAAACTATTTTACCTCTCGAGTAGTAACCACCTTCAATCCAGCTTGGGAATGTGCATGCGTAGATAGAACCAGGCACAGGAGTTGGTGCGGGCGCAGGTGCCACCAAATCAGTACACAGATAAGGAGCCCAATAGTAAGTACTGATGGTCGGGTTATAGCCTGGATTGGCAAACTTAGCGACATAGAGTTTGTTGTCGGAATACGTCACGATGCTGCCAGCCGAGTAGGCTTTTCCTTGAACCCAAGCAGGATACACACACGTCGGTGCAGGAGCAGGAGCTGGAGCTGGAGCTGGAGCTGGAGCAGGAGCAGGAGCTGGAGCTGGAGCAGGAGCAGGAGCAGGAGCTGGAGCTGGAGCTGGCGGCACATAGACGCCCGCAGATTTGAAAATGTTGAAAAACTGGTAGTTTGACTGAGCCACACCACTGTATAAATTGAGTGGCCCTATACCACTGCTGGCTTGCGCGACATCTCGCTGAAATGACCAATATGAAAGAAAACCAATGCCATTACTCTTGGCAAAATCGGCTATCGCTTGTGCGTCTGCCAAAGTGAAGACGGTACCATCATCGTTGATACCGATCATCGGCGTGATACCCATCATCGCGTAGATTTGCGCTTGAGATTTAGCTGGATATACCGACTCTATTTGAGTCGCAGAAGCCTTTACACCATTCATGACGGCTTGCGTCATCGTCGGAGGTACAACCATGGTTCGGAGGTTGGTCGCGCCATAGTCCATACTCATAATATTGATAACATCAATCTTCACGCCGGCTGAGACTGTCGTTTTCAATAAATTAACCGCATCGGTGTTCAGTCCATTCAGCCAGCCCGGTAATGTGAAGGAGAGATACATGTCCGGATACTTGGCCTGCAACCTAGCCAAAACACGGGCACGGCGCGCAGTTCCCGTAGTATTAGAGAGCTGAGTCCCTTCGACATCGAAATCAAGGCGTCTGGTTCCGGTGTCAACGATCAGTTTGTCGATCAAATTGAACAACGAGTCGTCCGTTGTGCAAGAAATCTCAGCGTAAGTCCCATCCGCCCCACCCAAAGAAACAATCAACCGGCCACCTGCCGCGACATAGCTTCGGGCATCCGCCAACCTGCCGGTGATGTTGGCGTCAAAAGCACATGTGCCTCGGGTGATGGCAAATGCCAGCGTTGCACTGTCAAGGCCGGCTGCACTTTTCGCACCAGTCAAGGTCCCAGCGCCCCACGCCTCAAAGTAAGGCGCGACGTCAAAGGCACTGGCAGTTTGCCCTAAGCACAACACCATAGCGCCTGCTAATAATTTATTGATCGGATTCAATTTGTGCGGTAAGCGCATGACACACTCCTAAATATGAATTAATAACTTAGCAAAAAATAATCCCAAAGATTAAAAATTGTTTAATGCAGCATGGCGCCTTTATGGACGTGTATGGACATACGTGTCACAGACCCTATTGATAAAAATTGCATTGCCATCTTCTTTAGCGGGTTCAGTCACGTCAACGCCAATGTGTAACTCGCCGTGCAACTGCCGAGCATTTGAAATAAAATTAATATATAGCCCAAAATCTCCAAAAATTAACAACTGCCATGCGCGATGCAGGGAGTTTTTGGCCACCAGAAAAACCAGTCCCAGCGCCATTGACAGGCTTTGCTGGCAGATGACGAAATTTCGATCTTTTTACAATTCAGGTCACACCATTGAACCCAAGAATGCGCCGTCTTTATAGACACTCGGCAGTCACAACGACCAGCATCCTGCTCTGCTTAGTGGCACAACTCAGTCATGGGAAAACGGCCACCGAGGTGTACGAACAAGCTGCCGCAAGCACGGTCGTCGTTAAGAACACTGATACCGCGGCAAAAAAGCAGAGCACCGGCAGCGGCGTGGTGCTGGGTGACGGCCAAGTCGTGACCAACTGCCATGTCATCAAAAATTCAAAAGTGCTCAGCGTACGCACCATGGACAAAGAGTACCCGGCAAGCCTTCAATACGCTGATTGGCCCCGCGACCTCTGCTCCCTCCATGTCGCAGGTCTGGACGTCCCCACCGTCTTGTTAGGCAATTCAAAAACACTCAAAGTCGGCGCCAAGGTTTATGCACTCGGGACACCCAAAGGGCTCGCCCTGACGCTTTCAGACGGCATCGTTTCCGGCTTCCGGGAACGCAAAGGCGGTCGCTTTATCCAGACCACCGCAGCCATCTCGCGCGGGTCGAGTGGTGGCGGTTTATTTGATGAAAATGGTGCTCTGATCGGGTTGACCACTTTTTTCATGGCCGATGGGCAAAACCTGAATTTCGCCCTGCCCATTGAGTGGGTGAATGAGTTGGCGCAGCGCAGCACACTGGACCCCCTTCTTGATCCACTGGCCGCGATTGCGCCGCCCGTATCGCAGTGGCAGAGCAAGTCCAAAGAGCTTGAAGTCAACAACGATTGGGTGGCTTTGCTTGAACACAGTGACCAATGGACCACCGCTGAAGCAGACAACGACGACGCATGGAGAAGCCGCGGCATGGCCTTGTACAAAACAGGCCAGACCAACCAGTCCATTGAGGCTTGGGTAAAGGCCGTCCGCCACAACCCCGATGATGCCGATGTGTGGCTTCTTTTAGGTGCGGCACACGCACGGGCCGGCCGCAGCGCGCAAGCCATCAAAGCCTATCAGCATGCATTGAGCCTTGATCCCAAAGATGCCGCCGGCTGGTACAGCTTGGGCGAGCTTTACGAACAATCAGGGCAGCGCAGCAAAGTCAGAAACGTTTACAAAGAACTCAAGAAATTGGACTCGGTACGTGCAGAACAATTTTTCAGCAAAGTGGTCCTACCCTGAGCCGCTCAGTCTTGAGCAGGCGTCAACTACACCAGCGCATCGGTGATGCCCAAAACGTGAATCGCAATGACGGTCAACAAGCCCGCCATGATCAGGTAGTAGGCGGTCGGAATGATCGTCATCCGAAGCACTTGGCCCTCACGCCCCAGCAGCCCGACGGTGGCCGACGCTGCCACCACGTTGTGAATCGCGATCATGTTGCCGGCAGCTGCACCCACAGCCTGCGCAGCCACTAGCATTGCGCCAGACACAGCGATCAAATGCGCCGTGTCAAACTGAAACTGCGCCATCATCAAGTTAGACACTGTGTTGGACCCTGCAATGAAGGCGCCCAGTGCGCCAACCGTCGGCGCGAAAAATGGATAGACGCTGCCCACGCTGCTGGCGACCAGCTCAGCCATGGCGCGTGGCATCGACGGCAAATCGCCTAGGTTGACGCCGGAGTTGATCAAGATTCGGACCATCGGAATCGTGAAGATCAGCACAAAGCCGGCCCCCAGCAAAGTCCGCGACGACTCGCTGACAGCCGCCTTGAGCTGTGAAAATTGCATACGCTGCAAGACGAAGGTAGCCAGCACCACTATCACCATGATGCCGCCCGGCAGGTAGAGAAACTCGATGCTGCCGGACAAACCGGTCTCACCCAAGATGTTGTTCCAGCTCAGCACAAGATTGTTCAAAAAGAAAGCCTTGAGGTCTGCATTGACGCGCGACAAGACCAACAGACCCGCCAGCAACAGGTAGGGCAACCAAGCCAAGCCGACCGACATCGGCGCTTTGGATGACAACTCCTCTAGCTTGATCTCGATGCTGCCCATCCATTGAACTGGCCACTCTTTGGCATCGGCAAAGTCCCATGATTTTTTGGGGAGTAAAAAGCCAACCTTAGCCGCTGGCACCACAATGAGCAAACCCACCAATGCACCCAGCATGGACGGGAATTCAGGGCCTAAGAAGACGCCTGCGGCTGCATACGGAATCACAAAGGCAAGGCCCGCAAACAGCGCAAAGGGTGCAATCGCTAACCCTTCACTCCAAGACTTGTTGCGACCAAAAAAGCGTGTCAGCATCACGCACATGAAGAGCGGCATGACAATGCCGATCACCGCATGCATGATCGCCACTTCGGAGGTGATCAGGCGGTAAAACAACTCCCAATCAGAACCTCTGGCGATCAATTGTTCAGAAATTCCAGCCTTGTCTAGTCCACCCGATACCCCCACCACGATCGGTGTGCCGACCGCACCGAACGACACCGGTGTGGACTGAACCATCATGCCCAGCATCACCGCGCCCAGCGCCGGAAAGCCCAGCGCCACCAGCAACGGTGCGGCGACGGCAGCAGGTGTTCCAAAGCCTGATGCGCCCTCGATAAAGCAGCCGAACAACCACGCCACAATCACGACCTGAACGCGGCGGTCAGGGCTGATATTGGAAAAACCTCCGCGTATGGCCTTGATCGCACCAGAATGTTTCAGCGTGTTCAGCAACAAGATCGCACCGAAAATAATCCAGAGAATAGAGCCGGTCAATACCAAGCCCTGAAGCCCGGAGGCCATGACACGGTTGACGGACATGTCCCAGGCCAACAAGGCAATCAAGATGGTGACCAGCAAGACCACCGGCATCGCACGTTTAGCTGGCCAATTACAGCCAACGAGCAATACGGCCGCCAGCACCAAAGGAGCAAAAGCCAATAGAGAAAGCAATGTCTGGCTCATGCCGGGGTCCTTCGGTTAAACGTTATTGATGCGGCTGCAAGTTCAGGAACACTCGTGGATGGCATGAAGACTGCCCACTTAGCCGCAGTTTGTGCCTGCACTTGCAGTGAAACACAAAGAGTTAAAGGACTATACAAGTAAATACTTTTGAATTTATTTTTTGTTGTAATCACTCAGCGCATGCTTTTGATCAAGTTGATTTATATCGACTGATTACACTGGTCTTAATGAGCCAGTCCCTGCCTCCACATCTCACCCATGACCACCTCACCGCCTATTTTTGGAGTGGTGATGTGATCCGTAGTCGGCGTGTCAGTGATGTCGTTCTGACGGGCATCGTCGACATCCCTGCGTCGCCGACGAGGCTGGTAGCAGACTGGAAACGAGACATCTCGTTGCGCTTAGAACTAGAGCCTGGGGACGTTGAGTCTCTGCCTTTGGCGCGAGCGCGCATGCGCTGGCCGGACTACAAACATTGCGTGCAGTCAGCATCGGACTGGACGCACACGCGGGGTCTGCACGATGTGTTGGCCACCTGTGACCTTGCCCTGATGGCCTGCCGCGGCGCAAGGTATCACCATGACGCCGCGCAGTATGGTGGCGCGGCCTTTTGCAATCTCTTCCTGAGCGAGGACAAAGGTCTCGACTTGCATTTTCCTGCAACAGGTCACCGAACTCCCTTGGTCAGAGGGACTGTGGTGATCTTCGACACCGGCCAGCCTCATGCCGTTATTGACCGTCGCAGCACTGGTTTTAACGCGAGCGACTTCCCGCCAGAAAAAGATTGCACGCAAGTCTTTCTGACGTGGGAACTACCGATTGAAAACACCGACGTTGCACGCGCGCTGAGCGTCGACTTCGACACAGACCCTTCGACCGCGTTGCAGCTGAGTGAGGAACAAGTCTGGCTGAACGGCGCACGGGCAGTTGTCTGCCCTGAATCAGGGCGCTGGGGTACGGCCGATAAATTAAAGATGCATTATGGGGTTGGCTAAAAACCTTGCGCTGACCGCCCGAAAACTTCAACCCCATTCTGATCGCGATTTTGGTGGCGATGCAGTGGTTGAGAGATTCCTTGCATTGCTTGAACAACGCTTTGTCCAGCCAACCACAGAGTCGCCCTCTTGAATCTTGGATGGCATCACACCACAGGCATTGCGCCAACCTGAAAAGACCTTGATAATTTTGAGCTATGAGACTACAGATAGCCTTGCTCAACCTACAACGAGCGACACAACAGACCCTCCGGCTTCACGTTGTGCCCAACGCACGCATTGCTGGCTTGACTGCCCGTAGCATCGACACTATTACCGATTCTTTGAGGCGCAGGGGCGCGGCACTGGTGGTTCAGTATGAACATGCATGACACAGCTGAAGCGGTGAATTTCCGCCGGATCCCCGGCTTACTGTTGGCCGCCACCCTGAGCCTGCCTGCATACGCATTGACGCCATCCAGGGTCGACATGGGCGACTTCAGCATCGACACCACCGAAGTCACGATTGGCCAGTTCGTAAGCTATGCCGACAGCCGGCAACTCAAGACCGCTGCTGAAAAAAATGGCTACGGCATGGAATACGGTGCAGGCTGGGAAAAGCGGAATGGCTGGAGCGTCCGGTTTCCCAATGGCATGCGCGGCGCGCCTGATGAGCCTGCTGTCCATCTCAGTTGGTATGAAGCGAACGCCTACTGCCAAGCTGCAGGCGGGAGCCTACCTACACGGGCGCAATGGTCACGGGCGGCTTACACCGAACAAAGACGCAACCCGCCACCACCATTCGTGAACGGACGCACTTATGTCTACCCAACAGGTGACACGCCGGCCGGCGCCAATACCGTTGGGACGCAAGATGGCTGGGCGAGACATGCGCCGGTCGGCCAAACCGCGATGGGCGTCAACGGTTTGTACGACATGGGTGCCAACGTATGGGAATGGCTGGCCGATGCCAGCGGCGACGATCGCCTGACCGCAGGTGGATCCTGGTGGTACGACACAGCAAAAATGAAAGCCGACGGCATGCAGTTCAAGTCGGCGGCATTTTATGTGGTGTATGTTGGATTTCGCTGCGCTTATTCGAAGTGAAATGAAGCTAAGCACCATCTGAACACGTTCTAGCGCTGGGGCACCACTAGGCACTCTCCCAATTCAATAGACAGCTTGGCAGAATTTGACGCCGACACTTACAACAAACCGGGCCAGATATGGCCTAAATGGTTTTTTGAAAAGCGACTTACGAAACGGATGAAGTACCCGATCGGGAAATATTGATTGCGCGAAGCGAAGATTTTGATGGTAATTTACCGAACGGGTAATTTACAAGAGCATGCAACCCATTAGATCTCCCCAACAACTCGGCGAAGCACTTCGCGCCTCCCGCAAGCTACTCGGACTGACGCAACCGCAGTTAGCGCTGGCAGCAGGCGTCGGCGTGCGTTTCATTGTGGATCTTGAAGCGGGCAAGCCCACCCTGCGACTTGAAAACATTTTGCGAGTCATTGACGCTTTGGGCGGAGAGATCCAACTGAGCGGATTGCCAACCGCGGCCCCCATAGTTCTGTCCGAGGTCAACGACCATGGCGCATGAGCTGGATGTCTGGTTATTCGCAGATCGCGCTGGAACATTGGCGCTGGCCGAAGGTCGGCTGAATTTTGGCTACTCACCGGCCGTGGCTATCGCAGCCAAATGCCATTGCATTGTCTGCATCATTGCCGTTGCAAGCAGAGCCCTTCGACGATCATAAAACCCGCCCCTACTTTGCTGGGTTGCTCCCAGAGGGACAGATGCGGCGTCTGATCGCGCAGCAGTTCCAAGTCTCAAACCAGAACGACTTTGCGCTCTTAGACCACATCGGCGGTGAATGTGCCGGAGCTGTGACGTTTATGGAGCCCAGCCAGACTTTGCCAGCGTCAAGCCAGCAGGACGATGTGCAATGGTTGAGCGAGGAGGAAGTCGTCGCCATTCTGGATGAGTTGCCACGCCGACCGATGCTGGCCGGCAAAGACGGCTTGCGACTGTCGTTAGCTGGCGCACAAGACAAACTGCCGGTTGTTTTTGATGGCAACCGACTGGGTCTGCCTCGCAATGGCACGCCCAGCACGCACATTCTGAAACCGGCCATTCAAGCGGTTGAAGACAGCGTGACCAACGAAGGTTTCTGCTTGGCACTGGCCGAGGCCATGCAACTCAAACCCGCAAAGTCACAGATCCACTGTGTAGAGAATCGCTCATTTTTACTGGTTGAGCGCTACGACCGGGTCGTCGCTGATCAAGGGCTCCAGGGACCCCGGCAGCGCCTTCATCAAGAAGATTTTTGCCAGGCCCTTGGCGTGGTAGCTGAGATGAAATACCAAAACGAGGGCGGACCAAATCTCGCGCAATGCTTCGAGCTGGTGCGCCGCGTCACACGCCCGAGTGCGCCGCAGGTGCTGCACTTGTTCGACTACGTGATCTTCAACGCCCTGATCGGCAATCACGATGCGCACGCCAAAAATTTCTCCCTGCTGTACGTCAGCGGGTCACCCGTCTTGGCTCCGTTTTACGGCACGCTTTCCACCGCGGTCTATCCCACACTGACGCCCAAGATGGCGATGAAGATCGGCAGCAAATACAAGTTCAGCGAAGTTGAGGCACGGCACTGGGATCAGTTTGCAGAAAGCGCTGGGCTTGCCAAGGCACAATCCAAAAGACGCATTCTGGAGTTGGCGAAAAACCTTCCGCTGACCGCTCGAAAACTTCAGTCCGACCCTGATCGCAGTTGTGCTGGCAATGCAGTGGTTGAGAGAATCATTGCATTGATTGAACAACGTTGTTGCCTGACAATTCGGCGGCTATCTGGCGCTGCCGCAGATGTCAAGCCGATTACAAAGTCGTCCTCTTGACTCTTGGATGGACGGCATTTCAACTATGGGAGTCACCGTCACTTCGTTTCAATCGCAATTTAAATGAAGCACTCCCAATAGCGCGCAGGACAAAGCGATCAAGTAGGCCGCCGCTTATCTCTGGCTAAGTGCATGTCGGCGCCAACACGTCAGTGCACGTGGGGTTTCAACCTCTTTTTTGAAGCAGTCCACCGTCTACAGGTAGCAGCACGCCTGTTATGTAGGCAGCTTCATCAGACGCCAAGAAGACCGCTGCATTGGCGACATCCCAAGCCGTTCCCATACGACCGATTGGAACAAGTGCACTGCGTTGCTGGCGGATTAATTCGGGGTCAACCCCCTGCTCTTGAGCGCGCCGATTGATCGCCATGGGGGTGTCCA
>Ga0208916_10000836_pt1 | contig 13880 bp, 20 predicted proteins | sample DEB19_08_DNA_5_FD_184523 | JGI IMG/M metagenome (GOLD analysis project Ga0208916, IMG submission 184523) | Aqueous microbial communities from the Delaware River and Bay under freshwater to marine salinity gradient to study organic matter... | ecosystem: Environmental > Aquatic > Marine >... | reverse complement strand
GTAGCAGCTTGCTTATAACGTAACGATTTACGCAATTAATAATATAAAACTAATTATCATGCAGTTATGCGAATTAAAATTAGATAGTACACGGTCATACATGGTGCATCGGTACACGGGTAAAAAATATCCAATTAAAAAACAAAGGGGAAGGTATTATATTCAACACGCAACAGGTCAATTAACTGTTACTTCTTTGATAGTTGAACCCGAAAGAGAATATGATATAATGACTGATTACGTTCTATCTGGTTTGGCTCAGCTTTATCCTTGTTATGCAATGGATTTTTTTGCAATGAAATACAGGACAAGAAAATTAATTACTATACCTGTTTTTAAATCAATGTTTAATTTATAAACAGCAATTTGATTATTATTGAAAATGGTGTAATTTTGGAATGAATAAACAAATTTTATCAAATGGCACAACGGGGAGGAGTAAGAAAGGGTGCTGGAAGGCCAACGGTGGCTAAGGAGCTTGCAACGGCTGATCTTGCAAGGGAAGTATTGATTTCTAAATATGGGAGTCTTAAAAAGGCTTTAATTGCCTTAATCAACATGGGTGAACCAGCTTTAACCAAGTTTGTTTTTGAACATGCATTTGGAAAAAGCCCTGATAAGCTGGATATTTCCGGCGAATTATCTGTAAAACAAATTACGGGAATGGAAATAAAATAGTATCTTGCTTTAAAGTTCGTTACGTATCGGGAGGCGAAACGAATTATTGATAATTTCAAAGGCCGGTTGCGTTTCTCCCGAAACAAAGCCGGTTTTTTATTTTGAAAGTACACGACATAATACCTTACAGCATTGAAAAGAACCTGGGCAAAGCCTACAACGAAGCAATGGAATTAATACCTGATGGCGATACCGTATGTTTCAGGGATGGAGATACAATGTGGTTAACGCCTGATTACGGTATGATACTGCACGAATACGCTACAAGATATCCGGATGCTGTGTTAACAGCTTGTACAAATAGAATTCACGCTAAATCTGAGCAGTTGATACATTCAATGTATCTTGAGAATGATATAAGAAAGCATATTGAATACGCTATAAGTGTTTCAAAAGATATGACCGTGCACAACATGATAGGTTTTGTTTCCGGCTTCTGCATGGTGATACCTAAACACATTTGGCAAAAGCATAAGTTTGCTGAAAAGCAGCCTTATGAAGATCGTGGGCCACATAATTTGCTTGGCGTGGATAATGAGTTTACAAACAGGGTAAGGGCTGCAGGTGTACCGGTGTTACGAATGAACGGCCTTTACCTTTGGCATAATTACAGATTATTAACAGGCACTAAAGATCATTTATTATAATGCTGACAACTGAAGATATTTTAAACGTGCTGCAAACTAACCGCCCGGTATCAATTATACGGGCTGGAGACGGTGAAAAGTTATTACTTGAATCTCATTTGTCAATACCTCAGTACCAGCTTTGCATGAAGTCTGTTATTGAAAGGCAGTTAGGATTTGAGCCTGTTATGAGCCATGTAGATCAAATGAGGCATAATCTTATTAAGGCTTACCAGGCAGCTGATATAGTTGGCTTACCGGCACAAAAGAACCTGAAAGATTTAAATAAACATTGGCAGGGTGTTCAACAGGTAGTGAAGCCGTTAACGACTACAAACAAATTCTGCAGCACTGATATAGGGTATGACCTGCTTTACTCAGGTGGATTTGAAGCATGGTTAACAGGTAAGAGGGATTTAATTTATATAGGCTGCAGGGATATTGATAACCAATTAAAGGCAAAGTTTAATATTAGGAACGTACACAGCTACATAATACCTCCAGAGGCTAAATTTACTACGGGTTATGAAGGGGAGCCTCATTACCCGTATCACTTTAATAAAATGGAATGGTGGTTAAACTCAGCTCCATGTGAGGGTACGCCTTGTTTGATTGGTGCCGGTGTGATAGGTAAGATTTATACTAATTGGTGCCGGGATCGTGGCGGTATTGCTTTTGACATCGGTGCCGTCATGGATTTGTGGGCAGGAAAATCAACCAGGGGGCCAAAGAGGGGATTAGATGCAATTGATGAAACTTATAAGCTATGAATATCTACAGCAAAATAGAACCTGACAAGCTACTGCATATCATCAACAGGAAAAATGATATTGCCCCAGGCAGGGTTGACCTGGTGCCAGAAAATCAGTTTATCCAGTGTGCAGCTATGAAGATGCAAAAAGAAACAACCTTTAAACCGCATAAGCATATTTGGAAAGAGTCATCATTTATGGTTACTACAGATAAGGCCGGTGATCCGTATATAGAAATTATTGCTCAGGAAAGCTGGGTTGTGATCTCAGGCGTGGTAAAAGTTATCCTGTATGATATTGATGATACTGTTTTGCATGATGATATACTGGAGGCTGGGGATTGCTCAATAACTTTAGAAGGCGCCCATAATTATCTAATCATTCAGGATGCCGTTGTTTACGAATTTAAAACAGGTCCGTATCTTGGGCAGGAGCATGATAAAATTTTTATATGAAAATAATTGTAACCACATCAAACGCTTATCATCATCTTTTACCGGTTTTCTTTTACCTGTACGGGAAATATTGGGGAGAGCCCTGCGAATTAGTGGGATATGATAAACCGGCTATGGTTTTACCTGATTATTGCACCTGGGTAAGTTTAGGTAAGCAGGGCGGTAAAAATGAATTCAGCACTGATTTGAGAAAGTATTTTGAACAGCAGCCGGACTGGTTCGTATGGATGATGGAAGATACTTTTTTGAAGGCGAATGTAAGATGGGGGTACTTTGAAATAGTTAATGCCAATTACAAAGGTGTACCGATTGGCAGGGTTGATTTAACAAAGGATATTCAAAGCAGGGAGCATACGAAAGGTGAATTTATATTTGCTCACCCGTCATCCCGTTACCGCCTATCAACCCAGCCGTCAATATGGAATAAAGAATTTTTGTTGCAGTACCTTACACCAGGGCTTTCACCCTGGGACTTTGAAGTGCAAGATCCAAAAAACGACGGCTGGGCTGTTATCGGATTTGTTGATCCGCCTGTAAAACACAATGAAGGAGTAAGGCGGTTTGATTTACACAAATTGAATTTAGACGGCATGACCGATGAAGATATTGAAATGATAAAAATATTAACAACTTAAAACAAATAAAATGGAAGCATTACTAAAAAAATTTTATGACAACAATTTTTTGATAACAACTAACGCATGGTTCACCGCACCTGATGGGAAAATGTACCGTTCCGTATGGGGGAAGGTTGAGGTGTATTCTGATTCTGACACATTGGGCATAAAAACAAATGCAAGAAGTGCAAATTGGTATGCAATTATTGGGGTAGGTGGAAAAAGAGTTATTGTAGCTGGTTGCCAAATCCATTATGCTTGTGTTTGTATGTCAGAACCACATACAGGAAGCGTTAAAGAACAAAAATTTAAAGACATCGAATCCGCAATGGTTGATAGGGAAGGTATAATTTACTTAGCTCAATAAAACTTTTAACCAATGATTAAACTACACTTAGGTTGCGGCAAGCGTAACTTTGGCCCTGATTGGGAGCATATTGATAGTGCTAAATTTCCACACGTAACAAGCCACGATGTAAAAAATTTACCTTATCCAGATAATAGGGTAGATTTGATTTACGCCTGTCATTTGATAGCATATTTTGACCGGGTAGAAATAGTTGAAGTACTTAAAGAATGGAAACGGGTTTTAAAGCCTGGAGGTATATTGAGGATTGCGACACCTGATTTTAAAGCAATGGCTAAACTTTATGTTAAAAGTAATTGCACAACACTGGATAGTTTTTTAGGGCCTCTATATGGCAAGATGGGAGGTGTAATAATTGATACACCAAGTAAGTGTGGGCCTGGTTCTATAGTAGTAGAACAGCCGTTTTATCACAAAACAACTTATGACCTTTATTCGCTTATTGAGTTGCTGTCCTCAGTTGGCTTTAAAAATATCAGAAAGTACAATACACATGCCACTGAACACAGCCGCTACGATGACCACTCAAAGGCTTATGTTGACGGCGTATTAATCAGCTTAAACGTACAATGTTATGGGTGAATGGATGATAAAAGGTAAACAGCTTGAACAGTATTTAAAAGACTGCAAAGAGGGTAATTTTAACAGTGCATCATTTCAGAATATGTTTAATAAGCCTGAGCAATATAAGGCCGTGATGGAAAGGCTTGTTGAGTTGTTTGGTAGTTTAGACGGTATGCGTATTTGTGAGATTGGCGGCGGTTATGGAGGGCAGGCTAAAATGATATGGGATATATTTGAACCTCCCGTTTACCACATCATTGATTTACCAGAAGTGTGCGATCTGCAGAAAAGGTATCTTGAGGACACAAGGGTTAAATGCTTCACTAAACCAACTGGATTATACTACGACCTTGTAATAAGCAATTACGCCTTATCTGAAATACCCGATAATAAACATTACATTGAAAGCGTACTAAAAAAATCAAAGCATGGGTATATTACGTGCAATACTGATTTTGTGAAATTATATTTTAAACATAACCGGATGCCGGATATACCTGGCGAAAGGTCAACAAATTATGTGCTATGGTGGTAAATTGGGAAACTGTTACCGAATTTGAAAAACAGATTGCTGACTTTTTCGGCGCTCCTTATGCCGTTGCTGTTGATAGCTGCACGCATGGTTTGGAGTTGTGTTTGAGGTATAAAAAAAGCCGATTAATTGAAATCCCAAAAAACACTTATTTATCGGTACCAATGCTGGCAAATAAAATAAATATTAGTCGTATAATGATAGATGTGTATTGGCAAAATTATTACCACTTGTCAAATGATATTTATGATGCAGCGGTATTATGGCGCAAAGACAGCTACATATCAAACACTTTCATGTGCCTTTCCTTCCAATACCAAAAACATTTATCTTTAGGCAGGGGAGGTATGATACTTTGCGATAACAAAGAAGCTGCAGAGCAATTAAAGAAAATGAGTTACGATGGCCGGTTGCCTGGTATTCCCTGGCGGGAACAGGATATTAATACAATGGGTTACCATTACTACATGACACCTGAAACCGCTGCTTTAGGTTTGCAGAAGTTACCAGAAGCCATTACAACGCCGCCACGTATCTGGAGCCATGAAGATTATCCGGATTTGACACAAATGAAAATATTCAAATGAAAGCATTAATTTTCGGAATTCCAGGGCAGGATGGTAGTTATTTATCTGAATATCTTTTGTCTTTAGGATATGAAGTGTATGGTACTATCCGTCGAAACTCGACCCCTGAAAATCAGGAGTGCAGGATTAGTGGCTTATTCATTGAAACATACTACGCAGATTTAACCGATACCGGATCAATCGACAGCGTTTTACAAAAGGTAATGCCTGATGAGATTTATAACCTTGCGGCTCAATCTCATGTCCGTATCAGCTATGATATACCACAGTTTACAGCGGCTACAAATGCAATCGGTGTTTTGAACTTACTGGAATCTTACCGTCGTATCTGCCCGAAAGCGAAGTTTTACCAAGCCAGCAGCAGCGAAATGTTTGGAAGCTCAGTTGATGCAGACGGGTACCAACGGGAAACAACGCCAATGAATCCGGTAAGCCCTTACGGCTGTGCAAAGGTGTTTGCTTATAATATTTGCCGCAATTATCGTAAATCATACGGGTTACACATTACCAACGGGATACTGTTCAACCATGAAAGCCCACGCCGGGGAAGTAACTTTGTAACGAATAAAGTTGTGAAAGCAGCGGTACGGATTAAGTTAGGACTGCAGGATAAACTTGAGCTGGGTAATATTTACAGTTTTAGAGATTGGGGGCACAGTAAAGACTATGTACGGGCAATGCATTTAATGATGCAGCAGGAGCCAGGCGATTGGGTTGTGAGTACCGGCATTGCTCATAGCGTAGAAGAAATGGTAAATTATGTTTTTGATAAAGTTAGTGTTTCAAAGGGTTGTTTAATTATTGATGATCGTTTACGCCGTCCGCAGGAATTAGATTATTTGCGGGGGGATAGCAGCAAGATAAGGGCTTTGGGCTGGGAACCTGAATACAGCTTTGAAACCATGTTGGACGAAATGATAAAGTACTGGTTTACAAAATATGAATAAAGTCTGTTATACCGCTGTCTTCAGCGATTACGAAGAACTAAAAGAACCGTCAATTATTACACCGGGTTGGGATTATATCTGCTTTACAGATCAACCGTTAAAATCCGATGTTTGGCAGATACGTAAAATGGATTGCATTGATACGCCGCAAAGAACTGCCCGCTGGGTAAAAATAATGGGCTGGATTGATTGGGAGTTTTCAATGTGGATAGATGCCAGCTTTCAGATAAACAATGATTTAAACGATTGGTGGGCTCAAAGGTTTATTACTCCTTTCAGTTGTGCAAAGCACCCTTTGAGGTCAGATATTTACCATGAGATAAGAAGCTGCTTGGTTAATAACAGGGCTGATAATGGCAAGGTAATAGCGCAGGAACATCGGTACAAACAATTGAACGTAAAGCAGCATAACGGAATAATAACAAGCGGTATTTTATTACGGGAAAACACGCCGGAAAATATTACCTTACATGAAGCCTGGTGGAAAGAGTTGAGTGAGCAATCCGTAAGGGATCAGTTGTCTTTTGCTTATGTGGTTTGGGCAATGGGTATTACCTTTGTAAATACTTACCAATGGGATTATTCGCAATCAAAGGAATTTAAGTATATCAAACATAAACATTTAAGACATTGAAAACACACACTGAGTTATTGAATTATTTGGCAACGAAGTACAACCTGAAAAGTTATTTAGAGATTGGGGTGCAGAACCCGGCAAATAATTTTGATAAGATAAAATGTGAGCATAAAGTTGGCGTTGATCCTGAGTGTGATGCTAATAACGTTTTTAAAATGACAAGTGATGGGTTTTTTAATTTAGCGATAAACAGGCCAAAAGAGTTTACCAATACTGTAAAAAGGGTTTTAAGTATGCCTGATAAATTTGACCTTATCTTTATTGACGGCCTGCACCACGCCGATCAGGTTAAACGGGATTTTGAAAACAGTTTAAAATGTTTGAATGACGGCGGGTTTATTGTTATACATGATACATTGCCTGAGAATGAGGAAGGAACTAAGGTGCCGAGGGAAACCAAAGTTTGGTGGGGAAGCGTTTACCAGTTTGCTATGACTTTAAACAGCCGTACAGATGTTGGCTTTTTTACTTTAAATATTGATAACGGATGCACGGTAATTTGGAAGCATCAATCTGAAATTGATAAAACAAAATTGGCTGATGATTATAATCTTGACTGGGAAACATATAAATCAGTTGGAAGCGTTCTGCTTAACGTAATTCAACCAGAACAACTTGAAACTTACATTTGATACCAACGGAAACGATAAGCAGAAAGAAGCTGCAAGGGCATGGCTGGATGATACAGTTAATGATATTGTTTATGGTGGTTCAAAGGGTAGTGGTAAATCTTTTTTGGGCGCCGGCCTTATATTTGGGGATGCCTTTATTTACCCCGGCACTTTCTACTTCATAGCCCGTAAATCATTAAATGACCTCAGAAAATTTACAATACCTACAATCTACAAGGTTTTTGATACATGGGGTATAAATCAAAAATACTGGAAGTTTAACGGACAGGATAATTTCTTTGAGTTACACAACGGCAGTAAAGTTTTTTTATTTGAGGCTTCATTAATGCCCAGTGATCCGCTGTATGAGCGTTTCGGTTCCCGTGAAATGACAAGGGGATGGATAGAGGAGGCCGGAGAAGTGGACGAGGCCGCAAAGAATAACCTGGCGGCTTCAATGGGCAGGATGAAAAACGATGTTTACAATTTAGTACCCAAACTTTTGCAAACCTGTAACCCATCAAAAAACTATCTGTACAGGGAGTACTATTTAAAAAAAGATTTAGGTACTTTAGAACCGCACAAAAGATTTATTCAGGCTTTGCCAACGGATAACAAAATGCTGCCAAAAGATTACGTTGAGAACCTTGCCAGGGTATTAAGTAAATCACAAAAGGAGCGTTTATTATACGGAAACTGGAGATACGATGATGATCCGGCTGCTTTAATAGGATACGATAACATAATAAATTGCTTTACAAATACCCATGTAGAATCAGGCCGCAAAGTTATTTCCTGTGACGTTGCCCGGCTGGGAGGTGACAGAATTGTTATCATTGAATGGGATGGTTTCAGGGGTAAAGTAAAGGCTTATAAAAAACAAACATTAGATGTTACTGCGGCATTAATTGAAGATGCCAGGTATAAAATGCAGATAGGGAATAGTGACGTTATAATTGATGAGGACGGCATGGGAGGCGGTATTGTTGACTTCATGAAGTTCAAAGGATTTGTAAATAACAGCAGGGCAATACCTTCGCCAAATGGGCCAAGAGATGCCAAAGGGAACCTTATCCCTGAGAACTTTGATAACTTAAAAAGCCAATGTTATTTCAGATTAGCAGAAAGAATTAATAAAAACGAATTATATTTGACTTGTGAAACCGATGAGATAAAGCAGCTAATAATAGAAGAATTGGAACAAGTGAAGCAAAAAGCACTGGATAGTGATTTAAAAAAGGGTGTTGTTCCAAAGGATAAGGTAAAGGAAATTTTAGGCAGATCGCCTGACTTTGCTGATACTTTAATGATGAGAGAATTTTTTGAATTAAAGCCCGTCGTGGGTTTTAGGGCTGCACAATATTAAATATTTTACAATGGATATCTTTGGAATAAAGGCACTCAAGAAGTCAAATGAAAACTTGGTGCAGCAAATGAAAGGGTTAGTTTTAAACAACCAACTTTCAAATTTATCCTCAATGTATAATATGGCCTCACCAACGTGGGGCGTATTTCGTGAAGTACAATCGTATCAGTTATTCGATGACGTTTACTCAGTTGTTTCCAGGCTGGCTACATCTTCAGCAAAAATAGACCTGTCTGCTTACAATGAAGCAACGGAGGAGGATTTACCGCCAACAGATAACTTACAGCAGTATTTAAAGTATTTGGATTTTGAGCAAAGGGAAATATTGTTTACATACCTGTATTTATGCGGTGAAGTTTTTATGTTAAAAGATAGTTTGGCACTTGGCCCCAATAAGGGAAAGCTAACCACTACTTTCATGCATCCCAATTTTTGCACACTACTTTATTCAAATGATTTTCCGCAAAGGATTATTGGTGTAAGGTACCAGGACACTCAGTTTAATTTCACAGTGCCGTTCGAGGAAGTTATTTACATAAAGTATTTTAATCCATCAACTATTTACATGGATCGCTGGAGGGGCATGAGTCCATTAAAAGCACTGGCGCAAAGGTTGACAAGGCTAAATGCAAACATGAGTGGTACGGTGGCTCAGATGCAAAACGGCGGTGTACCTTCTATTGTGTATGATAAGACTCCTGGTTTAGATGAAAGCAGACTGGGTGGCGGTGCGGCGGCGGTAAACGAAGCAACGGTAATGGGGCAACACAAAGATAATTTTGCTAGGTTCCTCAGAAATGCAGACAATAAAGGCGCTCCGTACTTTACGGCCGGTGAAATGGGTGTTTTGTCTTTGGGACTGTCTTTAGTAGATATGGATGCCCTTGCTATGGCAGACGTAGATTTTGATAAAATTTGTAATGCTTACAGTATTTCATCTACGTTATTCAATAATAAAAAAGCAAGTACTGAATCCAACGTAAAAGAAATGCGGAAGGATATGTACACCAATGCAATCATCCCTAATTTAATAAGGGTTTGCGACGGCATACAAAAGCAGACAATAGATGTATTTGGAACCAGTAAAGCCATTTGGCCTGACCTGGATGATATCGAAGAATTGCAGCAGGATAACAAAGACAAGGCTGCTGCGTGGGCAGCGTTACCGGCGTTTATACCCAATGAAATGAGAGAAGCTTTTGATTTGGATGCAGACCCGGATCCAAATGCAGATAAATTATACATAAAAACAGGATATGTTTTACTTGACGATTTAAACATTGACATTAAACCAATTGACAATGCAGCAGCAGATTATCAGGGCAATAGTGGAAAGGGCAATCCCGCTTAATCCAACTTGTGCTATTGAAAGGACAAAAGAAATTGAGCGCCGTGCCAGGTTGCGTTTAGATATTGAGGATTTACTCAGAGAAGTAAAGCCATTTGATCCACGTACTGAATTAAAGGATTGGACACTGCAAACAAGATGACACCAAAAGAACAAAGAGAGTATTGGTTGAAATTCCACCGGTTTCAACAGCGACAGGAAGCGATTTATGTACCCAAAATAAATAAAATACTGAAAGAACAGGTGCAGGAATTTATCCGTACAAAAGATACTGTTTACATACGATCAACTCAGTTACACGGCGAATTGTTTAAACTTCATGTGGAGGTAGGTACGTTGTGGGCAAAGCATACCCGTAGTATGTTATTAAAGGCAGACGGCCGGATAGGATTTAGCGAGCGAATATTTCAGTTAATACGACAATATTTTTTTAATGATTTACTTGCTATTGCTGAGGATATTACCCAAACAACCATAAGATTAATACAGGAGGTATTGACAAGGGGCGCACAATCAGGCGCCAGCTTTGATGATATGGTAAAGGAAATAGAAAGCCCTGATTTTACCCGGCAGCGGGCAAGACTTATAGCCCGTACTGAAACAGTGGGAGCTGCAAACCAGGCGAATTATATAAATGCAGTTGAATCCGGTAAACCTTTAAATAAGATTTGGATAGCCGCAAGGGATAACAGGACAAGGCCTGATCATGTTGCAGTTAATCAAACGGTAATACCATTACATCAAAAATTTGTTGTAGGGGATAGCTTAATGCTTTATCCGGGAGATAAGAACGGTAGTGCCGCCGAGGTATGTAATTGCAGATGTACGGTAGCGTTTATACCGCTATAATTGTTCTCTCTTCTTTTTATAATCACTTAATATTTTCTTTATCCAATAATGCAGGCTTCTGTCTGCTTTAACCGCTTCTGCCTGAAGGAACGGCTTTAATTCTCCTAATCTTACCGGGAATGGCTTGTTGTTATCTGGTTTGCTCATGTATATAAAGGTATAAACATTTTTTCAATAAATGCAACCACGTTACAAAAAATATAACTTTACGTACAAGATGGCAGATTACTTACATAAGCAACCGCATTTTTTATCCGCATCCATAAAAGATATGGATATGAAACAGGGGATTGTTACCGGCTATGCCGCCAGCTTTGGTACAATGGATTCAGATAACGATATTATCATGCCGGGCGCTTTTACCAAAACAATTAATGAACAGGGGCCACAATCAAAGCAGCCACGTATAAAACACTTACTCAATCACAATACCAGTCAACCTTTAGGTTTACCAACTTCATTAACAGAAGATGCAAAAGGGTTATTGTATGAAAGTAAAGTAGGTACAAACAGTATTGCTGTTGATTTTTTAAAAATGGTTGACAGCGGTTTAATTACTGAGCATTCGATAGGATTTAATACCGTAAGAAAGACAGTAACAAACCCGGATGCAGACTGGAGAGATCAAACAACGCATATACATGAAGTAAAACTATATGAGTTTTCTTCTTTAACCGCCTGGGGAGCTAATCAGTTTACACCGCTTATCGGAATGAAAAGTGCAAAGACTATTGAGGAAAGAATTGAAAGGCTGATAAAAGCCTGTGATAACGGTACTTTTACAGATACCACATTCTTATTCCTGAATGATGAATTATTATTTCTACAAAAAGCATTTAAAGATATTTCCACTCACGCCGTAATTAATACACCTGAGCCGGAGACTATTAAATCAGGCATACAAGCCGCATTTAAACAGGTTTTCTCAAACTCAAATTAATTAAAAATGGAAGCTAAAGAGCTGGAACAAATTAAAGAAGTCGTTGTAAAAGAACTGGAAACCTCAAAGGTTGCCATTCTTAAGGCCGCATCAGATGCTGCCGATATCAGCGCAAAAAAAATGCTTGAAGAAGCAGAAAAAAAGATTGCCGAGGTAAAAGGATTACCTACGGATGTTACACCGGAAGCAGTTAGTAAACTGGCTACTGACTTCAAAGCAATGGTTGATGACTGGGCAGAAATGGAAAAGCTGGTTAAATCAGGCCGATTTGCTAAGAACGGTGAAGATGGTAAAACATTTGCCGAGGCTTTACCGGTTGCAATTAAAGAAGCCGCAACAGAACTGGCTGGCCTTAAAAAAGGTTCATCTATCGTTTTGGAAATGAAAGACATGAACTTTGGTAATTCATTCCCTACAGCCCGTGTATCGGTATCGGATTTGAAACCCGGTATTATCGAGCTGCCAAAGCGTAAACTTCACATCCGTGAATTGTTACCCGGCGGAACAATGTCAAAGTCAACCTTTGACTACGTAAAAGAGATTACCGGAACTGGCACTATTGCACCTGTTGGTGAAGGTGCTTTAAAGCCACAGATCGGACTGGCCTTGCAAGAGGTAAATGTACCGGCACAGTGGATTCCCGGTTTCCTTGTAATGAGCCGTAACCTTTTGGATGACGTTGATGGTATGACAGCTTTTTTACAGAGCCGTTTACCAGAGCGCCTTTTACGTGCAGAAGATACACAAATACTTAATGGTAATGGTGTTTCGCCAAACCTGTTGGGTATTCAATCAACTGGTAACTATACCGCCGCTGAAACAATCGCAATAAACAGAGCTGAAACACTGGTTAACGCCATTGCACAGCTTGAAAATCTGGATCGTGAAGCAAACGGTATTTTGTTAAACCCGTCTGACTGGTACACCTTATGGATGTATAAAGCAGCCACTTCTGGTGAATATACTTTACCGGTTAATCTGGTAGAGAAAATCGGCAGTCAGATGTTTATTGCCGGTGTACCTGCTTTCAGGTCAACAGCACAAGAAGCCAACAGCTTCTTAGTTGGTGACTTTGTAATGGGTGCCAATTTCTTAACCAGGGAACCAGCAAGGGTTGAATTCTTCTTTGAGGACGGAACCAATGTAAGGACAAACCAGGTTACAGTAAGGATCGAAGAAAGAGTTGCGTTACCTGTTTACGGTAATGATTACTTTATCTACGGTGATTTTGCTGCAGTTTCTTAATGCTGTTTTTTCTAAGTTTTATATCGGCCCTGTCCTGAATTGGGCAGGGCTTTTTTAATTTACTGATATGGATTACAGGCGCAATGAAGATTACATTTACCGGGGGAATGGATATGCAGCAACGTTGAACAACGGGCTGTATAACGGGTGCCATAATGTTAATATTGATTGGGGCGCAGCGATAACAGAGCCGGTTACTTTAAATGATTTTAAGCTATGGGGTAAGATTGATACCACTGAGGATAATGCGTTGATTTCAGCGCTTATTACGACTTCCCGAATGATGTGTGAGCAGTACTGTAATACGGGTTTTGTTTCACGTGAAATCGTTGCCGATATAAATAATGCCAACGGAGGATTTATTTTACCTTATGGCCCTGTAACAAGTACACCAACGGCGGTAGATGAGGATGGAAATGCTTTAACACTTGTTTATAATTTCAATCAGTTACAAAGCCCCTGCTGCAGAATGACGGTAAGTTACACAGGAGGTTATTCAACTTTACCTGAGCAATACAAAACGGCTATAATGGAACAATGTTTATTTCTTTACGAAAACAGGGGAGATATAGCCATGAGTGAGAAACTTTCTCCATTGGTAAGGACTATTTTAAACCCGTTAACCAGGCAAACGTAATGGCACATAAAAAAAGATCAGGAGTAGGGGGTATGGATAGACGGCCAACATTTTACAATGAAACATATACACAGGATGCCGGAGGAGGTACAACATCAGTAATAAGTGAGCAGTGGCAGGCG
>Ga0208916_10000835_pt1 | contig 13887 bp, 12 predicted proteins | sample DEB19_08_DNA_5_FD_184523 | JGI IMG/M metagenome (GOLD analysis project Ga0208916, IMG submission 184523) | Aqueous microbial communities from the Delaware River and Bay under freshwater to marine salinity gradient to study organic matter... | ecosystem: Environmental > Aquatic > Marine >... | reverse complement strand
GACGTGACTGAATGCGTGCTGACTCTTCGCTCATGGGCGCAACAGTACGGCAGTGAATTGGTTACTAACGAGTTAGAGATTATCTTTCGCGCGTTGCCCCGCCTGTTGTGTGCGCCACTTCGCAATTTCGGCGTGGTTACCACTCAAAAGAATCTCGGGAACTGAGATACCGCGCCACTCTTGAGGTTTGGTGAAGTTTGGATATTCAAGATAACCCTCGCTGTTATGTGATTCTTCAGCGAGCGATTCAGGATTACCGAGAACTCCTGGAATCAATCGTGTGATTGCTTCAATCATCACCATCGACGCTACTTCGCCCCCACCGAGTACATAATCTCCGATCGAAACTTCATATACACGAATATTACGAGATTGAAATTCAGGTTGTGAGTAATACTGACGGACGCGATCATCGATACCTTCATAACGACCACATGCAAAGATCAATTGTGTTGATGAAGAGAAGCTCTCGGCCATCTTCTGATTGAAACGCTTACCAGCAGGCGTAAGGATGATGATGTCGGCGCCATCGGTAACTACAGAATCAATTGTCTTGCCCCAGACTTCAGGGAGCATCACCATGCCGGCTCCACCGCCATATGGAGTGTCGTCGACAGTGTTGTGACTGTCATTTGTCTGAGCACGGAGATCGTGGACAGAGATATCTACTAGTCCGGCATTCTGTGCTTTTCCAAGCAACGAAAGCTTGAGCGGTGAAAGGTATTCTGGAAATATCGAGATGACATCAATCTTCATCAGATGCTCCCATCGATTTCCGGAGGAATAACGGTCATCGTCTTCTTCTTGATATCTACGACAGGCACAAGTTGATGAACGAATGGGATCAGGACTTCACCTGATTCAGTTTTTATGACGAGGACATCTTGCCCCGGAAGGTTGAGAACGTCGGTCACGTCGCCGAATTCATCGCCGTCGACTAAATGGGCTTTACAGCCAACAAGCTGCAAGACGTGATAATCATCTTCATCAAGCCCGGGTGCATCGATATCAACGTCTGCGTAGAGAAGCTCATTGCGTAACGTTTCAATGGCGTTGCGATCTTCAATGCCCTCAAAGCCAAGTAGAAGGATTCCGTTGTGCACACGTGCAGAAGCCACGGTTAATTCACCGTGGCTTTCTGTCTGTAAAACTGCGCCGATAGCGAAGCGATCTTCAGCTTCATCTGTTCGGACTTCGATTGTTGCTTCACCGAGAATTCCGTGAGCTTTACCGATGCGGCCCACGTTTAATTTCATGGGTGAGTTATGACTTAGCGAACCTCGTCGGTATCGATGAGATCGACACGTACTGAGCGACCAGCAAGTGCGCTTACGACTGTGCGAAGCGCCTTTGCTGTACGTCCATTACGACCGATTACCTTGCCGATATCTTCAGGATTAACACGCACTTCGAGCGTTGTGCCGCGACGGTGTGTCTTCTCCTTCACATTGACATCGTCAGGGTTATCAACGATTCCCTTTACGAGATGTTCGAGAGCTTCATCAATCATTATTCAGCAGGTGTTTCCGCTGCAGGTGCTTCTTCAGCAACAACTTCTACTGCAGGAGTCTCTTCAGCTACTGCCTCAGCAGCAGGTGCTTCAACGACCGCTTCTGCAGCTACTGCTTCAGCAGCAGGTGCTTCAACGACAGCTTCTTCCGTTACAGGATTCGCCTTAGCAGCAAGCTTCTCTTGCGCCTTCTTCTTCAAAGTTGTTGCACCTTCTGCAGGTTCTGCAGCAGCAGCCTTAACAGCAGCTTCATATGCAACGCTCTTTGCAGGCTTTGGAGCTGCGAACTTAAGAGTTCCTTCAGTTCCTGGAAGACCCTTGTGCTTCTGCCAATCGCCAGTGACCTTCAAGAGCGCCTCTACAGCCTCTGATGGTTGTGCACCAACGCCGAGCCAATAGAGAGCGCGCTCTGAATTAACTTCGATGATTGATGGTTCTTGTCCTGGAACATAACGACCGATCTCTTCGATTGAGAGTCCGTTACGAGCCTTGCGAGAATCTGTGACGACGATGCGGAAATAAGGTGTGCGAATTTTTCCCATGCGCATTAAACGAATTTTTGTAGCCAAAGAAGTAGTGCTCCTAAAAAGTATGTCGTACCAAATTGCTACAGCGGGGTGCGTAGCGAAGAGGTCCAACTGTGGATTGGATTGTTACCGGGGTAGAGGGCCCTGTAACAGGTGGCTAATCTTGCCAGTTACGCTCACAATGTGGAAATTGGTGGAAATTGGTGGAAATCAGCCGTTTTCTAGCGCTCGTTTAGCGGGGTTTCCAGACTTCGACTTCTTCTTCTGTGGCGGGGCCGCGCTTCTTGGCGCTGGCGGCAATCCGGGCATTCCTGGCGGCAGAGCCATTCCCGCCGGCATTCCCCCGCCCTTGCGCATCTGCTTCATCATCTTCTGAGCCGCCGTGAACTTGTCGACGAGAGCATTTACATCTGAAACTTTGCGACCAGAACCAAGAGCAATACGCGCGCGACGTGAACCGTTTAGAACCTTGAGATCGCGTCGCTCAAGTGGAGTCATTGATTGCACAATCGCTTTAGTGCGAGTGATCTCAGATTCATCGAAGTTCTCAATCTGCTTCTTCATCTGACCAGCTCCTGGCAACATTCCGAGCAACTTACCCATCGAGCCCATCTTCGACATCGCTTCGAGTTGTTCGAGGAAATCATCGAGAGTGAAATCTTCACCAGCTATGAATTTCTCTTCTAGTTTCTTTGATGTATCGCCATCAAATGCTTTCTTAGCTTGTTCGGCAAGAGTTGCCACATCGCCCATGCCGAGAATGCGTGAAGCCATGCGCTCGGGATAGAAAATATCGAAATCAGAAAGCTTTTCACCGGTTGAAGCAAACATGATTGGGCGGCCAGTAAGGGCTGCAATCGAAAGCGCAGCGCCGCCTCGAGCATCACCATCGAGCTTTGTGAGAACAACTCCATCGAATCCAACACCATCCTGGAATGCTTTCGCAGTTCGGACAGCGTCTTGACCGATCATGGCATCGACGACAAAGAGAATTTCATCTGGGTTTACCGCGTCGCGAATTGCAATCGCTTCCTTCATGAGCTCTTCATCAACACCTAGGCGACCTGCGGTATCGACAATGACAATGTTGTGAAGCTTTGATTTTGCAAATGCGATTCCATCTTGAGCAACCTTTACAGGATTGCCAACGCCATTTCCTGGTTCTGGTGCAAATACCGGAACTCCTGCGGATTCACCAACAACTTGAAGTTGATTGACGGCATTCGGGCGCTGCAAGTCTGATGCAACCAAAATCGGTGTATCGCCTTGCTCTTTATAGAACTTGGCAAGTTTTGCAGCGAGTGTTGTCTTACCTGCACCTTGAAGACCCGCGAGCATGATGACTGTTGGCGGATTCTTTGCAAAGCGAACACGACGGGCTCCCCCACCAAGAATTTCGGTGAGCTCTTGATTTACAACATCAAAGATTGCTTGTGCTTGATTGGTTCCAGATTGGAGCGTGGGTAGAACCTCAAGGGACTTCTGGTGAATTCGTTCGGTAAATCCTTCGACAACTTCGAGAGCAACATCTGCTTCAAGTAGAGCTTGGCGGATATCGGCAGTTGTTGCATCGATATCTTTCTCGGAAATCTTTCCACGCGAGCGAAGCGCGCTAAAGGCGCCGGCAAATTTGCTGGAGAGATTGTCGAACATAGTGGTGGAACTCTACTTGAGCGCAGACCTCAAACGAGTTGCCACTTCATCAGCGCGTTCAGAGCTGAGCGGTCCCCCACCAATTTCTGTGACATACAAGGTATCGATCGCTTCAGCGCCAAGGGTTGTGACGATTGCTGAGCGGATATCGATATTGCTCTTAGTGATGGAATCACCGATACCAAAGAGCAAGGCAGGTCGGTCATGGCTGCGTACTTCAATAATGGTGGCGTCTGTCGCAGCATCGGCGAAGATATCGACAATCGGATCTGGCACAGGAATTGTCGGCAGTTGGGCATAAGCCTCGATGCGCTCTTCAATACGGCGAGCAAGTGAGCTCTTACTTTCTAGCGCATCATGGAGTTCCTGATGCAACTTCTTCTCCGATAACGGCGGTGCATGAGGATCGGGAATAACAATCCACTCCATCACAGCAGAATTTCCGTGAGACTTAGTACGTGCAGATCTGACATCTAGTCGCAAGAGATTGAGAACACCAGCAACTATTGAGAGAAGTCCTGTCTTATCGGGAACCACAATTTCAATGGCATAAACGCTTTCGCGATCTTCGATTGATACAGCAAGAACTCCACTCTCCGCCTTCTGACGTTGATCTTCACTCAGCTCGGGCTGCAGCGCCACTGTGTTATCGGTAATCGCTAGCTCTACGCGCTTTACCAATTCAGCTACAAGTGATGCTTTCCAATCGGTCCAAGCTGCACGACCCGTTGCTTCACCATCAGCGATGCTGAGCGCGTGCAAGAGTTCGAGTACTTGAAGATTTGGGATTACTTCAACAACTGAGGCAATTGTTGCCGGATCATCAAGATCGCGGCGAGTAGCAGTGGCAGATAAGAGCAGATGATGCTTCACAAGAAGTTTGATAGTTTCAACATCGTCGGCGTCGAAACCAATTCGCTTGGCTAGTGGTTCAATCAGACGCATGCCGCGTTCTGAGTGATCTTCTTCTGTGCCTTTACCAATGTCATGGAAGAGCGCGCTGAAGAGCAGGATGTCAGGGCGATGCACTTGGCGAGTAAGAGCTGCGGCTTGCACTGCAGTCTCAACCATATGGCGATCAACTGTATGTCTATGCAGAACATTGCGCTGTGGCAGCGAACGTACCGCTTTCCACTCTGGAATCCAGTGAAAGATGATTTCTTCCTGATCTAGGGCTTCAAAGATCTGAACCATTGCTGAACCAGCGCCGATGAGTGAGATTAGATTCTCGCGCGCATCTCGGGGCCATGGATTTGGAAGTTGCCCGACGTTCTCACTGAGGCTTGCAGAAAGTCGTTCTAGCGAATCCATTGAAATCGGCAACCCCAGTTGAGCAGCCGATGCGGCAGCGCGCAATCCGATAACGGGATCCAGTGCGAAATCGGCATCACCGCTTATGACAACTTCTTTATTTGAAACAGATATGTCTCGAGATAGCGGAGTAGAGCGAACTTTCTTGAGGAAGCGACCAGCGCCATCTTTTCCTTTATGAGCCAGCCTGTAAAAAGTTGAGTCTAATAAGTAATCAACTGATCGAGCTGCTTGTGCAACATCGCTCATAAGCGCATCTGCATCTGCATAACCGAGATGCTCAGCAACTTTATCTTGCTCTTGAAAGAGGAGGCGATCTTTATCTCGCCCGCTGACTATGTGAAGCGCCTCGCGGACATTGGCCAGAATGGATTCGGCGACGCTAATGCGTTCGATGGGTACCGCAATTGCGGATGATTTATGTATGGCGCGAAGTGAGGTGATATCGCGTAACCCACCGCGTGCTTCCTTTAGATCTGGTTCAAGCAGGTAAGCCAGTTCTCCGATGCGCTTGTGGCGTTCATTCAGAGATGCTTCAAGTTCTTGCAATCTGCTCTTTGAATTACGGCGCCAAGATTCAAGGGCATCCACCTGCACCGCAGCGACTAAATCGGCGCTTCCGCATACAAGGCGAATATCGAGTAAGCCCATTGCCACCTTGAGATCTGAATCGGCAATGTCACGGATCTCAGATCGCGTGCGAACAGAATGATCAATCTTTACATTCTTATCCCACAACGGGTACAGAATTTTATTAACAAGCTCGGAAAGTTCTTTTTCGGGAAGTGCTCCCGTGTGAATGATGACGATATCTAAATCTGAACCTGGAGATAGCTCGCCGCGGCCGAAACCTCCGACCGCGGCGATTGCTACATCGTGCGGATTAGCGCCACTACTTGAGAAGAGAGAAGAAAGAAGCAGATCACCCTCGTTCGATCTATTGCGTCTTTCTCGTGTTCCCATGTCGCCAATCTTAGTTTGTCTTGCATGAATAGATGAAGAGACTAAATTGCGTCTGCTCCCTTTTCGCCCGTGCGTACACGAACAACCTGATCTACCGGAGTAGTCCAGACCTTTCCATCACCGATAGAACCTGTTGATGCTGCTTTAACAATGACATCTACTACTGATGCAGCGTCCTTATCATCAACGAGAACTTCGAGACGGACTTTTGGAACTAGGTCCACGGTGTATTCGGCACCTCGATAGACCTCGGTATGTCCGCGCTGGCGACCAAAACCACTGGCCTCAGAGACAGTCATACCTGTGACGCCTGCAGCTTGCAGAGCATCTTTTACTTCATCTAACTTAAACGGCTTCAGAATTGCGGTAATCAACTTCATAGTGATGCACCTCCACGTGATGAGCTTGCTAGTTCGTATGCGGATTCAGCATGTTCCTTGAGGTCGATGCCTTCGATTTCAACTTCACGTGAGACGCGGAAGCCGATTGTCTTCTCGATTGCAAAACCAATAATCAGAGTTGCAATAAATGAATATGCAGCGACTACGCCAACGCCAAGTGATTGCTTCACTAGGAGATCGGTTCCACCGCCGTAGAAGATTCCATCGATTCCGATGCTGTTGACAACATGAGTACCGAAGAATCCAACTGAGAGTGAGCCCCAGATACCACCGACAAGGTGAACACCCACGACATCGAGTGAATCATCGAAACCGAACTTGTACTTGATTCCGACTGCAAGTGAGCAGAGGATTCCTGAGATAAGTCCGATAACTACTGCAGCCCATGGGGCGACGAATGCACATGCTGGGGTGATTGCAACGAGACCTGCAACTGCTCCAGAAGCTGCTCCGAGTGAAGTTGCATGACCGTTACGAATCTTCTCAACGAGCAACCAGCCGAGTACTGCGCCAGCTGTTGCAACTTGAGTATTCATAAATGCAAGTCCTGCGATTCCATTTGCAGCAAGTGATGATCCAGCGTTGAAGCCAAACCATCCGAACCACAAGAGTCCTGCGCCCAGCATTACCAATGGCAATGAGTGAGGACGCATAGATTCTTTGCGCCATCCGATGCGCTTTCCTAGAACGATAGCTAGCGCAAGGCCGGCAGCTCCAGCATTGATGTGAACTGCAGTTCCGCCTGCAAAGTCTTCAAGACCTTTACCTGCAAGATAACCAGTGCCTGTAATCGTGTCGCCAACCTTGTTTCCAAATGCAAATACCCAGTGTGCAACTGGGAAGTAAACAACTGTTGACCAGATTGCAACGAAGATTGCCCATGATGAGAACTTTGCGCGATCCGCAATTGCACCAGAAATAAGTGCAGGTGTAATGATGGCAAACATGAGCTGGAATGCAGCGAATACGAGAACAGGAATTGGGTAGACGCCACCGTTGTTGGTGAAGTCATTAACCATTCCGCCGAATCCGCTAAAGCCAATTCCTCCATACCAAGGTGAATCAGCTGAATGTCCGAACGCTAATTCAAATCCGTAGATAACCCAGAGAACACTTACGATACCCATTGTGATCATCGACATCATCATCATGTTGAGAACGCTCTTTGTACGAACCATTCCTCCGTAGAAGAATGCCAAACCAGGTGTCATAAGAAGTACTAATGCAGTACTTGCTAACATCCAAGCGGTGTCTCCACCGTTAAGAACTACGTCTTCCATATCTAATCCATTTCCAAAGATGAGGGGCACTCGTCGTTGAGATGGCGTAAAGATGCATGAACTGAGTTACATATGAAGGATTTGCAGGTTAAGAAAGGGTCACAAAATGGCCCGTTGTGTTACGAGCGGGTTACGCGAGCAGGCCGGCGATATAGGCCTCAGGCTCGAATGGGGCGAAATCCTGAGCAGACTCGCCTGTCCCGATGAACTTAATCGGAATATCGAGTTCGCTCTCGATTGCTAGGGCAACTCCCCCGCGGGCGCTTCCATCGAGTTTGGTAACAATAAGGCCGGTGACTTCAACTGCTTCACTAAAGATTTTTGCTTGCGCCAATCCATTTTGACCGGTGGTGCCATCAATCACGAGGAGAACTTCAGCAAGTGGTGCGCCCTTTTCAATGACTCGCTTTACCTTTCCAAGTTCAGCCATCAGATCGCTCTTATTGTGCAGGCGTCCTGCTGTATCAACGATCAGATATTTGCTGCCGAGTTCGACGGCGCGTTTCACGCTATCAAATGCCACCGATGCTGGTTCTGCGTTCTCTTTACCCGCAATGACTTCGACGCCAATGCGCTGGCCCCAGGTTGTCAGCTGATCAACAGCTGCAGCTCGGAAGGTGTCCGCTGCTGCCAGCGTTACTGACTCACCGTTCTTGTGGAGCAAGGTGGCAAGTTTTGCGACAGATGTTGTCTTGCCGGTTCCATTAACTCCAACGACCATGATGACATTTGTTGAAAGTTCACTTTGAAGTGAACGCGGCTTTGAGGAAAGTTTTGAAGCAAGAATCTCTTTCACTGCAGATTCAGCATCATCGCCACGCATCTTCTTCGATGCAGCAAGGAGTTCAGCAACAAGTGAAGGACCTAAATCCGAAGCAAGGAGTTCAACCTCAATTTCAGACCAATCCAGGGCTGAAGCAGTAGAAGTTCCGCGAACTTTGGCGATTAACCGATTGAAGAGACCCATCGCTTACAACCTAATGAAGTTAGGCAGTTTCAGATTCGCGCAGACGCTGCGAAATTACTTCTGTCACGCCATCGCCGCGCATTGTCACGCCGTAGAGAGCATCGGCGATTTCCATGGTGCGCTTCTGGTGGGTAATGATGATCAGCTGTGAACTTTCGCGAAGTTCTTCAAGGATTGTAAGAAGACGTCCGAGGTTTACATCATCGAGCGCTGCTTCAACTTCATCGAGTACGTAGAACGGGCTTGGACGTGACTTGAAGATTGCGACCAACATAGCAACAGCGGTAAGTGACTTCTCTCCGCCTGAAAGGAGTGAGAGGCGCTTGACGCGCTTTCCTGGTGGTCGCGCCTCAACATCGACACCGGTATTGAGCAAATCATCAGGGTTGGTGAGGAAGAGGCGACCATCTCCACCTGGGAATAGGCGCGAGAAGATATCTTTAAAGTGTTCGGCAACTTCTTCGTATGCTTCCATGAAGATCTGCTGTACGCGATCATCAACTTCCTTGATGATGTCGAGGAGATCCTTCTTTGTTCGCTTGAGATCTTCCAGTTGTTCAGCCAAGAACTTCAAGCGTTCTTCGAGCGCGTTGTACTCCTCGAGAGCGAGTGGGTTGATCTTTCCGAGCAAGGTCAATGAGCGCTCAGTTGCTGCCAGGCGCTTCTCTTGTTGATCGCGACGATAAGGGATGAGTTCGGTGGCAACGATTTCGCCCTCTTCGGTTTCGATAAATGTTGGGACATCTTTATCTGGACCGTATTCAGCCACGAGAGTTGGGATATCAATACCAAGTTCTTCTACAGCCTTAGTCTGAAGAGCTTCAACGCGCATGCGCTGTTCTGCGCGAGCAATTTCGTCGCGGTGAACACTTGAGGTGAGCTGATCAAGTTCTTGTGTGAGTTCGCGGTTACGTGCACGAACTGTGAGGGTCTCCCCTTCGCGATCTGCGCGAGCGTTTTCGAGTCGCGTGCGCTCTGTCTGTGCTTTTGCGATAGAGCGTTCAATATTGATAAGTGCTTCATAGGCAGCTTCTGCGATTGCCTGCGAAATTACTGCTCCTCGTGCACGTGCACCGCGACGAGAGACAGCACGTTCTGATGCTTCACGTTCAGCCTTTGCGGATTCTTCAAGAGCAAGTGCGCGTGCTGCAATCGATGCCACTCGTTCTTCAGAGGTGCGTACAGCAAGACGTGCTTCTACTTCTGCAGTACGAGCATTTGATACATCGTTACGGAGAGTTTCAGCGCGTGCGTGATCAGGTTCTGCAATCTCGCCATGGTTCTGCATCTGATTAGAAGCGATAGAAAGTTCGTTCTCATCGCGTGACTTTGCAGCCGTTGCCTCATTAATTGCAACGGTAAGGCGTTCAACTTCGGCAGTTGCAGATTTGATGTTCTGGCCAGAGACTGCAAGTTGTTCTGTAATCGCTGCAATGCGAGCATCAGATTCGTTGAGCTTTCCGAGCGCAGTATCAAAAGCAGCCTGTTTTGCATCTACCTCTGTTGCAGCTGTTGAGATTTCAAATTTAAGTCGATCGCACTTGTGATTGAGATCTTCGAGCTTCTTAGCGAGGTCATCGACAAGCGCCTTGATTTCGATCAGTGAAGTAGAGGAAGCGGAACCACCACGTGCACGGTGAGATGTAATGACATCACCATCACGTGTAACTACGGTTACATGTGGGTGCTGGCGAAGGATTGATTCAGCTCCACGTGCATTGTCGGCAACGACTGTTGTTGCAAGAAGAGAAGCGAGAAGTTCTGAGATTTCAGATGAGCGAACATGGCTAAGTAGTGATGCCTGACCTGAAGGGGTTTCGCCACCCGTGCGCTGGCCTGGTTCGTAGACCAATACATCTGCCTGGCCCAAGTTCTCGCTGCGAAGAGTCGTGAGCGCACTGACAGCAGATGAAAGATCTTTAACAACTACTGCATCTGCGAGTGAGCCAAGTGCTGCTGCAGTTGCGGCTTCCCAACCAGAATCAATCTGAATGAGAGAAGCGATGCTTCCGAGAATCTGAACGCCGCGGGAATCACGGATAAGAGCTGCTGCCCCGTCTCGTGAATCGGATGTAAGGCGCATTGCTTCAAGCTTTGATTCGGTGGCATTGCGTTCGCGATCTGCAGCGCGTTCTGCATCAACGAGTTCAGCGTGAGCTTTCTTAGCTGCATCGAGTGAATTCTTTGCGCCTTCGAATTGTGAATCGAGACCTTGTTCGCCGGCATCGGCGTTTCCGATCTCCATCTCAAATTTTGCATAATCGCTCTTCGCTGAATCAACGCGTGACTGTGCTTCTGCGCGCGCTGCTGCAAGGCGAGAAATTTCTTCGGTGATTGCTTCAAGGCGGGCAGCAAGAGATTTGATATGTCCCTCTTGGCGCGCAGTGCCTTCGCGTTGATCAGCAATTGCGCGCATTGCGGCAGCAATAGTGTCTTCTTCAGCTTTGAGCGCAGCTTCTGATGTGGCAAGTGCTGCAGTCGATGCAGCTAGCGCGTTCTGCGCTTCAACAACTGCCCCACGAAGTTGAGCTTCTTCTTGGCGAAGAGTTGCTGCTTCTTGATCAAGCGCTTCAGGATCACGTCCTGCACTGCGCGCTTCTTCTGCTTCTTCTGCCAGGAAGCGTGAGCGTTCCTGCGCTAGAGATTGAGTTCCGCGGAACTTCTCGCGAAGACCGCTGAGTGAATAGAAGTTCTCTTGCGCCTTAATAAGAAGTGGGCTTTCAAAGGCAGATTGTGCATCGAGCTCTTCTTCGCGACGACGTACCTTGTCGAGTTCGCCTTCAACTTCGGCGCGACGTTCACGTAGCGCGTTCTCGTCTGCAACTTCTGCGTCCAGTGTCTTTGAGAGCGAGATGTAATCATCGGCAAGCAGACGCAGCTTCGCGTCGCGTAAATCAGCTTGAATTGTTGCCGCTTTCTTCGCGACTTCTGCTTGCTTACCCAATGGGCGAAGTTGGCGACGGAGTTCGACGGTGAGATCGTTTACGCGAGCAAGGTTTGCCTGCATCGAGTCGAGCTTACGAATCGCTTTCTCTTTACGCTTGCGGTGCTTGAGTACGCCTGCTGCTTCTTCAATAAATCCGCGACGCTCTTCAGGTGTTGCCATCAGGATTGCATCAAGTTGGCCCTGGCCAACGATGACGTGCATCTCGCGACCAATACCTGAATCGCTCAAGAGTTCTTGGATATCAAGAAGACGTGATGCTTCTCCATTGATCTGATATTCGCTCTGTCCATTGCGGAAGAGAATGCGAGAGATAGTTACTTCGGTGTAATCGATTGGAAGTGCGCCATCGGTGTTATCAATTGTTACTGCAACTTCTGCACGGCCTAGTGGCGCACGTCCAGAAGTTCCGGCGAAGATAACGTCTTCCATCTTTCCGCCGCGAAGTGACTTTGCACCTTGTTCACCCATAACCCAGGTGAGTGCATCAACGACGTTTGATTTTCCAGAACCGTTAGGACCGACCACGCAGGTGATTCCGGGTTCGAGACGAAGAGTGGTCGCCGAAGCAAAGGATTTAAATCCTTTGAGGGTGAGGCTCTTCAAATACACGCGGTTAACCTATCGTTGCGCGAGCCATTGGTATAAAAGCGACTCGGTTCAAGTTCTACTTGAGGGTTTGTCTTAACTGCAGGTTTTTGACTAAGAAATCTGTTGTTGCGAAAGTGATTCAAAGGCGGTGCGCGCAGCAGATTGTTCTGCCTCTCGCTTACTCTTTCCGAGGCCTTCAGCAACTGCTTCACCCAAAACCATTGCGACAGCAGTGAAACTCTTATCGTGATCTGGGCCGGTTTCTGTCACTACATATTCTGGTGAACCTTTACCAAGTGAAGCAAGGAGTTCTTGGAGAGCTGTCTTTCCATCAAGTCCTGCGCCTTTTGCCATCGCACTTTCGAGAGTATCGGCGATCAATCGATTGACGACAGTTGTGCATTCAGCGAAACCGCGTTCTAGATAGATTGCGCCTATAAGAGCTTCGAGTGCATCGGCAAGAAGTGAGTTCTTATCGCGACCATTGGTGACTTCTTCGCCCTTTCCAAGGCGGATGTACTTACCTAAATCGAGAGTTCGAGCGATATCTGCGAGCGCGCGCATATTGACGATGCCCGAGCGCAGCGGAGAGAGACGACTTTCGTCGAGATCTGGATATTTAAGATAGAGCTCTTCAGTAACAATGAGGCCAAGAACAGAGTCACCTAGAAATTCAAGGCGTTCGTTAGTGGTTGTAATACCTGTTTCATACGCAAAAGAGCGATGGGTAAAAGCTAACTCGAGCAGTTCAGGAGAAAGTTCAACGCCTAATTGCTCAAGAAGTTTTGAGAACAGATCAGACCTCGAGAACCTGACGGCGGTTGTATGTACCGCATGTAGGGCATGCAACGTGGTTGAGCTTTGGAGCCTGGCACTGTGGGCAGGTTGAGATTGCTGCAGCAGTTGTCTTCCACATGCTTCGACGTGAACGTGTCTTCGAACGAGACATCTTTCGCTTTGGTACTGGCACGGTAGTCGTCCTTAATCTTCTTAGGTTTTACGGAGAGCTTCAACAAAATTGCCGCTGCTATGGGCGTAAGTATCGCTTATTTATCGGTTTTGCCAAAATCGAGCTTTTCAAGGCCTGACCAGCGGGCATCGATGACCTCGTGGGCATGGTCCTCAGGCAGGCTCGCCCACTTCTCGCCACAGTCTGGACAGAGGCCTAGGCACTCCTCCGAGCAGAGGGGGTTCACAGGCAAGGCCAAGATGATGGCATCGATGATGGGGATCTCGAGGTTCATGACATCGCCCTCCATCTGGAGTTCATCCTCAACATCGAGATCAATATCGTCTTCTTCACGGCGCTTCTTACGACCCTTTTCATTGGTGGGTTCATAGCGATAGAGCTCTTGAATTTTACGTTCGACAACTTGTTCGACGGTATCGAGACAACGAATACATTCGCCAATCGCAACTGCGTAGATATCTGCGCTGAGTAGTACGCCTTCGGTTACTGATTCAAGGCGCACATCGGCTTCGATGACATCGCCTTCAGGAACTGCAATAAGTGGAACGCCAATGCGAGCGTTAGCTTCAATATCGAGCTCGTACTCCTTGAGCTCGCCCGCACGACGAGGTAGCTCGTGGGTGTTCAGCAGGAATGGATTGGTTTTCTTAGTCATCAGAGTTGAGCTGCGAAAGAATATCTTTATCGTCAGCACCCTCAAGGCGTTCGCGACCGCGTGCAACAGCTTCCATGGTCTTATTGAGAATTACTTCAAGAGTTGCCAGACGTCC
>Ga0208916_10000834_pt1 | contig 13890 bp, 20 predicted proteins | sample DEB19_08_DNA_5_FD_184523 | JGI IMG/M metagenome (GOLD analysis project Ga0208916, IMG submission 184523) | Aqueous microbial communities from the Delaware River and Bay under freshwater to marine salinity gradient to study organic matter... | ecosystem: Environmental > Aquatic > Marine >... | reverse complement strand
ATTCATTTCAGAAAATGCAACTACATATCCTGATTTTCTTGGAAGCATCCATCCTGTACTATATCATACAGGAAGCCCCCATTGGTCTGGGATAGTAGAGTTTGTATAAATAGCTGTTCTTTGTCCATTTTTCCCCCAGTTATTACCACAAATAGCCCCTATTCATCATAGAAACTTTCAAGGAGACTTATGTATAACAGAGTAGTTTCAAAGAAGCATTAGTTATTTTCGATAAGTGGTATAATTCAAGGAAATCAAAGTTCAGTTGCTTTTGTACTAAGATAAAGTCTCTCCTCTTGCTCTATAATCTTAGCAAAAGTGAAAGGGTCTTTGTCTTTATGTTCGTTTACGAGTTCTATAAGTCGGTGTGCTTGCATATTTATTATATTAGTTTCCCCAAGCAAAGTCGAGGTGTCCGAAATAAGATGTATTTACAGGAGTAGCAACTCCCGAGTAGTAAAGCCAAACAAGATTTGCTCCGTCTACTACTTGTGGAAGAGATGGGATTTGATTCATTAAATCTCTTTCACTTGCAACTCCTATTGTAGTAAGAGGAAGAGTAAGAAGTGGTTTACATAATCCTATTGAATACTCTCCTGATACATACGAAGTAGAGGAAGTAAAGGACTGTATACTTCTTATCCCTGCATCTCCTGATTGAAGTGGCATAAATGGTCAGTATTTCCCTGCCCCAGTTCCTGAATAAAGTATAAGCCCATTTGCTCCTGCTGTCTTACCTATTGGAAGTACAGTCGGAGTTATTCTCCCTGCTGTTCCTGCACTATTTGTATAGTTTATAGAAAGATTTGGAGTCCCTGCACCCATAGCTACCGTGTTTGTATTCCATATAAAAGCTTGGACTCAAGCTCCGTCTGTGTATCTTGGTATAGTTACAGTATTATTGAGTGTTTGTGCTGTTGTAGTAGTTACGGTTGTAACTCTATAGAATCCAAGTAAGTCTATAAGCATTAAAACTCAAGGTACAGAAGTTGCAGCTGCACTAAAAGCCGAAGCATTTATGATATGTTTTGTCGCTGGGGATACATTTCCTCAGTGTTGCATACCTCCTGCTCATACTGTAGTGTCGGAGGTTGCTTGAAACGCAAGGTTCGTACCTGTATTATAAATAGTTCCTGTTGCTGGATTTCCGTCTCATTTTGTAAGACAATGCCACTCTCCAGCTACTGCCGCAGTTGTTGGAAGAAAGTTTTTATTCCAGTCTACTCGTTTAAATTGTCCTAATTCGGAAGTTTTATTTATAAAATCATCCATTGAAGAAAATCACATAGTTGTATTAGTTAAAAATAAAAGTAAAATCTCACATTAAAGTTACTCAAGAAAGAGACCCTATTGGACAAGTTATAAAAGAAAGGAATGCGTCTGTTTGTATTTCAGGTATACGCATTCAATCTCTTAAATATTCCATTTCTACTGGTCAAGTTATATCTTTAAAACTAAAATTTACAAGAGGTTTCACAAGTACAAGAGCAAAGAGTCCTACATCTGCGTCAAGCATTGTTATAGATTCTATTTTTCGTACTCCTGTATCTCATTCCTGTAGTGTTAGAAACGGACTTGTTCTATTCCCTGTTGTAATCCCTGTAGTTTGAGTTGTTACAATAGAACCATTCGCAGGTGCTGAGTTTGTAATATGAGTAGTTGTAACTCTCCCCTCCACTCAATCTTGATTCGTATACTTTACTATAAATCTTGCTCATCCTGTTCTTCCTGCTACCGATACTGCCATTATTTGCACTCAAGCTCCGTCTGTGTATCGAGTGAGTGTATTTGTATTATCTAGCGGCTGTTCTTCGGTTGTCCCCTCATCTATAAAAGTATAGTAAAGGAGATAATCAGCAAGGATAAAAGGTCAAATAGCATTCGCAGAGCTTGATATGAGAGTTGATTTTGAAAGATATTCTTTTTTTGGAGATACGTCTCTTCTATGAAAAAACCCCCCTTGGTCTGAAAGCTTCATCACTTGTGCTATCATAGGAGTTGCAGCATAATACTGTGGGATAGGATTTCAAGGACTCATAGACAAGTCAAACCATACTCAAGCTGTAGTTTTTTGAGATGGTATTTTTCTCCACCCTGTGTAATGCGTATCTCATCTATTATACGCATCAATTATATCTTTGAAGCGTTTAATTCCCATTAGTCGATAGTTATAGAAAGAGAACTTGCAGGAAATTGTGGCTGTATTCCGTTAGAAATAGAGAGAGAAGAACCAAGTACTCCCGAAGCAAGTCTTACCCCTGCTCCTGATATTGCTGTACCAATAGAAAAGTGAGTCGCTGTTGCTGTACCACCTGTACAAGTTGGAAACTGTTCAAGATTCGTGTTTGTGAATGTAGAACCTCCATCAGTCCAGTCAGAAGCTTTAGTAAGTGCTACTCTTGCATAACTTGTATACGCTACTTCGTTTGTTGTTTGGTCTCCTGTTTCTCAAGGGTCTGCTGTATGAAGAGCAAGATATAGGGTTGCTCAAACTCTCCAAGAAGGGTCTGTACCTTGTAAAAGACATTTTAAAAAGTCATTTTCTGCTGTATTTGAAAGCGACATATATCTAAATTAAAAAATAAATTACCTTAATTATACTCTTTTTACTTATAAGTAAAGTTATTTATACGCTGTAATTTCTAGCATTACATCATATCAAGAGTCTGTACAATCAAGAGCCATCCCATCTGATATGAAAGCACTGTGATTAAAGGCTGTTCTCGTACTTCCTGCATTGTTTATCACTCTTGCTACTCTTCAAGTATTATTTGCATAATTTGATGCTGTCCCTTGTTGCCAAGAAGCGTAGGTTGTTCCATTTGGTTGTTTTGCTCATACAGAGAATAGTACATCACTTCAACTCGTACTTGTTGCCCCTGTGCATACTATTTTATAACTTGTTGGAGTAAATCAGAATCAAGTAAAATTTTGTATTCCAGTTCAAACAGAAGCTAATCTGCGAAAGAATAGCATTTTTACACTTCCCCCTCCTTTTACTTCTCGTCCTATTACAAGTTTCTGTTTCGTCTGTCCTGCTTCATACATATCTGTATAATAGTCAAGATTATTCTGTTCTATCTTCTCATATCATTTATTTGTTTCCTCGAACCCGAGTCAAGTATCTATCTTTGTTTTCATTATTTTCCTATGTTTTCACTCCCAAATAAATCTATTCCGTAGAACTTACATTGTGCAATACCATTTGAGATAAAACTCACTTTAAATCGTATTGTATTAAAGTTTCATAATGGATTCAAGAACATACTTTTATATATCTTTAATCCGTGATTTTGTGTGCTTATAGTTGCATTTGTACCACTCCATATTTCAGTCCAGCTTCACTCATTTATCTTACATTCTAGTTTTATTGTACAATCAGCAGAAGTCCCAGAGAATTTCAGTATAATACTTTCTATTGCCTTTTCATACTGTATATTTGTTCACATAAAAATAATACTCTCAATATATGAAGTGATAGAGCTAGCAGAGGAAATAACTACATCTGTGTATAATGAAGTTCAGACAGCATAAAATACATTGTCGGCATTGTATGTAAATCGAGATATTTCATCACTTACTGCATAAATAGGCGTGAAACTCTTGCTATATCAAGGTTTACTTCCATATATAGAAATAGTCTTATTACTATTCAAATTATTGTTATATATATAGACATCATCTTCTACTACTCAAAGTATTCTCATTCTTCCTGATTCTTGGATTTTATGGTAGAGTTTTTGATATTGTACTCCAGCCATCATAAATAGATTGTTCTCAGCTACAAAGTAGTCATAAGCTCAATTATTTACTACGCTTGTTATAGCTATTCCTCATAGTTTTACATCTGTTTCTACAAGACTTCATAATCAGTCCCATAAATACACTTTAGATTCTATAAATCAAGTTGTTGTATATATCTTGTATGAGTTTTGAAACTGCGTAATTCATACTACATTTTCAGAAGGTGGAAGAGATATGAGTTCATTTACTGTTTCAGTATTATCTATCTCAAATATTTTATTATAATGAGAGAAAATAATTCTTACTCATTCACTTATAACTATCATTCCAGCAGGCGGTACATAATTTGGGTTTCATTCTGTACTATCATAAGTAAGGTGTCAATCTGAAAATCATCCTCCATCTATTCCGCTTCTATGTATATATTTTGGGGTACTACTTGGAAGTTTATCATTAAAATAGTAAAGGTAATATGTTCCTCAAACATTTAAATACCCTATTTTATACCCTTCTTGTCATAAAGTAAGAGTGTGTTTTAGTGTAGAATCTTGATATATCTTTCCATCTGAAAGCCAAACGATATTATTTACTCCTCCATCAATAACAGATGTACTAAATACACAATTTATATTTTCTGGGTATGTATAAACTATCTTGTGTTTTTTGCTTGGTGTTACATCATATCTTCTTGTATCTACATTATATGCTTGATAATACCTACCTGGTTGAGATTGGTATTTATTATCACTTATTCCTCAAGTGAAGTTATTCCAAGATATTTGAAGTGGTTGTGCTGTCATTTTTACTTATAGTAAGATAAATCAGGTGCTTGTATTTCATATATTCCATCATCTCTATCGCTAAGGTATTCTACAAGTTTACTTCTTTCTCTTTCATATCTTGCTCGTGCATTTATTGCTTCATTTACTTTCCCTTGTGAAGTATACACAAATTCAAGCATTCATAATGCAATTATACTATAAAATTTACTAGGAATACTTCCAGCAAATAACTCTGTTGTACTTATAGTAACATCTGCAAGATTCTTGATTCAATATATCTTGAGTCACTCTGATACTTCGACTGTAGGTGCTGGATAGATAAAATATGATTTATCTGATATATGATATACTGGATTTGCTGGCGACTGGTTTGTTTCATACCATTGTAAGTCTTGAGGAAGTAGATTTGGATATATTTTAGTTGCTTTTTCAAATTTTTTACCATATTTTATAGACACTCATAGATTCTTGTAGAGACTTGTATAATCCCCAGTAAGTCATTCAGGGAGTGTATATTCACTTTGTCCTACAACAGTAGTATCTACAGTTAGAATATCATAAAAGAAGTCTTCTCAAACTTCTGTTACTATTGTGTTCTCTATATCGTGATAAACTATATTAAAGTCTTCTACTGCTGTAGTGTCATCATATTGATGTTCATCTACTTGTCATAGCCTTCGTACTCTATCTACTTGTGCTTGTACTGACATATTATTTCTTTTTAGTTTTTAAAGGTTTCTCTTCTTCTACTATTTCCTCCATTCTATGTTCTTCTATTGCTAGAATCTCCATATTATCGCGTTTTATATAGATTGTAATAAAATCATTACATAATTTATCCTTGTAAGATGCTTTTACTTCTTTTGTAACTACATAAAATTCTTGAGATTGTTCTATATCAGCTAGAACTTCATCTTTATTTTTCCCAACTATATCAAATGCTCCAGCATTAGTAACAAGTTTCGTAATAAACATATTTTAAAGTTAAATAACAAAAGGTAGACTACCTTCTCAGATAGTCTAAATTTCTACTATTCACTTTTTGATTCTGCTTTTGCTTTAGTCTTTGGAGCTTCTACTTTTATTTCTCCTTCTCCTCGTTTTATCATTTTACGAGCCTGATAGAGAGAAACATCTACTTCTCTTCCAAATCTATTAACAACAGTCACAATCTCTTTTTTACTGTCTTCTATTTGTTGTATTGTCAACATATCCTATATGTTAAATAATTAAGCTTGTGTAACAAGTGAGAATATGCAAGATGTTTTTGTTCCTTTATTAAAGTAAACACCTCCTGTACCAGAAGCTACATCTGTATCAATAAAAATACATCCTTTTGCATATCCAGTAGTTGTATCAGCTGGTTTTGTAGTACCTTGAACTATTACTTTGTCTTGGTTTTCGTCTCTAAGAAGAATAGTCTCCGTAGAAGTCTTATCAAATGGTAGTGCCATATTGTTGTATATTATAATGTAAGATAGGCTGGAATCTCACCAGCCATTTATTATGCTGTAACTTTAACATCAACGAGTCTCTCTGCTCCTTCTGCAAATGTTTTTACCCCAAACTTAGTCATCGCTTTAAGGTAGTTAACAAAGCTTGTAGCTTGTGTTTCACTCCCAACAAATGTAACTTTCGGTTTAATATTAGCAGCAAAAGAGATAGGTTTTCCTTGTCCTGCAAGAATATGTTTCACAGAACTTGCAGTTTTAAGATTGTTTGAGAAGTAGATTTTAAGGTCATTTATCATACCAATATATCCTCCACCCTTAACAACGATTTCATCACCCATACTTGTATCTCTTACAAGGTCTGGAGATTTAGCTAGGAATCTTTTCTCTTTAGGAGAAACAACAATCCATCTGTTATCAGTAGGAACATTGTTTGTATCCATAATTTCTGAAACTGCTGTAAACATATCATAGATATTTGTTTTGCTGAGCGTAATAGAGTTATTACCTCCACCATTAGAGGCAGTTTCCATATCACTATCATCAATAACATATCCAGCATTTGCATACTCAGACATAATTACATTATCCCAATCTTTCGCGAACTTTTCAGCTGCATCTTGGATAACTTGAGTTTCAGGATTGATTTTAAGTTCTTTATAATCTTCATCAGATATAGCAACAGAAAATGCTTTACGATTATCTAGTGTAAATGTTTCATCTGTTTCTACGAGTGCTTGAGTAGCAATCTCAGAATAAGATGATGCCATATCGCTTGTAGCGATTTTAGCTAGTCTTTGAAAATGAACTGTATCGTTTCCGTCAAATTCTCCTTCAAATTTATTGTTAGTAATAAATTTACCAACGAAACTTTCTCTTAGAACAGATTGTAGGACATTTGCCCACGCTTCTGATTTAATAAATGTATTTGCCATAGGTTTGTATAATTAAATATAAATATACAACCTCTACTATTTATTTAAATCTTACCTCTCAGTATTTTTGTTGTGATTTTTGTTCGTATTCCTTTCTCTGTGAGAAATTCATATTTAAATATGTGTTTGAGTTTACTACTGAAAAATTTTCTCAACCTTGTTTTCAAGAAATAAGACTTTCTCAATAAACAGCACGGTTGTTTAGTAAATCCTGGTTATCTAGCATTACACTTTTATAAGCTTTTGCAATAGACCAATTAGGATTATCTTTCATTTCTTTTTCAATCAATTCTTGAAACTCTTTTGCATCGGGATTTTCTTTGTAGAAATCTTTGATTCCCATTTTCTTCTCGATAAGAGCATCAACATCATCGACTGGTGTTTTTGTTTGTGCTTTTAATTGCTTCTTTAGCTCTACTAATTTCTTAGTTGCTTTCTCGTGGTCTCTTTTTAACTTGTTGTAGTCATCAACAGTTAATCATTCCTCATCTACTTCGGAGAAGTATTGAGTTTCTTCTTCTAAATCATCAATTTGGTTTTCCAAATCTTGATTATCATTTTCTAGTTCTGCCATTGCTAGTGTATTAAGCAGTAAAAATAACATTTTATTAAAATGAGTGTCGCTCATCTATACCATTATATTCATAAAAAGAACTTGTCAAACAAAAAAAGAGCCTTACGACTCTGATATTTGTACCTGACTATCAAGTAACTCTTGTGGTATTCCTTTTACCCATTTTAGATACTCTCTTTCTTTTTGTTTTTGGTCTATGAAGTTTACTTTTTCTTCTGCTGTCATTCAAGACTTTGTTAACTTATCTATATCAGCAATTGGAGTGAGAAGAACCTCTTCTATATCCTTTATTCTTAAATCAATCTCATCTGTGATAATTTTCCAACCTTTACTTCTTATAAAATTCTGTATTGTCTTTATATCCATAGTAAATCATTATAAAATATCTTGTGTAGATGCTACATTTTTATTCTGTTGTATACTTGCATTTGTAAGTTGTGCAGAGCTAACATTCTGAGCAGCATTTAAAGCTCCGTTTTCTGCTGGCATTTGTTGCATTTCAGTATCTCTCATTATCTTTGCTCTATATCTATTTCGTAGTGCATCTTGTTTAATAATTTCAGCCTTTCAATATGTTTCAGCAGTATTAAAGATATTTATATATATCTCGTGAGCTTCATTTATATTATCTACAATCGCTCCAGATATATCTCATTCCTCTATTAGAGCGAGCTTATCGTATGCTTTTAATTCTGTAGTTGTATATGGAAACATAGCCATTATATACTCTTCGTCTTCTCATTGAGATTCTAGCATTTCTCGATAAAGTATAGTTCTTTCATCTTCACTTTTAGCTCCTGCAATCAACTGAGGTAGTAAAGCCATTCTATCTGCTTTCCTAGAGTTTATCTCTTGTTCTCGTTCTGCTCTATTTACTATCTCTATTCTCAGATTCTCTCTTCCTATAAAGTCATCTTTCCTAAAAGCATAATTACTAGGAGAATATGAATTGTTAAAATGTACAAGCTTTTCTTCACTATCTGATAAGTTTGCTTGATAGATTCTATACCATAGATATTGCCATCTAAATTCCTCAAACCAATTCCCTTGTTTTGTTGCAAGGAGAAATTTAATATTTGCATTTCTCTGCGCCATTTCTCTTTCTCCAAGAGTTGCATTTTCTGTAGAAAGAACTCCTGTAGTATTTCTATCAATACCAGTATCAAGAGCCATTTGTTCTTCGAGATACGATTTAAGATTAAAAGGGAGGTTTCCTATATTATCTTTAGGAATAGAATATATAACATTACTTATATTCTCATTATCTCCTATATTTACAGGAATTAGTTTTCCTTGTATACTTGGCTTTTGGAGTCCTTTTAAATCCTTAATCTTTTTAGTATTCACAAATCTATCATCTCACATTGAGCTTCTAATAGCAGAAGCAAGCATTGCATTGAATAATTGTGAATAGTAACTTTGTTTATCTCTCAGAAGGTCAGGAACACTTATTGAGAGTGGGTCTCAAGGAACATAAGAGTAATACTTAAGAGCAACAGGAAAGTATATCTTAAATGGGTCTTGTTTCTCTTCTTTCGTAACTGGAGTGAGGATTTTATAATCTAAGAGTATTCATCTTGATTTTCCAAGTATAAGAAGAATAGGTTTTCCATCTTCTAATCTCGTAAAGTGATAGTACACATCAACCATTTTATTATCTGTATCATCTGGAGTATCTGAATATCCTCTTACTTCTTTAATTTTTCTTCTATTTAAATCTTGTGTATACTCTTCGCTAGTATCTTCAAGCTTCCATCCTCTTTTCTTTATCTCATATGCAGGAAGTTGCATTTCAATTCCAAAGAATCTATGGTCTTTAATAGTTGCACCTCATTCAGGGTCAAATATACAAGATAAAGGGTCAATTACTTTCCATTTAGGAACAATAGAGTTTTTATCAAATCCATCTCATATAAGAACTCATACTCATTTCATAAATACATCAAATTGAAGTACATAATCAAGTACATCAACATTCATCTCTTTATAATCGTATTTACTCGTCTTATTTGTATTGAGAGCAACTTCTCTATCATATCTATTCTTTCCTCTCCATTTTACCACTATCTTATTTTGATAGTAGATAGACATTAGAGTTTGTACTTGAGAGTAAATAGAGTGGATATTTACTTTCTCTTTTGCACTTTCTTGTACATAAGTTTCTAAGTCTTCTCTCCTTTGGTCTCTTTTAGTCTCTACAAATTGAAATCAATATTCGTATTCTTTCTGGGCTTTGAGAATAAGTGCTTGTTTATCCATATTATAATTTATAAGTATATATCTTCTATTTTATGTAAATATAGGAAAAGTAAAGCTTAAAATAAATCCATAATTATAATGTCCTGTTGGTATTCTTCTTCTTCAAATTTATTTATCTCAAAGAAACATCTCATCATCATAGTATCAGAGAAATCTGGACTTCTACCAAGCTTGGTTTTTATATCTTCCTTACTGATTATTTTCTTTTTAGAATCTTTATCAATATCAACTTCAACTACTACATCTAATTCTTCTGCAAGAATATCAAAATCATTCTCTAATACTCTTATTTTGTTTGAGTTCACGAGTTTTGCAAGTTCAAAGTAACATTGAGTTTTAAGATTGGCGTAGTTTACTTTCCTTGTATCATCATATTTAGCTTCTGGTGGCTGTATAGGACTAGAATTATTTATAAATCATTTACATCACAAAGAGTCTACAAGTCCTCATCATACTCAATCTTCATCTACAATCGTGTTACTCATTCATACATTGTATTTATATGCAAGTTCTTTGATTTTATTTTCTAAATCTATATTTAGACATTGTCAGAATACAACTCTATCTACTTCTTCATATCCATCCCAAACGGATATAACGGCTTTATCTTTTCATTTTCTTGCTACATCACAAGAAATATATTTTTCTCAGTTATACTTTTGGTTTTTTGTTAAATCGAGAATCTTATTATAATCAAACAATCTTCCAGGCGTGTCATCATAATCAAAGTTTCAATAAAGAAGTCGTTGTTTCGTAACTTCGTTTGCTTTATTAAGTTGTTCTATATAACTCTTAGGGAGTCTTTTGTTATCAGTTGCTAAAGCTCGAATAAATACTCGATAAATTGGTAGTTTTCATTCTTTCCAAGGTTTGTAATATCTTCTGTATACTTGTCATTTATCGGGATTAAATCATTCTAGGAGTTTCGGAGCTAATCAGTATTCATCATTCTTTTGTCTTCATATACGAGTCATAAGAATAGTTATACATTGCTCATCTATTTCTGCACTTTCGTCTACATATCATCCTGTAAGTTCTAAAGACCCGAATCTTGTATAAAGTGGGTCGCTTGGTAAATAAGCAAGGTCTAATAGAAGTATTTCACTCCCATTATTGAATCGTATACAAGAGTCCTGAGAATTGTATATTCCTTTCTGTTGTTCAGGTATATTATAATCTCATAGAAACTTGAAGTATGTTGCAAGTGTTGTTTGTTTTAACCTCTTTAGTTCCTGTCGTCAAAAAAAGTACCTTACTCAAGGATACTTATTGCACATCATCCAAACCCAAGAAACTCAAGTATAACTCTTTCATCCTCAAGCAGCTCAACCATAACCTATCTCAGTTATTTCAGGATGTCACAATAAATAAGAAAATGCTTCTTTCTGTTTATCATTTCAATACGTATTGAATTGTAGCTTATTCATTGTCAAGTTTTGCTTTAATCCTTATCTAACCCCCGTGTTTTTTCTGCCTCGGTTTTACAACTCTATGTTATAATATATCTATTGTATCTATATTTTTAACATTCTCTGTTGCTCCTCAGGTAAGTAATTGATTTTGCTTGAAAGCACTCTCTCTAAGCGATACTAAATGCCCTGCCGTTACTTTCTCATCCTTTGCTGTAATAAGCTCTGCTAAATAACTATCTGCAAGACTCATTAGATTATCATTTCTATCCACTAATTTAGCCACTTTTTCGCTCTTTGTGCAAACTTGTGTAAATTCCTCTCTTAGAACCTTTGCTACTGTTTCGTGTGGTATTCAAGTCTCAGATTCAATATCTCTCGAACTTCCATCTGTGTTTATTTTAGCTTCTATAATTTTAGCTTTATCTTCAGATGATGTTGCTTTTCCTCTAGCCATATTTTATGTTATCCCCAAATAATATATTTTCATTCCTCTATTTCTACCTTTATATCTTTTGTAGTCATCTTTTTTACTTCTACTGGAAACTCTTCGTCTTGATACTCTTCATAATCTACTGGTATACTAACATCAATATATTTTATATCTTTGTCTTCTAGTGAAGATAGTAGTGTTATTAGTTCAGATAATTTCATAATTTATATTTTAGTTATTTATTCTGGTGTATTTCAATATATCGTTTCGCACCATAAATTGAAATCCTAATCTCGCATCTATTTGTAGGTCATATTAAGCTGGAAAAGTGTCATCTCATTTTTTAACCCTTCTTCTGTTATCATAGTTTATACTTTAAATTTGGTATTTAAATTGTCTTGTATCAAAGAAAGTCTATCATATCTCTTAAATCTAATAGTTATAGGATTATTTTTCAAAAGTGTATCTTGTAATATACTTTGATGAGCTGGAATATCCTTTATTGAGATTTTTATCTCTTTGTTTATAAATGGTATTTTCATTTTTTATACTTTATGTGGTAAATCTATTCTATACTTTACTTTCTTTTTACATACTAAGCATACAAGAAGTTCTTTCTTAGTTACCATAGTAGAATTGCATTCTTTGCATTTTACTTCCATACTCTTGTTAGTTATATAGAAGTAGTATATGTAATATAGAAGAAAAAGCAAATCCTTAAAAGTAAGAAGTGAGTATAAGCCTTGTTCCGTTGGACAGTTCGTCCGACTTGTACTCACTACCTATCTAAGGAGATAGGAATTATTTTGTTTTCATAGAATCTACAGTGTCATTTACCCAACCTTCTACATTAGAATCAAAAACATCATCTGTTACTTTTCAAACAATCTTTGCTGGAGTAGATGCAATTTCTACTACATCATCAAATAAATCTCATAAGAATCCCATATTCTACTAAGTTAAAATATATAGATGGAAAGGTAGGAATCGAACCTACGCCCCTAAGGCTCTAACCAACTGAGCTACTTTCCCATAATGGAGGGGGAACACAGCTTATCAATTATCTGTTCTATCCCCCATAAATGAGGAGGCAATGATTTGACGAGACGGGAACATTACTGAACCCAAGAATTACCTTTATACTCGTATAGTCACATTGCAGAGCCATTTTTATAAGCATTTCGCTTAATACTGAGTATTGCTTGTAATACGAGAACTATGTCGTATATACCCCTGTGCCTCTCAGTTATAACACAAGTCTCAATGTCTACCTATTCCACCACTCCTCATATCTAGTCATAAGGACTAGGTGGAAGAAATAATAAGAACTAGGGGGAGCTACAAGTTTCCTTGTTTTATTTTCCTATTATTCCCTTCACCTACGACCTTATAAGTCGTAAGAGTCAACAAATCTACAATCTATTTCACACGCGGATTGTAAGTCGCCTACCTCGTTTTTACCCACAAGGATTATAGAGTATTGTTAACTCTATGGGTTATCTATTCGTTTCAAGTATTATATGTTTTTTCCTGTAAATTACAAGTTTTCGGCTATTTTATTAAATATATTATTTATTCTTAATGTCTCTTTTTGTCTATCTTTATCTTCTAGTTCTGTCAAACTTATTCAATAAAACTTATTTTTGAGAAAGTGATGCAATTCCTCACAGTAAACACTAATTTTATATTTTCTTTTTGGAGTTTCTTTTAAAACAATAAAGTTGTCTACTATATCGTATTCTACATCTCATTTATAGTTTTTTACTCAAATAATAGTTCACTTCAATAATTCAGTACTATATCTATTTTGTCATACTACAGTGTAAGTCGTATATTTTTCGTAATATCTTTCCATCTTTTATTTATTAAATTATTACTTATTCTCTCTTATCTATATAAAAATGTATACGCAATATCAAATATTAATCTATCATTTAAGAAAGATAAATTATTATATATTTTACTGTTTCTGTATCATCTAATACTTGTACATCTTCAAGGTCAGTTATATCATACATCATATACTGTATCTCAGAATGAATCAGTATAGCAAAAAATATCAAATACATATTGAAGTTCTGAATCTTTTTCCTCCTGTATAAATCCGTTCTGAATTTTTAAAGTGTATATATTATCTAATAACGATGTATTCTATTCAGTCTAGTGTGAGTTTATTTTTCATATTCTTTATAGTAAGTAAATATTATTGGGTGATTGGGGTTAAATTACTTAATCTTACTTCTAGCTCTCTGATTATTTGTAAGATATTGTTTTTGTTATATCCTTGTGTTTTGTTTACTCAT
>Ga0208916_10000832_pt1 | contig 13896 bp, 13 predicted proteins | sample DEB19_08_DNA_5_FD_184523 | JGI IMG/M metagenome (GOLD analysis project Ga0208916, IMG submission 184523) | Aqueous microbial communities from the Delaware River and Bay under freshwater to marine salinity gradient to study organic matter... | ecosystem: Environmental > Aquatic > Marine >... | reverse complement strand
CTGGTTTTGAAACTCCGGCGCCCGATGAAGACACCGCCAGCCGCTTGCGCGCCTTGCAGCAAAACGACCAAGCGGCGCTCGACCGGAACCCGATTGATGTCACGCTCGCGGGTTTGCAGCCCTTGCTGCTGCGCGGTGCCATCAGCATCTTGTTGGCCAGCCCGACGTATGACGCCGTGGTGGTCATCGTCGGCTCGTCGGCCTTGGCCATGCCCGACCTGATGGCCGATGCGATTCATGCCAGTTTGCCCGGCAGCGCCAAGCCCTTGCTGGCGTATGTCAGCCCGCATGCCCCTGAGGTGGCGCGCTTGTTGGGCTTGCGCGGTGTGCCGGCTTTCAGCGCCCCTGAAAGCTGCACCGCCGCCTTCACCGCGCTGTTGATGCAGGAAGCCGCATCAGCCCACGACGCGCAGAAGGCATCGCCGGGTGTGACGGCGATCGAGCCACGCGCTCCCTTGGCGGCGTATGCGGCAGGCTTGTCCGCCGGGCCGCTCGACGAGCACGAAGCCAAGCAGCTGTTTGCCAAAGCCGGCATAGGTGTCGTGCGCGAGACGGTGGTGCGCACGGTTGCCGAGGCGCAGCGAGCTGCCGAAGCCTTTGGTTCGCCCGTGGTGTTGAAGCTGTTGTCGCGGCACATCCTGCACAAAAGCGAGGTCGGTGGCGTGGCGGTCAACGTCGCGCCGGGGGATGTGACCGCGCGTTTGGCGCAGATGCAAATAACGGTGACAGAAGCGGTGCAAGCTGCCACAAACACCGTGCCCGACGCTTGGCTGGTGCAAGAAATGGTCAGCGGTGGCACCGAGATGTTGCTCGGTCTGCAGCGTGACCCGCTCGGCATGGTGTTGCTGCTCGGCATGGGCGGCGTCACCGCTGAACTGCTGGACGACAGCGTACTGCGCCTGCTGCCAGAAGCCGGCGGTCTCCAGCCGTCCGAGGCGCGCGCCATGGTGCACAGCTTGAAAACCTGGCCCTTGCTGAACGGTTACCGTGGCCGGCCGTTGGCCGATGTCGATGCACTCGTCGACGCCATCGTGCGCTTTTCTCAGTTGGCAGACGCCTTGGGCAATCGGCTACTCACCGCTGAAATCAATCCGCTGTTTGTGTTGCCCGCTGGTCGTGGCGTGTGCGCCGCCGATGGCGTGGTGGTGTTGACTTAACTTGACTTAACGCTGGCATGTTGCGAGGCTGCCTACACTAGCGACATGGCCAAAGACAAAACGATTTACACCTGCAACGACTGTGGCGGCATCAGCCCCAAGTGGTTGGGCAAATGCCCCCACTGCAATGCATGGAACACGCTGGTTGAATCCATCGCGGAAAGCCATGCGCCGGTCAAAAACCGCTACAGCAGCCAGTTCCAGTCGCTGGCCAAGGCGTCGGAGGTCACCACGCTGTCCGACATCGACGCCACCGACATGTCGCGCACGCCGACCGGCCACGAAGAACTCGACCGCGTGCTCGGCGGCGGCATCGTCGAGGGCGGTGTGGTGCTGATTGGCGGTGACCCGGGTATCGGCAAATCCACCTTGCTGCTGCAGGCGTTGGATTCGCTGCAACGCGCCGGCCAAAGCACCCTCTACGTCACGGGCGAAGAAAGTGGCGCGCAGATTGCGTTGCGTTCACGCCGGCTCGGGCTGGACGGCTCGCAGGTTCAGGTGTTGGCTGAAATTCAGCTCGAAAAAATTCTCGCCACGCTGGACCACATTCGGCCCACGATCGCCGTCATCGACTCGATCCAGACGGTGTATTCAGACCAACTCACCTCAGCCCCCGGCTCGGTGGCGCAGGTGCGCGAATGCGCCGCGCACCTGACGCGCGCGGCCAAAGCCAGCGGCGTTTGCATCGTGCTGGTCGGTCACGTCACCAAAGAAGGCGCCTTGGCCGGCCCGCGCGTGTTGGAGCACATGGTCGACACCGTGCTGTACTTTGAAGGCGACACGCATTCCAGCTTTCGGTTGGTGCGTGCCATCAAAAACCGCTTTGGTGCGGTCAACGAAATTGGCGTCTTTGCCATGACCGAAAAAGGCCTGAAGGGCGTGAGCAACCCGAGCGCCATCTTTTTAAGCCAACATTCCGAGCCGGTGCCCGGGAGCTGCGTCATGGTCACGCTTGAAGGCACGCGGCCCTTGTTGGTTGAAATTCAAGCCTTGGTCGACAGCGGCGGCCCGAGCCCACGGCGCTTGTCGGTCGGTCTTGATCGCGACCGCCTCGCCATGTTGCTGGCGGTGTTGCACCGTCACGCCGGCGTCGCTTGCATGGACCAAGACGTGTTCGTCAACGCGGTGGGCGGTGTGCGCATCAGCGAGCCAGCGGCCGACTTGGCCGTCATGCTGGCGATCGCGTCTAGCCTGCGCGGCAAGGCGCTGCCGAAAGGCTTCATCGCCTTTGGCGAGGTCGGCCTGGCCGGAGAAGTGCGGCCAGCGCCGCGCGGTCAAGAGCGACTCAAGGAGGCTGCCAAGCTCGGCTTCAGCGTGGCCATTGTGCCCAAGGCCAACGCCCCCAAAAAGAACGACAAAGCCTTTGAGGGTCTGACGATTCACGCTGTTGAACGGATCGAGGAAGCCCTGAATTTAGTGCGCAGTCTGGGTTGATCGATACTCATCCACTCCATAAGCGACGGGCCCCGTACGCACTCTCCACAAACGGCTGCGCGCGAGGGCTGCGAAAATATGACCATGAACTTTCAAAAAATCCTGATTCCGGCGGCTGGCGTGGCCCTGATCGTGTTGGCTTACCTGTCCTACGGCTGGCCCGGCGTGGTGGTGGTGGTGAGCGTGTTGGTGATGTGGATGCTGCTGCACTTCACGCGCATGATGCAGGTCCTCAAGCGTGCCACGGGGCGGCCGATTGGCTACGTCGACAGCGCCGTCATGCTCAACGCCAAGCTGAAACCGAAGGCCAGCTTGTTGCACGTGGTGGCCATGACCCGTGCGCTCGGCGAATTACGCAGCCCCAAGGGCACACAGCCTGAAGTTTTTCGCTGGACGGACGGTTCCAAGTCCTACGTTGACTGCACTTTTGTCAGTGGCAAACTGGCCGGCCATAGTCTGACGCGGCCCACCGACAACAACATCGATTCTGACGATTCAAGCGGCAGCCCCGAAAACTCGGCGCCAGCCCCTTAAAATCTCAGCTTTTGGGCTCGCAGCGGCTGAACGGTGCGGGACCCCTTCATGTTTTCAATTGAGACAATAAGGATCAGCACATGTCATCAGTAGCACCCACCATGGAAGACCGCGACGGCAAGATCTGGATGGACGGCCAAATGGTCGAATGGCGCGACGCCAAGATCCATGTGCTCAGCCACACCCTGCACTACGGCTGCGGCGCCTTTGAGGGTGTGCGCGCCTACAAAATGCCCGATGGTGGCACGTCTATTTTCCGACTCGAAGAGCACACTGAGCGGCTTTTCAACAGCGCCAAGATTTTGCGCATGAAGATCCCCTTCACCCCGCAGCAAGTGATGGACGCCCAGCTCGCCGTGGTGCGCGAGAACAAATTGGCAAGCTGCTACATTCGCCCGCTGACTTGGATCGGCTCTGAAAGACTCGGCGTCAGCCCCAAAGGCAACACGATTCACCTGATGGTGGCTGCCTGGACTTGGGGTGCTTACCTCGGCGAAGACGGTATGAAGCGCGGCATCCGCGTCAAGACGTCGAGCTTCACGCGGCACCACGTCAACATCACCATGATTCACGCCAAGGCTGTGAGCAATTACACCAACTCAATCCTGGCCAACATGGAGGCCACCGACGAAGGTTACGACGAAGCGCTGTTGCTCGACCCACAAGGATTTGCCTCCGAAGGTGCCGGCGAAAACCTGTTCATCGTGCGCAAAGGCGTGGTCTACACCCCTGACTCCAGCGCCGGCGCCTTGAGCGGCATCACGCGCAACACCATTTTTTCGATCTGCAAAGATCTCGGCTTGGAGCTGAAAGAAAAAGCCATCACCCGCGATGAAATTTACATTGCAGACGAGGCGTTTTTCTCCGGCACCGCGGCTGAAGTCACGCCGATTCGTGAGCTCGACCGGATTGAAATCGGCACCGGGTCACGTGGCCCGATCACTGAAAAAATCCAAGCGGCGTTCTTTGACATCGTCAATGGCCGCAATCCGAAATACGCCAGCTGGCTGAGCCGCGTTTAAGGCACACAGCATGAGTAAAACTGAAAAAACTGGCGCCGTGGTTGAACTGCGCGCCAGCGAACTCAACAGCCAGGGCGGCGTTTTCTGCCCGAACCCGAACATGAGCCAGTGGAGCAGCCATCCCAAGGTGTATTTGGGTTTAGCCGAGAGCGGGCAAGCCCGTTGCCCGTATTGCAGCACGCTGTACAAGCTCAAAGACGGCGAGCACTTCAGCCCGCATCATTGAGTACGAAAAGTGCCGTCATGGCGAGCGCAGCGCGGCCATCCACGACTGCGAATTCGGGCTCATGGACTGCCACGCTTCGCTCGCAGTGACGAATGCTGGGCTCGCAGTGACGAATGCTGGGCTCGCAGTGACGAGCGCTGCGCTCGCCATGCCGAGCATTGAATCGTTGCGTTAAGCGTCGAGCTGAATCGGCAACTCGACCACAAACGAGGCGCCACCACCGAGGTTGTCTTCGCAGCGCACGCTGCCGGCGTGGCGCTCGGCAATGGACTTGACCAAGGCCAGACCCAAGCCCACACCGCCGTCGCGCTCACTGGCGCCCGGCAGACGGTAAAACGGCTCGAAGATGCGTTCACGCTGGTCTGGCGGCACGCCTGGGCCGTGGTCGCTGACGCGGATCAAGGCAGTCGGTTGTGCGGTGCTACCGCCCGACGACAAGGCGAGGGTGACGTCTCCATCGCTGTAACGCCGGGCATTTTCTAGCAGATTGCGCAGCAGTCTGCGCAGCAGCCGCGGAGAGCCGCGCAGTTGCAGGCTGTGCGCCTCGGCCGTGCCCGCTTGATGCCCCAGTTCAGCGGTGAATTCTGCGTTCACGCGTGAGCACTCTTCAGCGGCCAGGCCCGTCAGGTCCAGCACTTCCATTGGCTCGTTGTCGGTTTGTCCCGAATCCAGCCGGCTGGCTAACAAAATCTCATCGATCAGTTGATCCAGTTCGGTGATGCTATGCGTGATCTCGGCTTTTCGGGCGGCGTAGAGCTTGGCCTCATCTGCGTCCAGCGTTGCTGAAAGCGTGGGGGCTAGCATCTCTAGCCCCATGCGAATGCGTGTCAGGGGCGAGCGCAACTCGTGCGAAGCATTGGCCAGCAAGTTCTTGTGCGCGTTCAGCAACGCTTTTTGGGAATCGATCAGCGTTTCAATGCGCTCGGCAGCGTTGTTGAATCGCTCCGCCAGAAACGCTACTTCGTCTTTGCCCTGCACCGACACGCGTGCCGACAAGTCACCGCTGCCCCAGCGCTCGACGCCTCGTTGCAAGGCTTCAAGCCGCAAGGTCAGGCGACGGATGATCGGGTAAGCCGCTAACGCCACCGCTAAGCCGACCATGGCGAGCGTCCAGAAAAAACCAAACGGCACCCGCATCCAAGGATTGCTGCCGGGCGGGTGTTTCGGGCGAGGCAGATGAATCCCCAGCGTCCGTCCATCGTTGGTCGTCATGTCGAAATTCAGGTCTTGGCCTGGGCGTCGGTCTACGCCGGTTTGCGCTGTGCCAATGACGTCGCCAGCTGCGTTGCGAATCACAATTTCGCGTATCGGCAACTGTGCATCGGCGGTCATACGCCAAGCCCAGCCGACAGAAAATGTCAGTACCGCCACGGTCAGCACCACAGCCAACCAGATGCGGACATACAAATGCGAGGTGAACCGAGACCACATGTGTCGCCCCTCAGTCTTGCTGCCGCGCAAACACGTAGCCGACACCGCGCACCGTCAAGATGCGTTTCGGGTCTTTGGCGTCGGCTTCAATGGCGCTGCGGATACGGCCCATGTGCACGTCAATGGAGCGGTCAAAGGCTTCAAGTTCACGGCCGCGCACGGCTTCCATGATCTGGTCGCGGCTGAGCACGCGGCCAGCGCGTTCAGCCATCGCCACCAGCAAGTCAAATTGATAAGACGTGAGTTCGCGGACAACGCCGGCAACAGACACGAGACGCGCATCGCGGTCGATGTCGAGGGTTCCGAAGCGCATGACTTTTTGGAGCGTGTCACTGCCGGTGGCGGGGTTGACCTCAGCGCCGCGGCGCAACACCGCGCGGATGCGGGCCAGCAATTCGCGCGGCTCAAAGGGTTTGGGCAAGTAATCGTCGGCGCCTATTTCGAGGCCGATGATGCGGTCCATCGGGTCGCCCTTGGCGGTCAGCATCAACACGGCCACGCTGGCTTTTTCGCCATGGATGCTGCGGCTTTTAATGCGACGGCAGACCTCTAGGCCATCCATGTCGGGCAGCATCAAATCGAGGATGACGAGGTCGGGTTCGCTGTTGTCGAGCGCTTCTAGGCCGCTGTTGCCATCGGGCGCGTGCGTGAAGCCGTAGCCCGACTGGCGCAGGTAGTCGCCCACCATGGCGGCGAGGCGGTTGTCGTCTTCAATCATCAAGAGTTGCTGCGTCATGGGCGGAATTTTGATTCAGCTGAAAGGTACATCTTGGCTGAACCTCGGCAAGCCTGCTTGAAGCCACCGTAAAGATGCGGTAAATCTGGCTTCAGCGTTTCGTTTCGACGGTGGCTTGCGTGGCTTGCTTGGACGCCAGCCAGACCAGCAACAACACCGGCACGCCGAGCAGCGCCGTGCCAATGAAAAAGGTCTGGTAGTTGTAGGCGTCGACAAAGGCGCCTGAATAACCGGCCAAAAACTTAGGCAGCAACAGCATCATGGAGCTGAACAGGGCGTACTGTGTGGCCGAATAATTGACGTTGGTCAGGCCCGACAGGTAGGCGATGAAAGCCGCCGAAGCGATGCCGCTGGCTAGGTTGTCGGCCGAGATGACGAACATCAGCGCGGTCACGTCATGGCCGCGCGTGGCGAGCCAGGCAAACAGCAGGTTGGTGGCCGCGCTGAGCACCGCGCCCAGCATCAGCACGCGCATCACGCCAAAGCGCATGGCCAGCGCGCCGCCGACAAAGGCACCCACCAGCGTCATGACAACGCCGTAAATTTTGGTCACCGCGGCGACTTCGTCTTTGCTGAAACCCATGTCCACATAAAACGGGTTGGCCATGATGCCCATCACCACGTCGCTGATGCGGTAGATGGCAATCAGCGCCAAGATCAACGCCGCCTGCTTGCCGTAACGGCGTAAAAAGTCAGCGAAAGGATCCACCAGCGCACCCTTCAGCCACTCGGCTGCATTGCGTGCGCGCGGCATCACGACGGCGACCGGTTCAGGTGAAAACAAGACCGTGACCATGCCCAACAGCATCGACGCGGCCATCACCAAATAGGCGGTTTGCCAAGCGTCTTGTTGATACCCCGTGACACCCGAAACTTCGGCGCGTGCGGCGATCCACAGCACGCCAGCACCAGCCCAGATCATGGCGATGCGGTAACCCGTTTGGTAAGACGCTGCCAGTGCCGCTTGCCTTTGCACGTCAGCGGATTCAATGCGAAAAGCGTCTAGCGCAATGTCTTGCGTGGCTGACGCCACCGCTACCGCCAGAGCGCACCAGACCATCGGCATCAGGGCCAAGCGTGGGTCGGTGAAGGCGAGTCCGATCAAGGCCGCCATGATGACGCTTTGCGACAGCAGTAACCAGCTGCGACGCCGGCCCAGCCAGCGCGTCAGCAAGAAAATGGGCAGCCGGTCGACCAGCGGTGCCCAGACCCATTTGAAGCCGTAGGCCAGCCCGATCCAGCTCAGGTAACCGATGGTGGTGCGGTCAATACCGGCTTCGCGCAGCCAGAAACTCAGCGTGCCAAAGACCAGCAGCAGAGGCAGGCCAGCCGAAAAACCCAGTAACACCATGCGCAGCGTGGCCGGTTCAAGATAGACACGCAGCGTTTGGCCCCAAGTCGGCCGCGCGGGCGGGCTGTTGGCAGATGTCGGCGTACTGGCGGTTTGGCTCATGCGGGAATAATACGGCGTGACTTGGCCTTCAGAAACCCAGACACTCAAACAATGGAACACTAGGGCCATGAAACAAAGATTTGGCGGTTGGGTATGGCGATGACGTGGGGCTTGCGTTTTTCACTGTTGCTGGTGACGGCACTGGGTTTGCATGGCGTTGTTTTGGCGCAGCGCGAAGGTGTGGACGTTGGCGGCAACTCTGGCTTTGCCCGACTGGTGCCGGCCGATGACATCGAAGCCTCCGCCGGTAAGCAGTACACCGAAATCTTGATGCAGGCTGCCAGCAAAAAAGCATTGGCCCCGCCCGACAACCATCAAGTGATCCGCTTGCGCCGCATCGCTCAGCGTTTGATACCGTTCACCAACGAGTGGAACCCGCGCGCCAAGACTTGGAAATGGGAGGTCAACCTGATCGGCAGCAAGCAGATCAATGCGTTTTGCTTGCCGGGCGGCAAAATTGCTTTTTACACTGGCATCCTAGAGCAGCTACAACTCACCGACGACGAGGTGGCCCAGATCATGGGGCATGAAATTGCCCACGCCCTGCGTGAGCATGCACGCGCCCGCATGGGCAAAAGCGCCGCCACCAGCATGGGTGCGGGTGTTTTGTCGCAGTTGCTGGGGCTGGGTGATGTGGGCCGCACGGTGGCCAATTACGGCGTGCAACTGCTGAACATGACCTTCAGCCGGTCTGACGAGTCAGAGGCTGATTTGGTGGGGCTGGAGCTGGCGGCCCGCGCCGGTTACGACCCGCATGCGGGCATCACGCTGTGGCAAAAGATGGCGGCCAACAGCCAAGGTGCACCGCCGCAATGGCTCAGCACACACCCGGCGGGCAACACGCGCATTGCCGACATTGAACGCAATCTGCCAAGAGTGCTACCGATTTATGAGCGCGCCCGCAAAGACTGAGCAATATTTTCCGTCACTGCGAGCGAAGCGCGGCAGTCTATGAGTCCGAATTCGCAGCCATGGATGGCCGCGCTACGCTCGCCATGACGAGATCGCTGCGCTCGCCGTGACGAGATCACTACGCTCGCCATGATGGAGCTCATGCGCTGTGGGTGATGATTCGGACCACATCGTCGGTGGCAATTTTCAGTGCCGTGACATCCATCAGCACCAATCGAATTTGTTTTTTGCCGCTCAGCGGATCGAGAAACGAGCGGGCCTGCGCGTTCATGTACATCGGCATGAGCATGGATTTGCTGTGCATTGACTGCAATGCCTCCGCGAAAACTTCATCGTTGCTGTATTCGGCGGTGACCAAAAACGCGTCCAGCCGGGGCAGCGTCGTTGGGTCAAAAAATTCTCGCACTGGCCTGCCGATCAGTGGCTTGCGCTCTTGGCCGAGCAACTGCGCTGCCCGCAAGTTGAGCTCAACGATGTTGCCTTGGGTGTCGAGGGTGATGTAGCTGACAGGCGCAAAGTCGTAGAGGTCGAGGTACTTGGCGCGCAGGGCGTTGACCTCCGTCAGCGTTTGCGTCAGCTCTTCATTTTGAATTTCAAGCTCAATTTGGTGTACCTGCAACTCATGCACGAGTCGGTGCTCGTCCATGTCGCCGGCAGGAACGCCCCACAAATTTTTATGCGGTAAACGTTGTTGTGCTTCAACTCGAAGCGCTTTGTCCGGCTCCAAATAACTGGCCATTTGAAACTTCCTTTATGCGTAGTTAATTCCGCTCAACGCCCGCAAGCTCCAAATCAATTTATAAACCACCATTCACATTTTGGCAATGATATTTAAACCAAATTAACGGATTGTTACTTTGCAGTCTTTTCGGATCATTTTTGGGACGGTTCTCACTTGCGAATTCACAGGCGACAGATTACGTTGGACTTCCCCTGCTGATGTCCTCAATTTGTATCCAAACATGACGCACAAAAGTTCGCCCCTCCCCGCATTGCCCACACCGACCACTTCCCCGAAGCCTCCAGAAGCTGCCGAGACTTCGCCTGAAATGCCACCATTCCCGACTGCTGATACCGTCGATTTGGACGGTGCGTTGGCTCCCTTGGTGGGGAGCAAGACGCCGATCATCGGGATTGGTGCTTCGGCGGGTGGGCTGGAAGCGCTGGAGCAATTTTTTTCACATGTATCGCCGAAGAGTGGCTTGGCTTATGTCGTGGTTCAACATCTCGACCCCGTCAAGGAAAGCTTGTTGCCAGCACTGTTGCAACGCTACAGCCAGATGCCGGTGGTGCAGGTGCGCGACATCACCTTGGTCGAGGCCAACCATGTCTATGTGGCACCACCTGGCTTTGAAGTCACCTTGCTGCATGGGGTGTTGCATTTGCTGAAACCCGTGGCACCGCGTGGTTTGCAGTTGCCGATTGATTTTTTTCTGCGCGCGTTAGCGCTGGACCAACAGGCCAATGCGGCCGGCGTGATTTTGTCGGGCATGGGCTCTGATGGCACGCTGGGCCTGCGTGCCCTGAAAGAAAGAGCCGGCGGCGTGTTTGTGCAAACGCCCGGGACCGCCATGTTTGATGCGATGCCGCGCAACGCCGTCGATTCTGGCTTGGCCGACGTGGTGGCGCCAGCCGACCAGCTGCCTGAAAAAATTGTGGCTTATTTTTCGCACCCGTTGTTGGTGGGGCCGCTGGATGAGCGCATGGCCGACCGGCTGCACAACGCCTTGGAAAAAATCTTGATTCTGGTGCGCGCCCACACCGGACACGATTTCACCGAGTACAAAAAAAGCACGGTGTACCGGCGGATTCAGCGGCGCATGGCGATTCACCAGATTGACGGCGTCGATGACTATGTGAAATACCTTCGCGAAAACCCAGTCGAAGCCGAGCTGCTGTTCAAAGAACTGCTGATTGGCGTGACGTGTTTTTTTCGCGACCCGGAGGTCTGGCAACATGTCAAGCTGGAAGTGCTGCCAGCGCTGTTGGCCGCCTACCCCGCAGGCGGCGAGTTGCGCGCTTGGGTACCGGCTTGCTCGACCGGTGAAGAGGCCTACACACTGGCTATTTTGTTTCTTGAAGCCTTGGCAGAACTCAAGCCGGCGGGGCGATTCACGCTGCAGATTTTTGCCACGGACATGGACAAAGACGCGATCGAAAAAGGCCGTACCGGTTTTTATCCTGAGAACATCGCCAGCGATGTATCACCCGAACGGTTGGCACGCTTTTTTACCAAGGTGCCTGGGGGCTACAACGTCAGCAAAGCAATTCGCAGCATGATTATTTTTGCCCCGCAAAGCCTAGCCAGCGACCCGCCGTTTGCCAAGCTGCATGTGTTGAGTTGTCGCAACCTGCTGATTTATCTGGAAGCAGAACTCCAGCAAAAATTAGTGAGTATGTTTCACAGCAGTCTCAATCCCGGTGGTTACTTGGTGCTGGGTAAGGCGGAGACGGTCGGTGTCGCTAACAACATGTTTGCCGCGGTCGGTGCCAAGACCCGTATTTACCGTCGGCTGGGGGGCGCCCGTGGACAGGGGGCGCTGGCTTTTCCGTTGCAAGGCACGGTGGCGCGCATGAAGGCGCAAGAGTTGACCGTGCGAGCTGCAGCCGTGCCCAGCTTGCAAACGCTGGCGGACCAACTGCTGATGAAAAAATTTGCTCCCACGGCGGTGCTGGTGACCGGTCAGGGCGACATTGTGTACTTCAGCGGTAAGACGTCTAAATACCTTGAGCCCCCTGCCGGCAAAGCGAACTTGAACCTGTTCGCGATGTTGCGGCCTAGCTTGCGGCAACCGTTGGCGGACATTTTTTATCGCACAGTTCGGCAAAAAATCGCTGCCAAGATGGACGCTGTGTCACTGGGCGAGAACGGCGTTGGGTCGACCGTTCGGATCAGTGTTGAGCCGGTGGAAGAGCTCAATGCGCTCGATGGCATGTTCATGGTGGTTTTTTCAGACATGGGGCCTGTGCCGGCGCAAGCCGTTAAGCCCGTGTCTGGCGAGCCACCCAAAGATGCTCGCGTGCCCGAACTGATGCTTGAACTGGCGCGTGCACGCGAGGAACATCAGGCCACGCGGGAAGAAATGCAGACCTCGCAGGAAGAGCTCAAGTCCGCCAACGAAGAGTTGCAGTCAGCCAATGAAGAGCTCACCACTTCGCGTGAAGAAATGCAGTCGATGAACGAAGAGTTGCAAACTGTCAATTCTGAGCTGCAGACGCGGGTCGATGCGTTTGGGCGGGCCAACGACGACATGGAAAACCTGCTCAACAGCACCGACATTGCCACGCTGTTTTTGGACCGCCTGTTGCATGTCCGGCGCTTCACACTCCGCGCCACCCACATCATCAAGTTGATTCCTGGCGACATTGGCCGGCCGATTTCAGACCTCACCACGGACCTGAAAGCTGACCTGTCGACCGATGCGGCCGACGTCTTGCGCACCTTGATTTTCAGAGAGAAAGATGTCGAGGCCTCTGGCAACCGCTGGTTTCGGGTGCGCATCATGCCTTACCGGACGCAGGACAACCGGATTGACGGCGTGGTGATCACCTTCACCGACATCACCTCACCGAAGTCGCTGGAATCCAGTGTGCAAGCCAAGGCGCCACACAGCTGAGCTGGGTCAGCACTTCCGCTGTGTCCTACAGGTGATTCAACAGCGTCTGACGGCGGCCGCTCAGCGCCGTCATTACGATCATCGTTCCTTGAAAAATCCACACCCTTGAGAACGCATGACAGACCCGAAGCAAGCGCCAAAGCATGTACAGAAACTTGGCCCACGCAACCTAGCTTCTAGTGAAGCCAGTGCGACAAATGCGCAGAATGCCAGCCAAGCAAATGCCGCGCTGTGTTGGCCTTTTCCGGCCGGTAGCCAGAACGAGACCGACAAAGCCGTCAAGCTCAAGCCCTATGTGCCGCCCAAACGCCGCACGCTGAATCAATACTGATGTTGGGCGGCTGGGTCGAAGACTCAGGCGGTGCTGGTTTCCCTGCGCACCTTGTGCTTGACTTGGGGTGTCCACGGACCGGGCGCAGGCACTAATGGGGTGCGTTTATCGATGATTCGCGGACCGCGTTTGGTGTCATCGCCAGACAATTTGAGCCAGTTCAGCATGCCTGCCCGGGCGGCTTTTTCAAACGAGTCGTAGGGCTCTTCAGCCATCACGAATCGGTGATCAAACACCATGTTTCCGTCATTGCTTTCAAGCAAAGCCCAGTGAAAAAGGCCCGGACTGGGCTCATTCACGGTGAGGGCGATGGGTCGTAAGTGGTTGGCCATATATTCCTTTGCAGAGTCAGGATGCAAGCTTGAATGGCCGTCGCAAAAAGCACTGTAGGCGGGCACCGCAGCGCACAGTAGGACCCACCGGATAAGTACTTATAAAAGGTTCATTCAGTTGTGATAAAGGTTGAAAATTTGATGTTCTTTTTAGATGGGTGCGGCGTATTTGACTACAGCTTGTGAGGCGGCCATTGCCGAATGGCAGAGCTCACAGACTACAGACGCTGAAAACGGTGCATGTAACGATGCCTGAACGGTAAAAAACGCCGCCAAGCCAACCCGGGCAGCTTCGTCTTGGGCACTTTAAAGCAAGCCATTCTTCAAGGACTCACCATGAAACATTTCGCACGTATCTCGGTTCTCGTTGCCGCTAGCGCCATGGCCGTGCTAACCGGTTGCGCCTCAACTGCCCAGCAAGAATCGGCTGGCCAATACATCGATGACACGACCATCACCACCCGGGTCAAAACGGCTATCTACCAAGACCCGATGCTCAAGTCAGCCGAGATCAATGTTGAAACCTTCAAAGGCCGCGTTCAGCTCAGCGGCTTTGTCAGCACGCGGCCCAGCATAGAACGCGCAGGCGTTGTGGCCAAGGGCATCAAAGGGGTGACCGCCGTCAGCAACGACTTGAGGCTCAAATGAGCACCGCCGGCATCACATCAGGCCGCGCTTTGACCACACTCGGTCTGGCTGTGCTGATGGGTC
>Ga0208916_10000831_pt1 | contig 13898 bp, 11 predicted proteins | sample DEB19_08_DNA_5_FD_184523 | JGI IMG/M metagenome (GOLD analysis project Ga0208916, IMG submission 184523) | Aqueous microbial communities from the Delaware River and Bay under freshwater to marine salinity gradient to study organic matter... | ecosystem: Environmental > Aquatic > Marine >... | reverse complement strand
TAGTAATACCATTGAGCTTATATCGCAAGACATTGTACTTAAAGAAGTTACAGTAGGAAATACTAAAAAGACAGTTAGAGCAGCCAGTTTAGAAACCCCATTAAGTGTTCAGAGACTTACTGCAGAGGAAATCAAATCCAGTCCTGGAAGTAATTTTGATATCTCTAAAGTTGTACAATCCCTGCCAGGGGTAACAGGATCTGCTAGTACTTCTGCCGGATTTAGAAATGATATAATTGTTAGAGGTGGTGCACCTAATGAAAATGTATTCTATTTAGACGGGATTGAAATACCAGTTATTAATCACTTTTCAACACAAGGCAGTGCGGGTGGCCCACAAGGCATACTTAATGTGTCATTTATTGACGAAGTGAAATTATCTACTTCAGCATTTGATGCTAAATTTGACAATGCCCTTTCTTCTGTTTTTGAATTCAAACAAAAAAGAGGGAATCCAAATAAATTAGAGTCTAATATAAGAATGGGTGCTACAGAATTTGCAAGCACATTTAATGGGCCTTTGTCCAAGTCTGGTAAGACTACATTTTTAGTGTCTGCAAGAAGAAGCTATTTGCAATTTTTATTCCATGTATTAGATTTACCTATTAGACCAAATTTTTGGGACTTTCAATATAAGATTACCCACCAAATAAATCCAAAAACCACTTTAACCTTTTTAGGGGTAGGTGCAATTGATAAATTTTATTTTGTTGCACCTAGAAATGCTACACCAGAAAAATTATTTGCACTTAATTCAAGTCCATCCATAAATCAATGGAGCTATACGATGGGTGTATCTTTAAAAAGATTAATAAACAAAGGGTATTGGAATATTAGTTTAAGTAGGAATCATTTAAATAATATAAATGAAAAGTATGAAAATAATTTATCACAAGAAAAAGGGGAACTAACACTCAATTATAAATCTAATGAAATTGAGAATAAATTAAGATTTGAAATTACAAAAAGTTTATTAGGTCTAAAATGGACTACTGGCGCTAATTTGCAGTCAATAGAATACGACAATTATACTTACCAAATTTTAAATGGCTATATACCTTCCACGACTATCGGAGCCCCTAGTTTACCAATAGCTACTAAATATGAATATAAATCTGATTTAGCTTTTAAAAAATATGGCGCTTTTTTTCAATTAGGTAAAAGAGCATTTAACAATAGACTTGGCATAAGTGCGGGTATTAGAACAGACGGTAATGGTTTTAATAATTCCGGCAAACAATTTATGAGTAGACTTTCTCCAAGATTTGGATTGAGCTATGTAGTATCTGATAAAATAACATTAAACGCTTCAATTGGTAGATACTTTAAAGTAGCGCCATTAACTTCTTTAGGATTTAAAGATTTAAATGGAATCTATGTAAATAAGAATGTTGATTATATTGGAAGTAATCATTACGTATCTGGAATTGAATATATACCAACAGAAGCCACTAGATTCACTGCTGAAGTATTTTACAAGAAATACTTTAATGTTCCATTAAGTTTACAAAAAGGTATAAGCTTGTCTAATTTAGGAGCAGATTTTAATATTCTTGGAAATGAACCAATTACTACTTCAGGAAAAGGAAGAAGTTATGGTTTTGAATTATTTGCGCAACAAAAACTAACAAAACGTTTTTTTGGGATTGCTAGCTATAGTTTTTTTAGAAGCGCATATACCGATAAACAGGGAAACTTTATAAACAGCTCATGGGAGAATATTAATTTAGTAAGCTTGACAGCTGGTTATAAATTTAATAAGAACTGGGAGTTAGGAATTAAATTTAGATTCCAAGGAGGTACACCGTATACTCCATATGATAGTGTAAGTAGTAGACTTAACTTTTTGACATTAGGCGCTGGTGTTTTAGACTATAGTAAATTGAATACATTGAGAGTGAATCCATTTCATTCCAGTGATTTTAGATTAGACAAAAAATACAATTATAAGAAAGCTACACTAGATTTTTTCTTGGATATTACCAATTGGTATGGATCCAGTTCTGTAGCTCCTAAAACATATATTTTGTCTTCTAATCCAGATGGTAGTTTTAGAACAACAGACGGTAAACCAATTAAAAAAGATGGATCTAACGGAATTCCTAGTTTAGCTAATGGTAATCAAGTTTTTATTACCCCAACAATTGGGTTTATTTTAGAATTCTAATTTGTTCATTGTGTTAAGAATTTGTAGACTTTTGTTGTCTTACCACTCGAAGCATTTGAAATAATACGGATACTGTTATTAATGAAATGCCTACATAAAAACTTATTCCTAAATATTTTTGTTCCTTAAATAAAATAAAAGCTAGTATAATTCCATAAACAGGCTCTAAATTTAAAGTAACGTTTAAAGTGAATGCACTTATATGTTTCAAAGAAGATAACATTAAATAGTTAGCCCAAACAGTACATAATAAGGCTAATATTATTAACCATACCCAGTCAGATTTTGATGGCAGCACAAAACTGGTGTATTGAGAAGCATTAGACAAAATAACAATTACTGCTAAAAATAAAAAACCACCCAACATCTCAAATGTCTGAATAGTTTGTGGTGCAATATTATTGGTTAATTTTTTATTGAAAATGGTAAATAAGGCAGCTAGAAATGAGGATATTAAACCAACTATGATTCCTTCTCTATAATGTACATCAAATTGGAAAATACATAAAATTCCAATTAAGCTTAAAAGACCTATTAATAGTTCATTCAATACCAATTTAGTTTTTGTAAATAAGGGTTCTAGAATTACTGTGAATAAACCAACACTCGAAAAACAAACCAATGCAATAGACACGTTTGCCAATTTAATACTACTATAAAAGCAAACCCAATGTAGTGCAATTAAAACACCAACCCCCATTAGTCTAATTTTAACACGGTAATCGGTTTTGGTTTTATTTTTAGTTAAAATATACAGTAATACTGCGGCCATGGTTGTAATTCCCATCCTGTATAGGACTAACATTAATCCATTCAATTGTATATAATTACCAATTGGTGCAGTTAAACCTGCTAGAAAAACAAAAATATGTAATTGTAAAAGCGCTTTTTTAAAAGTAGACACGCTTAATATGTTTAATAAAACTTCCAGTAATATATTGCCATTGCATATTTAATACACCCAAAATTGCTTCTTTAATAATGCCTTTAGACATTTTACTTGTACCAATTTTTCTATCTATAAACGTAATAGGAACTTCCTTAATTTTGAATCCTAATTTCCAGGAGGCAAATTTCATTTCAATTTGAAATGCATATCCTATAAACTTAATCGTATCTAAATTAATCGCAGCTAATACTTTGTTTTTATAACATACAAATCCTGCTGTTGGATCTTTGACTGGCATTCCTGTAATGATTCTTGTATAAGCAGATCCACCTTTAGAATATATTAATCTGTCTAAAGGCCAGTTTTCTGTTTTGCCTCCTTTAACATATCTACTTCCAACTGCAACGTCTGCCCCACCTTGCTCACATGCTTCTAATAATCTGTCTAAGTCATTAGGATTATGAGAAAAATCGGCATCCATTTCTATAATATAATCGTAATTATTTTTCAAAGCCCACTTGAAGCCATGTATGTATGCTGTACCTAGTCCTAGTTTCCCTTTTCTTTGTTCAATAAATAACCTATCAGGAAATGTTTTCATTAGTTCAATAACAATATCCGCTGTACCGTCTGGAGAACCGTCATCTATTACCAAAACATGATATCCCGTCTTGAGTTCCATGACAGTATTAATGATGGAATTTATATTTTCTCGCTCATTATAGGTAGGTATTAGAACTATGTTTTTCACTTAATATGGGGGGTATTGTGATTTTGTTATTTATTTATTTAACTAGGTAAATATAAACTATTTCTTTAATATAGAACGGTTTAAGATCTCAGTTAATTTTTGCTTTGTATGAAGTGCGAAATCACCTTTCATCATCCAGTCATAATACTGTGGTTCTTCCTTAAGTACTTGAGTAACAGGTTTTCCCTTATGTTTACCGAAATTAAAAACTTCCACCCCATTTTCCATTATAAAACGACGAGCAAAGTCTACAATTTGGTCTTCACCAGTAAATTTAACAATTGCCTCTACTGTATTACCCAAATTGGGGTATCTAGCTACCTGTGCTTCTAATACTTCATATGTAGCCATAGCATCTGCTTCTGCTGTATGTGCATCTTCTAAAGTTTTATTACAGTAGAATTTATAGGCTGCCGATAATGTTCTTTGCTCCATCATATGGAAAACCTTCTGAACATCTAATAATTTTCTGCTTTCCATGTCAATAGCTATCCCTGCTCTTAAAAATTCTTCATTTAACATTGGGATATCAAAACGATTACTATTATACCCTCCAATGTCTGATCCTTCTATAAATTGTTTTACTTCGTTTGCAATTACTTTAAATGTTGGTGCATCTTTTACCATTTCATCGGTAATGCCGTGAATTTCTGAAGAAGCTGGTGGGATAGGCATTTCTGGATTTACTAATTTCCTTTTAACTTGTTTAGTACCGTCTGGCATTATTTTTATAATCGCAATTTCTACGATTTTATCAATACTAACATTAATACCAGTGGTTTCTAAATCGATAAAACTGATGGGTTTGGATAATTGTAAAAGCATATTAAAAATTATGACGCTAAGTTAGACATAAAACTGCTTTAATTCATTGTATAGACGCTAAAATGCTCGATAGAATTCGTTAATTTGCAATAAATTAGCAAATATGAATTGGATAACTTTAAATAACGTTGAACAATTAGACCAAATAGCAAAAGCTTCTAATTCAAAACCTCAACTTATATTCAAACATAGTACCACTTGTAGTATTAGTAAAATGGCTTTTTCTAGATTTGAAAGAGCTGAAGCGCCAGAAAGTATTGATTTTTATTATTTAGACTTATTGAACTTTAGAAATATCTCAAGTGCAATTGCAGAAAAATTTCAAGTACATCATGAATCACCTCAAGTCATTTTAATTAAAAATGAAGCTTGTATTTATGATGAAAGCCATTATGGAATTATGATGGACGAAGTAATTGAACAAGCAGGGGTATAAAATTAACATTTCTCTATAACCATTGCACTTGCACCTCCACCACCATTAAAAATGAAGCTTGTATTTATGATGAAAGCCATTATGGAATTATGATGGACGAAGTAATTGAACAAGCAGGGGTATAAAATTAACATTTCTCTATAACCATTGCACTTGCACCCCCACCACCATTACAAATGGCAGCTGCTCCGTATTTACCTTTTTGTTGTTCCAATACATGTATTAAAGTAACCAAAATTCTGGCACCACTACATCCTAATGGATGACCTAATGAAACAGCACCTCCATTTATATTTACTTTACTAGGATCTATTTGAAGAATAGTAGTATTTACTATTCCAACAACCGAGAATGCTTCATTGAATTCAAAACAGTCAATATCCGAAGTTTTTAAATTAGCTTTTTTTAGTGCCTTAGGAATAGCTAAGGAAGGAGTTGTAGTAAACCATTTTGGATCCTGTTCTGCGTCTGCAAAGCTTATAATTTTTGCTAATGGACTTAATCCTAATTCATTCATTTTTTCACCACTCATTAAAATTAAAGCAGCAGCTCCGTCATTCATGGTACTTGCATTGGCAGCAGTTACCGTACCGTCTTTACTAAACGCAGCTTTTAATTGTTCAATTTTATCAAACTTTACATTAAAAGGTTCTTCGTCTTTGGAAACAATAATGTCATCCCCTTTTCTTTGTGGAATACTAACTGGAATAATCTCCGATTCAAAAAGTCCTTTTTCAATGGCAGCTTGAGATTTTTTATAACTATTTATAGCAAATACATCTTGGTCGGCTCTTGATATTTTATATTCATGTGCACATAAGTCAGCAAAATTGCCCATGGCAACTTTATCGTAAGCGTCTACCAAGCCATCTTTTGCAAGACCGTCTTGCATAGTTATGTCTCCGTATTTATTTCCCCATCTTTGTGTAGTATTATAGAACGGAACATTACTCATACTCTCCATACCTCCTGCTATTATTATATCAGCATCACCTAGTAGTATGTTTTGAGCTGCTAATGAAATTGACTTCATACCACTTGCACAAACTTTATTTACTGTAGTACAAATTACTTTATCTGGAAGTCCTCCTAATTTTGCTGCTTGTCTTGCAGGCGCTTGACCTAATCCGGCTTGAATCACGGAACCAAATATGACTTCGTCTACCAATTCAGGATTTAGGTGAATCTTATCTATTGCACCTTTTATAGCAACAGCTCCTAATTGTGTTGCAGACAAAGCACTTAATACACCACCAAAAGAACCTATCGGAGTTCTTACTGCTGCTACGATATATACTTCTTTGGACATATTAAAATGCTTTAATAATTAAATTTAATCTTGAACATCATCGTCTTCATGGATAGAAGAATTGTTTAAAGATCCAGGTTTCGCATCATGCTTAGGCTTGTCTATTGCTGCAGATTTATTGCTTGTTTCTGACTTACTTACTTCTTCGGTTTTTGATACATCTTCCGGAGCCAATCTAATTCCACCGTCTTCTAAAGAGATTAATTTAGACTTGTATAAAATACCCACATTCATTTTGAATGCTTTTTTACTCATACCAAAAAATGCATAAATATCGTCAGGACTTGACTTATCATGGTAAGGCAAAAATCCATGATGTAATTTTAATAAACGTATAATATTAGATTTGTCGTCATCTAATTTCTCTAAACCTTGCTTACCAATACCAATATCTAATTTATTGTCTTCTCTTATTTTCTTTATATAAGCTTCTTCAATAAATTGACCAATATGTAAATGTGTAAATACTTCATTCTTGTACACTAAACCTTGATGTACCTGGTTTACAATTACTACATAACCAATTTCAGATTCACGGTACACTTGAACTTTAACTTTTTCTCCTTCCTTAACTGTTAAATCGTCATTACTAACTGTATTGTCAATTTTCTCAGTAGCTGCTACTCTTCCTGTTTGTTTGTCAATATATAATTTAACCAAATATTTACCACCTAAACGCATGGTAGATAATTGCTGAGAAACTGGTACAAATAAATCCTTCATTAAGCCCCAATCCATAAATGCACCCTGTCTTGTAACGTCAACAACTTTTAAAGCTGCAATATCACCTACAACCGCAAATGGTTCTTGTGTAGTTGCAATTAATCTATTATCAGAATCATGATATACAAATACACTAATGGTATCACCTACCATTAAACCATCTGGAACAAAACGCTTAGGCAATAATACTCCCTCCGCTTCGTCGTCCATATAGAATCCGAAGTCAACCTTACGATCCACTCTCATCAAATTAAATTCACCCACTTTAGCTGTTGACATCTTTTCTTTATTTATGTAAATTTAGAACAATTCTGGTTGTTCGTCGTTAGGATCTTTTATTACTACTTTGGTCTCCCATTCCATTTCGGTGGTTTTATTGTAGTCAGCAAGCTTGGTTCCAACAGCTTTCCAACCCATAATATCAACCATCTTACTCACTTTGAACTTAGACTTCCTAACCTGAGTACCTCGTCCGGTATTGACTACCAAGATAGGTTCTACTGCGGTTGAAACTGCAGCCAAATAGTTCCCTTCCCCTTCCTTGATACAGCAGAATGGGGATCTTAAAGTGGTGGTTTCTATTTTGAAACGTTTAATATTAAATTGTAATTTGTCTTTATCAAGATACACTGCAGTGATTACTTTCTCTGGATTGAATTTCTGTATAGAAAGTACTTTTTCAGGATCGAATCTTTGAGATTGATCTGTATCAATTACTTCATAGTAACCGTCCTTAGTGAAAACTAATAACTTTTCGTCTTCAAAGGTACCCAAGTAAATCCCCTTTTCTTCACTATTTAAGCGCCCAAATTTATCGTCAAACCAAAGTTTACGTCCTACTAAAGTACTTTTACCCGCTTCTTTTAATTTAACTGCCTTAATTGGATATTTAGTAACCTGATTACCTACACTACTTCTTCCTTTTACTTCTAATGTTTCAAAATAGAAATCAAATTCTTTGATACGTGCAGTACAATTAGGACTTAAAACAATCTTTACAGATTCAGCTTCCCCATTTGCATTAATTGACAAATAATGCACTTTAGATTTTTCTGAACTTTTTGCTAAAGGATATTCTTTATCACGAGTAACTCCTGTTACATTAAATCGTTTCGCGTAACTAATTCCAGCACCTCCATCAACATAGACCATGTTATAAGTGGTACGTTCGTCATTTTTTTGGAATACAGCAGCATGTATAATATCCTTACCTATAAACACTTTGTCAGATACCTTCACTACTTTCATATTTCCAGCTTTAGTGAAAGCAATTATATCATCATAGTCGGTACAGTCACATAGGAATTCGTCTTTCTTCAAACTTGTTCCAATAAAACCTTCTGCTCTATTAATATATAATTTGGTATTAGCAATTGCAACCTGTTTAACTTGAATGGTATCAAATTCTTTCAACTCGGTTTTTCGTTCTCTACCTTTACCATATTTTTTCTGCAAGTTTTCATAATAGCTAACTGCATAGTCAACTAAGTTTGCTAAATCATGTTTTACTTGTTTAATCTCTTCTTCGATAGACTTGATTTGAGCAATTAAGTCTTCAATATCTAATTTGTAGATTCTTCTAACTGGCTTGTCTGTTAGCTTTAATAAATCTGATCGTTCAATTTGTTTTTTGAATTTCTTTTTGAAAGGTTCAAAAGCTTTATCTATTGCATCTATTACCTTTTCCCAATTCAAATGCTTCTTCTCTAATTCTTGATAAATTTTTTCTTCAAAGAATATTTTTTCTAAACTAGTGAAATGCCATTTGTCTTCTAATTCTTTTAAATGAATTTCTAATTCTGCTTTTAATAAGTCTTTAGTATGTTCTACCGAATAACGAAGTAAATCGCTAGCAGTTATAAATTGAGGTCTTTGACTCACAATTACACAAACATTGGGTGACAAACTAATTTCACAATCGGTGAAAGCATATAAAGCATCTATGGTAATGTCTGGAGAAATACCAGTTGCTAAGTCAATTTGAATTTCAACTTCGGCAGCAGTAACGTCAGTTACTTTCTTAATTTTAATTTTACCCTGGTCATTCGCCTTTGTGATACTCTCCATTAATTGAGTAGTAGTTACACTGTAAGGAACGTCTTTAATTAATAAAGTCTTTTTATCAAACTCTTCAATATGTGCTCTTACTCTTACTTTACCACCACGTTTGCCGTCATTATAATTGGAAGCATCAATCATTCCACCTGTTTGGAAATCAGGTAATAATTCAAATTTTCTCCCTCTTAAATGTTTTATACAAGCCTCAATTAATTCATTAAAATTATGAGGTAATATTTTAGTAGACAATCCAACTGCAATACCGTCTGCTCCCTGTGCTAATAATAAAGGGAACTTCATTGGTAGCGTTACTGGTTCTTGCTTACGTCCATCATAACTTAAAGACCATTCAGTAGTTTTTGCATTAAAAGCAACGTCTAATGCAAATTTGCTTAAACGTGCTTCAATATATCTAGGTGCAGCCGCGTAATCTCCCGTTCTAACATCTCCCCAGTTTCCTTGCGTCTCCACTAATAAATCCTTTTGTCCAATATTCACTAAAGCATCTCCAATACTTGCATCACCATGTGGATGGTATTGCATACTTTGTCCAATAATATTGGCAACTTTATTGAATCTTCCATCATCCATTTCTTTCATGGCATGTAGGATTCTACGTTGTACCGGTTTCATGCCGTCTTCCATAGCAGGAACCGCTCTTTCTAAAATAACATAGGAAGCATAGTCCAAGAACCAATTTTTATATTGTCCTTGAACACCCGATTCGTTTTCTGTTACTCTACTTAAATTTTTCTCTTTTGCCATAACTATTCTTAATTAGAACCCTTTACTATTCTTTAAAGACGATAAGTGTCTTCACTCCCGTCCTTTAAACTATTTAATTCAAGAAAAACAATATCTGTGATTGCTGTTAATTCATGCCAAATATTGGCTTTAATTATAACCCTAGTGGGTGCAGTCAAAGTAATTGTTGCTTCCTCGTTTGTTGTCAAATCCTTCCAATGAAAACTTGCTGAACCTTGCACTAATAGCATGTCTTCTGGATTTTTACCCGCCGAAATACCTTTATGATAATGTTGACCACTTACTGATCCAGCATTTCTATAAACCAACAAGAATTCTCCTGTTCTATCAGTATTAAAGTAATGAAGCGCTCCACGCTCGTCGACTGCTTTAACATCTATTGGGTTTATAATTACACTCATTATTTATAATTTAAACAGTTTCAACTTCTGCCACTGTACTTGATCCACCTGGCATTTGTATTACCATGTCTTTCCATCCTTTATTCCAATCCCCAACAAAAACAATTTTACCATCTTGTTCCATTGCTTTTAAACGAGAAACAATAAAAGCATCCCCTGTTTTAATTTTCATTTTACCAATTATGGTTGAAATCGCACTTGGTAATTTCTGCGCATTTTTAGTTAATAATGATAATATCTCTTTGTCATAAAACTCAATACCCATACTCACAATTTTCTTGCCTCCTTCTAAAAATCGAACACCTTCATTTTCATCACAAATTTTCTTCCACTCATCTGGGTCTAATTCAAATTCACTTAAAGTAATTGGTCTTGCTAATTTTTTAGCTTTCAAAAACTCTTTTGGTTGAATTTGACTTAAATGTGTTGGATAAAACAATTGACCTTTTTCATTTAAGAAAGGAAGATTATTTAAATATAAAACCTGTATGCGTCCTTGTAATTCTTTAAACTGACTCATGAACCAATAATAGCCACAAACATCATGTACATTTTGGCCCATCCAGATCCACACTTCTTCATTCTCGTCGTGAGTTAAAGCATTATGGATATGATGAACAGTTAACTTATCGTCCACAATATCTAATTGATCTTGATATGGCGAATGTGCTAAAATAGAAGTCCACCAGTCACGACGTATTTGATAACCTTCTGTATCGTAAATATCTTTTATAGGCCCCACTGCATAATCATCTTTAATTTCGACAACTTTGCCTGCTAAGGTTTCGTCTAGTTCTATTGCTGCTTCTAAAGCAGCAATATCTGCTGTATTAAATACTAAGTGTATCATTCGCTTTGTCTAATTCGACTTTTAAGTTATTGATAATAAAGTCCTGTCTTTCTGGGGTATTTTTACCCATATAATATTCCAATAAATGTTGAATATGATCTCCTTGTTCTAAAATTACTGGTGCTAATTTTATGTCTGCATTAATGAACTTTCCAAACTCGTCAGGACTAATCTCTCCCAATCCTTTGAATCGAGTGATTTCTGGTTTAGTACCTAGTTCTTTTATTGCTTTTTGTTTTTCACTCTCGTCGTAACAATATATTGTCTTTTGTTTATTACGAACTCTGAATAAAGGGGTTTCTAATACAAATACATGACCTCTTTTAACTAAATCTGGGAAGAATTGTAAAAAGAATGTAAGCATTAATAGACGAATGTGCATTCCATCTACATCGGCATCGGTAGCAATTACAATATTATTATATCTTAATCCATCTAATCCGTCTTCAATATTTAATGCGTGTTGCAACAAATTGAATTCCTCATTTTCATATACCACTTTCTTGGTTAAGCCAAATGAATTCAATGGCTTACCTCTTAAGCTAAATACAGCTTGCGTGTCCACATTACGAGACTTGGTAATACTACCACTTGCAGAATCTCCCTCGGTAATAAATAAGGTAGATCCTTTTTGAAGTGAGATAAAAATTTCTTTATTCTTAGTAGGTAAGTCGTCGTTAAAGTGTACACGACAATCTCTTAATTTCTTATTATGTAAATTAGCTTTCTTAGCACGTTCGTTTGCTAATTTCTTAATGCCTGCTAATTCTTTACGCTCTCTTTCATTTTGTTCAATACGCTTCTTTAACGCATCTGAAACAGTTGGATTTCTGTGTAAAAAATTATCTAATTCTTTAGACAAAAATTCTGTAATAAAATTCTTCATGCTTGGGCCACCATCTGCCACATTCTGAGAACCTAATTTAGTTTTTGTTTGACTTTCAAATACTGGTTCTTGAACTCTAACTGATACTGCTGCAACAATACTGGTTCTTATATCGGAAGCCTCATAATCTTTCTTATAAAAATCACGAATTACTTTTACATAAGCTTCTCTAAATGCTTGCTGGTGTGTACCACCTTGAGTGGTATACTGACCGTTTACAAAAGAGAATATGTCTTCGCCATAATCATTATTATGTGAAACCGCAATTTCAATATCTTCCCCAATTAAGTGAATAATAGGATATCTTAATTCATCTGGATTTGTTTTACGTTCTAATAAATCCAATAAGCCATTTTTACTAATGAATTTTTTATTATTAAAATGAATGGTTAAACCAGCATTTAAATAACAATAATTCCAAAGTTGACTCTCAATATATTCGTAAATAAAATGGTAGTTCTTGAAAATACTAGCGTCAGGCGTAAATACAACTAAAGTTCCATTTCCTTCGGTAGTTTTAGACTCTTTTGTTTCTTCAATTAACTGACCTCTTTTAAAACTTGCTGACTTTTGTTTACCATCTCGAAATGCAGTGACTAAAAAATCATCACTTAATGCATTCACTGCTTTAGTACCTACTCCATTTAAACCAACCGATTTTTGAAAGGCTTTACTATCGTATTTTGCTCCAGTATTAATTTTACTAACTACATCCACTATTTTACCTAAGGGAATTCCACGACCGTAATCTCGAATGGTTACCGTTTTGTCTTCAATAGAAATTTCAACTGATTTACCATACCCCATAGTATGTTCATCAATACAGTTATCAATTACTTCTTTTATTAAAACGTATATACCATCGTCAGGAGCAGATCCGTCTCCTAATTTACCAATGTACATCCCTGGTCTTAATCTAATATGTTCCTTCCAGTCTAATGACCGAATGGAGTCTTCGTTATATTCAGATGGTATTTTTGCTTCTGCCATAATTATCAATGCTTTAGGGGCATAAAATGCCCTAGTCAGGCTGCAAATCTAATTCTCAAACCCACTTAAGCAATCTAAAAAGGTGCAAAAAAGGGCAAATGTGGATAAAAGGATTAAAGTCTTATCTTTATACCATCAAAAACGAAGCAACATATCCAATAGTAGATCTTGACTTTATCAAAAGCAAGGCAGTAGAATTAGAGGCAGAAAACCTCAAATTTCAAGCTTTTTTAAGGAATTTGGACAGTTTATCTCTAGATAAAGCGGTTTTTGAGCTTTCTGAGTCCATTTCACCCAAAATTGAATGTACCGATTGTGGCAACTGTTGTAAAAGTTTAATGGTGAATATAGACGAAGCCGAAGCTAACAACTTGTCGGCTCATTTGGGACAAACTAGAGCTGAATTTGATGAGGCCTACCTTTCCAAGGGTGAATCTGGCAGAATGGTGGTTAATGCAATACCCTGTCATTTTCTGGTTGGGAATAGTTGTAGCGTATATGAACATCGTTTTGCGGGTTGTAAAGAATTCCCTGCATTTCATGTTCCAGAATTCAATAAAAGGCTTTTTACTACGTATATGCATTATGATAGATGTCCAATCATATTTAATGTCATGGAAACCCTAAAAAAGGATTTAGAATGGCAGTCAGATTCGGAATAGATCAAATCATTTCAAATAATCCAATTTGGAAAAGCGAGAGAATTGGTTTTTTAACCAATGACGCGGCTAAAACAAATCATGGAATTTATAGTCGTAAGGCTTTATTGGAAGCAGGATTTAATATTACCCTATTATTTTCACCAGAACATGGGATTGATACGAATGGAGCAGACGGTGCTAAAATGG
>Ga0208916_10000828_pt1 | contig 13932 bp, 20 predicted proteins | sample DEB19_08_DNA_5_FD_184523 | JGI IMG/M metagenome (GOLD analysis project Ga0208916, IMG submission 184523) | Aqueous microbial communities from the Delaware River and Bay under freshwater to marine salinity gradient to study organic matter... | ecosystem: Environmental > Aquatic > Marine >... | reverse complement strand
ATGGTCTTAATATCCCCGAAAACGTCAGCGTAAGTCATGACTAAGGACGATCAGGTCATAATCGGTCAAGTACCCGACGAACTAGGCTCAAATCGGCTGCTATCGGTTTTACCGCCGCCATTAGCTCAGGTATATGGCTCACCTGTACCTAGAATCCACACTCAGCTAAACGATTTACCGTCTAGGGGCTTCGATTTAATCGATTTAGCCGCCGAGATACTTCCAGACGGGCTTATGCCATGGCAAAAGTTTGCTTTAGAGCATACTCACAAGTATTTACCGGACGGTCGATGGGCTACTCCGACTAACTGTATTGTCGTAGCGCGTCAAAATGGCAAGTCGTTTTTACAGCAAATCCGAATTTTAGGCGGTTTATTCTTATGGGACGAGCCACTTCAAATCGGCTCAGCTCATAGATTAGCAACGTCGTTAGAGCAATTTAGACAGCTGATTAACCTAATCGAGAGCTCCGAAACGCTGTCTAAACGGGTACACCGTATCCGCTGGAGTCATGGCTCAGAGGAAATCGAAGTCAAAGGTACGACCGGACAGATTAACCGGTTCATAGTTAAGGCTGGCGGATCGGCTGCTCGTGGCGTTAGTGCTCCATCGACTATCCATCTCGACGAATTGCGCGAAATGAAAGACTTAGAATCCTACGCGTCGCTTCGCTATACCCTTATGGCTGCCAAAAATCCAATGATTATGAGTTACACAAATGCCGGAGATTCTCACTCGGTAGTTTTAAACGCTTTCCGGGAACGTGGATTAGCTGCGGCGGCTGGAGCTAAAGACGATATCGGGTATTTTGAGTGGAGCGCACCGACCGACGATATTCAGCTCGAGGAAAATTGGTTAGCCGCAAATCCAGCCATCGGTCATACGATTAATATCCAAAATATTCAAGCCGTCCTCAATGATCCACCCGAAGTCGTACAAACCGAAGTCTTATGCCGATGGGTTCAAACTATCTCAAGCATTATCGGAGCGAACGAATGGAATAATTGCCACGACGAAAGCGTCGATCTCGATCCGGAGAAACTGACATGGCTTGCGTTAGATATTTCGCCCGATCGTAAATTCTGCGCATTAGTTGGCGCTCAAAAATTAGGCGATGAACGGTTCGTCGTAAAGCTCTTACACACATGGGAAAACTCAGTCCAATTAGACGACCGACAGATCGCTAACGAAGCGGCTAAATATTGCCGTAAGTATCCGCTCGAATATTTGCTTTACAGCCGTCGAACTAGCGGCGCGGTAGCTGCGAGATTCCAGCCAGCCGGTATCCCAATCTATGACATGGATACGGTTTATCCTCAGGCTTGCGACGAATTACTCGGAGCAATTAACTCCGGTCGATTACGCCATCGAGGGCAATCGGATTTGACGACGCAGATTCTTTCGGCGGTACAGCTCAAGCGTGGCGATGGCGGCTGGGTTATCGGTCGGCGAGCTTCGCAAGCTGCGGTTTGCGCTGCGGTAGCGACGGCGCTCGTTACGCACTTCGCGACACGCCCAGAGATGGATTTCGATATTATGGTGGGTTAATGCTATAAGGCTGAGAGAATTTCGGTCATGGGTATTCGAGATTTATTTGCTTCACGCGTTGAGGCTGTCGCGCCGGTAGTAGCTAACGACGTTACAGCTTCACTAGCGCCGATTCCGAATATTGACTCGCTTTATACTTATAACGCTGGAAACTTAACGGCGACGCGTGAAGAAGCTATGAGTGTTCCTACGATCGCACGTGCTCGTGGGATTATCTGTTCGTCCATCGCTTCGATCGGGCTTCAAGTCCGGGACAATACGACAGGGTTAGAAGTGCCAGCCCCTAGAGTTATCAGAGATCCCGATCCACGCGTCCCGGGAAGTGCTACTTATGTTTGGACAGCTGAGGATTTATTATTTTACGGCTACGCATACTGGCAAATTACAGAATTATTTGCCGACACTATGCGCGTTCGTTCCGTTCAAAGAATATCGCCTACTCGCGTAAGTTATTTTACAAATACTAACGCGACAGCGATCGAGTATTACACCGTCGATGGAGTTCGCGTTCCGGATTCAGGCGTTGGATCGCTAGTCGTTTTTTACGGTAACGATGAGGGTCTATTAAATCGCGCTGGTCGTACAATTCGTACTGGAGCAGAATTAGAACGTGCCGCCGCTAATTATGCGCGTGAGCCGCTGCCATCGATGGTGCTCAGCTCTAACGGTACAGCTCTCCCAGCTGATCGAATTGCTAAATTACTTGAGTCGTGGGGCGTTGCTCGACGTAATCGTTCGACCGCGTTTTTAAATGCTGACGTTAAACTAGATACAGTCGGATTCGATCCCGAAAAATTACAGCTTGCGGCTGCGCGTTCCTACATCGCGACCGAATTAGCTCGAGCTATTGGAATTCCGGCTTATTTCGTAGATTCCGAAACTGGATCGTCTATGACTTATTCAAACGCAAACGTAACGCGTAAAACTCTTTTAGATTTCTCGCTGATTCCGCTAATGACTTCAATTTCCGAACGTTTATCTATGCCGGACTTCGTGCCTAGCTCACAAAAGGTTCACTTCAAACTAGATGATTATTTGCGTGGCAGCGAAAGCGAACGAGTAGCAATTTATAAAACTTTATTTGACATCGGCGCGATTACCGTCGATGAAATCCGACAAGCTGAGGACATGATCTCATGAAACTAAACTCACCACTAACAATCACGTCAGCCGATAGCGAATCTCGCACCATTACCGGTCGAGTCGTTACATGGAACGAAACCGGATCAACATCAGCCGGACTTACTTTGTTTAAGCCAGAATCTATTGCGACTAAAAATGTAAAACTTTTACTTGAGCACGATCGCACTCGACCAATCGGAAAGGTCTTATCAATGACCGCAACCGATGAGGGAATCGACGCGACGTTTAAGATCGCGGAAACAACAGCCGGCAACGACGCATTAGTAGAAGCTGCGACGGGTTTGCGCGATGGTTTTAGTGTAGGAATTAAAGTCAATGCGCACGATTTCGTCGATGGAGTTTTAGTAGTCGCTAAAGGTTCGCTCGATGAAGTGTCTTTAGTGTCAGAGCCAGCAATCGACAGCGCTCGAGTAAGCCAGGTCGCGGCTAGTGAAAATGAAACCGACGAGGAAGTCGAATCAAACGATGAAAATTCTGATTCCGAAGTAGATGAGGAAACAGAGGAAACAAATCCAACAACCGAAGGAGAACAAGTGTCCGACACTACCGTTCCACAAAGCGCAGCTGCCGAAACGGTAGAAGCGTCTAAGCACGTTCCAATGGCGTACACCGCGCCACGTTCACCAATCGTGGATAAGATTTCTTATCTCGAGCACTCACTACGCGCAAGCGTTTTGGGCGATGAGGATTCAAAGATTTACGTTCGCGCAGCTGATAACACCACATCAACAGCGCCGGGCATGATCCCAACACCTCAGAGCACCACAGTTATTAACGCACTAGCTAACGCAGATCGCGGCATGATCGACGCGATTTCTCGCGAGGCGCTAGTAGCCGAGGGCATGTCTTTTGAAATTCCTAAGGTCACAGCCGTTCCGACTGTAAGCCAAATCGACGAGGGCGACCCTGTTACAGAGTCATCACTTTCAGCGACTTATCTTTCAGTAAATGTTAAGCCATTTAAGGGTCGCGCAATTTCAACTGTTGAATTAATCGACCGCAGCCGTCCAGAATATCTAGCGGCTTTATTACAAAACCTCGAGTTTGCTTATGCTAAGGAAACCGACGAATACGTTACAGCAGCAATTCAAGCAGCTGGTGGAGTAACATCTCAATCAGCTAATTCAGCTACCGGATTCTTAGGTTATACATCTCAGGCAGCAGCAGCCGTTTATGGTGCTTCACTCGGATTCGCTCAATCGTTAGTAGTTTCGACTACTCAATGGGGCAATATCATGGGTTATAACGATAATGGCGCACCTCTATACAATGCGGCGCAACCTAGCAACGCGGCTGGACAGGTTCGCGGAGATTCACTTCGCGGTGTAGTTTCACCGGGTCTAAATCTGTTCGTTTCACGTTCAATCGGAACAGCTGGATCAACAACAGCTCAGGGCGATTTATCTATGGTAGTAATCGATCCAAACGCTTACACATGGTACGAGTCACCACGTTTCCAACTTCGTACAGCTATCCAGTCAGACGGTACTCTGGATATTCTTTACTACGGATACGGCGCACTAGCTACAAAGGTAGCCAACGGCGCACGATGGAACAACCTACCGTAACAAAATAAACATCGGTCGTTTTCGCTCCCGAGGGCGACCGAGCCGAATTAGAGAGGATCGCTAATGCCAATAGTTACAGCGCAAGAACTTCGCGACGTGCTAGGCGTTAGCGATTCTCTTTATTCAGACGTTTATTTAGAACAAATGATCGCCAGCGCTGAGGGCGCGATTTTGCCGTTATTAACTGGCTATCAGTCAGCTATTACCGGTATTCGAGTCAGCGATTCAGTCGCTTATTACACTACTCAGCGAATTAATTATTTCGTCCCGGGTCAAGTAGTCGAAATTACAGGTTGCGGAAACGCGTTTAACTTAACGGTCACAGTTAGCGATCACCGGATCGAGCCTTATTTATTTACTAGCGCGACAGCTGCGCCGGATCAAATTTTTACGCCAATAATTCCAGCTGGTTTAGCGAATTTAGACGGTAAAACACTTACCGAGATATATCAAAACGTACCGCCGGTAAAATCGGCTTTATTAGTCGTATCAGTCGAAGTTTTCCAATCGATCACAGCTCCGGGCAATACATCGGCACAGGTAGATTTCAATCCTAGCCCGTTCGTATTAGGTCGATCATTACAAAATCGCGTCGTCGGTTTATTAGCTCCATTTATTGACGTGGAAACGATGGCGCAATAATGACAACAATTCAGGCAGACGTTAGAGCACCGTTAGCGACCGCGCTTTCGGGAATTGCTGCGTCAGTTTATGAGTCAGTACCGGAGTCGGTCATCGCTCCGGCTTGCTTCATTATTCCGGGTACTCCATACATGGAAACCCGTTTGATTAGCAGCGCTATTCAGCTTAAATTAAATTTCACAATTTCGGCGGTCGTCGCCTATAACAATAACGCTGGAGCGCTCGATAATCTCGAGAAGCTCGCCATAGAAATTCTCGCGGCTATACCGTCGGGATATGAAGTCGGTGACGTATCGCGTCCATCGATCATTTCGTTAGGTTCGAGCAATTTTCTAATTGCGGAAATCGACGTTGCTACTTACTACACTCAACAAAACTAGGAGATAAAATGCCGACTACTATCGTAACGGGACGCGACATAACTTTCACCATCGATGGTGATAACTATGACGCACAAGCAACAAGCGCAACTCTCACAATCGAGAGCACAATTAACACTTATCAGACTCTCGACGGTAAGGCTTATTACACTACCGATACTCAGGGAACTTTCGACGTTGAAATGTTAGCGGACTGGACAGCTGGCGGCTCACTCTGTAATTCACTCTGGAACGCAGCTGATAGCGCTCCAAATACTCCACTAGCGGTCGTTTTTACAGCTGCGAGCGGATCAGTATTTAACTTTGACGTACAGCCAATTTTCCCAAGCGCCGGCGGAACAGCTCCAGACGCGCAGACTGTATCGCTCAGCTTTACTTGCGTAACTACACCAACACTATAGAAAAGAGATCGGGAGCATGAAGTTAGAAATTAAAGTAGAAACGAACGACGGTAAATTAACTACCGCAACAGCGCAACCGCCAGAGTTCGCTAAGTGGGAAAAATCTACCGGTTATACAATTCAACAGGCACAGGACAAAATCGGAATTTCCGATCTAATGTTTTTAGCGTGGAACGCCATCAAACGCGAGGCAGCCGGTAAGCCGGTTAAACCTTATGAAATATGGTGCGAAACGGTAGTAGATATTACGGTCGGAAATGACGATAGCCCAAAAGCCATAGCCGAGGAAGCCTAAGTCATTTAATCATCGAGCTGTCGATCGCGACAGGGATTCCGATGAGTGAGTGGGTGGACGCGGCGGACATATTAACGGCACTCGAGATTTTGGAGCAGCGAAATGGCGGAAAGTAAGGAAGTCGTCCAGTACGACAAAGCCGAACTCCGAGCCATTACTGGCGCATTTAAGGCGATGGACGATGAAGCCGTCGCTCAAGCTAAAGAGCAATCGAGCGCGCTCGCTACATATTTACAGGGCAAGATCATCTCTAAAGCTGGGACTCTAAATTCGTCACCGGTAGCTAGTCGAATTGCTGAGGGCTCTAAAGTAAGTAAGTCGTCTAAAATTGGCGAGATCGCTTTCGGTTACGTTAGTCAAAAGTTTAGCGGCGGCGCAACTACTCGCGATTTATGGGGCGGCTCAGAATTTGGATCGAATAAATTTAAACAGTTCCCGATCTGGTCTGGAACTACTGGTCGCGGATCAACCGGTTATTTCATTTATCCAACTTTAAGAGCTGAACAGTCCTATTTGATCGCTGAGTGGGAAAAAGCGTTTTCTACAATAGTTAAGAGGTTCGACTAATGGCTGACGGATCAAGAACGCTCAAGCTCTCGATATTAGCCGACGTTGATAACCTTAAAAAAGGTTTAACAGACGCCGGAACAGATACAGAAACATTTGGCGGCAAGTTAAGCGGTTTTGGTAAAGCTGCCGGAGCTGCGTTCGCCGTAGCTGGCGCGGCGGCGCTTGCCTATGCTGGAACGCTGTTAGTCGATGGCGTTAAAGCTGCGATCGAGGACGAAGCCGCTCAGGTCAAACTCGCAACAGCAATTAAAAACGTTACAGACGCGACGGACTCAACTATCGCTTCGGTCGAGTCATACATAACACAAACAGCACTCGCAGTCGGCGTTACAGATGACGAATTACGCCCATCGTTTGCTCGCTTAGTAAAAAGTACCGGTGACGTCGAAACCGCCATGGCTTTACAAAAGGTCGCGTTAGACGCTTCCGCTGGCTCTGGAAAATCGCTGGAAACTACGTCTAATCTGATCGCTAAGGCTTTTGACGGAAATACTGGAGCACTAGCTAAATTAGACATCGGTTTAACAGCTGCCGAACTTAAAACAATGTCATTTGACGAAGCCATTAAGGCTGTTACCGCAACTTATGAAGGATCGGCTAACGCTGCGGCTGATACTTTTGCCGGAAAGATCGATCGACTAAAGATCGCATTTGACGAGGGTAAAGAAACCGTCGGAGCGTTCGTGCTCGACGCGATTACGCCACTCGTTACGATATTCGTCGATAAAGTAATTCCAACGCTAAGCACACTAGCGACAGATATCGGCGAGGATTTACAGCCGGTATTCGAAACTCTAGGAACATTTTTTAAAGATACATTTATTCCGGGTCTGACCGCTCTATGGGATTATATGAACAAATACATAATCCCAATTTTTAAAGCTCAATTAACTCCAGCAATTCAAGGCGTAAAAAACATATTTGGAGCTATTGGCGATCTAATCGAAAGTAATACAGGATTTTTTAAATTATTAGGCGTGGGGATAACCGCGTTTTTAGTATTGGCTAAGCCAGTAGCCGCATTTATTGGCGGTACTTTTAAGTTAGCATTTAGCGGAATCGCATTATTAATCGACGGAATTTCTTTAGCGATGAAAGGTTTAGTCGCCGCAATTAACGCTGTCATTTCAGGATTAAATTTACTTATTGCTGGATATAACATCGTGAACAATCTAACCGGCGGAAAAGATTTAAAGCCAATTCCTAAGCTGGCTACTGGCGGTTTAACTAGCGAAAATAAACCTTACATCGTGGGCGAACGAGGGCCGGAATTATTCGTTCCGTCAAGTAATGGACGCATTATTCCAAATAACAAGTTAGGCAGCGGCAGCGGAAATATTTACATCAACGTAAGCGGCGCAATCGATCAAGAGGGAACAGCTCGACGAATCGTGGACGTGCTAAATAATAGTTTTTACCGCGGCACTAATGGCGCTAATGCGCTGGCGTTCTAATGACAGTATTTAACCCAGTCTGGCGCGTAAAGATTCAAAGCGTCGAATACACGACTTACACTCTGGCAAATCTAACCATTACAAGCGGTCGAAATAACATATACCAACAGGCTCAGGCGGGCTATTGTAATTTAGAACTATTAAACCTAACGCAAGCGATCGTCAATATAAATATAAACGATTCAGTAACGATCGAGCTGCAAGATTCGACCGCAACTTACGTTCCCATATTTGGCGGAACTGTCGTCGATTTCGGCGTTGAGATCATCACAGCTGGCAGCGTAGGCATAAATCAAGTTCTCAAGATAACCGCACTAGGAGCGCTAAGCCGCTTACCTAAAGCGCTGACCGACGGAACGCTAGTTCAAGATTTCGACGGCGATCAGATTTATCATATTCTCCAAGATTTACTATTAAATAACTGGGGCGAAGTTCCCGCAGCTTTACAATGGGCTAACTACGATCCGACGGAAACGTGGGCGAATGCTCAAAACGTCGGATTAGGTGAGATAGATCAGCCCGGTAATTACGAGTTAGCAGCTCGATCAGCTGATCGCGTCGATATTTATTCGCTTGTCGCAGCTCTCGCGACGTCTGGATTGGGCTACATATACGAGGATTCTCAGGGTCGAATTAGCTACGCCGATTCGACTCATAGATCGGTTTACCTAGCCACTTACGGCTACACCGAGTTAACAGCTAATCACGCGTTATTTAACGGACTAAAGATTGAAACCCGAGCTGGCGACGTGCGGAACGATATTACGCTCAAATATGGCACTAATTCCAATCAAGAGGTAAGCGCCGAGGATATTAACTCAATCAATCTTTACGGGCGTTTAGCTCAGGCAATTAGTACGACAGTTAAACATCAAGCCGACGCGCAAGATCAAGCCGATTTCTACTTAACGCTAAGAGCTGCACCGCAAGCTAATTTTACGGCAATTACTTACCAGCTCACTAATCCAGAGTTAGACGACGGCGATCGAGATTCGCTCATAAATGCGTTTATGGGCTTACCTTTAAGAATAATCGATTTACCGCCTAACATGGTTGCCGGAACGTTTCAGGGATTCGTCGAGGGCTGGTCGTTTAAGGCTGCCTATAATGAAATCTCAATTACTCTAAATCTGTCGCCACTAAGTTTCTCGCTGCAAGCCATGTCGTGGGAGCAAGTCAACATCGCCGAATCGTGGAATACTATATCCGGGTCTTTAACGTGGGAAACCGCGTTAGTCGTAGCATAAGGAGAAAACATGACTAATCCAACGAGTAACTTCGGCTGGCAAATGCCAACGAACACCGATCTAGTTACCGACTTACCAGCTGATTTTGAAGTATTTGGTCAGGCGGTCGATACGTCAATGGCTGATCTAAAGGGCGGTACGACTGGTCAAATCCTGTCTAAGGCGTCAGCTACAGACATGGATTTCACATGGATCACTAATGACGTGGGAGATATAACAGCGGTTAACGTAACTTCACCGATTACCGGTGGCGGTACTTCGGGCGCCGTAACTATTGGCGTAAGTGCGGCTTCTACAAGCGCGTCGGGCGTAGTTCAACTAAGCGATTCGACTTCAACAACTTCGAGCGTTTTAGCGTCAACTCCAACAGCTACTAAAGCGGCTTACGATCTTGCTAATGGCGCAATCGCTAAGACAACAGTTACGACAGCGGGCGACATTATTTATCGTAACGCGACAGTTCCAGCACGCTTAGGAATTGGTACAGCTGGTCAAGTTTTAGCTGTTAATTCAGGCGCAACAGCTCCAGAGTGGAAAACTCTTGCAGCTGGCGGAAAAGTCTTACAAGTAGTCATGGGGTCAACCGCGACAACAGCTAGCAATTCTACAACGACTCCAGCGGACACAGGATTAACCGCCACAATTACTCCAACATTAAACACGAGTAAAGTGTTAGTTTTAGTGGCTCATCAAGGCTGCTACAAATCTGGGGCTAGTTCACAGAACGCACTTAATCTCAGACTTTTACGCGGTGCGACTACTATCCAACAAATCGCCACAAATCTTTTTTATAATACAACAGTTGGCGAAGTTAGTGGAAATGTAGCCGCTGCGTATTTAGATTCACCAGCGACAACATCAGCAACAACATATAAGACGCAATTTTACAACTATTTAGCAGCTGCTTCGGTATCCGTACAAATTCAAAATGTCGACGTATCAACCATAATTTTATTAGAAATAGGTGCTTAACATGGCTAGAGCCGATCAAGTTTTAACAATGCTTATTCCCAATGGTGGCTGGATTGCTACTGGTGAGGATTATGAAGGAATAGAATTTTTAGATTGCGAACCAATTACCAAAAAACAATTTATAGATGGGTTTGCAAAATATGATGACTGGAAAGCAAAACAAGATTCCGACACCGCTTCAAATAAAGCCGCTTTATTAACTAAACTCGGGATTACAAGCGAGGAAGCCGCGCTATTACTGTCATGACTTTAACAAGTTATAACGGGTGGCCAGCTAGTAAAGATCAGGCCGAAATCGGAGTTAAGTCCTACGCGATACCGGGGACAACTCTTAAGATTCGTTGCGCCGAAGCTGTTGCACTCTTAATCGTCGGATTCTGTAAAGAGTTTAACGAGTTGATCGAGCCGCTAGATGGCGGACAGCTCGACGACTGGGGATACGCATTTAGAAACGTTCGCGGATCGACTGATCGTTTAAGCAATCACTCGTCTGGAACGGCGATCGACCTTAACGCCACTAAACACGTGCTCGGAAAGATCGGAACATTTCCAGCTGAAAAAGTTCCAATGATTCGCGCACTCGCTAAAAAGTACGGCTTATTCTGGGGCGGCGATTACAAGAATCGTCCCGACGAAATGCACTTTGAAATCAACGTAAGCCCAAAAAAAGTCTTAGAGCTAATCAAGGCTCTAGGGATAGGAGAACAGTAATGAAAGAGCTAAAGGCTATGGCTGCTAGTTATGGACGATCAGCGCTCGCAGGAGCGTTAGCCGTTTACATGACAGGCGAAACCGATCCCAAGAAATTGGCTTACGGGTTTCTCGCTGGCGTCGTTCCACTACTAATGCGTTACCTGAATCCTAAAGACGTTACGTTCGGCGCTAAAGCGAGTGAACGCTAACGACTGGGCTGCTATGGGCGTGGCTATGGTCACGCTCTTAGTGGCATTTACAGGGGTTATTCGACACCTAGTTAAATACTACCTAAGCGAGCTTAAGCCCAATTCTGGAGCAAGCGTCAAGGATCAGGTTTCCAGACTTGAAGCTCGGGTCGATGAAATTTACAGCTTGCTTATAAGCAATTCGACACGCCGTTAAATACGCGTAAGGCTTGTAAATGTCAGACATTTAGTTCACCCTATTACTCGGGAGCGAATAAGTCGTTCCCAGAATCGGGAGTTAAGATGTTTACTATATTAGAATTAGCGGCGGTAGTTATCGCCTGTAGCGTTGGGTGGTTTCTAGTCGGCTGGACTATTGGTTACAAGCAAGGCGTTAAAGATGGCTGGCAACGCGGTCGAGCTGCTGGGCTTCGTTGGGCAACAGATCGCGTTCGTAACTCATAATGGCGCTGCCACTTGAGGGTTACGAAACAGTAGCCGAGCGGATCGAGAAGTATTGGAATCATTATCCAGCTGGGCGAATTGACGTCAAGATCATCTTTCAGGACGGGACTCGCTACATAATACAGACAGACATCTATCGCGACATTAACGATCCGCTACCTTTTGCGACAGATTTTGCCGAGGAGATTAGATCAAGCGCTAATCGCTTTCCGCTAGAAAACGGAAGCACTTCCGCAATCGGTCGAGCTTTACATACTGGCGGATTAAGCAAATTTAGCGAAAACAGTAATCGACCATCACTTGAGGAGATGAAGCGAGTCGAACGTCCAATCGTTGCAGCTCCTAAAGAATTACTACCTAATGGCTCTTATGATCCATGGGCTGTCAATAACGTAATTGCTGAAGTGGCTGAAACTTTGACCGGAACGAAGTCGTGCGCCCATGGGATAATGATTCGTAAAGAGGGAGTCGGTAAGACTGGCAAGCCTTACAAGGGCTGGGTATGCCCAGATAATGTTCGGACGTGTGCGACATGGGAATAACAAAAATAACGCTTACAAAAGACGAGGAGATACAAGCTGCGGCAGCGGCTTTCATCTGTGAGTCTAAAGGCGTCGAGAATTACTACTTCCATGACCAAACAGCTAGAGGCAATATCCATGAGTCGATTCGTCGTACAGCTGAGGCGCTAGGAGCTGAGATCGCGGCGGCTCGATACTTCGGTATTACGGACTTTAAGCTCGAACTAGATAAGTTTAAAATTCGAGCTGACATAGGTAATCGAATCGAAGTCAAGCATACTAAATGGCTAGACGGACATCTAATCTTGAGGGAAAGGGATAGGGTCGAGGACTTAGCCGTTCTAGTCGTAGGCGAATCACCGACCTATTACGTCAAGGGCTGGATTCCAATTAGAGCAGCTAAGACCAGTCGCTTTAAGCATGATAAGGACGGCTCGTTCTGGGTTAGTCAACATAATCTCAATTCGATGGAGAATCTAAAGGAGTCTAATTATGGACAAATTGAAATTTGAGTGTAGGCGCTGTAAGCGCGAAACGCTACAGGTAGAGCGAATAGTGACCGATTTACTTCCGCCCGGAGTTAAGACCCTTGAGTGCACAGTATGCGGCTCTTTAGGAGTATGCCTAGTCGGAAGCGATAATGCCTAGTTACCTTTACCGGTGCGACCAATGCGGCGGCGAACTTGAGATGAATCACTCAATACCCAGTAATAGCGATTTATCGCCCCTATGTTGTAGTTACCCAATGAACCGAGTCTTTAGCGCTCCGGCGATCATCTTTCGCGGGACTGGCTGGGGAAAGGATAAGAAATGAGCAATCCTGAAATGAGGACAATTCTCGAGGACTTAAGAGAGCTAATCGCTAAAGAGATCGAGTTTAAGTTTATGCCATTACACGTCTGTAAGACATGCGACAACTTAGCCGAAGGCGCTTTAGTGGAACGCATTGTCGCGGCTATAAGAGATGAGGACTAATGCCGTTTGATAACAAGCATTACCGGATCAGCGCGAGCAGTTTCCTAGCTTTATGCTGTAATGAGATCATGTTTAAATATACCTGTCGCAAATGCGGCGAGGATATGGGCTGCTATTACTGCTCATTCAACTACGATGAAGCTCATGAGTGCGACTAATAGTTATCCACAGATAAAGAAAGTTATCCACATTCTGTGGGAATCGCCCAAGATTGCGCTCATGATTGCGTTATCCTTGACTAGGTCGGTACGATCCACTCTCTCGACGAGAGCCCGACGACGGGCTAGCTCGCGGCGAGCCCTACTATCGGGCGTACTATGTTTAGCGGTGGCTATACCGAGTCCAACATGGGCTGATTCACAATCATCTAAAGATAGATTTAAGTTATATCTACATAGTAGAGTCATTAAAGATAAGCAATACCAATGCGCATACGCGTTATACATGGCAGAATCTAAGTTCGATAGTAAAGCTGTTAATGGTAGTCACTATGGAATACCACAACTGCGTAATAGGAAGCTAAAGAACTTAGATGGATATACCCAGATCGACTGGGGTATCAGGTATATCAAGGCTAGATATTTCGGTAATTATTGCCTAGCATACAAACACTTCAAAGACAAGGGGTGGCATTGATGGCTAGTGCTGTGGATAATGGTACGAGTAGTCGATGGTCAAAGATAAGACAGCGCATACTTCGACGGGATAGTTACTGTTGCCAACAATGCGGACAGGATCAAGGCAAACTGCATGTTGACCATATAGTGCCAAGGCGATTAGGTGGGACAGATAATGACGACAATTTACAAGTATTGTGTCAAAAGTGTAATTTAAGCAAAGGTGGGCGTTTTTTTAGTATAGATAAAACAC
>Ga0208916_10000825_pt1 | contig 13961 bp, 8 predicted proteins | sample DEB19_08_DNA_5_FD_184523 | JGI IMG/M metagenome (GOLD analysis project Ga0208916, IMG submission 184523) | Aqueous microbial communities from the Delaware River and Bay under freshwater to marine salinity gradient to study organic matter... | ecosystem: Environmental > Aquatic > Marine > Coastal... | reverse complement strand
AAAGCGCGTGCACGGCCATTGGCCAAAAACGGGAACGAACCCGCCTTGTACGCCACACCGTCGGCCTTGAGTTGCTGCTCTGTGCGGCCCACCCAAGCGATCTCGGGACTCGTGTAGATGACCCAGGGGATGGTGTTGAAGTTGACATGCCCGTGCTGGCCAGCAATGCGCTCGGCCACGGCAACGCCCTCTTCTTCGGCTTTGTGCGCCAGCATCGGGCCACGCACCACATCGCCCACTGCCCAAACGCCAGGCAAGTTGGTTTTGCAGTCGCCGTCCACCACAATCGCGCCGCGCTCGTCCAGCTGCAGGCCCACAGCCTCGGTGTTCAAGCCGATGGTGTTGGGCACACGGCCAATTGAAATGATCAACTTGTCAGCGTCCAGCACCACAGCTTCGCCTTTGGCGTTGGTGTAATTGACGGTCACGCCCTTTTTGCTGTTGACGATCTCGCCGACTTTCACGCCGAGTTCGATCTTCAAGCCTTGCTTGTCGAAAGCCTTTTTGGCTTCTTTGGCGATTTGCTCGTCCACCGCGCCCAAGAAAGTCGGCAGACCTTCGAGGATGGTGACTTCAGAGCCCAAACGACGCCAGACCGAGCCCATTTCCAGACCAATCACGCCGGAGCCGATCAGGGCCAGCTTTTTGGGCACAGTGCCCACGCGCAAAGCACCGTCGTTGGACAACACGTTGACTTCGTCAAACGGCGTGCCGGGCAAAGCGCGTGCATTGGAGCCGGTGGCGATGATGACTTGCTTGGCCGTGATGGTCTCTTCGGTCTTGCCGGCCACGTTGATGGTGTAAGCGCCTTCGGCTTGACCCGCGAAGCTGCCGCGACCATGGAAGAAGGTGACCTTGTTTTTCTTCAACAGGTACAAAATGCCGTCGTTGTTTTGCTTCACGACGTTGTCCTTGCGGGCAATCATCTTGGCCACGTCCATCTTCACGTCTTTGGCGCTGATGCCGTGCTCTGCGAAGTGGTGATTGGCGTGGTCAAAGTGCTCGCTGGACTGCAGCAAGGCCTTGGAGGGGATGCAACCCACGTTGGTGCAGGTGCCACCAGGTGCTGGGCCACCAGCTGCATTTTTCCACTCGTCGATACAGGCGACTTGGAAACCGAGTTGCGCAGCACGAATGGCTGCAATGTAGCCACCGGGGCCACCGCCGATGACAACGACGTCGAATTGTTTGCTCATGGGATAGGTCTTCTGGATGAAAAACGCCCCCTAGGCAGGGGGCATTCAAAACAAGGGAATCAGATGTCGAACAGCAGGCGGGCTGGGTCTTCCAGCGCCTCCTTCATGGCCACCAAGCCCAGCACGGCTTCACGGCCGTCGATGATGCGGTGGTCGTAAGACATCGCGAAGTAGTTCATGGGGCGAACCACGACTTGGCCGTTTTCCACCATGGCACGGTCTTTGGTGGCGTGAACGCCCAAAATGGCCGACTGGGGTGGGTTGATGATGGGGGTGGACATCATCGAGCCGAAGGTGCCACCGTTGGAGATGGAGAAGGTGCCGCCGGTCATTTCTTCGATGCCCAGTTTGCCGTCACGGGCTTTGACGCCGAACTCGGCAATCTTCTTCTCGATGTCGGCAAAGCTCATTTGGTCGGCGTTGCGCAAGATAGGCACCACCAAACCGCGTGGCGAACCGACCGCGATACCGATGTCGAAGTAGCCGTGGTAAACGATGTCGTTGCCGTCCACCGAGGCGTTGAGCACGGGGAATTTCTTCAGGGCATGCACTGCGGCCTTGACGAAGAAGCTCATGAAACCCAGCTTGACGCCGTGTTCCTTCTCAAAACGATCTTGCATGCGCTTGCGCATGTCCATGACCGGGGCCATGTTGATTTCGTTGAAGGTGGTCAAGATGGCGTTGGTCGATTGCGATTGCAACAAACGCTCGGCCACGCGGGCACGCAAACGGGTCATGGGCACGCGCTGCTCTGGGCGATCGCCCAATGCCACGGTGGGGGCTGCCACTTGGGCCAACACCTTGGTCGGTGCACCGGTGGGGATCACAGCGGCGGTTGACTTGACGCCACCGACCACGGCAGACAACACATCACCCTTGGTGACGCGGCCATCTTTGCCGGAACCGGCAACCGAGCCAGCAGCCAGGTTGTTGTCAGCCATCAGCTTGGCGGCAGCGGGCATGGCCACGCCAGCCATGTTGCCACCCGTGGCTGGGGCAGCGGCCACAGCAGCAGCAGCGTGGGCTGCGGCCGGAGCGGCGGCGGCTGGTGCAGCGCTGGCGCCTGCTTTGCCTTCGGTGTCGATGCGGGCAATCAGTTGCTCAGCCGCGACGGTGCCACCGTCAGCGACAAGGATTTCACAGATCACGCCAGCAGCAGGTGCAGGCACTTCGAGCACGACTTTGTCGGTTTCGATTTCGATCAGGATTTCGTCAGCAGCAACAGCTTCGCCGACTTTCTTTTTCCACTGCAGCATGGTGGCCTCGGCCACGGACTCGGACAGTTGGGGTACTTTGACTTCTACGATAGCCATTTTGAATTCTCTTTAAAGGTTAAACGCAAGGTTGTTCTGGAAGATCACTTGGTCAGCACGAAGCCCTTGAGCTTCGAGAAGGCCGCTTCGATCAGTGCTTTTTGTTGGTCTTGGTGCAGGTGTGAATAACCCACCGCTGGCGATGCAGACGCTGCGCGACCGGCATAGCCCAGTTTTTGACCTTCGAGCATGTTCTCGTGGATGTTGTGCTGGATGAAGAACCAGGCACCCTGGTTTTGTGGCTCGTCCTGGCACCACACGATGTCGGTGGCGTTGGGGTACTTCTTGATCTCGGCCGCGAAGGCTTTGTGTGGGAAGGGATAGAGCTGTTCAACGCGGATGATGGCGGTGTCGTCAGCGCCTTTGGCTTCACGCTGTTTGACCAGGTCGTAGTACACCTTGCCCGAGCAAGCGATCACGCGCTTGACCTTGTCGGCTTTGAGCGGCTTGTTCTCAGGGATCACGGTCTGGAAGCTGCCTTTGGTGAACTCGGACACCGGCGAAGTGGCGTCCTTGTTGCGCAACAGCGACTTGGGCGTGAAGATGACCAGTGGCTTGCGGATGTCGCGCACCATTTGGCGACGCAGCACATGGAAGATCTGGCTGGCCGTGGTCGGCTGCACGATCTGCATGTTGGTGTCGGCAGCCAGCTGCATGAAGCGCTCAACGCGTGCCGAGCTGTGCTCAGGGCCTTGGCCTTCGTAGCCGTGTGGCAGCATCAAGGTCAGGCCGTTGACACGGCCCCATTTGACTTCGCCAGAAGCGATGAACTGGTCGATCACGACCTGTGCGCCGTTGGCAAAATCGCCAAACTGCGCTTCCCAGATCACCAAAGTGCTGGGGTCGTTCGAGGCATAACCGTACTCAAAACCCAGCACGGCTTCTTCGGACAGGATCGAGTCGATGACGACAAACGGCGCCTGCTTGTCAGAAACGTTTTGCAGTGCAACGTAAGTGCCTGTGTCCCACTTTTCACGCTTTTGGTCGTGAATCACGGCGTGGCGGTGCGTGAACGTGCCACGGCCACAGTCTTCGCCAGACAAACGCACGGGGTAGCCGCTGGCCACCAACGATGCGAAAGCCATGTGCTCGCCCATGCCCCAGTCCACAGGCGTGTCGCCACGGCCCATGGCTGCGCGGTCGTCATAGACCTTCTTGACCAATTGGTGCGGTGTAACCGATTCAGGAATGGTGGTGATCTTCTCGGCCAAACGCTTCCAGTCGGCCAAGGGGATGGAGGTGTCACCCGCGTCGGTCCACTTCTTGCCCATGTAAGGCGCCCAGTCCACGGTGAACTTGGTCTTGAAGTTGGTCAGAACAGGTTCGGTCGTGTTTTTGCCAGCGTCCAATGCCGCGCGGTAGGCCTTGGCCATGTCGTCGCCAATGGTCTCGCCCAAGCCTTGTGCAGACAGCTTGTCTGCAAACAACTTGCGCGTACCCGGATGGCTGGCGATCTTTTTGTACATCAGCGGCTGGGTCAAGGCAGGTGTGTCCTGCTCGTTGTGGCCCAGTTTGCGGAAACACACCACGTCCAACACGACATCTTTCTGGAATGTCATGCGGTATTCCAGCGCCAATTGCGTGGCCAGCACGACGGTCTCTGGATCGTCCGCGTTGACGTGCAGCACAGGTGCTTCGACCATCTTGACGATGTCGGTGCAGAACACGCTGGAACGCATGTCGCGGGGGTCAGAGGTGGTGAAACCGATCTGGTTGTTGATGATGATGTGGACCGTGCCGCCTGTGGAGTAACCACGGGTTTGGGCCAAGGCCAGAGTTTCCTGGTTCACACCTTGACCGCCGAAGGCCGAGTCACCGTGCACCAACACGGGCAGCACTTGCTTGCCCAGCGGGTCATCACGGCGGTCCATGCGGGCACGCACCGAACCCTCAACCACGGGGTTGACGATTTCCAGGTGCGAGGGGTTGAACGCCAGCGACAGATGGACGGGGCCACCCACGGTGTTCACGTCCGAGCTGAAGCCCTGGTGGTATTTCACGTCACCGGCAGGCAGGTCTTCGGGGGCGGTGTGGTCGAACTCGGCAAACAGGTCCGCAGGCAATTTGCCCATGGTGTTGACCAGCACGTTCAAACGGCCACGGTGGGCCATGCCAATCACGACTTCCTGCACGCCCTGAGCACCGGCGGACTGGATCAACTCGTCCATGGCGGCAATGAAGCTTTCGCCACCTTCGAGCGAGAAACGCTTTTGGCCGACGTATTTGGTGTGCAAATAACGCTCCAGACCTTCGGCTGCTGTCAAGCGGTCGAGGATCTGTTTTTTCTTGTCAGCGCCAAAGCTCGGCTTGCTGCGGATGCTTTCGAGCTTTTGCTGCCACCAGCGCTTTTCAGCCTGCTCGGTGGTGTACATGTACTCAGCACCCAGCGTGCCGCAATAAGTCTCGCGCAGCGCATTGAGCAGCTCGCGCAAAGACATGTTGTTTTTGCCGAAAAAGGTGTTGCTGGTGTCGAACACGGTTTCCTGGTCGGCGTCAGAGAAGCCGTAGAAAGCGGGGTCGAGATCAGGGATGTTGGGGCGCTCGGTGCGCTTGAGCGGGTCGAGGTCAGCCCAGCGCTGGCCCACGTTGCGGTAAGCGGCGATCAGCTGCTGAACAGCGGTGCGCTTGCGGCCCATTTCGACGTTTTCACTGGCCATGACCACTTTGGTGCCGCCGGCTTTGGCGCGTTCGGCAAAAGCGTTGATGACGGGCAAATGGGGAACGTCTTTGGCGTTGGAGCCGTCCACTGCAGGAACGTGCTGGAGGGCATCGAAGTATTCGCGCCACGAGTCGGGCACGCTGCCTGGATTGGCCAAATAGTTTTCATACATCTCTTCGACATAGGGGGTGTTGCCCCCGAAGAGATGGGTATTGCCTGAGTAGGCAGAGTAGACGGAATTTGTCTCGCTCATATTTCGCTGACCTCCGTTTCCCTCGGGGAAACATTAGTTGGTTGAGATTTACCTTCCGCGACACGGCTGAACCGGTTGGCGGATGCGACTGTGGCAGGGGAAGGGCCTGAGTACAGCGCGCATTGTGCCATGGCTTGTCCGATGTCTAACTTACAGGTTCAAGAAGCATGGATGAAAAAAGACCCCGCCAACGGCGAGGTCCTGTGTCATCACGCTTTGATCAGATCCACGATCTGCTGCAAGGCAGCAGGATCGTCCATCGTGGTCAGATCACCAGGATCGCGGCCTTCGGCCACTGCCTGAATCGCGCGGCGCAACAATTTGCCACTGCGGGTCTTGGGCAAAGCCGTGACAAACAGCACCCGCGAAGGCCGGGCCACCGCGCCCAGTTGCGAGTCCACCACTTTCATCACTTCGGCTTCGAGCGCCTTGCGTGCTGCGGCGTCCGTCAAGCCCGAAGTGTCCTTGGCAATGGCAAAAGCCATGGCCACTTGGCCCTTGAGCTGATCAGCCACACCGACCACCGCCACTTCAGCGATGTTGGGGTGGCTGGAAATGCTCTCTTCGATCTCGCGGGTGCCCAGGCGGTGACCCGCGACGTTGATCACATCGTCGGTACGGCCCAAGATGAAGAAGTAGCCATCTTCGTCCCTCACCGCCCAGTCAAAGGTGCTGTAAACCAGTTTGCCCGGCACGGTTTTCCAGTAGGTTTTGACGAAACGCTCGTCGTCGCCCCAAATGGTTTGCAAGTTGCCCGGTGGCAGTGGGCCTTCGATGGTCAACACGCCCTTTTGATTGGCGCCGGTCAACTCTTCGCCAGTCTGATCGTCGACCAGCTTGACGTTGTAGCCATAAACGGCCTTGCCGGGCGAGCCAAACTTGCTCTCGGCTTTTTCGACGCCATTGCAAATCGTCAAAATCGGCCAACCGGTTTCGGTCTGCCAGTAGTTGTCGATGATGGCCTTGCCGTTCAGGCCTTCGGAAATCCATTTGGCGGTGGGCTCGTCAAGCGGCTCACCGGCCAAGAACAGCGCTTGCAGGCTGGACAAATCGTATTTGGTCAGCAGCGCGGGGTCTTGTTTTTTCAGCACACGGATGGCCGTGGGCGCGCTGAACATGACGTTGACCTTGTACTTCTCAACCAGGCTCCACCAGACACCGCCGTCGGGTCGGATGGGTAGGCCTTCGTACATGATGGTGGCCATGCCGCCAATCAGCGGGCCGTAAATGATGTAGCTGTGCCCCACCACCCAGCCGATGTCGCTGGTGCAGAAGAACGTGCCGCCGGGCTTGCCCTGGTAAATGTGAGGAATGCTGGACGCCAGTGCCACGGTGTAGCCACCCGTGTCGCGCTGCACGCCTTTGGGCTTGCCGGTCGTGCCCGATGTGTACAAGGTGTAGCTGGGGTGCGTGGATTCAACCCACTCGCAAGGCACCACCGTGTCCATGTGCTTGGCACGCTCGGTGGCGTAATCCACATCACGGCCAGCCACAGGGGCAAACGCCACCAGCTTGCGGTCGACCATGATCACGTTGGCGGGCTTGTGGGCCGACAGCTTGATGGCTTCATCCAGCAGTGGCTTGTAAGGCACGCCTTTGCCGCCACGCGAACCGGCATCGGCGCTGATGATGACTTTGGGCGAAGCGTCTTCGATGCGGGTGGCCAGCGAGTGCGAGGCAAAACCGCCAAACACCACCGAGTGAATGGCCCCCAGACGGGCGCAGGCCAGCATGGCAAACGCCGCTTCCGCGATCATGGGCATGTAAATCAGCACGCGGTCGCCCTTGACGACACCCAGGTCTTTCAGAATCGCCGCCATGCGCTGCACCTCGGCGTGCAGGTCGCGGTAGGTGTAGGTTTTTTCCTGATCGGTTTCGGTCGAGACAAAGATCAGGGCAGGCTGATCGGCACGCTCGGCCAAGTGACGGTCTACCGCGTTGTGGCACAGGTTGGTTTCACCACCCACAAACCATTTGGCAAACGGCGGGTTGCTGTAGTCGCAGATTTGCTGCGGCTGGACTTTCCAGTCCACCAGTTTGGCCTGCTCGGCCCAGAAGGCGTCGCGGTCGTTGATTGAACGTGCGTGAAAGTCAGCAAAGCTGCCCATGAAAGTCTCCTGAATGCCTGCAAATTGAATTCCGGGAGGGTGCGCCGCAAGCCGGTCACCGCTCTTCTGAATTCATAATTATGAGCAGAGGACTTGCAACAAGCTGACTTTAGGCCACGCAAGCCTCAGCGCACGGCAGGTTTCAGTCCAGGAAACCGGCCTGCGCTGCAAGGATCACTTGAACAGGCTTTGCAGCAGCTTGAAGTCGGGGTGCTCGGCGGTGCGAACCCACTCAAAAGCCACCATCTCGGCGGTCACCAGCTCAGCCCCAGCCCCGGCCAAACGGTCATACGCCGCATCGCGGTTGCGTTCGGTGCGCGAGCTGCAGGCGTCGGTCACGACCCAAACCTCGAACTCGTCTTCGAGCAGATCGAGCGCGGTCTGCATCAGGCAAATGTGGGCTTCGCAACCCGCCAGCACGATGGTTTTGCGCTCTTCAGCACCGGCTTGGGGCTTTTGCAAGTGGCGCGGCAAGCTGCGGGCGTTGCCACGCGGGGCCTGCACGGGTTCGGGCTGCAGCCATTCGCCCAAGCCCTCCTCCACCGCGCTGAACTGCATCTTGGCCAGCACTTGACGGCAGTGGCTGCGGATTTCGGGCGGCATCTCACCCAGTCGTGACGGGTTTTGCTCGGTGCCCCAAGTGGGCACCGCAAGCGCTTGGGCCAAAGTGGCCAAGCGGGCGGCATTGGCCCAGACCGCATCGGCGTCCAGCATCACGGGTTTCAAACGGGCCTGGAAATCCACCAGCACCAATTGGCTCTCATCTGCATCCAACAACATATCGGCATTCCATTTTGTAATGGCCGTGATTGTCGCAGGAGGCAGGGCGGGCATCCGTTATGCTCAAAGAAACCCCCAACCCCACAAAAAATGAAAACACAAATTGATCACCTGGTGGTGATGGCCTCAACGCTCGAAGCGGGCGTGCAATGGTGCGAAGAAACACTCGGCATCACACCAGGCCCTGGCGGCGAACACGAAAAATACGGCACACACAACCGCCTGTTCAAAATCGCTTCGCCCAAATTCCCCTTGGCTTACTTTGAAATCATCGCCATCAACCCGGCAGCGGTCATTCCCAAACGTTCGCAAGTACCGCGCTGGTTTGACATGGACAACAAAGCCTTGCAAAAAGCAGTGGCAGAGCAGCCACGCCTGGTTCACTTTGTGGCAAGCACCGACGATGTCAAGGCGGCCCGGCATGTGTTGCGCACCCAAGGCATCGAACGCGGCCAGGTGGTGCATGCCAGCCGCAAATCGAGCAAAGGCACGCTCAACTGGCAAATCACCGTGCGCGAGGACGGTGAACGGCTATTTGACGGCTGCATGCCCACCCTGATTCAGTGGGGCAAGCCCGATGCCACCGAGCCGCTGCGCCTGCACCCGCGCAACAGCTTGCCACGCTCGGGCGTGACCCTGCAAAGTCTGGCCGTGAGCCACCCCAGCGCGGCCAAACTGCAAGCCGCTTATGAATCTCTTGGCCTCGAAGGCCTGGCCATCGAGACTGGCGCGGCCAACCTGGTGGCCACACTTCAGACCCCAAAAGGTCTGGTGCAGTTGCAAAGTCTCGGGGTTTAAGAGGGCACTCTCAGCGCTCAAAGGCCTGCGCCTTCAGCGCTTGCACCTTGCCATACGCCGTCAGCAGTTTCTGGTGCATCGCACAACCGTCCATCTGCAAGCCGGGTGCCGAAATGCCCATAAAGCGGTCGGTCTGCGCAATCAAGGCTTGTGCCTGGCCCACGGCAGCCGCGCCGTACAGCTGGCGCAAAGCGGTCAAATAAGGGCCCGTATTGCCGCCGTCTGAAAGCTGAATCAGGGTCTCGACACAGGCGTAAACAGCCTGGCGCTGCGGGCTGATTTGGTCAAAGTGGCGAATCCACTCGCAGCCTTCCAGCGTGGCTTCCTCGTTGCCCGAGGCCAGCGCCAGCAGGGTCTTGAGTTCGCCCACGCGCAAGTCGGCCCAAAACGAGCCCACATCGGCCACCATGCCAATGACCGCCGCCACCGGGCGCTGATCGGCCAGGCTGGACTCGTTCAGGCTGGCCAGCAAATCTTCGCACTCTTCGTCGTCCAGATCGGTCAGGTTCAAGATCGCCTCGCGCATCGGGTTGGCGATGCTGTTGTTCTCAAAATCCAGATCGTCCACCGGGTAAATCTCGGACATGCCGGGCACCAGAATGCGGCAGCCGTAAACCCCCAAATGCTCAAAGTCCGCGATGTAAATGTCAAAACCTTCTTGGTGGATTTTGTTGACCGACCACTCGTAATCCTGCGCCGTGGTGGTGGCAAAGTTCCAGTCCACAAACACATGGTCCGGAATTTCGCTCAAAAAATCCCAGTGGATCACGCCACTCGAGTCCACAAAATGGATCTCGATGTTGGTCGCACTGGCTGCCTCTTCCAGGTCAAACGTGGGCGGCGGAAAGCCCTTGAGCGTGTCCAGCGCCCGGCCTTGCAACAACTCGGTCAGCGCCCGCTCCAGCGCCACTTCAAAGCGCGGATGCGCCCCAAAACTGGCAAAACAACCTTGGTCTTCGGGGTGCAGCAAGGTCACGTTCATGACCGGGTATTGCCCACCCAGCGAAGCGTCCTTGACCAAGATGCCAAAGCCCGCCGCCCGCAATGCGGCAATGCCTGCGGCGATGCGCGGGTAACGCTTGATGACCGCTTCGGGCACGTCGGGCAGGCAAATGCCCTCGCTGATGATCTTGCCCTTGATGTAGCGCTCAAACACCTCTGACAGCGCTTGCGTGCGGGCCTCGGGCGCGGTGTTGCCCGCCGACATGCCGTTGCTCACATACAGGTTGCCAATGATGTTGACCGGAATATAGGCCGTGCTGCCGTCGCGCTGGCGCACGTAGGGAATGGTGCAAATCCCGCGCTCGTCGTTGCCCGAATTGAACTCGACCAAGCTGCGGGCCGGGATGGTGCTGTCGGGGTTGTAGAAGGCGTGCAGCTCTTTGTTCAGGATGCCCTGCGGCCAGACACCGTCTTCGGGCAAGTCAAACCAGCGCTCTTGCGGGTAATGCACAAAGTCGTGATGGGCGACCTGTGGGCCGAGGTAGTAATGGGTCCAGAAATAATTGGTCGACAGGCGCTCAAAAAACTCGCCCAACGCGCTGGCCAGACAAGCCAGACGCGTCGCGCCCTTGCCGTTGGTGAACAAGATCGGGCAATCGCGGTCGCGAATGTGCACCGACCAAATGCCATCGACCGGGTTGAGCCAGCTTTTCTCTTCGATGTGAAAGCCCAACGCTTGCAGCTTGGCCTGCATGGTCTGAATGGTGGCTTCCAGCGGGGCGTCTTTACCGAGAATATAACTTTGCGGATTCACGACAAGTGCCTTGTTTTAAGGGTGCCCGGTTTGGCAAAGTCGGCGTCGACCCAAGCTTGGGCACTTTGGCGGTTGAGTTTGAAACCGGCCTCGACCTTGATTTCTGCCAAAACGTCACCGCCTTCGTCCTGCGCAGTCAGCGTCGCGTAGGGGCTGTCCTCGTCGGGCACGATGTCCAGCAACACCGTCACGCGGCCCATCTTCGGCCCTTGGCCGTTCACCGTCACAGATTGGTGCAACTGGGCGTGCAGCTGTTGCTCACTGCGGCGCACAAATTCGCTGGCCGTTTTCACCAGTGTGATGAAGGCGTTGCCATCCAGCGGTTTAGGGTTCTTTTTGTCACGGCCCATGGTCCACGGGCCAATCAGCGCCGCCTCGGACTCGCCATCCTTGTACATGGCCACCGCCCAACCGTCGTCATCGTCGTTTTTGATGATCTTGGCCGTCCATTTTTCATTTTGCCAAAGGCGAGGTTCCTGGAGCAGGGGCGTATCTTGGGTGTCGTCGGTCATTGTGAAATTACAAAAAATTTGTGCTGATCATGCACCAAGGTGCAGAGGCGTTCGGCACCTTCAAGTCCGCAACCGAGGCCGCATGTGACAGAGACCACCATCAGGGCCGCAAGTGCAAGGCCAGCAGCAGCACCTGGCTGACGCCCTGCTCGCGCAAAAGGGCTGCCGCCACGGTGGCCGTCCAGCGGGTTCGAACATCGGTGGCCACCAGCAGCACCGGTCCGGCGGGCATGGCCGCATCACCCGCCCAGCGTATGGCCGACTCCAGATGCGCCACCACGGGCGTGGACGCCGCGTCGTCTGGCGCTGGCCCACCCGTCCAGCTGAAACCGTCTTGCAACAACAAGCGCCCCTTTTGGGCAATGTGCGCGGCCAAGCGGCGGTTGCCCGCCATGTTCGGCGCTGGCAAGGGCACCACGCACACCGGGCGTGCCGGCCAAGTTTTGGCCCAGCGCCCCAGCATGGCCACCGCCCCGGCCAGCAACTCGTCAGGCACTTCACCCGGCGCAGCTTGGCGCAAAGCCTGCAATTCGGCGACCCAGCCCGGATCGTCGGCAAAAGCCACGGCACGCCCAAGGTCAAAGCCCCGAATCGCGCCTTTGCGCCCTACCCCGGCGGGCCAGCGTTTGCGCGCTTCGATGTCCACGTCCATGCCCCGCAAAAAGTCGCGGGCGGCGAGCAATTTGTCTGGCGAAGGGGCCAGCCCCGGATACGGCAAATGCCCCGTGCACACCGAGCAGCGGCCACACGGCGCGGGTGATGGGTCGTCCAGCGCGGTCTGCAAATACGCCATCAAGCAGCCTTGGCCGTGCGCGTACTGGCGCATGATGTCCGCCTCTTGCTGGCGCACTTGGGCCAGCGCCGACCATTTGGCGCTGTCATGCACATAAGGCACACCCGTGGCCCGCCAGGCGGAACCGTCTTTGTCGACCACGCCCTCGACCGCCAAAATTTTCAAAAGCGCCTCGAGCCTGCCTCGGCGCACGCCCGTGTCGGCTTCGATCTCGATCAGGCTGCGGCCATCGCCGCCCAAGCTTTGCAGCACTTTGGCCGCCGTTTGGGGGTCGGGGATCGAGGCGGTGGCAAAGTAATCCCAGATGCGCTCGTCTGCATCCGACGGCAGCAACACCCCTTCGGCATGCGCCACCGCACGCCCTGCCCGCCCCACCTGCTGGTAATAAGCCACCGGGGTCGATGGCGAGCCCACATGCACGCAAAAGCCCAGGTCGGGCTTGTCATAGCCCATGCCCAGCGCCGAAGTGGCCACCACCGCCTTGACCTGGTTGTGGCGCAAACGGTCTTCCACTTGGAGACGGGTGTCGGCATCGATCTGCCCTGTATAGGCATCGACCGCGAAGCCGCAGCTGCGCAAAAACGCTGTGAGCCGCTCGGCCTCAGCCACCGTCAACACATACACAATGCCCGAGCCGGGCAACTGCGCCAGCGCATCGGCGATCCAGGCGTAGCGCTGCAAAGGCGACAAGCCCGGCACCACCGACAGCGTGAGCGATGTGCGGGCCAGCGTGCCGCGAAAAGTCACCGTGCTGACGCCCGATTGCGCTTGCAATTGAGCGCCTATGTCGAGCGTGACGCGCTCATTGGCGGTGGCCGTGGTGGCCAACACGCTGGCCGTGGGGGTTGACAGCAGCGCCCGCGCCAAGCGCTGGTAGTCGGGCCGAAAATCAAAGCCCCAATCGCTGATGCAATGCGCCTCGTCGATCACGATCAGGCCCACGCGGGCCAACAAAGCCCCCAGCCTCGCCGCAAAACGGGGGTTGCCCAAGCGCTCGGGCGAAACCAGCAGCACATCGATCGCATCGGCATCGAGTTGTGCAAACACCTCGTCCCAATCGTCCACATTGGTGGAGTTGACCGTGGCCGCCTTCAAACCCGCACGTTCGGCTGCCGACACCTGGTCGCGCATGAGCGCCAACAAGGGCGACACCACCAACGTGGGGCCAGCGCCCGTGCTGCGAATGGCATGGGTGGCCGCCCAATACACCGCCGACTTGCCCCAGCCTGTGGCCTGCACCACCAATACGCGCGAGGCGGGTTGCAGCACGGCGTGCACGGCGTCCACCTGATCGGCTCGCGGCAGTGCAGCTGGCCCGGCCAAGCGGGCCAGGATGGTGTGCATGTGGTGCTCGGCAAAGTCGCGGCTTGGCGACGCTTGCGCCTGCAAGTGGCTCGGTGTGTTCATGGGCTCCCCTGTCCGCCTGGTTTGGCGTGTTTTTGATCAAGGCCGATTGTGCAACGCACACACGAGGCGGAAACCCCCGGTCCGCTCCTCAAAATACGCTATCCCAAGCAAGTCAAGACAGGTTGTCATGCCTTGGCCAAATGCGCCTCTAGGCCCCGACGCGGCGTGGCGCGGTACCAATCTTGAAAAACGGCACATTCACGCCCAAGCGCATCAGGCTGCGGACTTTTCTTCGGGCAAGGTCGCCAACAAGGCCATGCCTGCGGCCATGACGCCTGCCGTCAGCCAAAGTGCGCCTTTGAAGGTGCCCGTGGCTTGCGCCATGGCACCCGCCACCACAGGGGCCAGCATTTGGGCTGCGCCATAGCTCAAAGTCAGCCGGGCCA
>Ga0208916_10000824_pt1 | contig 13962 bp, 17 predicted proteins | sample DEB19_08_DNA_5_FD_184523 | JGI IMG/M metagenome (GOLD analysis project Ga0208916, IMG submission 184523) | Aqueous microbial communities from the Delaware River and Bay under freshwater to marine salinity gradient to study organic matter... | ecosystem: Environmental > Aquatic > Marine >... | reverse complement strand
TATGTGTTCATCTTCGCTAATAACTTGAAATCCTATCTTATCAGAAAACTTTGAACCGATACTGCCAAGCTCTTTTATTACATCAGCGTTATTATCATAATGCTTTGTAATTCCTAGTTCTTTAATCTTTTCAACTTTAGCTTTATTACTTCCTGTAGCATAAACTTTACTTTCATCTATGCCTAAATCTTTAGCTACTGATAGCATTCCTTCTTTGTCTTGTCTTGCTGAAATAATATAAACTGACTTTCCTTCAGATATTAATCTTTTAGCTAAATCCTTACCCCTTGAAGTGCTTAAAGTGTCATCATAATCAATGCTTACTTTCTCCCCTGCAAAGTGTTCCGACCAAATAGATTTACAAATTGCAACAGCTTGTTCACTATCCTTTCCTTCATCAATAACATACTTAACGCAACGTGAAATAAAATCCGTTTCATGCTCGCCTTTTGATGGATTAATAAATTGCTCATTGAAAGCTAGAAAATCTTTTTTAATTGCCGGTAAATCTACCAATGCAACAAAGGAAACTTCAGCGTCATCAGTTAAAGCATCATTAATTTTTAGTTCGTAAATTGGTAACTCCATATAATATAATGTAAATTTTAGTGGTTAATTGTGTTTATGGTCCTATCCTAGCTGCTCTTTGTATTCTATCTATACGTTCCTGATTGCCTGAAACATCTGATTCTACTACATAAGTTTTAATAGCTTGGTTTCCTGCATTATTAATTGCCATTTGATTTAATGTAGTTGCACTAGCTTGTGGTTGAATAGGAGCTGTTACACCACCACCACCACCACCACCTTCTGAACCACCACCACCATTATTGCCACCACTTGGAGCACCACCACCACCTAAAGAAGATAATGCTTTAGCTGTTGCAGATATTGTAGTCGCTATGCTACCTGCTGCACTTAATTTAGCTCCTAAAATTTGAGCTTTCCCTAATGCTTTAGCTGCTGGGTAAACTGGATTAGGAGCTCCACCTAATAAAAATGGTGGCACTAATGCCATACCTGCTTTATATGATGCTATTGCAGTTTGTGTATTTGTTATTATTTTAGCTACACCTATTGCACCTTCAGCTATTATAGCGGCTTTTTGAAGTGATTTATTCTTACCTGCTAAAACTTTTAATACTGCTAACCCACCATCTAAAGCTGCAAATTCAGCATCTTGAATAGCTTTCTTTTGGTCTGCTTTTTCTTTAGCTATTTTTACTTCTTCATCTGCTTTTTTCTTTTCTTCAGCTGTTATCTTTTCACCATTCGCTTTTGCAGCGTCTGCTCTTTGCTGACCATATAAACTATCAATAGCATTCCTATTAATGTTATATTGCTCCTGTGTTATTAATCCATTGCTTAATTTATCTAACTCATCATCAATAGCTTTCTGTTCATTCTCTGCAATTATTTGTTGCTTCTTTTGATACTCATCAGTAATTAAAGCAAGTCTTGCTTCCTGTGTTAATTTTTCAGAAGCTAATTGATTTTGTAACCTCTTTTCTTCATTGCTTTTTAATATGTCGTTTATTTCTTTTTGTTTAGCTATTGCCTCATCATCTGATTTTTTATCTTTAGCTTTCTTTTCTACACCTTCTTTTTTATCAATTTCTTTTACTTGTAATTGATATCCTGCTTGTTGGTTTTTTAATTCAGTTAATGCTTTCTTTTGTTCTTCTATTGCTTTATTCCCTTCTTCTTCTACTTTTTTTGGATCAAAGACCATTGAAGAAACCTTCTCTTTAAAACCTTCCATTAATCCAAAATTCTTACCAAACATAGCACCTATTTTATCAATAGTTCCTAAAAGCAATGATAAAGGAATAGAGAGAAAATCTAACATTCCCTTTAATATTTCTTTGTTTTTAGCTTCAGATTTAATTTGTGCTTTTAATGTATTTATATTATTCTGTAATGATGTTTCTGCTGCTGCTATTGTTGCATCAGTTTGAGCTATTTTTATCTTTAATATATCCTTTTCACTTTTTCCTTGAAGTTTTAATATATTATCCTGACTTGAAATAGCACTTAACTTTTCTTTTTGAGTTTTTAAATTCTTATCAGAAGCTGCATTTAACTTTTTTTGTTCAGCACTTACACCGCTAACTGCTTCTTTAATATCATCCCAATAAGCATAAATAGTACCTAATGCAATAATTAACAAACCTATACCAGTTGAACCTATCGCTACTTTAATTTTATTAAAAGCTTCAACTCCTTGCTTTCCCAATGTTTTAAAAGAATCACCTGCTTCCCCTAAAGCATTTAATCCTTGACTTAATGCCATTGCACCCTGAACTTTCAAAAGTGTTTTTTCAAGGTCTTTTGACTCACCACCAAATAAAGCTTGAGCACCTTGCAAAGCCGCAAACCCACCGGCTACACCTTGTAAAGCTGCTCCAAATGCTTTAAACTTTGCATCAGGATTAAATGCGTCAGTTAACGCTTTAGCATCTCCAATCTTATCTTTTAATTCAGCTGCTTTTTTAGCTGCTTTAACTGCTTGGTCAGAAGTAGCACCAAACTTATCAGCTAAATTCTGCACATCTGCCTGTGCTTCTTTTAATTGTGATTTTAAACTTTTTACGCTTCCTTCAGCTTGACTTGTATCAAATGAAGCTTCTAATGCTACTACTTGTGTTGCCATATTAATATATTACGTTTATTACTCTTAATAATTCTATTGTACATAATTCCCCTGCACTATAATCAATAACCTTTTGCAGTCTATATAAAACCCCATCAACAAAAATCAACCTTCTAAAATCTAAATTATAAATATCTACTTCAGTTAGCTTTGCTTTCATCGTTACTAACCTGGAGTCTTTATCCGTTATTTCAGCTATGTAAGGACTATAATAAGTATTAAATAAATTCTCTGAAGTATAGAAACTAAATTGAGCATATATCTCTTTAGGAGCACCAAAAGAAAAGTCAAATAAAGGACTACCGCCTTCAATTAATAAATGACCAGCATAAGGAAAATTAGTTACCCCTGATACATACACTGAACTTGTGCCGCTATCCCAAATGTTATTATAAAGTTTATAAGCATACATTTCTTTATTTTGTCTATAAAGAATTCTTGGTACACTTGAAGTGCTATCTTCAGCTTCGTTAGTCTTTTTGAATATTGTTGAAACTGTTTTATCAATAGTATTAATAGCATTACCATAACTAACTATAGGAGTTGAAGCGAATAGTATTTCTAAACTTGAAGTTTCTTTTGAAAACTCTAATAAGTTATCATAAGTAAAACTGCTATATCCTTCGCTAAATTTCTTCTTATAGTTCTCATTATAGAAATCGCTATCTTCTTTATAGTTCATTTTATAAACCCTTGCATTCGCTTCAGACATTGGTTTAATCCTTATCGGACTATTACGATCTATTTTATAAGTCCAATCAATGTATGTTGAAGGTGAAGTTTGATAAAAATCTACATAAGGCTCTATTATAAGTTTTTTCTCTACTAGCTTATCCTCAATTATCATAAGGTTAAACATCTTCATTATAGAAGTAAAGAAATCTTTTTGCAGTATGTTTTGTGGAATGCAACTATTTACTTTTACGCTATCACCGATTGCTACAGGAAGCATTATAGGAACAGCTGAGTCTATAGTTATTGTTGTATTAGCTGTAGTAGAACTACCACTTAAAGAAGTAGGAGTGCTTTGATATAATACAAAAAAGAATTTGTCGCTTGTATGCAAATCCATTGTAGGAAGTGTAATTGTAAAATTAAATCCTATATCTACACTTGCTACATAATTACCTGCACCATCATAAACACTTGTATATTGATAATAAGTATAAGCAGGACTTAAATATTCAGCACTAACAGTTCCCACTCTATCTTTAAATAAAGCTATTTTAAATCCTAAAGAAAAATCAAAAGCAGAATTTCTTATTTTAATAGTGTTAAATGTAACAGCGTAATTAACAACAAAGAAACCATTTGCACCGGTATAAGTATAAGTAATATTATCAGGTGTTGTTGTGCTTATAATATTAGCAGTATTAGTCAAAGAAACATTATCTACACTACCATCAAAAGAAAAACTTTGTGTAAGTCCTGTAAAAATCCTTGTCTTTAATACTTCAAAATTCTTTTGATTATTTGGTAAAATTAGATTTTCAAATAATTCGCTATTAAAAAAATTACTCTCCCAAGTATATCCAGCGTCAACAATCATTCTATGCATTATTTCTTTTACGAAAATAGCAGGTCTTAAAGCTTTAACATCATAATCATATTTATCAATACTTACCATTCCATAATCAATTAATGGATAGTAATAACCATATCCTTTAGCTTCAAAGTTTATTGTTCCTGATAAATAGTTTGCCTGTGATGCCCAATTAGTTGCTTTTGTTATCGTTGCTCTACTGCCATAATAAGAATAAGAACTAACAGTATGTGTTCCATTATTAGCACCTGCATTTGTAATAATTATTTGATCCCCTGCTTTTAATGTATAATCTTTAATTCCAAATATTATAAGTTTATTAGTTACAAAGTCCATCGCACCGGTAAAAGTTATTGGAGTTAGCCAACTATTAGAAATACTTGTATAATCATAAGTATGTGTATAATCTGAAAAATCTATATCTTCTAATTTCCTACCACCTAATTTAGAATAAAAACCCCCTAGCTCCCCAAAAATAACCACTTCATATTCTATATGGCTCCCATCTATTATTATTTCCATTAACCTTAATATACCCTTTACTATTTGTATTCCGTTAACCTCAACCCTTACTTTAGCAGATACTGTAGCGTTAAAATTATATCCGATATTAGTAGCACCATTAACGGTGAAGTTTGAATTGTGTATTTCAAAGATATTTCCTAATAAAGAATTGTTTTTAGTTGTACCTGGAAGCACAATAGTTTTACTATAAGCTGTGCTTTTACTATCCAAGTTTTTAAGGTCATCTACAGCGTATGTCATTTGATGTGTAAACCCTTCATTAATATCAAGTTCTTTATTCTCTAAAAATATTCTTACCATAAATTATCGTGTGAAAGCGTAACGAGTTTGATTAAGTTCTATTTCTATATTTAATGTCTTTAATCCATCAACTATATTTTGATTATATTCAAAGTTTGTATTCTTAATAGTTACAGGGTAATAGTCGCCATCTAATTCAGCGTAAATTTGTGGACTTAAAATAAGTTCAGATAGCCATTGGTATTCGCCATCAGTAGGATAATCCATAGTAAGCTTATAAGTCCAGTTTGTTTTACTTGCAAAGTTTATTTTTGATTCATTGTAAACCATTCCATCGTTACTATCAACATAGTAATTAACTGAAGTATTGCCAAAAGTTTTATTCAATCTATTAAATGACTTCCTTTCGGTTTCAAGTGAAAGCTTTGATACTAACCCAAAACAAGCAGTATCATACATTCCGTAAACATTCATAAAATACAAATTTATAGGTTCATATTTCGGACTGCAAACTTGTTTTAAAAATACACTATCTCTTAAAGTTGTACCTGCAAAAAAACCTACTTCAATACTATTAAATTGCTCCCAATATCCTGAATTAGTATTCCCATTTATAGTACGAGCTAAAGACAAAGCTCCTATATCTAATTGTAGCCATGGTGCATTATTAATATTAGCAAATGAATATCCTGAAGTATAAGCACCTGTTGAACCGTTTGTCCTTATTTTTAAGTTATAATTACTTGTGTAAGTATCATTCCAATTATAGAAAGGAATTAATAGTTTACTTTCAAAATTGTAACTTATATTTTTAGGTCTATTAGTTAAATACTTTCGTAATTTTAAATCCCAATTATTAGAAGGACTTGAGCCTGTGTTAGGTTGCTTTCTTTTATACAAAGGAGCTGCCCAATTACCAGCGTAATTAGTACCGCTTACTTGATTAATATAAGTGCTTCCTGAAAGTTCATAACCTAACCTTAAATCATATTGTATCCCTATTTCGCCATTATATCCAGGTATTGATAAAATAGAAACAGCGTTACCACTTGCATCGCTTCCTGGTCCTGTTCCATCGTTATAAGGATTAAACCAATCATAAAGTATTTCATTCCTTACTATTGGACCAGCGTCAAAATAACCTTTACCTGTTGTAGGATCAGGATAAACTTTGCTTCTAATCTTTTGCACTCCATTTACCCAAACATCATAAACATATTTAAAATCAGTACTACCTGAATATTCTGAACTTGCTATAAAATATAAGTCATCTTGAAGGGATGAAAGGAAACCTGGACTTGTTAACGTTAATGCCATACTATTTTTTATTACTTGTTAATCTTAAATTTAATTTTATATCCTCGCCTAAAGCCGCTGCCATATCTACTGCCCAATTACCGAATACTTTATTTACAGCGTCATCAAAGTAATTTGTCTTTTTAATACCATACTTTTTAATCATGAATATTAAATTGTCAACTTGACTGTCTAATAAACTTTTTTTCGGCTTCTGCCTTATTCCTTTACTTTCTAATCCTAATCCTGCTGCTTTATCGTTTCTAATATTCCTAACCTTTGCTTTACCACTTAATATGTATTTCTTAATACTGCTTTTACCTTCTTCGTTCATTCCATAGTTCTTGTATTTATATGGACTACCTGGAGCGTTCTTTGAATTCCTAACCCCTTGAACTCCCTTATTCACATAGTCATAATAATCTAAAACGCTAATAGTTAACGTCTTTCCATCTTCGCTAACTTCAGGATTTATATTATCCTGCAAAGCACCTGATCCTACTAACTGCCTTTCTTTAATATATTGAGTTAATACTAGCTTAAATTCTGCTCCGTACTGCTCCAATAAACTTTCAGCCACAAAAGTTTCAAACTTCCCTGTCGTTCCTATGTTATCTAGAAACCCACTATTAACTACGTTGCTTTGTGCTTTGCTTAAGCTTGTTGGCATCCCATTCTATTTTTAATCTCAAATATGTTAGGTCATTCAAAAACTGAATAACCGGTAATTTCCAAACATCATCTAAACTGATATCTTCAAATTCTGATACCAACTTGGCGTTGTAAATCCATCCGAAGCTTCTTTGAAATTCGTCAATGCTCTCTCCAGTTCCTTCTTGTTCGTCGCTGTTTCCATATAAGGAGCTAAAGCGAGAATTGAGTTCTTGAAAAGAGCGTAAAAAAAAACCGCTGCATGATAACAATGTTTAAATTCAGCTTCAGCCATATCGTTAGAAATCTCCTCATGATTAGTAGCATCATATTCTTTTGGCTTTAATCCTCTTATAGTCCACTTCATAGGAACAACCATTGTAGCCATAATCTTATGCAGGTTCTCTATTAAGTCCACTCCGAAAGTTGCAGTTTCAACATATCTACCAGCGTCTAATTTAGCTATGTCGTAATTAATCCAATACCATTTGCCATTCGCTTTGATTAAGTTTACCGGCTTTGCTTTGTTCATATCTACTACCATTGAATTGAAAGCAGTTAATATCTGATTGCAAAGCTTGTTGAACTTCTTAACCTTCATTTGATTAACTTCAAATTCTGACTTACCGGTAAGAACCTGAACGAACATAATAGACTTATCTAGGTCCTCTATGCCTGTTTTGTTAATCTCGTTAATTTGCTGAAATTGTTTAATTGATAATCTCATACTATATAATGTAAAATTTGGTGTCTTGTATTATGATAAATTTTAGATATATCTATAAACCCCTGAATATTTGTATTCGTTCTTACACTTAACCGCTAACGCTAAAGCATTAACACAGTCATCATGGTAACCTTGTGGAGCATTGTAACGAACTCCAGTAGCTGTATATTGATATTCAAAAATATCTAGTTCATCTTTGATGTACCCTGAAGGATAAGATACTTCGTTATTGTGGATTGTAGAAGCTAGTAATTCCATAAGCTGCTGCTTTGAACTTGCAGTATATTTAAATCCATTCATAGTGCTAAAGGACTTTTGCAGGTCTTCGGTGATTGCATCCCCTACGCCTGTGCTATCAATCATTACAGGTTTGCTTCTATCTATTGTTAGTATTGTTTCTTTTGTCTGCTTCCAATCTTTTTGGAAACGATTAAAGTAACAAACAGCTCCGTTAATATCTAGCCCTACTATTACGGTCCAGTCAAAAGACTTTGCTAAATCTATTCCGTAGTAAGAAGGTTGAAGGTTAGATAATGGCTTTATACATTCGTTTATTTTATTGCTGCCAAATGGATTTGCAGCGTTCTCCATTGGATTCGCCATGTATTCCTGCTCAAATACTGCTTCAGGTAATTGCCTACGAGCATCGTCTATTTCCGATTTGTCTATGTAAGGATTATCATAAGTAGTGAATTTAAAGCTTTCCCAATCTTCGCCACCTTTCATGAATAAAGAATAGAAGTAGTTTTTACCTTTAGGTGTTGATAGGAATAACGCCTTGCCTTTATAATCGGTTAGCGTAGGTCTGATTGAATTTAGCCATCCATCTTCTAAATTAGGAATAAAGGAAGCTTCATCTATTACAACTAAATGAAATTTGCGACCTCTTAAATTATCTAATCTTTCCCCTGTAAAGAATTCAACTGAACCTTTGTTAGGGAAGTTGATAATCAAATCGGACTTATTATTTTCAAATGGTATTACTTGAGTAAGTTTCTCAAAGAATGTTTTTGCTAATTTATAGGTAGGAGTTATGTAAGCAACTTGGTAACCTTTTAAAGCATTGGATATCATTTCAACTTGTGATAGTTCTGACTTACCGAACCTTCTGCCGCACATCACAACCCTAAACCTAGAGGAACTGTCAAGTATTACTTGCTGGTTAATATGTGGTTCAGAAAGTTCTAATCTCATTTACTATTAGTAATACTTTACTATTATTTTTAAACTATTATTTTATACCCTATCGCATATAATTTGACGAAAAATGTCAATTTTATACCCTATCGCATATAATTTATATTGTGATTTAATGGTAAATTTTCCACTATAAGTTAATTTTTGTAGATTATTTCCTACTATAATGTGATTTTTTGCACAAAGCACTTATTTTCAGCACCTTTCGCAAACATTCCATATTTGTAAGTTCTTACATTTATGGAATTTACTCCTTCATTTCTTCAGGATCTTCTATCCCATCCCATTTATTCATTTGATAATGTGGTTTAAAATGCACATTTTACTATGCAACTTGTGTATAATAATGCACATTAGGATAGTTTATGTATCTGAATGTGCCTAGCATAATAAGTATAATCTTTGTGTAAATTGTACTGCGTTAAGCTCATTAATAAATATCTTGTTGTTATCTCATCAGATAACATACCTAATATGATTTCAGTATTATTACCTGAATTGAAAAGAACTATCTGCCATGATTCATTCGCTATCATAATCTTTGCCGCTTAAATAATCAAGTAAAAGAACAACACCTATAAATAATGAAACAATAATTAAAGGAATAAGTATCAAATCAGCATTAGCCATTTTAAAGCGTTTTAAAGAAGTTTATTTGTTTTGTGATAGATTATATTACTTTTGATTTAAAGTGTCTTAAATTGGCTTAAAATACTTTACAGGATAGTTTTACCCTTGACAAAGACTACTTCAATCTTTCCGTCTTGTTCTACTTGTGTCTTTTCAACTAACCCATTTAAACGCTGTGTAATGCTAGGATTATACTGCCCAACCATACCCCCTTGAATTTGATCTTGTCTAATTTCTTTTTTCACATATGTACAGATAGCGTAATAATCTTCATAAACATTTTCTCTATTCTCAAAATAATTAGATATAGTTACTTTAAAATTCTTATAACAATACACTTCAAAACCTTCCATAGTCAATGGAACTTCTAAAGGTTCTTTAACCATTTCAGCTGTCCTTTGGCAAAGCTGGTGTCTATACCTTGGGTTATCTTTAGTGAATTGTTTATACTCGTTAAACATTTCTAATAACCTTTCAGGTGTTTCTATGTATTTATTCTTACCCATATTATTTTTTGTATTTATAACAGTTTTGCTTTAAAGTAATCACACATCTTTTCCATTTGATATAAATAATAAGTAGTGAAATCCTTATATCCTTCAGGTGTTTGTTCATAGTTTTTATATAAAATTGCTCTTAATCTTTGTGAAGGTGTCTTATTAGTTTCGTAATCTGCTTTTAAATTACTTATATCTTCTTGTTCAGACTTGTTAAATGCTTCAGATTTAATGGCTAGATAAACAAATTGCTGATTAAGTCCAAATATTTCAGCTGCTTTATTAGGTGTTAGTTCTTGTGTACCAATAGTTAATCTTATTGTTTTATCTTTTCTTGAAGATATGGTTTCTATTTGTCCAGGTAGTAATATCATTTAATAAACGTTTTAAATAGTTCTGCATTAATTACACTTTCATCAATATACCAATCCTCAAATGGACCGAAACCACAAAGCACATCAGGATAAATTAAAGTATATCCTTCCTTCTGCAATAAGTTTCTACTCGGCATTACAAAGTTACTGTTTGTGTATGAATCAGTTTCATAAGTTATAATAGAAAATCTTGTGCCACTTTTTAGAACTTGCTGAAGTGCTTTAAAACTTATTTCTGAAGGATCAACATCTACTTGTAAATAATCTATTCTTTTCTTTTTAGGATATTCAAAGGTTAAAGCATCTGCAATAACTAAAGGATTAATTCTCTTTTCTTCCCATACTTGTTTACAGCTGTCGCTTATGTCTATGCTTAATCCGGTCCAACCTAATTTCTCTAAAGCAAAAGTATTTGATATATCTATAGGGTGTGAAGCACCTATTTCTAAATATTCGCCTATCTTACCGTTCATCATGTGAATTACAAAGTCATCCTGTCTTGCTTGGCTATACATTGATAATTGTTTCTCGTGGTTCAAATAGTGATGAACAAGTATGACCTGGAGCTTGTTCTAATCGGTAATTTATTCCTAACCCCATTGCAATAGTGGACCATGCAGAATAACAACCTGTAAACATTACAGCATTCTTAATTAGATAAGCTCCTTCTAAAAAGTCAACTTCTATAAATTCTACATCAGTTCCGAATTTACTATTAAATAATTCCCACTCACTTTTATATCCTATGAAAAAAACTTTATCTGAAATAGTCTTTAAATATTCTACTTCATTTGCCCAATTAAAATTAGGGTCAGCATAATTTGTAGTTCTGTTAATTATTGAATAGTTTGATTTACTTATTTCTCTTTCAGGTAAAGTTAGCCATCCTTCCTTCCATGTAGGATCTATTGGAATGCCTTGCCCTCTGAAGTGAGCTTCTACCAAATTAACATTATGTGCTGCGTGTTCTCTAAATCTATTTAAATCTATTCCGCCTACATAGCCATCAGTTATTATAACTTCATTTATGTAAGGTTGTACTTCAATAAGTTTCTTAATAGATTCTGACCTTTGTTTATCAAAGTTTACTATTTGTAGTGTACCGCCACCCATAGCTTTAATAGTCGGAAGGGAAAATATTATATCCCCTGTTGCTCCTGAATGAAAAAAATGATTCATTATTTTGTTATTTGTTCGTTATACCATCTATAAACTGTTACTAAAAAGTTTGATACACATACCGGACAAGTTCTCTGATAGTGGTAATGTGGATGCTCAACTTTAAAAGCTTCTAGTATTTCATTTTGTATCTCATGACTAAAGTTTACTATTTCCTGACTTGCCATATAAAAATCGTAAAAGTGCTTATGCTTTGATAAGATTTTCAAATGCGGCTTTTCTTGTTCTATTGATGTCAAAGATTGAGTAGTTTTCTTTTGCCCACTCGTAGAGCTTTTCGCCATAATCTATTCTTTTATTTGGATTCAAAATTAAATCTTTTAGGTGTATGAACCAATCTTTTTGTGAGTTAACCCAAAAGACTGGAGCATCTTTATCCCTGTTGTATGGTTCTACATTGGAACAAATTACAGGAACTTTCTTACAAGCTGCTTCTAACATTTTTAAATTAGACTTGCAACCATGCCAATCAGTTTTTTCTAAAGGTACTAACATAATATCAGCATATTCATAATGCTGCATATAGTTAATAGGTTCTAAAGAATGTAGCTTTGTATAGGGTAACGAACCATTACAAGTGAATGAATTGAACATACTATCCCAAATGTATTTTGTTACAGGATCAGTATCATTATATCCAGCTAATACCATTTTTATTTTACTTGCTAAAGGTTTCAATCTTTGCAAAGGATATCTTAAAATATCTAAATCGTGCTGATGTGTACAACCACCTGCCCAAAATATTCTCACTCGTTCATCTTCTACTTTAGTATCGGTAAATTGGTGATAACCAAATGGCAAAGCATTTGGAATTACTAATATGTTTGAATTGAAAGGTTTAATCTTATTAGCTAACTTTTCATTCGTAACAGTTATTAGGTCTGCTTCCCTAAAGTTGTTTTCTATTATTGGCTTCCTATCTAAATAATCATAATAGTTTAAATGGTTAGGTGGCAATATCCAATCGTCATCCATATCCATAACTACCTTAACTCCCATTTGCTTTTTAACTTCTTGCCAATCACTATCTAAAGCAGACAAACGATTATAAAATATTATATCCCACTTTTCGCTTTCAAGTATTTCATAAGTAGGAACATCAGTAACAGTAGCTTTTATATCTCCCATATAAGCTAAAGGAACTACAACTCTGTGAAGTGTACATCCTGACATCTTACCGCCTAGTCCTAATATTTTCATCGTAGGTAAATTTTATTTTCTTCTATGCCATCCATTTTTACAATCTTCAAACCTTTATATTCTAATTCACCGATAGGACATTCATCAAATAATTCATTTGAAAGGATATCGTAATTGTTTGGACTTACTACGAATTCAGTGTTTTCTCCCTTACCAAATTCAACTAACATTTTATCTAATACTTCAGTTATCATTTTATTTCATTTTAATTCCTAAAAATCCAGCTCCAAATATTATGGCTGTAAATTGACTTATTTCAATAGGTAAAAAATAAAGTGCTACAGCGGACCATACCGATAAACAAGTAACACAATCAAACGGTTTAATTCTTTGGTGCGGCATCATTGAAAATCCTTTCTTAAACGCTTGTGGAATGCCTGCTACATTAACAAAGTAATAAGCAAATAAGAAAGCTGCTAGTGGTATAACTATCATAAACTATTATTAATGGCTTTTTTTAATTCTGCTTTAGTCTTTTTAATTACATCGTACACATGGCTTTTAGGTATCTTAAAGTAGTTAGCAACCTTAATAGAACTGTTAAATTCTAAATACTTATTGAATATTATAGCTTCGTGTGCGTCATTCGGTCCTTTATCTATCTTATTAGTTAGAATGTTTTTAGCCAAATTTACCTTATAGTCAGGGATTGTATTTTCAGAGTACATACTTTTTAATTCATAAGCATCGTAAAAATCTTTCTTTTTAAACTTCTTATAGAATTCAGTATTGCTACTTGTTCCCATGTACCAAATCATTTTTAAGGTATAAGGAATTAAGTTATTTTCTTTATTAAGTCTTATTATTTTCTTGCAGTCTATTGTTAGCAATGCCATTGCCATTTCTTGTCTTATGTCATCCTGAAGCTCTAAAGGTTGAATCTTACTTATCAATTCAGTTACTTTTGGATGAAGATAAATTTGCTCAATATATTTTGAACATTTACTCATTGAATCATAAAGATATTATTTTTCTTTTATTCTTTATTTATATACGAAAAAATATGTGCTATTACATCTACTGTCCAACCATCACCCAAAAGACAAGCTGCTTGATTTCTATTCAAAATATTTGTATATCCTTCTTTTATAGTTTGTAATCTTTCTAATTCTATTTGAGTAAAATATCTAATATCATTATCCTGAAAAATAAAATATTCATTATTTCTTAATAAACAATTAGATTTATCTTTCATAGCTCTTCCTCTTCTTGTATTTGAAGATGGATAACTTAAATCAATTCCTTCATTT
>Ga0208916_10000823_pt1 | contig 13976 bp, 14 predicted proteins | sample DEB19_08_DNA_5_FD_184523 | JGI IMG/M metagenome (GOLD analysis project Ga0208916, IMG submission 184523) | Aqueous microbial communities from the Delaware River and Bay under freshwater to marine salinity gradient to study organic matter... | ecosystem: Environmental > Aquatic > Marine >... | reverse complement strand
CGGTGGTGCCGCACCGGGCGCTGGCTTGGGCTTGACCATCGCGAAAATGCTCACTGACTTGATGGGTGGTGAGATGACGCTGACCAGCGCGCCCGGCGTGGGGTCAGCTTTTCGGGTCAGGCTGTTCTTGCCGGACATGCGGCAGGCGACCGGTCATGCGCCTAGCGTGCCGTTGCATAACCGTCCGCGTCACGGTTATGCCGGTGAGCGGCGCCGCATCTTGGTGGTCGACAACGAAGAGGCAGACCGCGATATTCTGGTCAGCCTGCTGCAGCCCTTGGGATTCGAGATTCGCACCGCCGCCAGCGGCCATGACTGTCTTGATTTGTTGGCCGCCGGTTTGCAACCGCACGCGATCTTGATGGACTTGGCCATGCCTGGCATCGACGGCTGGGAAACCATACGACGGCTCCGTGCGCTGGGCCATTCTTCTGCATCCTCTCAGCCGCAACCCCAAATTGCGATTGTCTCGGCCAACGCCTTTGACAAAGGTCTGGAGAACGATGTCGGTATCCGCAATGAAGACTTCATCCTCAAGCCGGTGCGTCACAGCGAGCTGCTGGACTGGCTTGAAAGCCAGCTCTCCCTGACCTGGCTGACGCAAGCGCCTACACCTGCACCTGCTGCAGCGGTGATGGCAGCGCCTCTGACGACGCTCGTGTGGCCGGCCGCGCACGAACTGAGGACGCTGAGCGAACTCATCAACCTAGGTTTCTTCCGCGGCATCATGAACCAGCTCGACACGATAGAAAAAGCCCAGCCCGAGTGCCATGCTTTTGTGGCCGCCATGCAAGTGCTGGCGCGTCAATTTGAATTCGAAGCCATGGCCCGGCAAATCGAAGCGCAAGCAACGCTGCAAAAAACGCATTCAGGAGCGGTCACATGAACCATGCCAACACCTCTGCGTTAGCGCAAACGCTGGACCGCGCCAACAGTGACGTTGTGCTGATCGTCGATGACGTGCCCGACAACCTCTCGGTGCTACACGACGCCCTAGACGAATCGGGCTATACGGTGCTGGTCGCGACCAACGGCGAGGCCGCTCTGCTACGCGCGGCACAAGCGTTGCCCGACATTATTTTGCTCGACGCCATGATGCCCGGGATGGACGGCTTCGAGGTAGCGCGACGGCTGAAAGCCTCGCCCGCCACAGCGCCGATTCCGATTGTCTTCATGACCGGGCTGACCGAGACCGAGTATCTGGTGGCCGCGCTCGACGTGGGCGGCGTGGACTACGTCACCAAGCCGATCAAGCCCAAAGAAGTGCTGGCGCGCATGGCGGTGCATTTGCAGGGTGCCCGCGAAAAGCGGCAGGCCCGTAACGCGCTGGACGCCTTTGGCTACGCCACCATCACCGTTCGCGTGAGCGACGGCAAACTGATGTGGCAAACACCGTTGGCGCGCGATCTGTTGCAGCGCTACTACGGCACTGCCGCGCCGCAAACGCCGGATGCTGTGCTGAACTGGTTGCGCCGGCACGTGGCCACAGTCGAGCAACTGGCCACTCAGCAGACAGAGCCGCCGCGTCTGAGCATCGAGCAGGGCGCCAAGCGCCTGACCTGCCGTCTGCACCAGCAAACCGGCGACGACGACTGGCTGATCATCATGCGCGAGGAGTCCGACGAGACCGTTATTCAAGCCATGAGCCTGAGTTTTAAGCTGACGGCGCGCGAAGCCGAGGTGTTGTATTGGGTTGTCAAAGGGAAGATCAACCGCGACATCGGCGACATTCTGGGGACCAGCCCGATGACGGTTAAAAAACATCTGGAGCGGGTCTTTGCCAAGCTCGGCGTCGAGACCCGGACCGCTGCGGCGGGTATGGCCATGAACCGGATACGGCAGCTGCATCCACAGTTCGAGAACTAGCCAAGAACCCTGTAAAAGCAATCCAAACGCCTGCAAAATTGACTATTTACAGGCCGGTTAAGGGTCTAAAATGCGCCATCTTGTATAAAACGCTACAATCGCAACTTCGGTATCGCAATAGCTTTATGTGTCCAGCCTTTCTAAATTCAAATCTTGAAGTGGCTTGATCCCATCAGCGCGGCGCTTCTCAGAGCCCGGACTTCTCAGTGTTTTCAGTGCCCATACAGCCCTGAACCTTGCCAGCACTGTTCTATTTTCCTAGCAAAGACTTCCCAAGCGGTGCCTATACCGGTGAAAAACCGGACCTCCCTTGGCTTGCTCGCAAGTCGTTTGTTTTCCCTTTTATTTGTGCCCGGCCCAAGCTGGGGCACCGCATTTTTTATGAATCATCACAACCTTATTGAGGTTGGAAAGTACCAGGTCTCACCCCTGGCGACCCAACTTGACGATGGCGGCTTTACCGCTTCAGTGTCTATCCGCTCCGGAAAAGGCAGCGCCACGCACGACCGTGTGTCGCGCTTTACCGCTTTGTTCGACAATGCGCCTGCCGCGTTGCATTACGCTACCGAGCACGCGCTGGCCTGGATCGGCGAGCGAAATACCTGCGCACACGCTTGACGCCAAGTCGTCGAGCCGAGATTTTTGTATTTATCTGAAGGAGATGCAACCATGGCAAAAGAAGAACTGATTGAAATGCACGGTCTGGTCGAAGAGGTGCTTCCGGACTCGCGCTTTCGTGTCACGCTGGACAATGGCCACAAGCTGGTGGCTTACACCTCCGGCAAGATGCGCAAGAACCACATCCGTATTTTGGCGGGCGACCAGGTTTCTCTGGAACTCTCACCTTACGATTTGAGCAAAGGCCGCATCACCTTCCGGCACATTGCCGGTCGTGCGCCTGCAGGCTCTGCGCGCCCACCATCGCGTTGATTACCCTGAGCCAAAGGTAGCGCGGCTTCGCGCTGTCTCTGGCGACTTTTTTGCTCTCCTTGAATCGGCTGCCTTTGTGCAGCCGTTTTTCGTGGTCTCCTGCCGCCGCTGGCAATGGGTTGCATCGCTCAATGTTTTCGTCCTACAAGATCAGTGGTCGCTTACTGACGTGCTTATCTCAGCTTTTTTTTAAACTGAACACGCCTTTCAACTAAACACTTTCACGATGAATAGGAGTTTTTCATGAGTTCAGACAACCCAAGTCAAAAAGCGACATCCAAGCGCGGCTTCGCATCGATGGACCCTCAGCGGCAAAAGGAAATTGCCAGCTTGGGCGGTAAAGCGGCTCACGCCAGCGGTAAAGCCCATGAGTTCAATACCGCTGAGGCACGCGAAGCTGGCCGCAAAGGTGGCCGTGCTGGTCGCCGTTCGGCTTCTGGAAGCAGCTCCCCAGCCGAATCCTGAGTTTTCGCACTGCGATGCTCCCCATGGCCCGCAACACCCTTGAGGTGTTGCGGGTCCTTTTTTGTGCGTAGCCCCCTTTTTTGAGAGCCATGACGCAGCATCGACTGACAGCTTGGTCGGCACTGTCTGACGTTGGCTGCCTTTGACATCCCCCAGAGTTCTTTCACCAGCACGCAGCAAGGCTGTAAAGGCTCATTGAAAGGACAGGATCATGGCGACCAGCAGCATTTTGGGGGGGGATTGGGTGCCGAGGCGCCCCGGCGGAACAGATGTCGCGAGCTTGGGGCCCAGCGACAGCACCGACAGCGGTAGCGATACGCGCGGTGCGTTTGACGATGACGAGCTCACCAGTGACACCGATGCAGAAGGCACCGGCGAGCGAAATTCGGTGGACCCGCGCAATGGCCCGATTGATGCCGATATCCTGCCGGATCATATTGAGGGTCTGCCCACCCTGGATATCGACATCGAAATCCAGACGACAGCTGTTGACGAGCAGGCCTTGTTGGATGACTTCGACGCTGTCGATTTGGGGACTTTGGCCGCGCAAGAAGAAATACCGATGACACCGGACGAGGAGGAATAACCCGTATTCCCGTTACCATCGGCCGTATCGCTCACCGCCCAACCTTGATACGCCGTATGAAACAGTTCCCCTTCGCCCAATCTGGCTCCTTCGAAAGCAAGTTTTTCTTGTGGCTGCTGGTGGCGGTCTCAGTGGCCTTTTTATGGGTGCTGTCACCGTTTTATGGGGCGGTCTTTTGGGGTGCCGTGTTTGCCATTGTGTTCGCGCCTTTGCATGCCCGGTTGCTTCAAAAAATGCCTCTGCGGCCCACGCTCGCGGCTGCCTTGGCGTTGTTTTTCATTCTGTTGTTGGTCATCTTTCCGCTCAGCCTGATCAGCGCCTTGCTGGCGCAAGAGGCTGGGTTGGTCTTTCAGCGCCTGCAATCGGGCGAGTTGAGCTTCAGCCTTTATTTTCAGCAAATCTACGATGCTTTACCGGGCTGGGTGAGCAGTCTTTTGACCCGTTTTGGTCTGACGGACATGAGTTTGGTGCAGGACCGTATCGCCGTCAGCTTGACGCAGGGAAGTCAGTTCTTTGCCACGCAGGCCCTGAGTATCGGCCAAAACACCTTTGATTTTCTGGTCGGTTTTTTCATCATGCTGTACCTGTTGTTTTTCTTTTTGCGCGATGGTTCTGCCTTGGGTCGACGTATGACGGACACGCTGCCGCTGGACGCCGATATCAAACGGAACCTGTCGAGTAAGTTCATCACCGTGATTCGCGCCACCGTGAAGGGCAACATTGTGGTGGCGATGGTGCAAGGCGCGCTCGGTGGCTTTATTTTCTGGGTTCTGGGCATCCATGCACCGGTGTTGTGGGGCACGCTGATGGCTTTCTTGTCGCTGTTGCCCGCGGTCGGTGCGGCCATTGTTTGGTTGCCCGTTGCGGTTTATTTTCTGGCGACCGGCGCCGTGTTGAATGGCGTGCTGCTGACAGCCTTTGGCGTGTTGGTGATCGGTTTGGTCGACAACGTGTTGCGCCCGTTGCTCGTGGGCAAAGACACCAAGCTGCCTGACTACGTGGTGCTGATGTCGACCATTGGCGGTATGGCGCTGTTCGGACTGAACGGCTTTGTGATCGGCCCGGTGATTGCCGCTATGTTTATCGCTGCGTGGGATATTTTTTCGACCTCACGCGAGGTGAGTGCACTGCTGCCTGCTGCATCAGAGAGTGCTGCTGCAGAAACTTCCGCTCCTCCATCGGAGCCGCCAGCGGGTTAGCCGCAAGGCTGCCCCAAAGTTCGGTATACGCCACCCGGCGTATTTCCCAATCTCCGTTGTTTCTCCAAAATCGATTCATCGCTTCACATAGCGAGAAACGATTTAAACCCTAACGGAGAAACATTTATGTCAGGTCTGAATTCACGTCGCTTTGCCCTCAAAGCGCTCACTGCCGCTGTTGCTCTGACCGGCTTTGCCGGGATGTCCGCCTACGCCCAAGGCGCTGGCACCATCAAGGTCGGCATTCTGCACAGCCTGTCGGGCACCATGGCTATTTCCGAAACCGTGTTGAAAGACACCGTGCTGATGGCGATTGACGAGATCAACGCCAAAGGTGGCGTGCTCGGGAAAAAGCTCGAGCCCGTGATTGTCGACCCCGCGTCTAACTGGCCGCTCTTCGCTGAAAAAACCAAGCAGCTGCTCGGTCAAGACAAGGTCTCGGTCATCTTCGGTTGCTGGACCTCGGTTTCCCGCAAGTCAGTGTTGCCAGTTGTTGAAGAAATGAATGGCTTGCTGTTCTACCCCGTGCAGTACGAAGGTGAAGAACTCTCCAAGAACGTGTTTTACACGGGCGCAGCGCCGAATCAGCAAGCGATTCCAGCGGTCGATTACCTGATGAGCAAAGAAGGCGGCGGCGCCAAGCGTTGGGTCTTGCTGGGCACGGACTATGTCTACCCACGCACCACCAACAAAATTTTGCGCGCTTACCTCAAGAGCAAAGGCGTGGCAGACAAGGACATCGACGAAAAGTACACCCCGTTTGGCCACTCTGACTACCAAACCATCGTTGCTGATGTGAAGAAATTCTCCGCTGGCGGCAAGACCGCTGTGGTCTCCACCATCAACGGCGACTCCAATGTGCCGTTCTACAAAGAACTCGGCAACGCCGGCCTGAAAGCCAAAGACGTGCCTGTCGTGGCCTTCTCGGTGGGTGAAGAAGAACTGCGCGGCGTTGACACCAAGCCGCTAGTCGGTCACTTGGCGGCCTGGAACTACTTCCAGTCGATCAAGAACCCAAGCAACACCGAGTTCATCAAGAAATGGAGCGCTTACGCCAAGGCCAAGAACATCGCTGGGCACAAGGACAAGCCGTTGACCAACGACCCGATGGAAGCGACTTACATCGGCATCAACATGTGGAAGCAAGCGGTTGAGAAAGCCAAGTCCACCGACACTGACAAAGTCATTGCGGCGATGGCTGGCCAGACCTTCAAGGCACCGTCCGGCATCATTTCCAAAATGGACGAGAAAAACCACCATCTGCACAAGTCAGTGTTCATCGGCGAGATCAAGGCCGATGGCCAGTTCAATGTGGTGTGGAAGACGCCTGGCCCGGTCAAGGCTAAGCCATGGAGTCCGTACATCGTCGGCAACGACAAGAAGCCAGACGAGCCAGCCAAGGTCGCAGGCAAATAAGCGGTCTTCGTCTGGTCCAAAGCCGCACCTTGTCGTGAAGACGAGGTTGCGGCTTTTTGTTTGCACTTTCTTGATGCGTGGTCCGGTTCTTGCACTTGTTCGGTGCAACCTGGTGACCAACGGTTCCGGATAGCGGCAGTCTGTGTCCGGCTTCCAGTCGAAGACAAGCTGTAGATTCCAACTCACTTTAAAAATGCACAAAGACAGATCACAACCCATGCTCAAGCGCTCAATCATGGTGCGCATTCTGCTGGCATCCGCACTTTTTTGGGGTGTCGGCAGTCTGCACGCGCTGACGCTTGAAGATGTCAAGGCCATGGCGATCGGCAGCAGCGAATCCCGTTTGCAGGCACTGGCCAAAGCCGCCTCAGACCCCAGCGAAACAACGCTGGCTTTCATTCAGGCACTGGCCGATGACGCCGTCAAGGTCGCCGGTGAGCAGGTACTGGTCGTTAAAGACGACAAGGCCTTTGACCCGGTCTCTGGCAGCGCCGTGCCACTGCCGGACAACGCCGAAGACGTGATCAACAACAACCTGATGCGTGGTGAGTTGGACAGCGCTTTAGCGACCCTGCAGCTTTTCTCTCCAAAAGAAGCGCTGCGCAAAGCCGCCATTAAGACGCTGACCGGCGGCAACGACGAAGCCCGCTTGCCGCTGATCGAAAAAGCCTACGCCGCTGAAACCGTGCCACAGCTTAAAAGCCAGCTGGGACTGCTGCGTGCAGCCATCTTGCTCGGCAGCAGCGACAAAGGCAAACGTCTGCAAGCGGCAGCCTTGCTGTCGGACAGTGGCGACCCGAGCACCAAAACCGTGTTGATCGAACGACTCGCTATAGAGTCCGATCCTGACGTCAAGGTGGCCCTTGCCGCGAGCTTGCGCAAGGTCGAGGCCGCGCTGGCGTGGGGTGACAAAATCGCCGCTGTCTTCAGCGGCATCAGCCTAGGCTCTATCTTGTTGCTGGTGGCGTTGGGCTTGGCCATCACCTACGGATTGATGGGCGTCATCAACATGGCGCACGGTGAGTTGATGATGATCGGTGCCTACGCCACCTACGTGGTGCAAGGGCTGTTTCAAACCTATCTGCCGGGCGCTTTTGACTGGTATTTGTTAGCCGCTGTGCCGGTGGCTTTCTTGGCCTCGGCGCTGATGGGGGCAGCACTCGAACGCGGTGTGATTCGCTTCTTGTACGGTCGCCCGCTTGAAACGCTCTTAGCCACTTGGGGTATCAGCCTGATGCTCCAGCAACTGGTGCGCAGTATCTTTGGCGCACAAAACGTCGGCGTTGAAAACCCGGTGTGGATGAGCGGGGGCGTTCAGCTCATGGGCAACCTCTCGCTGCCTTACAACCGGCTCGTGATCATTGGTTTCGCCATCGCCGTGTTGCTCGGTGTGGCGTGGCTGATCAGCCAGACGCGCTTGGGTTTGTTTGTCCGCGGGGTCACGCAAAATCGTCCGATTGCCGCTTGCATGGGTGTCAACACGGCGCGTGTCGATACCTATGCTTTTGCGCTGGGTTCAGGCATTGCCGGATTGGCTGGCTGCGCGTTGAGTCAGGTCGGCAACGTCGGCCCTGACTTGGGTCAAGGCTACATCGTTGACTCCTTCATGGTGGTGGTGTTGGGCGGTGTCGGGCAGCTGGCAGGCACGGTGTACGCCGCCATGGGGTTGGGCATTTTGAACAAGTTCCTTGAAGGCTGGACCGGCGCTGTGCTGGCGAAGATCGCCGTGCTTGTTCTCATCATCATCTTTATCCAGAAACGTCCGCAAGGTATTTTCGCCATGAAAGGCCGCTCTGCGGAAGCTTGAGGCCACACCCATGAACGCAACTCTTCAATCTGTCGTCCTTCCCGCCAAAGGTCCATTGCTGACACGCAGTGGCTGGAGCGCCTTCATGGTTGCGCTCATCGTCGTTTGTGCGGTCGCGCCTGCACTCAATCTTTGGGTGCCCGAAGGCAGCGCTTGGCACATGAGCACCTATGTTGTGGCCTTGCTTGGAAAAATCATGTGCTATGCCATCTGTGCATTGGCGATGGATTTGATCTGGGGCTACACCGGCATTTTGTCGCTGGGCCACGGCGTATTTTTCGCGATCGGCGGCTATGTCATGGGCATGTACCTGATGCGCCAAATCGGCCTCGACGGTAATTACAAAAGCGAGTTACCCGACTTCATGGTGTTCCTCGACTGGAAGACCTTGCCCTGGCACTGGACCTTCAGCGGCAGCTTCGTGGCGACACTGCTGCTGATCGTATTGGTGCCCGCTGTGGTGGCTTTTGTGTTCGGTTATTTCGCCTTTCGCTCACGCATCAAGGGTGTGTATTTCTCGATCATCACGCAGGCTTTGACCTTTGCCGCCATGTTGCTGTTTTTTCGCAATGAGACGGGCTTTGGTGGCAACAATGGCTTCACAGATTTCAAGCGAATCTTGGATATGCCCTTGGCCACGCCGAACATGCGTATGCTGCTGTTTGTCATCACCGGCTTGACGCTGCTGGGATTTTTCATGTTCTCCAAATGGCTGGTGCAGAGCAAGTTTGGCCGCGTGCTGCAGGCCATACGCGATGCAGAAACCCGCGTCATGTTTTCGGGTTACAACCCGCTGGGCTACAAGCTGACGATCTGGGTGATTTCGGCCGTCATGTGCGGCGTTGCTGGTGCCCTGTATGTGCCGCAGGTAGGCATCATCAACCCGGGTGAAATGAGTCCCGCCAACTCGATTGAAATCGCCATCTGGGCCGCTGTCGGTGGCCGCGCTACCTTGATAGGGCCGATCATTGGCGCATTCATCGTCAATGGCGCCAAGAGTTGGTTGACCGTCGCCTACCCCGAATTTTGGCTGTACTTTTTAGGCACGCTCTTTATCGCTGTGACCTTGTTCCTGCCCAACGGCGTGGTCGGTTTGGTGAAGAAATTGCGGAAGGGGAAAACAGCATGACGCCAGAACTGCTTGAACAGGGTGCACGCCGCATCGAACAACGCATGGCCGTTTTAGCCAATCAAAAAATCAACACCGAATCGGGCGGGCGCAACGCCAGCACCGGCCGCATCGCCAAGGCGGAAGGGGAGGTCGATACGACCCATGGCCGCATTCTTTATCTTGAAGACGTCAGCGTCAGCTTCGATGGTTTCAAAGCCATCAACAAGCTGTCGCTCGATATCGCGCCTGGCGAACTGCGTTGCATCATCGGCCCCAACGGCGCTGGCAAGACCACCATGATGGACATCATCACCGGCAAGACACGGCCCGACGAAGGCACGGTTTTCTTTGGCAGCACGATTGATTTGTTGCGCTACAAAGAAGCTGAAATCGCGCAGTTGGGCATCGGTCGTAAATTTCAAAAACCAACGGTATTTGAACAACTCACCGTGTTCGAAAACCTGGAACTTGCACTCAAAACCAACAAGGGCGTGAAGGCGTCCATGTTCTTCAAGCTCGACTCCCAACAAAGCGACCGTTTGGCTGAGATATTGGTGACGATTCATCTGGCAGAGAGTGTCGGGCGCCTTGCCGGTAACTTGAGCCATGGCCAAAAGCAATGGCTAGAAATTGGCATGTTGCTGATGCAAGACCCTAAGTTGCTGTTGCTCGACGAGCCTGTGGCGGGCATGACCGACGAAGAAACCGCACGTACAGCAGAACTGTTTTTGACACTCAAGGGCAAACACTCCTTGCTGGTGGTGGAGCACGACATGAGCTTCATTCGCACCATCTCTGACATCGTCACGGTGCTGTGCGACGGTTCCGTGTTGGCCCAAGGCACGCTCGACCAAGTGCAGGCCGACGAACGCGTGATCGAGGTCTATCTTGGCCGTTGAACTGAAAAACTTATGCTGAACGTCAAAAACATCAACCAGTACTACGGCGGCTCTCACATCCTGCGTGACGTCAGCTTGCAAACGCAGCTTGGCAAAGTCACTGTGCTGCTGGGGCGCAACGGTGTTGGTAAAACCACGCTACTCAAATCTTTGATGGGACTGGTTCCCATCAAGACCGGAAGCATCGAATTTGACGGCAAGCTCATTCAGAGTGCCACGCCTTATGAACGCGCCCGTGCTGGCATGGGTTTTGTACCGCAGGGACGCGAAATATTTGCGCGTCTCACGGTTGAAGAAAACCTGCGCATGGGGCTGGCCTACAAAAGCGCCAGCACGCCGATTCCCTCCGAACTTTACGAGCTGTTTCCTGTCCTCAAGCAGATGCTGCACAGGCGCGGCGGCGACCTGTCCGGCGGTCAGCAGCAGCAACTCGCGATTGCGCGTGCGCTCGCGGCCAAGCCCAAGCTGTTGATTCTGGACGAGCCCACTGAAGGGATTCAACCCAGCATCATCAAAGATATCGGCCGCGTGATTCGCATGCTCGCTGACCGTGGTGACATGGCGATCTTGCTGGTGGAGCAGTACTACGACTTTGCCGAAGCGCTGGCCGACGACTACCTCGTGATGGAACGTGGTGAGTTCATCGGCCGTGGTCAGGGCAAAGACATGCAAGCCAACGGTGTGCGCCAGATGGTGGCGATTTAGATCAGTGCTGGTGGCCGTGAGCGCCGTGCACATGGCCGTGGGCGATTTCTTCTTCAGACGCAGCGCGCACTTCCATCACGGCCAGGGTGAAGCGCAGGTCTTTGCCTGCGAGTGGGTGGTTGCCGTCTAGCAAGACAGTGTCGCCCTTGATCTTCATGACGGTGAAAACGTGCATGCGGCCGTCGTCGCCATGGCCTTCAAGCTGACCACCCACTTTCACGCCGGGTGGGAACTGGGTCTTAGGGATGGTTTGCACAAGACCTTCGTCGCGCACGCCAAAGGCGTCAGCGGCTGCCAGGTCGAGTGTGGTTTTGAAGCCAGTGACTTGGCCGTCCAATGCCTCTTCAATTTTGGGCAGGGTGTTGCCGTAGCCGCCGTGCAGGTAAACCATCGGTTCTTGGCTTTCTTCAACGACTTTCCCTTGGCTGTCGGTGACTTTGAAGCGCAGGGTGACGGCGGAGTTTTTTTCGATCTTCATGGTGTGCTTGAGTAGGTTGGCAGATATTTTTTGCAGCCGATATTGTCGCGCCTAAGGGGGCATCCCGCATGGCGGCCGTTCAGGCCGACCAAATTCGTGGGTTGGGTGCCTCTAGGGCCCAAAAATGGCGACGCCATGCGCGCCACACTTGCTTGAGTAAATCCATGGCCGGTTCCACCACGGGCGCCAACACACGCACCACCACCACCTGCTCGTTCGGGCTGGTGGCACCGGCTGTTGACTGCAGGGGGTGCGGCTCAAGCACCTCGCGCGCCACATCCAGCGCGGCTTGTCGGCGCTTGCGGTCTAGCTTGCTGCCGGCTGCAAAAAAAAGCGTGGCCATGCAGCGGTGCCCTGCCAAGCCCAGCGGGTTGTTCAGCAGCATCTTGTCATGCGCGGCCAGTCGTGCCCGTTCCAGCCAGATGCCGGGGACTTCGATATGTTGGTTAAAACTGCCTTCTACAAACGGCAGCCCCGCGTTCGGTAATCCGAGCGCTGTGACATCCCAGCCCATCATCTCAGCGCCCGGCGCAAGGTCCATGGTGAGCCGATTTTCTGCCAAGCAACCGCTGTAGCAAAGCGCCTCGAGCGGCAGCCACTCCAGCCGCGCATCGGCAGCCAGCGTCACATGGGCGCGTTGCAGCGCCTGCTCGCCCAGCGAGCGGTAAAAACGAGTCGCGCCAGGGGTGGTGAGCAGCCCGTGTGCACCACTGGCAACTGTCGCCTGAATGTCCAACGTGTCGCCACCCACCAGACCGCCCGGTGGGTGCACCAGCACGTTGTGGCAGACGCTGTCGCCTTCTGGGTAAAGGCTTTGCAAAATGCGCAGCGGCCCGTTGTGGCGAAAGTGCGCCACGGTGCGTTCGGCACTGCGTGAGTAATCAAGTTGAAGAGAGGCGTGCCAAGTCATGGCTTGGCAGTTTACGTGTCGACAGCCCTTCAGGCGTGGGCACTTAAAAATCGTTCCATGACGGTCACCAGATAAGCCGGTGTTTCGACCATCGGGTAATGGCCAGAGTTAGGCAAGATATCAATGACAACATGCGGATAAAGCGACGGGTAAACAGCGCGGGCCATGTCCTCACTCACGCCGCCGTCATGCTGACCAATCAACACCAGCAGCGGGCAGGTCAAACGTGCTGTTTCAGCGGAGAAGTCAGTTTGCGTGAAGGCCTTCAGGTAGTCTTTGAAAACGCCCGCATCGACGGTGTCACGCTTGAGTTTCAGAATCAGTTGGCACAGCGCCGGCGTGAGACGCTGCCCGAGCGATGTTTCAACCACCCCAGCCGCGGCCTGATCGTTGCTTGCCGCCGACTCGAAAAACGCCATCACCTCTGGTGGGAGTTTCGCGCCGCACGCAGGCACCGGCGTCACGCCCACCACGGCCACGACGCGTTGCGGTGCATTGATAGCCAAGCGCTGTGCGGCCATGCCGCCCATCGAGTGGCCGATCACCGAGAACCGTTGCCAGCCCAGCGCATCAGCCACCTCCAGTGCATCTGACGCCATCTGATCCATGGTGTGCGGTCCGGCTATTTCTCTAGATGCGCCATAGCCTCGGTAGTCCACAAAGGCATAGGTAAAGCGCGCGGTGTCCAGCAGCGCGTAGCTGGGTTGCCAGATGCTGTGGTCGCCAAACCAGCCGTGCAGAACCAACACAGGTGCAGGTCCGTTTCCAATGAGTTGATAGGCAATCATGGGTCTCTCCGGTTTTGATGGGCTCATTCGCCTTTGATGTCAGCGGCTTTGACGATGCGTGCCCACTGGGCATTCTCCCGTGCGATTTGGTCGCCGAACTTGGCCGGACCGTCGCCTAGGATAAAGATGCTTTGCGCTGCAAATTGTGCCTTGATGTCTGGCGATTCGAGTACGCGCCGGAGTTGAGCGCTGAGTTTCTCCACCACGTCGGCAGGTGTTCCTGACGGTGCGTTGAGTCCAAACCACAAGGCGGAGTTGAACCCGTTAACGCCGGCCTCTGCGAACGTGGGGACGTCGGGCAGGGCGGGCATGCGGCCTTGGCCAATCACCGCCAAGGCCTTGAGCTTTCCGGCCTTGATTTGGCCCATCACAGGCGTTGCTGGCGCAAACGAAACGGTGACCAGTCCTGTCATCACGTCGGTGATGGTTTGTACGCTGCCACGATAGGGCACATGGTTCAGCTTGATGCCAGTGGTTTGGTTGAAGAGTTCGCCGTAGAGGTGCGTGAAGGTGCCATTGCCCGACGACGCGAAGGTCAATCTCCCGGGAGCGGCTTTGGCGGCGGCAATCAAAGCGGCGACGTTGTTGGATGGATCTGCAGCCGCGGTGACCAGCAGCACCGGGTTCTCACCGATCAACATCACGGGTGCTAAATCACGGGCGAAATCGAACTTCAGATTCGCGGACACGTTTTGATTGATGACGTTGGCGGTCGTGCTCAAGAGCAAGGTGTAGCCATCGGCCGGTGCGCGCGCAACGGCTTCGGCCGCGATGCTGCTGCCGGCTCCTGTGCGATTTTCAACCACCACCGGCTGG
>Ga0208916_10000821_pt1 | contig 14003 bp, 12 predicted proteins | sample DEB19_08_DNA_5_FD_184523 | JGI IMG/M metagenome (GOLD analysis project Ga0208916, IMG submission 184523) | Aqueous microbial communities from the Delaware River and Bay under freshwater to marine salinity gradient to study organic matter... | ecosystem: Environmental > Aquatic > Marine >... | reverse complement strand
GTCCATCAAACGCGCTATCAGTCGCGCCGTTGTCGACTTGCCGCAGCCAGATTCGCCCACGATGCCCAGCGTTTTACCTTTGGCCACCGTGAAGTTGATGCCGTCAACAGCGTGTACAAATTTTTTCTCGCGCTCCAGCAATCCACCCCGCACCGGGAAGTACTTTTTTAAATTACGCACGATCAACAGCGGCTGCGCCGGTCCACCGCGGTCTGCTGAATCGTCCATGTCGACCCTATTGCTCATGTTGCTGCTCATCGTCGAACGTCCATGGCAGACCGCACACCATCTGCCAGCAGATTGAAGGCGATCGAAGTGATGAAAATCATCGCGCCCGGAAGCGCGGCAACCCAAGGGTTGCGAAAGATGGCCGAGCGCAGTGTGTTGAGCATCAGGCCCCACTCAGGCTCTGGCGGTTTGACACCCAAGCCCAAAAAGGACAAGCCCGAACCCAATATCATGCTGACGCTCAGCAAGCCGGTGGCGTACACAAACACGGGGCCGAGTACGTTGCCCAGCACATGCACACGAATGATTGAGAAGGCGCTGGCGCCACTCATCCGCGCGGCCTCGATGTAGTCGAGGCGCCGCACTTGGGTCGTCACGCTTTCAGCGACCCGCACCATCTGCGGCACAAACACCAGCGTCAAGGCAATCAAGCTGTTGCTCATGCCGGGGCCCAAGGCGCCGGCAATCGCCACGGCCAAGAGCACCGACGGAAACGCATAAAAAACATCCAGCACACGCATCGTCAGCATGTTGGTCCGGCCGCCGACATAGCCCGCCAACAACCCAATCGACGTGCCGATGACAAAAGCCGCCAGCACCGGCACCACACCCATCAGCAAAGACAAACGCCCGCCGTACATCAGGCGCGTCAACATGTCGCGCCCCAATTCGTCGGTGCCCAGCCAGTGACCCGGCGAACCAATCGGCAGCAAGCGGTTCAGCATGCTCGCTTTGAACGGATCAGCCGGCGCGATCCAGGGTGCAAAAATGGCCGCACCGATGATGATCGCCAACACCACAATGCTGATCATGGCCACGCGGTCCTGCCGCAGCTGACGCAGAACAACCATCCAAAAACTGCGACTAGGCGCCTGCGCAACAGCAGCCGCAGGCATAGCCACATCGGCAGGAGACAAGGTGGTTTTCATTCAGGTCCGTCCCATGCGAGGATCAATCAGCGGTTGCAAAATATCCACCAACAAATTCAAGGCCACAAAGAAAAGGCACAGCACCAAAATCGTGCCCTGCAACAAAGGGATGTCGCGCTGAAAGATGGCGGTGTTCAACAAGAAGCCCGTGCCGGGCCAGGCAAACACGGTCTCAACCAAGATCGAGCCGCCCATCAAATAGCCCAATTGCAAACCAGCAACTGCCAGCACGGTGGGCGCGGTGTTTTTGGCCACATGCCGAAAGATGGCCTGATGACTCAGGCCACGGGCTCTGAGCGCCATGACAAATTCTTGCTCCAGCATGTCGGCCACCAGCGCCCTGACAGTACGCGTGATGATGCCCAGCGGAATCACCGACAACGTCAACGCAGGCAGTACCAAGTAACGCATGTGCTCAACATCCCAGAGCCATTCGGCTGAACCGCCCGGGCCAGCGCCCATCGCTGGGAACCAGCCAAGCCCGGTCGAGAAAATAATCGTCAACACCAAGCCCAACCAATAGTGCGGAATGCTGACACCAATCACCGACAGCACAGTCGCCATCCGGTCTATCCAGCTGCCATGCCAGTAGCCGGCAAGCGCGCCCAAAATGCAACCCATTAGCACGCCAGCAAAACCGGCGACACCCGCCAAGAGCAGCGTGTTGCTGACGGCACCCATCACCTCCGTGGCGACCTCGCGCCCCGACGCAATGGACCGACCCAAATCGCCCTGCACGGCTCGCAGCAACCATTTACCGTATTGCACCGGAATGGGCTGGTCCAGACCGTAGGCGCTTTTAAGTGCCGCGACAACTTCAGCCGGCGCATCGGCCGGCGCAATAGCGTTCAAGGGGTCACCGGGCGCCAAGTACACCAGCATGAAAGACACCAGCGTCACACTCAGCGCTATAGGAATGGTGTAGAGCAGGCGCTTCAAAACATACGAAAACATGAGGGCCTTTCTGGGCGCTGCGCTTCACACGCAACCGTCATTCCAGCGCAGGCTGGAACGACGGAGGGGGAGTTACATCTTCAGCGTGGTCAGGTCTTGGAACCAATGCTGAGCCTGCACAAAGCCTTTGACTTTGGTCGACAGAACGTGCGGATTGACGTCATGCACGACCCACAGCATCAGGGCTTCGTCCACCATGGTTTGGTGCACGGTGGCCAGCAAGGCATCTTGTACTTTGGTGTCAAAGCTGGTGCGAACCTTGTCGAGTGCAGCGTCCACTTTAGGGTTGCTGTAGCCGCCCCAGTTGACACCGTTGGGCGCGACATAACGGCTGTCCACAAAACGGATGACGCCATAGAACGGGTCGGACGTGACATAACCCAGATTGATGGCGCTGATGCCTTTGCCGGCGTTCATATCCGCCTTAACGCCACTGCGCCAGTGCAGGTACAGAGTCTCCAGCTCGACCACTTCAAACTCAAGCTGAATGCCAACTTCAGCCAAACTTTGCTGGATGTATTCGTTCATCGGCAAAGACAACATTTGGCCCGTGCCGCCTTGGGCAATGATGACCTTGGCTTTGAGTGGTTTTTCTTTGCTGTAACCAGCTTGCTTCATCAGCGCTTTGGCCGCGGCGACGTCGTAGCCCAGTTTGAAAGTGGGCTTGCCGAACCACGGGCTGGAACTGTCGAGCTGGCCTTTGGCTGGGACAGCCAAACCGTTAAGCAACTGCACAATGCCGTCGCGATTGATGGCCAGATTGGCGGCTTTGCGCACACGAATATCAAGCCAAGGTGAGCCGGGTTGGGTGCTGAAGTGATACGGCCAGACGTGTGGCGTGACGTTCTTGACCAGCTTGAAACCGGCACTGACCAACTGTGGCACCACATCAGGTGGAGGTGTTTCGATCAGGTCAACTTGGCCGCTGAGCAGCGCGTTAGAACGCGTCAAGGCATCAGGGATCGGGATCAGCACAATGCGGTCGGTTTGCGCCATCCGGGTCTTGTCCCAGTAGGTGGCGTTTTTGACCAACTCAGCGCGTTCGCGGGGTACCAGTTTGTCCAACTTGAAAGGACCTGTGCCCGACGGCTGAGAGGCAAATTTATTCCAGTCGCGGCCAAGTTTTTCCCACTGCGCCGGGCTCGAAATCAGGAACCACGGAAGTTGATACGGAAAAAGAGCATCGATGTCTTTGGTGGTGATGACCACTGTGTAGTCGTCGACCTTGCTGTAGCTGGCGATCGATGGAATACGCGGCCGCACCTGGGCGCTTTGCTTGGCATCGAACTGCGGTGATTTGTCGTTCAGGACTTTGTCCAAATTCCAGATGACCGCGTCGGCCTTGAACTCGGAACCGTCATGAAACTTAGCGCCCTTGCGCAGCTTGAAGATCCATTTTTTGTTGTCTTTGGCGTCCACTTTCCATTCGCTGGCAAGACCAGGCATCAACTTGCCAGGGCGCGTTCCGATGTTGGATTCCCAAGCCACGAGTGGGTCATAAATAGTGTGGCCAGTGAACTGATAGGCGCCGGCGCCGCGGTCTGGTTGCCCGGTGGTGAGCGGAATATCGGCCATTGAAATACCGTAGCGAGCCACGGTTTCAGCGATCACGCCAGAGTGCATCGCCAGTGCGACAGGGATCGTTAACAACCAACGAGAAAGTTGCTTGGGCAACAAGTGCATGAAAAGATCTCCAAAAGTTGAGAGGACCAGTTCTTTCCATTGCACGCAATGTGCCAACTCTTGAAAAACAATCAATTACTCAAAAAAATCGACACTTTCAGGGGGTTACAAAAGAAAAGAGTCATTCAGCTGATCAACATGCTGGGTGACTCTTTTGTGAGATGTTCAGAAGCGTGCACGAATGCGCACCAATAAAGATCACGCCAACAGCGCGGCCAAACCATCTTCGGGTTCAAATCGATTGTTCCGAAAGATCAGCCGTGTCGGGCCGCTCCACAGTGGGCGCGTCACTGAATGGTTGGGGTCACCCGGGTAGCACATCACGCGCTGGCCTTCAAGCTCCATCGGCTCCGGCTGAATCAGCAACGGCAGGCGGGCACTGGCCGCGTTCATGACGTCGGCTGCGCTGGCGTAGCGCACCAGCTGACTCAGACTCAAGATCTGGGCCGGCACCAGCCCAAGCTCACCCGACCAGTACCGGCGCAGACCAGACTCGGGCGTCAGCCAAACGGTTTCCGTAACTTCATGGTCGTCGTGCAGCGCCTCTTGACCCGCAGGGGCCAGTGCGACAAAGAAGCGTGCGTCAAAGCGCCGATTCGTCACCGAGGGCACACGCGGCGTGATCCAGCGCGCCCACGGCTTGATGCTGCTGGTCTGCAAAGGAAGACCGATTTGCGCCATCGCCGCGACAAATCCAAGACCTTCTTTCAAATGCCGACGCAGCTCTCCAAGCACATGCAGCGGCAGTTCCCGATGCAGCAACAATCCACACTCTTCAAAAGTCTCTCGCATGGCTGCCACGTACAAACCAGCGCCAGTGGCAACGTCAAGCGACTCCTCGCCCAAGCTGGCCGTCAAGGCTTCGGCACTTTGCTCCAGTTGCGTCACCGGCGTCTGGCAATCCAGCGCATCCAGCTTGCCGCCCGGAAAAACGTGAACGCCGCCCAGCACACCCGAGTTGCCGTGGCGCCTGACCATCAGCACCTCGAGTCCGTGAGGACTGTCGCGCAGCACCATGACCGTTGCTGAGGGCGCCGGGGGCGTGAGGACTTCTTGATGATTGAGTTCGATGGCCATGGCTTGGATTGTTACAGGCTTGAGCCCTCAGTGACGTCGCACTGATTCCAGATAATCGGTGTCGATGACGATCCCCCAGCCAGGTTCTTTTGGCAGTTCGTACAAACCATTTTTGAACGGCCGCGCCGACTGGTTCCCAATCAGCTTGTAGAAGAACGGGTCGCGCCACGGCAACATCACCTCTGCAAACCGGCCGTTAGACACGCCGGCCGACAGCATCAAACCGATCTGCGGTTCGAGATGCTGCATGACGGTCACGTTGTAGGCCATTGCCAACATTGCAACCCGGCGCCACTCAGTCGGGCCGCCGCCCCAGCTTGCATCGAAATTGCATATGTCGATGGCTTGGGCATTCATCAAGTCCCGGCAGCCAAAGCGCGACAGCTCGCTTTGTCCTGCTGCAATCGGCACGCCAGACAAAGAACGCACCAACGCCATTTCGGCGCGGTCGTTGTCCCACTTGCATGGCTCTTCAAACCAATCCAGCTTCAGGTCACGGGTGCGCTGCGTGAAATCAAGCGCTTGCGCCAGCGTCCACCCCTGGTTCGCATCACAACCCAAAATGAAATCGTCGCCCCCGACGCGACGCACCACCTCTGCGCGTTTGGCATCTTCAGCGGGGGTCTTACCGCCCAGTTTGAGCTTCATGCCATGAATGCCAAAAGCTTTGAGTTCTGCCACTTCGTCGGCCAAGCCTTCGAGGTCGCCGGTTTCTCGGTAATAGCCACCCAGCGCCACCACCGGCACGGTTGCACGCGCGCCGCCCCACAAAACATGCAGCGGCAAATTAGCCAACTTGCCGATGGCATCGTGGATCGCGCTGTCAATGCAGGCCTGCGCCCGCAAGGCCACCCGCCGGTCACGGATGAAGGGCTCGGTGGCCTGCCGCGTCAAGGCCCAAGCATCGTCAATGGCGCAGACCCGATGGCCGATCAGCAAGGGCGCCATCTCTTCATGGATCATACTGATGATGGACGCTTGCAGCGCATCGTCATTGCCATTGAAACACTCGCCCACCACACCTGCATCGGTGTGAATGCGGGTCAAGATGGTGCAGCGGTGCGTCAACTTCAGGTTTGAACCTGTCGCCGTGCGCTCCAGTTTGACCTTCAGAGGAACGGTCTCGATCCGAGTGATCTTGGCATCTGCCAGTCGACTGCTTGGTGGGGTCTGTGCTTGGGGCATGCGTACCTTCAATTTACTCGGATTGAAGCTTTAACTGCTGAATCAACTGAGCCCATTTGATGGTTTCAGTTTCCATGAATTTAGCAAAGGCATCTGACGGCATGTAACCCACCGTGGCGCTCTCTTCGGCTAACTTTTTGACCGTTTCCGGCTTCGACAAAATATCAGCCAGTGTGGTCGACAGTTTTTGGACAAGCTCAGGCGGCGTACCTGCTGGCGCCAGAAAGCCCCACCAGTTGTCGGCATCAAAACCGTTCAAACCCACCTCACTCGCGGTCGGCACATCGGGCACCACAGGTTGACGTTTGGCACCACTGACAGCCAACGGCCGCATGCGCTCGCCGCGGAGCAATGGCAGTGCCTGCGTGACGGTGCCAATAGACAATTGAGCATGGCCAGCCGCCACATCAGCCAAGGCGGCGCCGGCGCCTTTGTAGGGGACATGTATCAGTTTTATACCGGCCAAATTCGTGAACATTTCGGTCACCAAGTGCTGTGAACTGCCCACACCGGAAGACACGTAGTTCAGCTGACCGGGGCGTGCCTTGGCATACGCAATGAACTCCGGCAGGGTCTTCACGGGCAGTCCTGGAAAGACACTGATCACTTGTTGAGCCGTGCCCAAACGAGCGATCGGCACAAAGTCCTTGACAGGGTTGTAAGCCAGCTTTTTATACAGCGTCGAGTTGGCAGTGTGCGGTGTGGAAATCAGCAACAAGGTGTAGCCATCGGGCTTGGCTTTGGCCACGATGTCGGTGCCCATCGTGCCACCAGCACCACCTCGGTTGTCGACCACAAAGGGCGAGCCCAGACGCTTGCTTAATTGATCCGAGATAAAGCGACCGACGATGTCATTGCTGCCACCTGGGGCAAAAGGAATGACGACCCGAACGGGTCGATTTGGGTAGTCTTGCGCAGTGGCAGAGAACACCGCCAAAGCAATTGTTAGAAATGGAATACTTTTAAAAATATGAAAACGGCTACGCAGCATGTTGTCTCCTCGATATTGCTTTTAATTGAATTAACACCCCAACATCACAAAGTGAGTTGTTGGGGATTTTTCATTATCTGTTGCGTTTATATCAAAGACAGCCGTCACTTCTGCAGGCTGTTATCCAAAAGCGCCATAGGCACTTCAATCGCGCGTGATACCGGACTCTTTCACAATGCGTGTCATCAGTTCTCGGTCTGCAGCAAATAATTTACCAAAACCGTCCACGCTCAAGTAGCTCGACTCGATACCTAAATTTTGAAGGCGCTCACGAACCTCTTTCATGGCGATGACTTTGTTCACTGCAGCGTTGATTTTCTCGACCACGGCTGGCGGCGTTCCTGCAGGGGCGAGTAGACCGAACCAAGACTCAAAAGCAAAACCCTTCAAGCCTGACTCGGCAATGGTAGGGATCTGCGACAACAAAGTGGAGCGCTTGGTGCCGCTCAATCCAATCACGCGCAGGCGTGGTTCCTGCAAGTAAACACCAACACCCGCAGTCGGCACAATCACGGCGTGCGCTCTGCCACCGGTCACATCGTTCACCGCCTCTTGCGTGCCTTTGTACGGCACGTGCTGCATCTCGATCCCGGCGAATTTTGCGAAATAAGCCATGGCCAAATGCGTTGAACTGCCGACACCTGCCGAGTTGTAATTGAGCATACCGGGGTTACTTTTTGCATACTGAACAAACTCTGCGGTGGTCTTGACCGGGAGTTTTGAATTGACCATCAAAATGTAGCTTTGATTGCCAATATTCACGACCGGAACGAATTCTTTGATCGGGTCGTAAAAGGGTCTTGCACCCATTGCCGCCGTGACAAAGTGACTTGAAGCGGCCATCAGCAAGGTTCGACCGTCTGGTTCTGCGCGCGATACAAAAGCCGTGCCAATAGCACCACCGGCCCCGGGTTTAGCTTCAATGATCCAGTTTTGGTTCATCTCTTTGATGAGGTCTTCCTGAATCGCCCGTGCCGGCATTTCCCTGGCGCCTCCAGCGGCAAATGGAACAATGATTCGGGCAACACTGCCACCGACTTGAGCCCAGACCGAATCGGTCAAGGCAGCCAAGGTGCTTGCCAACAATAGGTTTCTCCGCTTCATCATGTCTCCTTTATATTTTTCAAAATTGGTCAAGATTGCGTCAAAACAGTCGAGAAAAATCTTCAAACAATTCATCCACGGCATAGGCACACGGAATCAAGCCCTGCTCGTGTGAATTCCGAATCAGCACCTCCAAAGCACGGCGGTTTGGCTCAACTCCAAAAGGTGTCAGATCTAGCGCCCCAAGATTTTCAGCATCAGCCAACTTCTTGCTTTTTTCAAGCGTGGCGTAAATTTCCCGAACCACTTCAGGCCGTTCACGGCAGAGCTCTGTGTCAATCACCATCATGTGATTGATTGGCAACATCTGATGACGGGCACTCCAAGCTTTGGCGGCTTCATGTGGATCGGGCAAAACGGCCTTCAGTCGTGGATCATCCGGCAAGTCAGTGCCAATGATGGCGGCATCCAATTCACCTGCCAGCAGCATCTCGACCATGGTGCACCCTCCTGGCGCACGGACAAATCCCGCCGGATCCGGGAATTCCGCTAGATGGCCATCTTCAAAGGTGACCCACTGGACATCGCTCAAAGGCACGCCATAGTCGTCAGCCAAAATCCCCCGAACCCAAGTGACAGTAGTCTGCGCATGCGCACGAATACCGATGCGTTTTCCCTGAAGCTGGGCGACGGTAACCCGCGGCCGTTCAGCGTTGTAAACCAGACAGTGGTGCTGAAAGCGCCCGGCGCCCACAACCGCCGGCATCAGCGTGAGCGGCTTACCATAGGCTTTGGCTTGCAAAAAAGTCACCAAGGCGAGTTCAGCCACATCGAACTCAAGGTCGCGCACCACCCGTTTGAAGGCCCGATTGGGTACTTTGACATCGGCAAAATCGAACTCAAACAGCGTCGGCACGATGCTTCCGTTTTTAACGGCCCGGGTATTGGGGTAGTTACCCAAGAGCGTCTTTAATTTCAACATAGCCTGCATCACTCCGCTGAAAAATTGTCGACTGCGAGACTGCCCAGGGCTGGATACAGCGCGTGCGCAGTCCGCGAATAAATCCACTCCTGCTCTATCAGAGACAGCGCAGCGGTGGCTTCCATGGCTTCGTTCAACAGGTCTTTGAGACTGCCCGAAGATGCAGGAAAATTAGAGCCCCAAGCAATGCGTTGTGCGCCAAATGTGTCGACCACTGCACGGGAAAATTGAGCTTGTGTAGAACGACCCGTTTTGGATTCACGCACGTTATGCGTGGTGAACTTGAAATACAAATTCTCGTATCGCGCCAGAGCAAACAAGGCTGCGGCTGAGTCGTAGGGCGCACCGCCTTCAAGCTCGGGACGTGCAAAGTGATCAAGCAAGACCACCGCTTTAGGGAAGCGCTTGAGCAAGACTTCCAACTGCGGCAAACCATCAGCCCGAAGCTGCACACAGATAGGAATAGCGTTGTCCGAAATGTAGGCCCACGCGTCAAAGGCTTTCGGATCGTCCAAGCGAATGCTTCGATCAGCCGCAGTGTGTCCAGCAATAAAAACACGTGCGCCGCTCAAGCCCGCTTGCATCCAATACTGGATTTTTTCAATGGCATTCTTGGCCTGCATGTCGACCGAAAAAACACCGACCAACTGATCCGGGGATGTCGCCACACTGGCTTGTACATAACTGTTGTCATGGCCATAACAGGTAGAAGCTTGAACCAACACAGATTTGGCCACACCTGCCTGTTTCATCGCGGTCAGCATGCCGGCGGCGCTTACAGGACGCTCCTTGGACCAGCCAGATTGCGCACCACCCATGGGGGCCAAGGGATAACGCAGCGCGTCATCTGCGATCACGTGGTTGTGAAGATCAACGATAGGCAGAGCAATAGACATGGTGTTTAACCTGTGAAAAGATGGCCAATAGTGCCTGAGTTCTCATAAGTTTAAAACTTAATTAAATCCAACTTAACATATCGTTTTACTTATGTCTTTTACCGCAAGAATTCTCTGAAGGACGCTTTATGGCCCAACTCGACTGGTTTATCCGCGCCAACCTCAAGCCTCGGCATCTCCAAATGATGGTGGCATTGGACGACCTGCGGCATTTGGGCCGCGTTGCCAGTAGCCTGCATATTTCTCAGCCCGCAGTGTCCCTGGCTTTGGGTGAGCTGGAGAAAGGACTTGGTTTCAAATTATTTGAAAGAACCCCGAAGGGCGTCGTTCCAAATGCTTATGGAGAATGTCTGATTAAACAAGCCCGCGTCGTGCTGGGCAGTTTGGCCCAAGTACGCCATGAACTGCACGCGCTGTTATCGGGCGCCTCGGGCAAGGTGCATGTGGGCGCCCTTCCCGCCATGACGCCTGGTTTATTGCCCAAGACGCTGTCGCTCTTGAAACAAAAAACACCCTTGACAAGCATCCTGATCCAAGAGGGATCGATGGACGCCCTGCTGCCCGAACTGCGCCGCGGTACGGTGGACTTGATCGTCGGCCGACTCGTCAACCGCAGCGCCAAAGACGATCTATCCGAAGAGTCTCTGTACGAAGGGCACAACGTTGTGGTGGTGGGACGGAGTCACCCGCTAGCAGCCCGTCAGGATTTGACTTGGAAAGACTTGGTGGAGTACCCGTGGGTCTTGCCGCCAGTGGGTTCGTTGTCACGAGAGCCTTTGGAAAATGCGCTCCAGCAAAATGGAGGCAGCATGCCCGCCGACTATGTGGAAACGCTGTCGATCCACGTGATCACCGGCTACTTGCAACAATCGCAGGCGATCGGGGTGCTGTCACAAGTTGTCGCACGGCATTACATACAAGCAGGTCTGCTGGCGCAACTGCCATTGGTTTTACCTAACCCAGAACGTCCTATTGGCGTCACGTGGAGCCGGCTCAAACCGATATCGCCGGCCATGGAGGCGTTCATGCAATGCCTGCGCGAATCCGCGCAGGTCACTGCACCTGTGCATCAATGACGGAAGTGCCGCACGCCGGTTGTGACCATCACCACACCGCGCTCGTCGGCTGCCGCAATCACTTCAGCGTCGCGCATGCTGCCGCCGGGCTGGATGATGCAGCTGGCGCCCACATCGACCACCACATCGAGGCCGTCGCGGAAGGGGAAAAAGGCGTCGCTGGCCACGGCTGAACCTTGCAGGTCGAGGTTGGCATTGGCCGCTTTGATGGCCGCGATGCGGGCCGAGTCGATACGGCTCATTTGGCCAGCACCGACGCCCAGCGTCATGCCACCGCCGCAGAAGACGATGGCGTTGGACTTGACGTATTTCGCGACCTTCCAGGCGAACAGCAAATCTTGCAGTTGCGCTGGCGTCGGTTGCAGCTTAGTGACAACTTTCAGGTCAGCCAGCGTGATCTCGTGGTTGTCTGCGGTTTGCATCAACAGGCCGGAGCCGACGCGCTTGACGTCAATGAGGTTTCGACCTTGTTGTGCGGCGCTGTCGCCACCGGTTGGCAGCGGAATTTCTAAGATGCGCACATTGACTTTGCTCTTGAAGACCGCCAGCGCTTCAGGGGTGAAGGCCGGTGCCATCAACACTTCAACAAACTGTTTGGAGATTTCTAATGCTGCTTTTTCATCGAGCGGACAGTTCAGCGCGATGATGCCGCCGAAGGCTGACGTCGGGTCGGTCTTGAAGGCTTTACTGTAGGCATCCAGCGCGTCAACGCCGATGGCCACACCGCACGGGTTGGCGTGCTTGACGATGACGCAGGCGGTTTCGCCCAGCAGCGAATCAAAGCTCTTGACGCATTCCCAAGCAGCGTCGGCGTCGGCGATGTTGTTGTACGAGAGCTCCTTGCCTTGCAACTGACGCGCCGTGACGAGTGAGCCGGCAGCAGGGTGCAGGTCGCGGTAGAAGGCTGCTTGCTGATGCGGGTTTTCGCCGTAACGCAGGTCTTGCAACTTGATGAAGCGGCCGTTGGATTGGCCCGGAAACAGGCTGTTGCAGCCATCGGCCTGCAAGCTGGACAGGTAGTCGCTGATGGCGCCGTCGTACTGGCTGATGCGGTTGAACGCGGCGACTGAGAGTGCGAATTTGGTGGCGTCTTTGAGCTGGCCATCGGCTTTGAGTTCGGCCAACACGCCGGCGTATTGCGACGCGTCGGTCAACACGCCGACGTCTTTCCAGTTCTTGGCGGCCGACCGCACCATGGCCGGGCCACCGATGTCGATGTTTTCAATCGCGTCTTCCAGCGTGCAACCGGGCTTGGCAACTGTCGCTTCAAACGGGTAGAGGTTGACGACCAACAAATCGATGGTGCTGATGCCGTGCGCTTTCAGCGCGGCCATGTGCTCGGGCACGTCGCGACGTGCCAGCAAGCCGCCATGCACTTTAGGGTGCAGGGTTTTGACACGGCCATCTAACATTTCAGGAAAGCCAGTCAGCTCCGCCACTTCCGTCACGGGCAAGCCCTGGTCGGCCAGCAACTTGGCTGTGCCGCCGGTGGACAGCAGCTTGATGCCCAAGGCGTGCAGACTTTTGGCAAATTCGACAACACCGGTCTTGTCGGACACGGAAATCAGGGCGGTCAAAGTAGAGGCGGTCATGGCAGGTCAGAGTCCGGGTTGAATCTAAAAAAATGGAATGTCGGATTGATCAATCGAGATAAAAGTCATCTCGAAAAACTCATTTCAAAAGCTTGTGCTCCAGCAACTTCTTGCGCAGCGTGTTGCGATTCAGGCCGAGCCATTCGGCAGCGCGCGACTGGTTATGGTCGGCCTGCTTCATCACTATTTCAAGCAGCGGTTTTTCGACTACACGCACCATCATGTCGTACATGCCAGCGGGCTCGGTGCCATGCAAATCTTGGAAGTAACCCTCCAAGCTGGTGCGCACGCACTCTTCAATGTGTTTCTTGCTCATGCTAAGGCTTTCTCTTTTTGTTCTGTGTGCTGCCCGGCCTGATAAGGCAAGGCGGCTGGCACGCGGTCCATGCTGGACTCAAGGCCATTGAAATAGTCGGCCACTGCGGCCATCTGCAATTCGCAGCTTTCCAGCAGGTTCATACGCGCCCGGAAGTCTTCGCCGCCGGGTAGGCTTTTGACATACCAACCAATGTGTTTGCGCGCAGTGCGCACGCCTGAAAACTCACCATACAACTCGTAATGGTCGAGCAAATGGTCGAGCAGCAGACGCTTAACTTCAGCCACTAAAGGTGGTGCCAAGTGCGTGCCGGTTTCCAAAAAATGGCTGATCTCGCGAAAGATCCAAGGCCGACCCTGCGCTGCCCGGCCGACCATCACGGCGTCGGCACCTGTCAAAGCCAACACATCGCGGGCTTTCTCGGGTGAGTCAATATCGCCGTTCGCCACCACCGGAATTTTCAGGGCGGCTTTCACTGCGGTGATCGTGTCGTATTCGGCAAAGCCTTTGTAGCCCTGCTCTCGCGTGCGGCCGTGCACCGCGATCATCTGCACGCCGGCCTCTTCAAAAGCACGCGCCAAGCGCACCGCATTTTTGTTTGACTCAGACCAGCCGGTGCGCATTTTCAGCGTCACCGGAACGCCGTGCGGCGCACAAGCGGCCACCACGGCTTGCACGATGGACAGAGCCAACGGCTCGTCCTGCATCAACGCAGAACCGGCCCATTTGTTGCAGACTTTTTTAGCCGGGCAACCCATGTTGATGTCAATGATCTGGGCGCCACGGGCCACGTTGTAAGCCGCAGCGTCGGCCATCATGGGTGCATCGGTACCTGCGATTTGCACCGCAATCGGCTCGACTTCGCCGTCATGGTTGGCGCGGCGGGAGGTTTTCAGTGTGTCCCACAGGTCGCGGCGCGAAGTAACCATTTCACTCACCGCGTAAGCCGCGCCCAGCTTTTTGCACAGCTGGCGAAACGGCCTGTCTGTGACACCGGCCATGGGCGCCACGAACACGCGGTTTGCCAAAGCGTAAGGACCGATGTTCATG
>Ga0208916_10000819_pt1 | contig 14010 bp, 13 predicted proteins | sample DEB19_08_DNA_5_FD_184523 | JGI IMG/M metagenome (GOLD analysis project Ga0208916, IMG submission 184523) | Aqueous microbial communities from the Delaware River and Bay under freshwater to marine salinity gradient to study organic matter... | ecosystem: Environmental > Aquatic > Marine >... | reverse complement strand
ATTATGCAAACCGAACAAACCGCCATTGTTGGAAAGGCAACCAAGGTTTCAACCCGCCAGCCAACACTTCCCGACAAGTATGGTAAGTTCATTCAGTTTGCGTATTATATGATGGACAACGTCCTCGGTGACGAGTTTCAGATGGACAAGGCTGCTTTCTTGGAGAAGATCGCGTTATTCGGATCTGTTGGAGAGCAACAGAGCTTGGTTCAAGGCTTCTTGAACGGTGCAAAGGAAACCAAAGGTGCAATCAAAACACTTCTTTCCGATAGAAAGAAGGCGCTGGCAAAGGCAAACAAGCCCCCCAAGCAATCTCGCGCAAAGAAAGATGTGCCTATTAAAGATGCCAATGGCGAAGTCGCGCCAAAGCGTGCCCGCAAATCTACGCCCAAGAAGGGTGTTCAAGCGGCCAATGCTCAGTTATTAGATGATCTGGTTCAAATTGCACAAACGCAAGCCGCTGAGCCGATTACACCCCCGACAGTTGTAGCTGCACCAGTTGTAGCTGAACCGGTTGTAGCTGCACCAGTTGTAGCTGCACCAGTTGTAGCTGAACCGGTTGTAACTGAGGAAAAGCCGGTCAAAAAGGCAAAGGCAGCAAAGAAGCCCATTGTTGCCGAAACAGTTGTTGAGGAACCCGCTATCAATATTACAAACGAACTTGTGGCTGAAACATTTGTTGCTCATCCGGAAGCCGAACCGGTCATTGCAAAGGTTGCTGCTGCCCCAAAGCGTAAATCGCAACCAAAGAAGGCGGCAAAACAAGTAGACCAGGCACCGGGAACTCCTGTCCTAGACGATATTGTCATTGCCGGAACTGATATTGAAGTATCCATTATTAACATTGATGGCAAATCCTACTTTATGGACGATGTATCCAACCTATACTGTCACCCGGTTCCTTCTGCCAAGTCTATTGGCAAATACAATCCCCTCACTCGCAAAATCACATACACCAACTAAACACAATATCCCTGCTCAATCACTATAAAAAATAGATAATCAATCGCTTATTATGTAACCTATAAGAACTCCTTTTTTATTGTGATATCTCTGTATACCATTGTCTTGGTACAAAAAATTGATTTAACCGTAGACGAGTTATATATAGTATACTTCTGATACAATATGAGCGAATATTGCTGTGACAAATGTGGGAAATCATTTACCCAAAAATCTCGCCTGTCGCAACATTTAAAACGAAAAACCCCGTGTGAGGTGATCGGTCAAACAAATATTACAACTGCGGTTGAAAATACACTTTCAGTTAGTGCTACTATATCAACTACTTCTCTGAAACCTGTTGTGAAATGGAGCGGAGGAAAGTCAGATGAGATTAAGCAGTTTATTCATCACGTGCCAAATGATATCAATGTATACTTAGAACCATTTATTGGTGGAGGCGCGCTATTCTTCCATCTACGTCCCACAAAAAGTGCAATCAGCGACGTCCATACCGAACTCATTGATTTATATAAGACTATTCAAAGTGGACAATCTAGTGAAATTCACGATTTTATGGTGAATAATCCGAATGAAGAAGAACACTATTATATTGTCCGCGATAAAATGGAAATAAATACCCCCGCCGATAATGCCAAACGCTTTTATTATCTGAGAAAGACTTGTTTTCGGGGGATGTTACGTTACAATCGTCACGGCAAATTTAATATTCCGTTTGGACGATACAAAACCTGTAATTATGCGGAATTGCAAAATATCAACTACGAAAACTTATTGAAAACTACCGCCATATTCAAAGAGAGCTTTGAGTATTTGTTTGATAACTATAATGATAGCACGAACTTCATGTTTTTAGATCCTCCATATGACAGTGAATTTACTGACTATGGATATTGTTCGTTTGGAAGAGATGAACATAAAAAACTCGCAGATTGTTTTAAGACTACTTCTATAAGATGTTTAATGGTTATCGGAAAAACCGACTTTATCGTTGACTTATACAAGGATTATATTGTGGAAGAATATGATAAAAAATACCGGTTTAAACTACATTCCGGCCGAATTGGAGACGAAATTAATACTACTCATCTTGTGATTAAGAACTACTGAACATACTCACTGCAATTCTGTTGATAAATTCTTTATATTTTTCTTCGGTAAATACGTGTGCCACCCCCACCATCTGTAAGTATTCGTTTATACCGAATACATTCTCGCTAATTTCTTTGTATTTTGTATTTATAACTTTACTCATTTTTTCTTTATTAGTGTATCTATATCCAAGTAAGCACCATCGTAGATCATAATCTGGATACGCATTGTGTAGTTCTTCTACTATATGCTGACATTTTTGGTATGTACTCTTGGATTTCTCCGTGTCCAAATTGAGATTTGCTTTTAATTCTGCGTAATAAATGACCTTGTTTTCGGTATCCATAAACAAATGATCTTTTTCCTTTACGCCCTTTTCGTTTTTCGTCTTGATATTTACGAGAGTTGTATTTTGCATCACTATATCTGCCAGTAGTTTTTCAAACCCAGTTCCCAGTTTAATACAATCACTTTGGGATAATGGTATACTATCTACAAGGTAAGACAAACTGTTTTCATCTTTCTTTTTATTTGATACACACTCTCGTATATAACTACACCCGTTTATCATATTAGTTAGTTCGTCGTCCGTCATATTATATTATTGTATGAATTATAATATGACTAATTATTCATTTCAATTTTATGTCTTATACTAGTAACAATGCCTGTTTTGTAATCTGAACCTCTCTGAGAACATTCTTTATAATCTTCGATTCAAACTTCAAGTCTTCTTCCTTACCATAGCCTCCGAGTGTAGACTTGTGATATTTGAAGTAGTCCTCGCATATATCAGTGCCAATCTGTTCCACTTCCGGTTTGTTCTCATCGTACCATCGCCACATTTCCTGTTTGTTCTTTTTGGCAACGCCCCTCACAGCTTTTCTCATATGCGTCTTATCTGCATCATCTTTCTCCCATTTGTCTGCATTCTTGATATATATAGTTTCCCTCTTCAAGTCGGTACAGTGTAAGGGTCGGGTATGCATATCCATGTCTCTGAACCGGTTTGCCATTACCGCCGATATGCCTTCAATATAGCCAACCTTGCCGGTATGAAGGAACTCATCGCGTGTAACTTCAAATGAATTAATAAAATCGTCCATTGTGATGGCGTCTTTGCACGTTTCGTTCAAAAACACGTTTAGATTGAACTTATTATTGCTATTTGTTGTGTTGTTGCAATTGGTGTTGGTGTTACCAATTTTACCGTCCTTGACCGCGTCTATTAGTTTGTTTTCCCGTTCAGCCATTTGTCGTGATTGTTCTATCATAATCTCTTTGAATTCTTGATTTTGTTTCAAAAGTTCAATGACAAGTGCTGCATCAAAGTTAGGAGGCAAATGTGTAGATGTCATTGTATTCTCTAAGATAGTATCTTCTGTGGAGAACTTACATACGCGTTTATGATACCATAGACTATTCCTCGCGTTGTATCTCTTACCACAATCACAGACAAACCCATTTGGTTCATTCTTTTGATTGAACATTGTTCTATTTGTTCTATTTAGGTGTTTTGCAGTGATTAGGTGTTTGTTATAATTGCTATTCTTACTGCATTTGAAGTCACAAATTTCACAATATAAATTACCGGCATCTTTTGGCATTTTTTGTTCTAAATCGTGCTATATTATAGAACGACAAAATCCCTTTAACCAGTTTAACCCTGAAATACTTAAAAAAAATATGCAGCCAATAATCTCAATGAAAAATCTGGTTTTGCTGCATTATGCAGTAAACGTGTTTTTTGGAGGGGGTGTTTACAAGGTTTCCCTGGCACTTTTGAAAAATGGACATTTATTTTTGTCCATTTTCGCGGAGCGATGCCATTTCTTTTCGACGATTATATAAGAGAAATAACATATAATAAGGAATATAAAGAACGAAGGTCCCCCCTCTTTTATGTGAACATCAAATGATGCTTACAAAACTACCTTTTATTATACAAATTTCAAATATTTCCCATTAGAAGTAACATATTGAGAGTTGTAATTTACGGTAAACCCAACATCTTCTAGTAGACCCAGAGTAATGGGGGTGAGATAATTTCGTTTATCCAAAAACCCGGTCATTATTTCGTTGACAATCACGGGATATGATGTCCCACCAATGACGCGGCGTTCACTACTATTGTCTTCGTCCAGACCTTCTTCCAAATGAGACATAGCCGTACCTTCTCCAAAGTCATCTTCCAACGGCAAATAGATTATATTTGTAATATCTTTCTGATTACGCTCTAAGACATTGCGGTATTGTTCTATGCCGTGAGGACCGGTATACATGTTCGGTGGATCACTGTCATCACCAAGAATATATTTATATGTTTGAGAACCTCCAATGAGATCCATAGTATGCAAAAACTCGTGTAAAATGATGGATACATTCAAATCAAACGAAATATCATTCAATTCCGCCATTTTACCAAAATTATCGGCATTTAACCATATCATTTTTGTTTCCCACGAAGCCATTCCATATGTTTTGTGGTCCATGTTATCTTCAATGACGATAGTGATATCATAGGGTGTCGTCTTATTTGTGGTAACTACAATATCATTTAATATATGCATAACAATTTTCACCGCGGATTCTATCCGAAGATCAGTATAATGGATATTGAAAAATAAGTTTTCTACAATGTACGATTGCATGTATAGTATACAAAGAAAAATATCTCGTTATAATATAAAGAATGAAGGATTATGTTGTATGCATACCAAGTTATAAACGAGCAGAAACGTGCGGCAAAAAGACATTAGCTATGTTAAAGAAAAACCACATATCAGCCAGTGATATTTACGTTTATGTAGCAAATAATGAAGAATATGAAGAATACAAGAAGGTACTTGACCCAAACTCATATAACAAACTTATTGTTGGCATAAAAGGTCTCGTACCCCAACGACAATTCATCATGGAGCAGTGGAAAGAAGGCCAGCATATAGTATTTTTTGATGACGATATAGAATCGATAGATATGAGTATCTCCAAGTTATTTAAGGGTAAAACGTTAGATTATTTTTTCAAATATGCTTTCAACGAGTGTAAACAACAGAAGTCTTCTATTTGGGGTGTATACCCAGTATTTAATCCGTTTTTCCGAAAGGCCAGAGACGAAATGTCTACGTGTCTTAATTATATAGTGGGTGCGTTCTATGGTATAATAAACAGACCGACATTGAAGTCCATTCAACTGACAATCACCAAAGAAAATGGTCAAAAAGAGGACGTTGAGCGTACCATCAAATACTTTATAGAAGACGGTATTGTATTAAGATTTAATCGTATCGGATTTATAACAAAGTATTACGGTAAGTCGGGTGGGTTGGGCACATTTGAAGATAGGTTACAGCCCATGTTGGAAGCATCTAATAAAATCAAGGCGGCTTATCCCGAGTATGGTAATGTATCCGCTAAGAAGACGGGCATGACAGAGTTCAAGTTGAAAAAAATACCGGCTACTACTGGCGTGGACAAGACCGGGCATAATGAAACAAAGTCTAAGCCAAAGCAGAAGCGTAAGAATACAACTAGAAAGAAGCGCTAATAATAGATATCATTTGTTATTTAGTATACAATAAATGATTATTCGGGAGTTTTACGCAACTTTTTCATGGTCGCATTGTGTTTGTCAAATAGTCGCTTTGTCTTATTTTTTGTTCGTAACCATACATTATTACGTAAATAGCAAACGATGGACAAACGAGTAGTTTCCTCGGTTTTCTTATGAATGGGTAGGTTTCCGTGAGGTTGGTGCACGTCCATGAACAATATGTCTCCGGTACGAACGTCTACACCCAATCCATATTGAGGAAAGCACGTTTCTCCCCCGGTATATTTACCGTGTTCAATAACAGCTAAGTTACCAAAACCTTCTATGTCATCGCCCTTATCGCAATGTATGGTGGTCCGGAAGTTGATATTGGTGGTAATTGTAGTGAATGCGGTACCGGGTATCTTGAAATATGTTTGATTCGCCTTTTTTCGTTGTGCTTTATAATGTGCAGGTGTCAGGTTCTTATACAATTTATCAATTTCTTGAATGAGTGGAATTGTCTTCTTGTATTTCTCGGGATAATCGCGGTTAAATCTACATTCCCGGACGTCTACGATGGGTTTAATACCGGATTTACGAAATATGACTTTTTGAGAAGGCGACCATCGGTCAAAGTAGCCGAATATATTAGACATAACCTTGGGATTATCGCGAAGGTTACGCTTCTCGCTTCCGGTGGCATTACCCCGATTACTTGAAACGAGTTTTGCGAAATCTATTACATTGTCGTAAAACAATTCGGCTTTCTCTTGCGGCAATGCCTTTTTTCTAAATCGTAATAGTAATTTCCCGTCCTCGGTATAGACATCAGCATCTTGGTCAATTACATCTTTTATATCAGATTTTTCTACAAACGTGTTCATTTTAATGGCCATCTGTTCATCATCGTAATCTTTACGAACATGATATACTGGTATTCCATCAATGGTTTCCTTCTTAATAATCATTGTTGTTATACAATGGTGATAAAAAAATCTGGATAGAATATAAATGGTGAGTTACGAAACTATAACGCGATTATTAACTATATCCTGTTTGACCGGATTTGCGGGTGATGCCGGATTACAATATTTATCAACATTTATGGGCGGGAAGACAGGTTGGGGGCTAACCGAATATTTTCATCAGCACGGGAGTGTAGAGTCGCTATTCATAGCGGGTGGTATGATGACATTGTTTTATGTAATATACTTTGTAATACTTTCTTTGCCATTAATTTGGTATTATTTGGTGATATATGGTGTGTTATTAGATTGGATATTTAGAGTTACTATGCTTTTCCCGAGTTTAAAAGGATATTATGCTCATCTGAATTACTTTTGGTCTGCATTTTGGGGTGCGGTTCCAATGGTGATGCCTTATGGAATAATGTTATTGATTGATTATATGAAGTAACATATGAAAATAAGTTATAATAAATTATGTTGTAAATGATATAAACCGTTTATAATAACTAAATACAAATGGAGAATACTCTACTATCCGACCCCCCTATTACTGATACAATCGTATTGGCCGAGGCTCCCGCCACCGTTGAACCCACCCCACCCCCATCTACCGATGAACCCACCCCCACCCCGCCCCCGTCTAGTGAGGTTCCATTGGTAAGTGTTCCGATTATTAATGATAATACTGCCCTGAATGTATTGGTTGCATTTGTTGGAATTGCCCAAAAGCGCGGTGCCTTCAATATCCAAGAAGCAGCTAAGATTTGGGAGTGCATTCAGCAATTCAGTCGCCAAATGCCTACAACGGCATAAATATATATTCAATCTATGATACATGTTAACGAATATCGTTATTATGTACCCCGTTAATCCTACTCTAATAAATGATGACATTCAGATAGAAATTCTTCGTCTGTTTTTGGAATTAATTCTTGATATTTTCCCACCAATAACTCTGTCATAATATAGTTCAAATCTTCCATACTTGCATCTAGGCGTAAGATATCGCCTGTTTTAATGTTAAATATTTTGAAGACTTTTACGGAGGTTTCGTTATGTTCATTATATCTCATATTCCATAACCACGCATATGCAATTACTTGAACGAGATGTTCAATAGTGATTTCTGATGTGCATTTCAGTTCCCATACAGTGGTTTCGGTAATTAAATCCACCCGGGCTGTAAACCGAAATTTACGAGCATCACCAAATATCCCACTTAAAAACTTGTCGATATTTCTATGGGGTTCATCTTCGGATTCGTGTATAATAGTTTCTTCCACTTGGGGCATCTGGTTCTCGCAATCGGGGCCAATCACTGTCCGTAATCGTGCTTTACACGCAACAACCATTTCCTCAGTTAACCACGTATACTCGTCTCTATCAATCTGTTTTAACTTAAAATAGAGCATCTCTTGGACAGCAACACTGACATTTGCGATATATAGATAATCTTTAATGGTTTCAATACGTTTGGGTAGGTCATTCACGATTTGTTTAAGGAAAATATGGTCGTTAGACCGCATGTTCTCAATACTCCTATGAATAACATCAAGTAATACGTTTTGATTGGCCACATCTGTGCTGTTCTCATCGGCATTATCAACAGTCCATAATTCTTTTAGATAATCATAATACATGCATGGAATAGCAATACCGTTTAAATCACTGACCTCTTCATAAAACCCTTTTTTTGTTTCAATCACTGTCGGAATGTCTAATGTGATTGTGTTCTCACTTTCTTTCACAAAAATACGGTCAATGATAGGTGAAATGTTCTCAATAACCGCTTCCGAGATGAACCGAACCAATTCGGTTGGAGTAATGATATGTTTTTTAATTAGACTAGCAAATAATTCGTCTTGTTCATCATCATCTGGAAAAATACTCTGATGGTTTCCTTTAAACGTGATATAATCGCATTGTTTCATCTCAATATGGTTCATTTTGAGGAAATCCAGTGGTCTGTTATTGGAATAACCAGCAGTTTCTATCAAATATAGCCCTTGCGTTGCCCGTGTAGCGGCAACATATAACGTGTTCGGACATACATCGCGCGGTAGTCCGCGTGCATAGTACTTCAAATATGAGTTATCAAACCCAACTACAAACACATATTTCCGTTGTCTACCCTTTACACTATGAAACGTAGAGAACACGACCTTCCCATCAATCACTCTATCGTCCATTTTCTCGTTTTCAAGCATCGGAACGTGGCAAGGAATGTCTTTTTCCACCAGTGTGTTCTCCAAATTACGAATATTACTATTGGATCCTTTGACAGAATTACCCAAAATAAATATTTCACACGGCTTAATGCCGTTTTCAATCAATCTGGTAATTTCCGCAAACACTACTTTACAAATATTATAGCGGGAATTACGTATATATACAACCTTTTCGGCATCCCGACAAGCGTCCATTCTAGGTTCTCCCAACATTACGTTGTTTACAAACGAGCGCATCTGATTTGTTATCCGAAATGACATTTTCATAGTACATTTTTTAAATACACTGGTTCTCAATAACACAAAATTAGACCATATAATATCAGCCAATGTTAGAAAGCGTATATCGGCACCTTTGAACTCATACAGACCCTGCATATAATCGCCCAAAATGAGTAATTGAATTGGTTTATTATAATCTTTCACAAATTTAACCATCAAATGAAAGTATAAAAGCGTCATATCTTGGCATTCGTCCAGTACGAGTAAGTCAATATCGGCAATGTTCTCTTTGGGAGGAGTATTTTTAAACAATAATCGGCGTATTTCGGTATCAGTGTATCCAGTAGACAAGTAATATCGTTTTGCAAGACTATGATACGTATGAACATTGATATTGGTAAGTTCCTGTTTGGCAATGGTATCCTTCACATCTTTACGAAGAGATGCATTATATGTCAATTGTAGGATCCGTTTGTCCGGAAGTTCTCTTGCAATAGATAAAATGAGAGTAGTTTTACCCGTACCAGCAACGGCGTCAACCATAACATTATGTCCATCACGGACTTCATCTAATATTTTCTGTTGTTCATTACTTAAAATAATCATATGTATTGAGAACCTGTGCTATATATTATAAAGACACTCGTTTTATATGTTTTTACAAATGTTAGAAGGTAAGGTTCTCCTTATAACAAAATAAATGTCCTGAAATATAATGCTAATGACATTGTGTAATATATCCTTTGTATTATATAATGATACAAGACTATTTACTGAGTTGCATGATAGGGTGTTATATCATACCAATCTTAATCGTTTGGTATTCATATAATAACAATGGTAGTATATCGGAGATTATATATAATAATGATCATAGATTAGTAATATTATGGTTTATGATAATGATGGGTATATTTACACTTATATACGAAGCTAGACGAGAACATTGGTTCTCAATATATATCATATTGTTACTATTATTTAGCATATATGGTGTAATATGTACAAAGGAAAATACCCGACTACACGTATTAAGTGCATTTGGTTGTTTTACTGCAATAGTGCTATTCATGTCTCTACATTGTTTTATAAAAATGGATGTTGTTCTTTGTACATTGTTATTCGCCCAAATATTATTGTTTGTTTTAGTAGGTGTAACCGATAAACAATATTTCTGTATATTGGAAGGGTCTGCAATATTCGTATTTGCAGTTTTCTATTTATATCTTCATTATAGAGAACGCAATTACATAATGCTATAATGTTTATTCTGGGTTTGGTATAGATGTATTCGTCTATACAAAACAATATAAGTAAGTCTAATGACGTTTTCGTCGCATCGTTTGTTTCGGACGTTTACGGAGAGACTTTCTAAAATGAACACGTTTTGTCGGTTTATGAGAACGTGTATGATTACCTCCTAGAATATATAATACTTGTTTACTGTGTCTTTTCGTTTCAGGCGACGGTGAACTCAACTCTTGCATTGTCATAGGACCGGAATCTTCAATTGGAGTATTGCCGAGTATCTCTTGTAACGTCATCGGACCAAGACTGGTAGAGTTTACGTTTGTTTGTGGTTCATCTATGCTACCCAAAACCTTATTTATAATAGTATCGGCTCGTTCCTTGCTAGACATATTGGCTGCATTTGAATGTTGGTAATTGGGCTGGTGTACGTTCTGTATTTCCTCAATAATATCATCTTTCGCTGACCGAATGGCGGCTACAATAGAATTGTTCATATGTTGAATTGCATGAACAATAGATTTTTTCTTATGATTAAGAGAACCTGACATTATACATTATAGATATAAAAAACAAACGAGGTAAATTAAGATATTTTGTTCAGTCGTTTTCTAGAACCGATTCTTTTTCTAAAACTCTTATTGTTTTGAAGACCCCGCAGTAGTTTCATTTGGCTCAATGCATTTTCTCGCGTGGCACACTTAGCAAACGTTTTGTTTGTTTTCGGATTATAAACACGGTAGCAATCCTTATTCCGAACCTTACGAGTTTTATATGGCATATATACTATAATAATATTATATTTACAATAATAAATTACACTAATCTAGAACTATAAAGAGAACCGCCGTAAACGCCAGCCAGCTGATATTGTGCGTTTGACGATACAGATACACATCTCCAATCTTTATTTTCTAATTCCGGGTTCGTGGTTCTCCCCCAAGTTAATCCATAATTAAGGGAGTAATAAATAGCACCCCCTTTTGCAACCGCAGTAATGTATTGTCCACTGGCCGAATTAGATATGGCCTGCCACATTATATCAGTTACTATTGGAAGATCTACCTTTGACCAATGTTCTCCATAATTGTTAGAAAGATATATTTCTCCTATAATTTCAATCGCCACTTGATATTTTCCATCAGATGACATATCAATGCCGTACCAGTTATGATCGTCCCAATTACCTTCTTCATCTGTAATAATATTTGTAGTAGACCAGGTCGCCCCATAATCACTGGATCTATAAATATTCTCACAAACAATCGTTTGATATCGTCCATCGTAAGACATGCTGATACCAGCGGATGGAAACGCCATAATAGAATTGAATATGTCACTGTTTTCATCTTCATATCTTAACCACGTAGTGCCATAGTCAGTTGATCGGAACATAGTATCACCCACCGATATAACCAACTGATATTTGCCCGATAATGAAATGCATACAAAAATCTGCGTATTACCCACACTTTGGGTTTCAGTCCAAGTTTTTCCATAATCCTTAGAGACGTAAATATCATAGCCATTACTAGCTGTTTGATATTCACCTGAATGCGATACTGATATGCAGTTCGTCTCCGCATTACCCATATTAAAAATAGTAGCCCAATTTCTACCAAAATCATTAGAGAAATATATATCACCAAACTCTTCAACTGCCACTTGATATTTACCACTGGACGATATAGCACAAGATAACCAATTAGTGAAATCAAGTCTTGCATCAGCAGTTACATCGACCCATTCTTGTCCAAAATTTTTCAGATTGAAATCACTATCATTAGATACTACAAATAGAATAGGTACCGTATAAACTTGTGTGATGTTAGTAAGAGAATAGGTTGTATGCTTTCGTACTTGACTGAGATTATCAAAATAATTGAGTGTTCCATATACACGGTCAACTTCCGTAAGATTAGCTGGACCAACATTATAAATAGGAGTATATTGTTCGGCTTCAATATTAACCGATAATGTAATAGAAATACCATCTGTTGCGTAAATATAGTCATTTGCAAAGAACCCATCTTTAAATGTATATCCCTTATCGGTGGGTCGGTTATTAAAAGGGTCTCGGCTACACGCATCGTTGATTACTTCTTGGACTTTGTATATGGTAACTGAGCCACTCAGATCTGATGTATATGCCCCGGCATAATTAAATGTTCCTCCGTTAATAAGATGTACGAATGCACTAGCGTCAAACACAGATCCTACATTTACATTATAATGTTCTTCTCCGCTAAATAGAGATGCAAATCCGTATGGAGCACCAAAATATTCTAATACAGTATAGTTGAAGTCATTATATAAGGTAGATAGACTGCCCATGGAAATAATATTATCCGCCTGTACCAAATAAAGTAAGTCTTCTGCCGTGAGAGTAATTTCATCAGTGTTATATTTATTATTCGAAACATCATAGTTAATTTCTAAAATGGTTTCATTTAAGGGGTCCTTAACAATACCAAGTTTCTTGTTTAAATTATCAACACCAATTTTTATTTGTAATGCATTTTCCACATAGATTTCAGAGATAGTAGCAATATTCTGGTTATATTGTTGTATTGAATATCCACCAGATGCATCAATAACATAAGAAGTAGTAACAATTTGTTCAGTATTACTTGACATATTCTATCGGGTTATTCAGTTAAAGTATACTAAGATAAATTGCGCAACGTCAGTAAAAGAGGAGCATAAATAATATGTGATAAGATGATAGTATTATCAGTTTCAGGTAATTCAGTATAACTGGCATTATATGTGGTAAGTTCAAATGCGATGGTTATACCCATCTCAATTAAAATGCGGTCACCTGCAATAAACCCATCAAATTTTGTTTTATTTGTGCGATTAGAAAAAGGGTCGTTTAATGCCATAAAAGAGAGGATGTTAGCTAATTGATATAGATTTAATGACCCAGATAACTTATAAACGTCATTCCCAGAACCATCAATATGTCGCTGTTTTAGGAGTTGCACTAGCTCCTCTCCCGAAAACACTTTATCATTGATATCATACGAGCCACTTGCATCAAAAATACTAGCAAACCCATCTGCATAGCCGAAATATGTATTTGTCTTACGTGCGAAATCCTTATGTGCGGCAGAAAACTTACCCAGATTGGTAACTTGGTTACCAGAAATATTGTTTAAAAAATCGTCAACCGATAATGAAATATAGTCAAATGTGGTATAGTCTTGTATAAGGCTGTTTGACGCATCAATAATGTTTTCATTTGAACTATCCTTATAAATACCAAGTTTTTCATTAAATATGCGTACATCATAATCAATTTGTAATGTATTGGTCAAGTCATATAATTGCAATAAATCAGTACCAACGGTACCAATAAATGGTATCTCACCTACATATTGTTCCATAAAGTAATTTCCTTGGCCACGCATAGCAAAATCAATATAGGTGAAACGGTTAATTGACATGGCTTAAAATATTATATATGTAAACCTAATATTTTAATTTATAGATCATAAAGCATCTTTAAACTCAAACAGAACGAATAATCTGCATTATTCATATTTAATAGTCGCCCTCTATCATCAAATATGCGAATACGTAACCGTTGTATATCAACCGGGCCAAAATAGGTACGTGGTTCAGTAACAATACTAAAATCATTCTGCATAAGTAAACTGAAATAGGATCCTTTAATGGCTATTCTCGCCAAGATATTCGGGTTCATAATAGAATCGTTAAACACATTTATAAAGTGATTATGTGAACTATT
>Ga0208916_10000816_pt1 | contig 14094 bp, 22 predicted proteins | sample DEB19_08_DNA_5_FD_184523 | JGI IMG/M metagenome (GOLD analysis project Ga0208916, IMG submission 184523) | Aqueous microbial communities from the Delaware River and Bay under freshwater to marine salinity gradient to study organic matter... | ecosystem: Environmental > Aquatic > Marine >... | reverse complement strand
ATCGGGTCATCGTCGTAGCCTCCGGGGTGCAGCAGGATGACGCCAAGTTCGCCGCGGTAGGGCGCGTCCACGGTGCCCGGGATGACCAAGACGTCGCGCATGCTCCTGCCCGACCGCCCACGCACCTGGCCCTCGTGTCCGGGCGGGAGCTCGATGGCGATCCCGGTCAAGCCGAGCGCGCGCTCGCCGGGGTCCAAGCGCAGAGTCTCGGTCCGAGCGACGTCGGCGGGGTCATCGGGCCAGCGCCACGCGAGCAGCTCCAGGTCAAGCCCAGCGTCGCCGTCGTGGGCGTAGGACGGCAGGCGCGCGCCGGGGCGGACGAGACGCACGCGCATTGGGATGGGGAGGATCTGGCTCATGCACCCGCCTTCCCGAGCGCCGCGAATCGGCGGTCCAGCTCGTCGCACACAGCGTGATGCCGCTCCCATTCCTCGCGCGGCAGCTGGTCCGAGTAGCGCTTCATGAAGCCGGCGATCTCGCAGACGAGCGCCGAGATGGTCATGTCGGTAGGGTCCTGTCTCATGCTTGGCTCCGTTCCGTGGTTACGACGCTGGCGACACCGCCGACGAGGTCAACAACGATCGGCTCGTTGATCGGCTGATACGCCTCGGTGCAGATCGACGCGTTGACGTGCAGCGTCCCGCTTGTCGCCGAGCGAGACGCGCCGTGGCTGTGATGAATGTGCCCGCACACGTGGAGCTTGGGCCGCACGCGCTCCTCGATGGCAACGGCAAGATCGGCGCACCCTACGCGCCGCCCGTCTGGGCACAGATCGAGAACACCAAGTGCCGGCCCGTGCGTCACGAGCACGTCGACGCCGCCCGGAATCTTCGCCCACACCTCAGCGAGCGCGGCGCCGCGAGGAAGGTTGAATGCCCAGTCGCAGAACTCCGGCTGCCATGGCGAGCCGTAGAACGTGACGCCATCGATCTCGCATCCCGAGTCGTGAAGGAAGTGAGCGTTCGCCTTCGGCCCCCACCACGACGGATCTTGGAGACGCTCGCGATTCTCTGGGATGGCAGCGGACCAATCGTGATTGCCAGCGATGAACACGCGGTACTTGTGCGGCAGCATCGCGAACCACTCACAGAACCGCTTGAGACAAAGCGCGTTGCCGCGACCAGACCAGTCCCCAGCGTGGACCACCACGTCGCCGTCTGGCACCGAGACGCGGTCGTGCATTGAGTGCGTATCGCTGAGCAGGACGAGTCTCATGTGGCCTGGGTCTCCTTTCGAAGCTCGAGCCGTCGTGCAGCGATGACGCGACCCACCAACACGTCGTGCCACGCATGCGGCGTGTAGCGGCGCCGGTCGGACACGTCGCACCCCATCGAGCGGGCCAGGCGCTCCAGCGCAGCCGTGTCGGCTCGCCGGAGGAGCCCGGGCGTCAGGACCTCGTTGGCGGGGTCGGGGAGGATCACGGCACGCGCCTCCAGCACGCGTCGCCGGGTCGCCCGTCCTCGCGGAGCGTCATCAGCGTCCCGAGGTTCGTGACCGCCTGCCTCCGCCCGCGGTCGACCTGGACGATCCACTCCGCTGGATGGGTCGACCACGCCCACAACTCGGAGACGCGGACCGGGCCGTCGGCCTGGGCGGCCTCAGGACGGGCCGATGTCTCGCCGGACGACCCAGACGTCGTCCCGGGACCGAAAGACGCGCCTTGGGCCGTTTCCGTGGCAGCGTTAGGGCATTCCGTCCGCTCGCCACTCCAGGTCTCGAGCTGCATCGGGCTCTCCGGCGCGATCGGCTCGTCCTGGGTCAGGGTGCCGATCGGCCCCGCGGCGCCGCGGACCTCGCCGAGCCCCGCCTCGGGCGCTCCCCGGTCGCCCAGGACGCCTCCAAGCACCTTCCGAGCGAGCGCCCGGGTGAACGGCTCAGCCGTCTCGCTGTGTGCCACCTCGCCAAGCAGGCCGATGATGCTCGTCAGCGCAGCCGCAGCACGGTCGCGCTCCAGCGCGATGGCCATGCGCCTGGTGCGCTCCGTGGTCGCAAGCCCTTGGGCGGCGGTCAGGGTGGCGAGAGCCGCTTCGTGGTCTCGAGCGAGCCTAGCGAGGGCCGCTCGCGCCTCGGTGAGCGACTGGTCGAGCTCGATGCAGGCTCGAGCCACGTCCTTGCAGTCCGTACCGCGCGCGCTCCCGTCCAGTACGGCTTGAGCTTTTGCAATGGTCTCTTCGCTCACGCTGCCCTCCACTGTGTCTCGTTGCATGCCGACGCCCAAAGGCGGTCTACGTCGTCGACGCGGCCCACGTAGCGGTCGCCGTCGTAGGCTCCGCACCGAATGCAGGCCCACGTCCCGCATCCAGAGTGAATCGATGCCTCACTGCATGCCCCACACGCGAACAGTCGCGCGTCCCCGTTGAACTCATCTCCGTCGATCATCTCCGCGAAGCGCCCTAGCTGCGGGCTCGGCCCGTCAAACCAAGGCATTGCCCCAACCACGATCGCGCGCTCCGTCCAGCCGGACACCTCGATCTTCGACACGGCCATCCGGACCGTCTCCGACGTCATGACCTGCTCTGGAAGCACGCCGCCCTTCACTTCGAGCAACAGGGGGCGACCCATGTCGAGGACGAAGTCCGGAATGTAGCCGTGGAGGTCGACGATCTCGTACGACCATCGCCAGTTGAGCAGGTCGAAGAACGCCGCCCACCTGGCCTCGGCCCTGGAACGGAACCGAACCCCTCGATACATCGTCTCGATTCCAGTCACCATTGCTTGCCCTTCAGCTTGGGTGCGCGCTCGCGCAGCCAGTCATCTCGCTCCACCTTGGTCATCGATGAGAATCTCGTGAACATCGGCGTGAACCACACGGGGACCGTTCCGTTCCCGTCGCTCCGGCCCTTCGCCAGGATCAGTTCGCAAGCCTCACCTTTGCTGTGGTCGTGATCCGGGTTGTTCTGCCTCGCGACGTAATGCGGGTTGTGGATGAGCAGGACCACGTCGGCCTCGTTCTCGATCCCCTTCGACTCGCGCAGGTCGGACGAGCGTGGGCGCTCGTCACGCCGGTCGTCCCCGTCAGCGTTCAGTTGGGCAGGCGCGATCACGCACACCCCGAGCTCCATCGCCATTTCCTTGAGCTCGAGCGCGATCGCTGCAACGGCCTGCTCCCGGCTTGCGCCGTTCACGGCTGCCTTCCCGGCCCGCACGCGCTGGAGATAGTCCACAACGATCACGCGCACCGGTCGTCCACACTCCCGCTCGATCCGTCGCACCTCGGCTCTGGCGATCTTCCGGATCCTGAGGATGTCGAGCCCCGACTTGTCGACCATCCACGCCATCGATCGCGTGATGTCGTCGCAGGCCCCGATTAGGCGCGCATTCTCGTCTGGCGACACCTGCGCCCGGCGGACGCGCTTCGAATCGACGGAAGCAAGCAAACACATCCCGCGGAGCATGAGCTGCTCCGATGGCATCTCGCTGCTGAAGTAGAGCGACGAGCCGTCGCTTCGCATCGCCACGTTCATCGCGAGTTGGAAAGACAAGCTCGACTTACCGCGTCCGCTTCGCGCGCCAACGACCACGAGCGAGCCTGGCTCCAGCGACATCAACTCGTCGAGGTCAGGAAAGCCGGTTGAGATGATCTCCGGCTTGGCGTTGTCTGCGAGGTAGCGCATCACGACGCGCTTGGTCGGCTCACGAACGTGCTCGGCGAGGATGTCGCTCGTGTTGCTCGGGTCCGATTCGATGAACCAGCGCTTCACCTCAGCGCGCCAGCCGTCCGCCTGGGCGAGGATGAGCTCGCAGATCCGCTTCCGCTCCTGCTCGGCCTTGGCCAGCGCCTCGCGCTGCTCCGCGGTCGGCAGCTCGACCACCTTGGCGAAGCCATCGCTCGTCGTGGTCACGCGCTCCTCCTGAGACCGTCAGCCCAATCCTTGCCACGCATGGGAGTGCCGCGGCCTAGGTGTGCCGCACCAGCACGCTCGAACCGCTCACGCAGGCGGTCGACCTCGCGATTGCCAGCGTCGTCATCGTCGTACGCGATGAGCACAATGCGGTCGGCGACGAGCTGGTCCCAGGCGACCTTCCACCCGCTCACACCAGGAACACCAAGCGGCGTCTCGTAGCGCGTCGGCGGCGCTGCCTCGCGCCACGCGAGCACATCCATCGCGCCCTCCACGATCGCGATCGGCCCGCGACGCGTGATCCGTTCGATCCCGTACGGGTGAGCCGGACCACGTCCAGTCGGAAACACGTATCGGCGCTTCGCGTCGCACTGCCCGAGGTGTCGGCGCTGGATCGTTTGTACGGTCCCGGTCGGTGTGCGCCACGGAATCGCGAGTGTGTGATCCGGCCACTTCAGCTCGCCGCGGGCGTCGGCGAGGCCGCAGCGTGCCACGAGTTCGGCGCCGAAGACGTCGCACAGCATGACACCAGACGCTGGCCCCATCGCGAACCAGCCGTCCGCTCGCGCGGCTTCCAGGAGACCTCGGCCTTCGAGGTACTCGCACACCTCGGACGACGCGCCACGGCCGTCAAGGACGCCGCTCCGCATCAGTGGGGCCACGACACGCGCGAAGGTCTCCGCGTCTACCGCCGGCTGCTCCGGCTCTGGAGCAGGCCTCGGCGCCCGACGCTCAGGCAGCGCCACGCGCTCCCGCCCCGCTTCGCGCTCCACGCGGATCCCGGCGAGCTCGGCGCCGGCATCGAGCACGCGCACGAAGTCGCGCCGGACGTCGAGCCCGTGCACGGTCGCGATTAGGGTCAGCACGTCGCCAGATGCCGAGCACGCGAAGCACCGCCAGCGGAGCGTCCGATCCGGACCGACCGTGACCGAACACGATGGGCTCGAGTCCTGGTGCGCGGGGCACCGGATCATCACCCCGCCTCCGGCCTGCCGCTTGAATCGGTCGAGCAGGTTCAGCGCCGAGCAGACCCCCATCGGGTCGTCGAGCCGCTCGCGCACGAGACGGGGCAGGTCGTCGGTCACCACATGCCACCTCGCTCGTTTGGTGCGCCGCTCAGAATGCGATCGGCGTCGAGGCGCGCGCGCTCTCCAGCGGCCTTGGCGCGAGCTTCGTAGTCGGCATCGGCGCCCACGACCGCGTCAGCGGCGAAGAGCGGCCCAGGCGCAGAGGCGCCAATCGGGTCGGCGAGCGAGGCGAAGCGCTCGACGTGCTCCGCATCGCGAAACACGAGGTCCGGATCGGTGCGGCGGTTCTCGAGATGCCACGTGGACCGCCAGACGCCAGCGCCAGCGCGAGCCACGACGTCGGCGCCGTGGTCTTTGATGCGTGCCCGGATCCGAGACCGGCGAGACGCCGTGAGCTTCGGCTCGACTCCACGACCGACGTGGCGATGCCAGCCAGCCATGTAGGCATCCCACACATCGCGCACAGAATCCGACCCGCCAGGGTCGGGAGGCGACTTGTCGCCGATCTCTTCTTCTTTCTTCTCTTCTCTTCTCTTCTCTTCTCTAGAGGCGTTACCGGAGCGTTCCTCTGCCGTTTCGAAACCGTCCTGTAACGCGTTACATGGGCGTTCCGTTTCGGTTTCTGGTGCGTTGCCTGAGCGTTCCCTGTGGCGCCTGACACGCTCCGTGCTGGCCCCGGGTCGCTCGTTCCAGCGTTCCCACGAAACGATCTCGACCCGTCTCGACCCGTCGGCGCCACTGAATCGGATCATCGGGTCGTCGCCCGACGAAAGCGCCTTGAGCGCGTCGCGGACCTCTCTCTGGTCGCCACCGAGAAGGTCGATCACGCCATCGACGTCGCCCATCCCGACAGGCAGCTCGACGAACCCGCCGCGTGGTCGGGCAAGTAGGGACAGCTCGAGGTACACAAACCGGTGCGCCCGACGGATGCCGCGCTTCGCCCCCTTCGTGAGCGCCTCGTGGAACTTGATCCAGGTCAAGGCAACACCTCCGCCCAAGCGTCCACGTAGAACCCCTCCACCTTCACCACGGCCCGAGGGGTCATGGAAGCACCTCGTCCCACGTGGTGATGTCGTCGGGCCTATTCGCTACCTGGCGCTCTTTCGTGACATGGCCGAGCCAACATGGTCGACATCGGCCGCCGCGGCTGTGCGACAGCGCCTTGCCGCAGTCAGTGCAAGGCGCGCGTTGGCCGCGCTCACGATTTCTCCCAGTCATGTGCGCCACGCGGCAGGCGGCGGAGCAAAGCCGCTGAGCAGTCGTCCTTCGCACGAAGCCCACTCCGCACATTGCGCACCGGATCGGCTCAGCTAGAGAATGCGTCCCACGCAATTGTTGAGCGCACTGAATCGAGCATGTCCGCACGGACCGGTCTCGCGCCTTGGCTCCACCTCGCCTGATTGGCTGACCACAGACCTCGCACGGTGGGTGTGAGAGCATGCCGCGACCAAGAGAGCTCGAATGCTCGCCAAACGCCACCACCGTGCGTGGGTTGGCTTCGTCCAGTTCCAGAACACCAACGACCGCGGTGCACTGCGAATCATCTGCCCAAAGGATCCTGTTGGCAGAGTCGCAAACGTGCTTCAGCAGGTTGTCCACGTCGATCCGCTGACGATTGGAACGGAAGAAGATGCAGGCGACGGCCACGTTCGCTTCGAACGGCTTTCTCTGGACCGCTTTGATGTGCCAGCCGGTGCGGACCTCAGCGTCAACATCCTCAGGCTTGCTGTAGGTTCTTCCGCGCCCGAACCTAGGTCGCGACTTCGACCACGGGTTTCCTGGGATGACAACGTGGCGCGACGGATCGGATGAACCTCCGATCGCGGTCAGGAGCGCAATCGCGCGCTGTGTTGCCACATCAGCCATCGCCACACCGCTCCTTTCCGTCCGTCACGCGCGGGCGCTTCTTGGGTAGCGGCGGGCCGGGGATGACGAACTCCAGCATCACGCCAACGCCCCTCCCATCTCCCGCTCACCCCTCACCATCCCCGCCTCAAGCTTCTCGCCCCGCGTGAACGGCGCGTAGTGCGCGCACGCCTCCGGGCACCGCGCGTGCTCGCGGTTGTAGGCCGCACAGAACCGGCCCAAGCATGCGGCGTAGCTCCGGCAGTCGTCCCGTCGCTTGCCATAGCCAGGCTCGAGCATGGGAAGCCGAGACGCCTTCGCTGGTTTCTCCTCGCGCTTCTCGCGCGGCCGGTAGAGCTGCTCCAGCGTCTGCGGATCGCGCCCAGCTCGCTCCACCTTGTTGCCGGCGCGGAGGCCGTTGAGGCACTGCGTGCAGTTGCCTCGCGGCTCGAGCAGCACCTCGGACAGCTCCAGCGAGGAGACGCCCCGCGGCGCCACGGCGGTTAGGTAGCCCATCACACGGTCACGCAGCGTTGACATGCTTCCTCCTCACTCTCCTCGGCCGCCAAGCGCCGGCCTTCTCCTTCGCGTCCCAGCGCGCATCTTCTCGCGCCTGCTCAGCTTCGATGCCGCCGGCGATGCCGATGAAGGCGAGCAGCGCCTCGCGCCCGCCCGTCTCGCCGTAGACCTCCGCGTGCCCGATCTCGTGGGCCTGGGCGCGGGCGAGGTAGAAGCAGTCGCACGTCTTCGCGGCGCAGTCCTGGCACCAGAACGTGCCGACGACCTGGCCGCGGGAGTGGACGGTGTAGCCGGTGGTGCTCATTCCGCCGCGACCTCCAGATATGCCCCGATCTCGTTGCCGATGCACTCCCATCCGGGGCGCAGTCGACGCGCAAACAGTTCAACGCGCGGCCCCTGCCAGGTTGACTCCGCGATGTCGTAGAACGCGTCAGGCTTCTCGCTGTGCCGCGTGCGTGGAGCAAAGAACACGGACCGTTGCGAGCGGTGCAGTGGGCGCACCCTTCCGCGCGTTGCGATGAGGCACACCTCGTGGCACGCCCGAACCTGGCGGCCCATACCGAACGCGAGCTTGGTAGCTCCGGCGTCGGGGCTCGCGCGCTTGGTGGTCTTGACCCACACCAACTCGCTCTTGACAGTGAAGCCCCACGCACGCGCGACGCGCAGCGCTTCCTCCTGCATCGCGGCGACACGCCAGAGCAGGAGCACTGCGTCGCTCGCGATTGGTGGCAGCACGAGCCGGCACAGGTCGTCGGTGCCGAGGCACTGGTAGTTCCGCTCAGCGCCGCGCGTTCGCCCGGGCAGCAGATCGTCGAACCGCCACGGCGGATCCGCGGCTATGAGAGCGAACGGCTCCGTCATGCTGCGGCTCCGCCGAACAACTCGATCTGTTGCCCAACGGACTCGGGCTCGTGCGCCCGCAGATTCTTGACGGCCTGCTGCCAATACTGCTGCTTCAGCTCGGTCCCGATGAATCGACGCGGCTCGAGCTTCCGGAGCGCGTTGCGCGCAGTCATCGCGCCGACTCCTTCGGAGCCGATGCCCATAAACGGGGACCACACAAGGTCGCCAGGATTCGACCACAGCCGCACGATGTGCTCGATCACGTCGAGTTGGAGCGGGCACATGTGTTTCATGTCCCGGTCTTCTCGAGCTTCACTCACGTTGAGGACGTTGGTTTGGTCGATGTGCATCCAAACCGGGGACGCAATCTTCTGCCACTCATCGAGTGTGAAGTCCTCATCGGTGTGTGTAATCGGCTCGACCTCCTCGCCATCGTCGGCCCACTTGCGAAACGCGCAGATGTACTCGGCCATACCCTGGCGAGAGAACGACGAGTCGCGGCGCAGCTGCTTGTAGAGCAGCCCGTGGGCCTTCGTTCGCTGCATCTCCGTCACAGGACACTTCCAGATCGTCACCTCGGAGTGCAGCTTGAAACCTTCCGCCTCGTACGCGCGAATGATCTCGCCCCTGAAATCTCTGATGCCGGCGCGCCCGTCCCGTCCCTTGTAGTCAACGAGGTTCTTGCAGTGCACCGCGACGATTCGTCCGGGTCGCATGACTCGGTGCTGTTCGCGGATGAGGAACCGGTAGTGCTCGATGAACTGCTGGTCATCGACACTGTTCCCCATGTCGAGTTCAGAGTCGGAGTAGCAGTACAGGTTTGCGAACGGCGGAGAGTGAACGTTGAGCCCAACGCTGTTGCTCGGGAGCTGACGAGCAACACTCACGGCGTCACCATGCACCGCGCTGAACCACTCCGAATTGACGATGTTCTCACACTCGATTTCGCTCACGACGCCCTCCGTTCGCTTCGCACCCATGGCGGGAGCGAGCCTTTCTTGGTCGGCCGGTATTCGGCCGCGCTGTTGTCGATACGTTCTCGGCCGCGCTTCATCGCGGCGAACATCTCTGCTCGCATAGCCTCGTGCTGCTCAGCCTTGCGAATCATCACGGCCCACACGTCGACCTCGGTGTGAGCCATGACGTAGTGGGCCTGCACCTGGCGACTCTGCCCGAAGCGGTGAAAGCGTCGAAGTGACTGGTAGTCGCTCTCGTACGAGAAGGACGGGGCGATGTACGCGACCCGCGCGCAGTGCTGGAAGTTGAGGCCGAACCCGGCGAGTTTCGGCTTGGTGATGAGCACGCGTGTGGAGCCGTCGACGAACGACAGCAGCGCGCTCTCCTTCGCCGCAATTGACATCGAGCCGCGCACATCGACAGCCTCGGGAAGAGCAGCGACGACAGCGTCGGCCTCGTAGTCGGTCTCGCACCACAAGCACCACGGCTCATTGGGCTCCGCGTTGACCAACTCCGCAACCTTCGCCGCGCGCTGTCCGACGGTCATGCGCTTCTCGCGGTGCAGATTGGTTGCGCTCATCTTGTGATCACGGAAGAGTTGACCGGCCTCGCGCCCCGCAACGGCGTCGACCTCGAGCACGTGCGTGAGCAACTTCAGTTCCGGGAGAATGAAGCCGTCGTCGCTGAAGTTGCCGACGTCGCTCGGCTTACTCGCGCACCTTGCCCACGACGCGACCCAATCCCAGAAGGACTCGACCGCATGACCCTTGAGTCGGTACGTGCCGAACGTTGACGTGTCGTTAATGAACCAGCGCGCGATCATCTCGTGCGACGTCAGCACGTTCAGAAACTCGGCGTGATTGCCTAGTTCGAGGTGGTCGTTCGGCGCGGGCGTCGCGGTGCAGCAGAGCTTGAAAGGCGTATCTGCGAACGCGACGAGCAGCGCTCGCTTGGTCGCGCCCATGAACCGCTTCAGGATGCTCGATTCGTCCAGGACGACGCCGCCGAACGCAGCCGGGTCGAACTTGGACAGCATCTCGTAGTTGGTGATCGTGATGGCGCCCGACACCTCCGATTGCGCCCGAGCGTACGTCACGCCGATCCCACACGCATTGCCCTCGCGCACGGTCTGCTGAGAGACCGCGAGCGGAGCCAGGATCAGAACCGGCTCGCCAGTGTGCTCAGCAACCACGCGCGCCCACTCGAGTTGCATGCGCGTCTTGCCCATACCGCACTCGGCGAACAGCGCGGCGCGGCCACGACGCAGGCACCAGTCGACCAGCGCGCGCTGGAACGGAAACAGGTAGTCGCCGAGCGGCGGCACGTCTTGCAGCCCTGACGGCGCCTTGAGTACCAGCTTGCGCCTCACGAACTCCGCGTAGTCCTCGACCATCACGCCGCCTCCTTCCCACTCACCACAGCGACCACCCGCTCGCGCACGACCAACCGCCGGCGCCACTCGTGCCCGCTCGGGTACCCCGCGAGCAACTCCGTGCGCTCCTGATTCGCGACGGCCTCGCTCGGGTAGAGCCGGTCGATGTACGGCCGCTCGGTCTCGGTATCGACGATCAGCCAGCCGTCGCCATTCGCCTTCTTCGCCGACATGCACGTCGCCGCCTTGCGACGGGCGCACCTGCGCGAGCACATCTCCTGCCCGACTCGCTTCTGCTCGAATGCGACGGAGCAGATGGGGCAGACGCGGCGCTCGACCTTCTTGGGCGAGCCAGCGCGATGCTTCAGCGACATGAGCCGCCTGGCGCAAAGCGTCGAGCACGACCGGCGCCGAGCGAATTGGCTCGGGCACTCGTAGCCGCGCTTGATGAGCGGAGCGGAGCAGGACTCGCAGAGCTTCACTTGCGCCCCGCTCGTCGCTGCCGCCTCCGCATCTTCCGCGCGGCGTCGCGTTTGCCGCGCACCTTCGGATCCGCCGAGTAGCACGGCGTGCCCATTCGCTTGCCAAGCGCCTTCTTCGCGGCCTTCGACGCGGGCGCCGCGGCCATCTTGGTCTGCGTGATTCGGCAGCGCCGCTTGGCGCGGTGGGCGCGACGAAGGTAGGCCTTGATCTGCTTCTTGCTCGCGAGCGCAACGGGCGCTTGCTGTTCGTGCTCTTCCAGATGCATCGTTGCCTCCTCAGGTTCTCATCGGCATCACGACATACGTGTCAGCCTCATTGCCGACCTCGCGCACGACCACCGGATCCAGCTCGCCGCTGAACCCGATCGTCACCTCGTCCGCCGAGCACGCGCCGAGCACGTCAGCAACGTACTTCGCATTGAGCCCGATCTTGGCCGGCTTGCCGTCGAGCTCGCACCCGACCTCGTCCTGCCCCTCGCCCTTGTTGGGGCTAACGGCGGAGAGCCGGAGCTTGCCATCGGTGAACGAGAACACCACGCCGCCCTTCGCCTCGTCGGCAGAGACTCGCACGGCCTCGACGGCGCCGAGCAGCGCCACACGCGAGACCTTGGCGGTGCTCTCCACCGACTTCGGGATGACCTGCTCGTAGGGCGGGAACTGCGCCTCGACGAGCTTCGTTCCGAGCATCGCCCCGCCGGCGGAGAAGAAGAGCTGCCCGAACTCGAGCGCCATGGCCACGTCGGCGCCAGCGTTGCGCGTGAGGAACTTCTCCAGCGCATCGATGGGGCCGCGTCCGCTAAACAGCGGGATGAGCGCCTGGAGCTTCTCCTTGCCGCCGTACTCCTCGACGGCGAGCGAGAGCCGGTGCCCATCGGTCGAGACCATGCGGACCGATCCGTCTCCGATGATGAGGTTGGCGCTGTTCACGTGGGGCCGCGTCTCGTCGGTCGAGATCGAGAACCTCGTACGCCGGATGAGGCTCGTGAGCTTGTCGGCCGTGAGCGAGACCGTGGCCTCGCCGGTCGGCGCCTTGATCGTGGGGCAGTCGGCGAGCGGCATGCTGGGCACGACGAAGCGGCGCGACTTCGCCTTGATGACGGTCTGCCCGCTGCCGTTCACGTCGAGCGTGACCGGGGCGTCGTCTGGCATTGCCTTGACGCGGTCGATGAGCGCGCGCGCGTCGATAGCGACGCCGAATCCGTCGTCACCTTCGGCCTCCGCGCTGGCGACCAGCGAGAGGTAGAGATCCGTCGCTCGCGCTGTCAGCATGCCGCCGGAGAGCGAGAGCTGAATGGTGCCGAGGGCCGGCATTGTGCTCTTGCGGGCCGCGGCGGGCTCGACGGATTGGATGAGGGGGAGGATGGTGCGTTTGGGGGTGGTGAGGTTCATGGTTCCTTGTTGTTCGTCGAGATTCGTGGCGCTGGATCTCGTCTGTCTCGATTTGGAAGGCATCGAGCAGCCTTTGATGTGGACCCGCCAGCGCGCGAACGATTGCGCGTAGTTGCACCGCGGCTTGCGAGCGGGTCACGATTCACCTCATGCCTTCACGGAGGTTGCTGCCTTGGCCGGTTTCTTCTTGGTCGTCTTCTGCCTGGACTTGCTGACGATCTCGTCGTAGCGAGCGGGGCCCAGTGCGGCGCGAACGCTCTCTCGCTCGCTCTCCAGGTCCGAGATGCGGGCGCGGATCAAGCGGGCGCGTTCGCTGGGGGTGGCGACCGCGAAGAGAGGATGGTCTTGAAGGCGGGTCACCTGGTGCCCCCGATGCGCTCGTACGTCCAGAAGACCCCGCCGAAGGTTTCGGCGCCGCGCGCGTTGACCGACCGCCAGTGCAGCCAATTCAGCTCGGGGAAGAACGCGTCCCCGCCGTAGACGCGGACGTCCACCCACGTCAGCACGAGGCGATCGGCGACCGGGAGCGCCGCGGCGTACACCTCGGCGCCGCCGATGACGCAGGCCTCGTCGACGTCCGCAACGGCAGCGAGCGCGCCGTCGAATGAGTCGACCACGATGGTGTCGGGCCACTTCTCGCCTACATGACGAGCGGCGAGCAACTCGGCATCGCGCGTGAGGACGACGCTTCGCCTCCCAGGCAGCGGCCGGAACTTCGGCGGCAGCGACTCGAAGGTCCGCCGGCCCATGATGACGGGCTTGCCCATCGTCTCGGCCTTGAAGTGGGCCATGTCCTCTTTGAGCGACCACGGGAGCGCGCCGGCCTTGCCGATGCAGCGGTCGACCGAGGAGAGTGCGGCGATGATGGTGAGCTTCACAGCGACCCCACGATGCGAGACAGCTTCTCCTGCCCGAACGGCGCGTAGGTCGCAGGCACGCCCTGCCGATTCACCGCGTCGACCATGCGCCGAGCACCGTCGACGTTCCACGAATGCACGACGACGTTCGCCGGCCGCTCGTCGCTCGGCATTGCGGCGATGTACTGCGCCACGTGGAGCCCGTCTCGCGTGTGGTCGGTGCAATCGAGGTCGTGGTCGAGGAACGCGACATCGAAGCGGTGCTCGTCCAGCATCACCTTGGCCTCGGCGACCGTGTGCGCGTGCCAGACTGTTCCCCTGCCGCGGAGCGCCTTGCTGAACCAATCGTGCCGCTCCTGCATGTCGTCGAGAACGAAGAACTTCACGGCGTCACCTCCTCCGCCCGGCGCCCGATCCACTCGAGGCGAGGCAGCACCTCGATCCGATTCGCCGTCCACAGGCCGAAGGTCTTCGCGGTCTGCGCCAGCGCGAGCAGCGCGTAGGCGTGCGCCTCGTTCATCGTCGTCGCCGAGGCGATCGGCTTGTCCTCGCAGATGACCAGCGCAGGCAGGTCGAACTTGGTAATCGAGATCACGACTCCACCTCCTCACCGATCTCGCAGTCGTGCATGTCGTCGGGCACGTTGCGCCCGATGCGCTCCTCGACGATGCAGGCGTCGCAGTCGTCCTCGCGGGTCGCGACTCGGCGCAGCCAGAGAATAATGAAGAGGCCCGCGACGACGGCGGACCCGACGGCGACAAGCTCTTGAGGGCTCACAGCGCCGCTCCGTCCATCTTCTCGGAGAACGCCACGATGGTCCCCAGGATGCGGCGTGACGTGCGCAGCTCCTCGGCTTGCGTGTCCTCGCCGGACAGCTCGGCGACCTTGATCGCGGCGTCGAGTTCGCGCTGGACCTCGCCGTCCGAAAAGTGCTCGGCAGCCACCTCGAGCGCCTCGAGC
>Ga0208916_10000815_pt1 | contig 14103 bp, 19 predicted proteins | sample DEB19_08_DNA_5_FD_184523 | JGI IMG/M metagenome (GOLD analysis project Ga0208916, IMG submission 184523) | Aqueous microbial communities from the Delaware River and Bay under freshwater to marine salinity gradient to study organic matter... | ecosystem: Environmental > Aquatic > Marine >... | reverse complement strand
CTTTCAAGAATCTGCACATCGCGCATTGCAGGAAGGCTTCAAAGCTGGTCATAAAAACCAGCTGATTATGAGTCCAACGGGATCCGGTAAGACCTACCTGGGCCACCGCATCGCGCATGAGGCGCTGGTGAAGGGACGGAAGGTTGTGTTCCTGTGCGACCGCACGACCCTGATCAACCAAACCAGCAAGGCGGCAGACGCCTACGGGCTGGCAGCACACGGCATCGTGCAGGCGAACCACTGGCGTCGCAATACCGAAATGCCGTACCAGATTGCCAGCGCGCAGACACTGGCAAAGCGTGGCTACTGGCCTGACGCGGACGTCATCATCATAGATGAGGCCCATACGCAACTGAAGGTGTGGACTGAGTTCATTCAGAACACAAAGGCCGCTTGCATTGGCCTGTCTGCCACGCCGTTTTCTCCCGGCCTGGGCAAGCTGTTCACGAACCTGATCAACGCCACCACCATGCACGACCTCACGCAATCGGGCGTGCTGGTGCCCATGCGGGTGTTCACTTGCAAGCGTGCTGACATGAGCGGCGCAGCCACCGCGGGCGGTGAGTGGACGGATTCAGCCGCTGAAGAGCGCGGCATGGAAATCATTGGCGATGTGGTGAGCGAGTGGGTGAAGTTCGGAGAGAACCGCAAGACCATCGTGTTTGGCGCAACCATCAAGCATTGCCAGGAAATGGCCCGCCAGTTTGTAGATGCTGGCGTGATGGCCGCTGTGTTCACCAGCGAAACCACTGCAGCAGAACGTGAACTGCTGATCAAGGAATACAGCAAGCGCGATTCCACCTTGCGCGTGCTTATCAGCGTAGAGGCACTTGCCAAGGGGTTTGATGTGCCTGACGTTGGGTGTGTCGTTGATTGCCGCCCCCTTCGCAAGTCCCTTTCCACTGCCATCCAGATGTGGGGCCGTGGCTTGCGATCCTCGCCAGATACCGGCAAGAAGGATTGCCTGCTCCTGGATCACTCAGGGAATATCACCCGATTTGCCGAGGACTACACCGGCATTTTCTTTGACGGACTGGATGCCCTGGACATGGGCGAGAAGCTGGATAAGGCCATCCGAAAGGAGCCGGAAGATTTTGAGGCGAAGGGGTGCCCATCTTGCGGGTTCAAGCCTTTTGCAAAGCGCTGCATGTCTTGCGGTTTCGAGAAGCAGGCACCCGCACTGGTGGAAGCCGTACCAGGCGAAATGCAGGAGGTGATGCTTGGCAAAAAGAAGCTGGCAGACGATCACTCGCACCTTTGGGCGCAGCTATGCACCTACGCACGGGCGCACAGCGCGCCAGAAAAGCAGGCGGGCCGCGCATGGCACCTGTTCCAGAAAATCATCGGTTCGCCGCCGCCTAGAAGCTACAAGTTCGCCAGCACGCCGAACACGGAAATCACGCGCAACGTACAGAACAAGATCACCAGCCTGAACGTGGCATTTTCTCGCGGGCGGGCTGCATGAGCTTTATTGCCTTTGCCCGTGCACATGGGGTTGAAATTGACCCATCTCGCCTGTACGCAGGGGAGCGCATTCGCCGCTGCGGTACCACGGACAAACCTCGCTCTACCAATGGCGCGTACTACTGGGACGGCAAGCGCGGTTTTGTATGGAACTGGGCCGCTGAAGCCCGTGCGCAGTGGTTCAACGATGCCGACGCGCAGCCTTGGACTGAGGCTGAAAAGGCTGAATGGCGTGCCAAGCGAATGGCTGCGCAGTCTGCCAAAGACCGCGAGTGCCAGAGGGCTGCAATGCTGGCCTCGGAGATGCTGCGCGATGCCCAGCCAGCGGAGCATGGCTATCTGACCATCAAAGGCTTTGCAGAGGCTCAAGGCTTTGTGGCAAAGGACGGCGCTCTGCTGATTCCCATGCGCAACCTCGTGACCAATCACCTGCAAGGCTTGCAGGTGATTCGCTGGGACGACCCCACGCGCAAGTACGAGAAAAAGATGCTGCCAGGCATGCGCGCCAAAGGTGCCGTGTTCCGCATGGGCGACAAAACCGCGCCAGAGATGTTTTTGGTTGAAGGCTATGCCACAGGCCTATCGGTTCTCGCAGCGCTACGCAGCATCGGTTTGCGCGCGTCTGTGCTGGTTTGCTTCAGCGCCAACAACATTGAAGTCGTCGCCCAGCAACTCAGTTGCAAAGCCTTCGTGTGCGCCGACAACGACGCATCCAAAACAGGACAAACAACCGCCGAGAAAACCGGCCTCCCGTACTGCATGAGCCCGATTGAGGGTGAGGATTTCAATGACCTCCATGCACGCGCTGGGCTGTTTGCGGTGTGCCAGTTGCTGATGGGGGTTCGACGCAAATGAGGGATATGTAAATACATAAAGCAGCCAATGCCAGCGGCTCGATACGCGGGGGCATTGGTCAAGAAGTCCCCTACCCGGTGTGTGCAAAGGGGGAACGTGGGTGGATTACCTAGAGCGTGCGCAGGGTCGCGGTATGGCGGCTGTAAGTCTGGGTTAGTTGTGGGGCGTACCGGCCACTACGACGCGCATGAAGCGGGGCTAACTGCCGTAGCAGAAGCGCAATCCACGCCCCCATGGCCATGGCTGTGGGTAGGGGTGGTATGCGCAATCCACAGGACTTCAACCATAGCAGTAACGGATACAGGGATGACAACAGTAGGTGATTGGACAGAGAAAGAGATTCAGAGATTCGTCAGGCGCGAATCGGTTTTCACAAAAGAAGGTTTCAAGTTTTCAGAGCGGTTGGCAGAACAAATGTTGTACAGAGATCGTGACCCACAGGACACCAGGCGAGTGTGCTTCGAGTGCAAGCACCTACGTGGTCGTTCTTGTGCGGCCCAGTCAATCCCACCGCTTCGGTTCATCCTGCAACGGTGCGACGGGTTCGTTTTGAAGGGCGTGGCATGAAGGCCAAGCGCTGCAAAGTCTGTCGCACTGATTTTGTGCCATCCAAGCCGATGCAATGCGTGTGTGGCCTGCAATGCGCGTTGTCGCTTGCATCCATCGCCAAAGCCAAGCGTGAACGCACCCAGGCCAGCCAAGACCGCAAGGAAACCAAATCCAAGCTGGAGAAGCTGAAAACCCGAGGAGAGTGGATTGCAGAGGCTCAAGCAGCATTCAACCGCTACATCCGTCTGCGCGATGCTGGTCAGCCATGCATTTGCTGCGGCCTGCCAATGGGGCCGAATGTGCCAGGTGGCGCAGTGGATGCCGGTCACTATCGCAGCCGTGGAAGTGCGCCACATCTGCGGTTTGATGAGCGCAACGTTCACGCCCAGCGCAAGCAGTGCAACCGATACGGCGCAGGTAACGTGATCGGCTACCGGTTCGGGTTGCGCCAGCGCATTGGAATCGAAGCCGTTGAAGCGTTGGAAGCTGACCAGACGCCACGCAACTATTCGATTGACGACCTGAAGGCCATCAAGGCCAAGTATTCGGCAATGGCGCGTGAGCTGGAGAAACAGATTCCCTAACCCGATGCCGGGCGGGATGACCCGGCGCAACTGAAAGACGATATGAACGACAACGAAATCGAGCAAGAAATCCAAGCCAAAGGACTGACCGCGCCACGCATCACGCCTGCTGACATCGAGGCGAACATTGCAAGCGAACACTATTTCACTGCTGACGATGGCGTGTTCGGGCGTGAAGTGAAAGCGTGCGGAACGCCCGTCACAAACGTGGCCACGCTCTACCTGCTGACCTTCTGCGTGCTGGTACTGCGCAATGGCTTCACCGTCACTGGTGAAAGCGCCTGCGCAAGCCCTGAAAACTTCGACGCTGAAGTGGGCTGCAAGATTGCACGCGCCAATGCCATTAACAAAGTGTGGCCGCTGATGGGCTACGAACTGCGCACCAAGCTGGCAGGCTGATCAATGGCTGAACGCTTGACCATTGAGCTGCACAACAGACAGCAGGCATGGGCGGCCATCAAAGCTCAGGCGTTCCCGTTTCTCGCCCAAGTGCTTCAAGGCGGTAACAGGTGGGTTCTGACCATCGCCAAGCGCAAGCGAACGCCACCACAGAACAGACGCTATTGGGGGAAAGGTGTTCTGGCCCAGGTATCCGAGCAAGCCGTGGTGAATGGCCGGTTGTTCAGCGCAGAAGTGTGGCACGAACAGTTCAAGCGCCAGTTCATCGGGTTTGATGAGTTGCCAAACGGCGAGATTGTGGGCAAGTCCAGCACAGGCCTAAGCACCACCAAATTCAGCGACTTCTGTTCACAGGTGGAGGCATTCGCCGCCAGTGAGCTGGGAGTGATTTTTTACGAACTGGAGGACGGCAAATGAAGCCCTACGCCTGCCACAACCGCCCACCGTACCGCACCAATTACAAGGTGCAAGACGGCTATTGGGATGACGATTTGCAGCGCATCCCAAAGCTGACCAGCGTGCCGTTTCGCATGTCCAACGAATGCAATTACACCTGGACCGAGCTGGGTAAGACCGACCAACGCTGCGAAGGATGCAAATGGAGAAAACCCGCTTGAACCTCAAAGACGCTGTGTTGGACCTGGCCCCACCGCCGCCTCCGTGTTTCCTCAACAGCATGCAGTGGCGAGAGTACCTGGCCAGCGCCGCCGCCTCCCAAAACGTGAGGGGTGAGCCCAAGGTAATTCGCATCGTCAAGGGCGAGCCAGAGTTCAACAGGGATTACCCGTTTTGCGCGGACTGTACCCAGGTGAAGAGCCACGAAATGATGACCAAGGGCCGGTGCAAGCCAAATTTCCTGAAAGAACTCCCAGCATGACAACCCAAGGGCTTCAAGGCGCAATCGAAACCGTACGCCAGGTGGTAATGACCATTGGCCCAGCCACTGCCCGCCAGGTGGAAACCCACCCAGAAGTGGTGAAGGCCTGCCGCTCAAGTAAGACGAAGGCACGCAGGCACATTGAGCGCCTGGTGCAGTTGGGGCACATCAAAAGCTGTGGCAGTGCTCAGATACCGAAGTTTTGGGTGGGGTGAGGTTGCGTTGACTCCGAGGAAATAAAGGCTCTACTGAGTGCATCAAACCACCGATTGCACTCAGCATGAAACCCAAGACACGCAGGAGTGTGTCGCAGCCCAAGGCTGTACCGCTCAGTCCACGGCAAGAACAGTTCATTGCCGAATACCTTGTTGACCTCAACGCAACCCAGGCTGCAATACGCGCTGGGTATAGCGCAAAGACGGCCAGGGAGCAGGCTTCCAGGCTGTTGTCAAATGTCAACATCTCGCAGCGGATTGCCGAAAAGCGCCAAGAGCTGGCAGATAACGCCGGATTGAGCGTTGAACGAGTGCTTCAAGAGGCCATGCGATTGGCCTTCTTCGACATCCGCAAGCTGACGGATTCAGAAGGCAATCCAATCCCTGTGCACCAACTGGATGCTGACACCGCAGCAGCCATTCAAGGGCTGGAGCTTGCAACCGAGCGCGGGCCGGACAAGGAAAGCGGACCAACCATCGTCCGCAAATACAAGATTGCCGACAAGAACAGTGCCATCGAGCGACTGTTCAAGCACTTGGGCCTGTTTGAGAAAGACAACAAGCAGAGCAACCCAGGCGATGCAATGACCGCGTTCCTTGCCGAGCTGTCAGCGCGCGGCAGCAGGTTGCCCATCAGCAAGCCCGGGCAATGATGCGCGAAGACGACCTCATGCTTGGTATGGCTGACCCATGGTGGCGGCTGGAGAACCTGTACTGGATCGTTGACAAGAACGGCAAGCCCATTCCTTTTCACCCCAATGCGGAGCAGCGGGCGTTCTATGACTACCTTCACGCCCGAAATGACATCCTGAAGGCCCGCCAGCTCGGGTTTTCCACGATGATGCAGGTATTGGCCTTGGACCAGTGCCTGTTCAATGACAACTTTGCAGCAGGCGTGATTGCTGACACGCTGCCCAACGCAATCAAGCTGTTCCGCAAGGCTGCATTTGCATACGACCGCCTGCCCGAGCTGATCCGCAGTGCCAAGCCGGTGAAGAAGCGCACCGACACTGAAATGATCTGGGAAAACGGTTCGGCCTTCAGTGTGGGCACCAGCGCGCGCGGTGGCACGCTTCAGATGCTTCATGTGAGCGAGATGGGAAAGATTGCCCGCCGATACCCAGAAAAAGCCCGCGAGATTGTCACTGGTGCTTTTGAGGCTGTCCCAATTGATGGCGGCATCATCGTGGTGGAGTCCACCGCCGAAGGCGCAGCTGGCGCATTCTTTGACCTGACAGACGCCGCCTTGAAGCGCCAAGAGGCCAAGCTGCCATTGAGCGCGCTGGACTTTCGGCTGCACTTCTTTCCGTGGTATAGCTCAGCCGACTACCGACTGCCCACTGACGGTGTGCACATCACCGCGACAGATGAGAAATACTTTCACCGGCTTGAGGTTGAGTTGAACATCACCTTGACCCCGGAGCAGAAGGCTTGGTACGTCAAGAAGCGGGAAACGCTGGGCCGCGACATGAAGCGCGAGTACCCATCGACACCAAAAGAGGCGTTCGAGCAAGCGGTTGAGGGCGCCATTTACGGTGACGAAATGACGTTCTTGCGTGAGCGTGGGCGCATCACCGATCTGCCGATTGACCCGCTGACGCCGGTTAACACGTTTTGGGACTTGGGCTCCAACGACCACACGGCCATCTGGCTTCACCAGCAAATCGGCCAGTGGCACCACTTCATTGGCTACATGCAGGACACGCATGTGGGTCTGCGCAAGTGGTGGCAGCGCCTTGAGGACTTCCGTTCGGAGCATGGTTTCGAGCGCTGGGGTAAGCACTGGCTTCCGCATGATGGCGATGCAGAGCGGCAGGGCTTGGAGATTGAGTCTGCCTACTCAATCTTGACGATAACGATTGGCGTTAAAAACGTGGACATCGTGCCGCGCATATCGAATTTGGCCACTGGCATCGATCTGACGCGCACCGCAATGACAAAGAGCGCCCGCATTTGCCCCGTGAAGTGCGCAGATGGCATCAAGTGCCTGGACGCCTATCAGTACCTGTGGGATGAGAAGCGCGGCATGTGGAGTGCTGACCCCTGGCACAACTGGGCATCTAACGGCAGCGATGCGTACAGACAGTGGGCGCAGATTCTCCCGAAGCTGAACCCAGAAGACATTGGCGCACAGGAATTCGCGAACAGACAACGAGAGGCATGGCGATGAGAAAAACGCAGACGATGGACGCATCTGGCAAGCAGATGATCGAGTGGGCTGGCCCCGATGCTTGGAAAACACGACGGGTTGGCGGGTTTCTGGTGTCGCTCGAATGGGCCGTGCTGCCAGGCAGCCGGGCGGCGCAGCGAGTGGTGGTGATCGGTCGTCCGCGTGAGGGCGCATTCGTCCGGGCCGATGACATGACAGCAGGTGTCTGGCAGCCTCGATGCTACCGCGAGGCGGACAGGCCTGCGATGCTGGAATTTGACATGGATGGCAAACCTACAGGTCGCCCGACCCGTGACCTGATCTGGGATGCTGGGCAGTCTGTCACGCTGCTGGGCTATTCGCAGGATGACAGGACGGCGATCAGGCACTACATCGACGCGATGCTGAACGCCATGATCGACATGGTTCGCATGCCGTCAGCACCGCCCAGCATTCGGCGTCGGCTTGTGGGTGGCAATTCGCCCACGTTTGAGGTGACAGCCACGCGTGGCAATCACGTCACGGAGGCGTTGGTATGAGCGCGGCATCTTCAAAGTCTCATGAGCGGCACTTGAAGCTCAAGGAGGTGTACCTCGAAGAGCTGATTCGGCAAGAGTCAAATCGGCGCGAACGTGTCAAATGGACGCGGTACGTCGAAAACGAGCAGTACACGAGCGAGCAAAAAGCGAAGCTGGCTGCACGCGGGCAATCTCCGGTCAGCTACAACGCCGTCAAGTCCATCATCGATTGGCTCAAAGGGACCGAGCGGAGGGGCCGCATCGACTTTACCTGTGCGCCAAGGCGTGATGACAAGATCGCGCGCGAAAGTGCACAAGCGAAGCAGGAGCTTATGAAATGGCTCGACTACACAAATCAAACTGGGTTTGAGCGTTCGCTGGCCACGGATCAGGCTTTCATCACGGGGCTCGGATGGCTGGAGTGTGCTGTGCGCCAGGACAAGCAAGGGCCCATGGTCGTGTCTGTGGCAGAGGATTGGCGCAACATCGTGCATGACAGCCGAGCCATCAGCCGAGACGGCGACGATGCGCGGTTCATCTTCCGCACCAAAGTGCTCGATCTGGATGTAGCCATTGCGCTGTTCCCGGACAAAAAGGCGCAACTTGAGCGCGTTGCGCAGCGTGGCACGGGCGACAAGCTGATGGGGATGTGGTCTGGCGCGTCGAACATGATCATGGGCGATGCCATTGCCACGAGCGAGGGCGGCGCGGAGCAGTTCGCTGGCACTGACCTGTTCTCGACCAGAGACAGGGTGATGCTGCTTGAGGCGTGGACGAGAGAGCCAGTCAAGCGTACAGACAAGCACGTGGGCGGCATCACTGATCCGGTGTCTTGGGAGATTCACTGCACGATCATGACCTCCGAGGACATCATGGTCGATTCGGTGTCGCCATATAAGCATGGGCGATTCCCTTTTGTGCCGATCTGGTGCTATCGCAGCATCGAGACTGGTCTGCCTTATTCTGCCGTCACGTATCTGATCGACATGCAGGACAGCCTCAATGCGCGGATCATGCGGAGTCAGTTTCTTGCGCACGCAAGCCAGCTGCGCATGGAGAAATCTGCTGTCGATAACACGGCCATGTCGCTGCATCAGATCGAGACCGAGCTGCGAGACCCGAACGGTATTGCTGTGTTTGCTGACGGTGCGCTGGCTGGCGGAAAAGTCCAAGAGGCCAAGCACAACGGCGACATTCAGCAGCTGATGCACATGGCGCAGATGGACATGGATTCAATTTATCGGCTTTCAGGCATCACGCCGGAAAATCGAGAGGCGAAGTCGGACAACATCTCTGGCAAGTCGCGTGCGCTCAGGGCTGATCAAGGCGCGATGCTGACGACCGAGATTTTTGACAGTCTGATGCGTGCGCGCAATCTTGAGGGCGCTTTGACGCTCTCACTGTGTGAGCAATTCATGCTGGGCGAGCGAGCCATCCCAGTTTCCGGTGCGGGTGCTGCGCGCAAATTCAAGCAGATCAATGTGTGGGACGGGCAACGCTTCGTCAACGACATTGGTGGCGAGGAATCTGATTTTCAGGTGGGCGAGCAGCAGTGGAAGCAAAGCCATGCAGCTGCCTCTTATGACTCTCTGATGGAAATTTTGGCGCAGCTGTCTGGCTCTGCGCCGCAGGTGGTCATTGCGCTGCTGGATGTGGTTTTCGAGATGAACCCGAATCTCCCACTGAAAGACAAGATTCTTTCTCGCATCCGATCTGTCACGGGGCAGCGGGACGAGGACGCAGAGCTTACGCAGGAAGAAGCCGCAGCGATGCAGCAGAAACAGCAAGTTGCAGCCATGCAGTTTCAATCGCAGATGGCACAGCTCCAAGCTGACATCCGCAAAGCACAAGCCCAAGGCGAGAAGTTGGAGGCCGATGCGATGGCCAAGCGCCTGGAAGGGCTGTACCTGTCTGCCCAGGCCGCCCAGGTGCTGGCGATGGCCCCACAGATCACGCCAGTGGCCGACGAGCTGCTGAAGTCGGTGGGCTTCAAGGACATGAACGGCTCTGGCGTCATCGACCCGGCTTCCATTCCGCCCATGCAGCAGCCCATGCAAGCCCCACCCGAGATGCAGCAGCTGGACGGCGCGATGGCGGGCAGCCAGACGCCCGTAGCCGATGGTGTTGACCCCAATTTGATGTGACCCTTTTTTCAACCAACTCGCAGGAGTGAGCATGTTCTTAGTAGACCCAGACGCCCAAATCGAAGCCGAAATCGCAGACGCTGAGGCGCGAGGTGATGACCCATATGCTGACAAGTCAGCCGATCAAGGCAGCAAGTCTGATGATGTCCAGACCGCCACTGCGGTGCACGACGACCCTGCTGCTGCTGTTGTGGATGCCCCCGCACAGGCAGATGCCTCAAATGACGGTGAAGATGTTGATGCCGAAGCGACAGAGGCCCCGGCAAAAAAACCGACAGCAGAAGTTGCCAGCGCGAAGCCTGTGTCAGATGTTGTGCAGCAACCTGCCCAGTTTGCTGCACGCATCCCCGATGACTATCAGGCCAAACGCCATGCGCTGATGACGCAGAAAGCGCAGGCCATGGCGGAACTGCTTGCCGGTGAAATGGAGGCAGATGCGTATGCGGCAATTGATGTTGAGGTGTCAGCAGGCCTTGAAGACCTGGCAGCCGAACGCATCAGAGCGGAAACGCTGATCGAGGCAAATGCGCAAAGCCAGCAGCGGTATCAGCAGGCCGAGCTGCAAAAGCTGGCGGCCAGGACGAAAGCAGAAATTGACTACGCCACCGACGCCAAGGCCTGCAAACAGTTCGACACGGCGTTGAAGGTTATCGCTTCTGATGACGACAACGCTGGCATGTCCTTCGCCGAAATGATCGACGCCGCGCATCGGTCAGTGGCATCTGTGCGCAATGTGACTGTCAAGTCACAAGCAGATAAAGACGCAACTGCCAAGCCAGCGCCGGAAAGAACACCGCCGAAACCGCCTGTAACACTCGCTGGTCTTCCCAGCGCTGCAACGCCCGGGTCAAAGTCGGCGTCTCAGGTGCTTGCTTCGCTATCCGGCGATGATTTTGAGCGTGCGTATGACGCGCTGTCGGCGGAGGAGCGCGCTCGTTTGCTGCGCTGATGCCATGCAAAACACAGCCGACAAGAAACTGACGGTGGACCTGAGAACGGGTCGAAAGATCACGCTCTCAATTCCAGTTCGGGGTTGCGTTGACTCCGAAGAAATATGCATAACCATTCTTCATGAGGCCAAAGCTGGCCGCTTGGCGCGACTCTCTGTAGTCGCCCCGGTGGCCGTAAAGATTGGCATTCCCTGATTGCGCAGGTTCCGCACTTGGCTCGCAGGAGTGAGCAACGCCATAAACCATAGGAGGTAACATGGCTGCTTCAACGACTCCGGTCCTTCCGACCGACCCAGGCGCTCGCAAGGCATGGTCTCACTATGTGGGCAAACAAGGTGCTGAGCGGCAATACTTCTCGCGCATGATGGGCGCTGAGGGGTCTAAATCTGTCATCGTCAAGCGCTCTGAGCTGCAAAAGGGTCAGGGCGACGAGATCACCACGCTGATCACGGCCAAGCTGCAAGGCGCGCCCCGCGTGGGCACCGAGCGCCTCGAAGGCACTGAAAAGCGTATCACGCAGTTCGATACGAAGATCAAGATCGGCTTGATCCGCGAGGGCGTGAACGTCGGCTCCATCATGGACGAACAGCGCACCGGTCAGCAGCTCGGGACGATTGGCCGTGAGGTGTTGTCAGACTGGCTGGCCGAGTACATGGAGCAGTTCATTCACTGTCACGCGGCTGGCGCGGTCGGTGAAGGCGCTTGCTTCACAAACGTCAAGGGTGCCGATGGACATTTCAAGAAGATCGAGATGCCTCTGATCGACATTGACTCCAAGCACCAGATGATCGGTCCTGCTGGCGTCACTGCCAAGGCCTCGCTGACAGATGCCAATGTGATGACGTTGACCACGCTCACCATTTCAGCTCGAAACAAGCTGACCAAGATGTACGGCGGCATCAACGGTGCGTCGAAGATCGAAAAAGCCAATGTCGGCGGGAAGAATGTGTACGTCGCGTGCTTGCCTGCCGAGGTGATGGCCGACTTGCGCAATGACGTTGGCGAAAACGGCTGGGTGGCATGGCAAAACGCGCTGGTTCGCAACATGGGTGCAAAGGCTGGCCCATTTGTGGACGGTGGCGGCATGTACGACAACTTGCTGGTGGACGAAACACCATGCGGCACGTATCTGACCGGGTACGGCTCAGGCGGTGCCGTGACGGCTGCGCGTTCGTTTGTGATGGGGGCTGGTGCGCTGGCCTTTGCTCAGGGCCGTAAAGGTCTGAGCGACGGCCTCTCCGTGCAGCTCGACGAGGATTCGGACGACCGTGGCCACGAGCGCGTGATCCACCTCAAGGCCATTTTCGACGCAACCCGCGTACATTACAACGGCATGGCCCACGCGATGATCGCCATCGACACCGGCTTCACTCGCGCACCTGGCGGCGACATCTGATAGCCACCCTTGAGCCGAGAGGCTTGAGGGGCTTCAACATTCAACAGGAGAAACCACATGGCTTTCCGTCAATCTTATGAAGCTGCTTCTGGCAGCGTGCGTGGTGCTGTCACAGGCAGCGAGCCCGTGATTGTGCTGGCTCACTACACCATTCCAGCTGGCGTGGCAGTGAACGACATCACTGAAATTTGCGCGATCCCGCACGGCTGCTACGTCACTGGTGCTGCCGTGTACCAAGATGGCCTGGGTGCGAGCTGCACGTGTGATGTGGGTGTGTTGTCTGGCGTGTACGCCAAGAACGATGACACGCGCACCATCGGGAATGAAATTTATTCAGCCCTTGCCGTTGCGACTGCTGGCACGTCTGTGCGCCCGACGAAAAACCTGATGGCCATCACCCCCAGCGAATCCGCCACTGGCGTGGGCATCAAGTTCACGGGCGCTAACCCCACGGCTGGCAAGAAAATCAGCATCGCGCTGACCTGCGCAAGCAAGTGATGGCACGCCCACGGAAGACATCTGCCGAACCGGCAAAGGAGATGACTTTGCAGGAGTACCCACGCCATGAGCGCGAGAACGCCTACAAGGTGCATGGCGCTGCCCTGCGTGAGCTGGGTCGCCGGTACGGCCTGGCGATGTCTTCCATGGAGCGCATGACAGATGACAAGCTGAGGCAGCAGATCAGCTTGGCTCAGAACAATGACATGCAGAGGGTGCTTGCGTGAACTGGGCTGATTTTGGACCTTATGTGATGCCTCATGTGATCGGCGTGCCATTGCCGATGCTTGAGCATCACGCCAGGATGGCTGCTATCGAGTTCTGCGAGCGCACGAAGTGTTGGGCTCGCAGACTTGACCCCATTATGACAACGGGGACGGTTGACATTGACCTGTTGCCAGATGTGTCAAGCGCGATGATTCTTGACGTTGAAGATGTGGCCGTGGATGGTGTCAAGTGGCCGGTTGTTTCAGCTGGCATCGGCATTGCAAAGTCACGCGAGACAACGAACGAGAAGTTTTGCTTCACCGAAGATTTGGCAGCGCTGCTGGTGTACCCGTTGCAGTCTGCTGGGGCTGCTGTTGTCGTGAGCGTGAGCATGGCACCCAAGCCTGATGCAGCCGATATGCATGCCGACATTGCACACTACGCATATCGCATGTCACACGGTGTGATTGCCAGCTTGATGCGCGTACCAGGGCAGTCATTCACATCTCCATTGGCGGATGTGCATGAATCCATGTTCAGAGAGAACATCAAAATTGAATCTGCCCGTCTGGCGCGAGGCAGTGTGGCCACTGGCGGAGGGCGCATCCAGCCGTCCTTTATTTGATCTGCGTTGACTCCGATTTTTTAGGCCGGAAGATTCGTCCATGCCGCCCATCTGCGGGCGCAGTTTGGAGGACGACATGGGTGATCGAATCGGTAACAACGTCACGAACCGGCAATTCAAGGACATGGGCAATGGTGCGCATGTGGAGGCTTCTGTGGATGTGGGTGGGCAAGCTGGCGTCACCGTCACCACCAACACATCATCTGTTTTAGCGCCTGCCGGTGGAAGTTTCACCGCAATTCAGGTGCTTGAAGATGCCACATTCAGCGCGTTCACCGAAACTGGCGCAACCGGCCAAGCCATGACCGGCTTTGTGGTGCCAGCTGGTATCACGCTGTTCGGGCGCATCACCGCCTACACGCTCACGAGCGGCAAGGTGCGGGCTTACGTATGACCAGCCTATCCCTCGCATTGCGCATGAACGCAGTGCGCAGCCTGTCACGCATCCAGCGCGCCATCAACATACTGATCACCGAGTCTGGTGATGAGCTTGCCACCGAAGCTGGCACATACATCACTCTGGAGTAATTCATGGCAAGTACAAAAATCTCAGCACTTCCCGCAGCAAGCACACTGACGGGCGCAGAAACAATCCCACTGGTTCAGGGTGGTGTGACAAAGAAAGTCACCACTGATCAGTTTTTGACCGCTGCCAACCCCAGCTACACAGGCA
>Ga0208916_10000814_pt1 | contig 14103 bp, 15 predicted proteins | sample DEB19_08_DNA_5_FD_184523 | JGI IMG/M metagenome (GOLD analysis project Ga0208916, IMG submission 184523) | Aqueous microbial communities from the Delaware River and Bay under freshwater to marine salinity gradient to study organic matter... | ecosystem: Environmental > Aquatic > Marine >... | reverse complement strand
TCGATAACAATCTCTTGGCCTACGTCCGCAGCAATCTGTTCTACTTTAATTTTTTCACCAGTAGCAACTTTGTATTGTTTGCCACCGGTTTTTATGACCGCGTACATGTAAGACCTCTTCAATTTTGAATTGAGTTCCGCAGACGGATTTCCGCAGAGCCTTTGATTATAGCCTTCGCGGCAAAGGCTTGTCGAGCCTTATTTTTTGCCGATCCCAAGCCCTTAGCGGCCACGGCATTGGGAGCCTGTACCGGAGCCTTCAAAGCCAGCCTTTCTATAATCGCATCAAATTCTGGTCTGGACTTACCCTTGTCTCTCAATTCTTCAAGTACCGCCGCCGCTTTGGCACTTATCGCTGGCGACATGCGCGGCATGGACGCTGTTATTGAACAGCGCCTGAGCTCTGACGTCGCGCTGATCGGGCAGATTTCACGATACATCGTGGCGGCTGGCGGCAAGCGGCTGCGGCCAGCTTTGTTGCTGCTCATGTGTGGTGCACTAGGCTATAAAGGCGAGCAACGCTTCAACCTGGCAGCGGTGGTTGAGTTCATTCATACCGCCACTTTGCTGCACGACGATGTGGTGGACGAGTCAACCTTGCGACGTGGCCGCGAGACGGCAAACGAGGCCTTCGGCAATCCCGCCAGCGTGTTGGTCGGCGATTTTTTGTATTCGCGGGCCTTTCAGATGATGGTCGACGCCGGCGACATGCGCATCATGCGGACTTTGGCTGAAGCGACGAATGTGATTGCAGAAGGAGAAGTTCAGCAGCTCATGAACATGCACGATGCGAGTCTCACCGAAGAAGACTATGTGCGGGTGATCCGCTCAAAAACGGCCAAGTTGTTTGAGGCCTGCGCACGTATCGCCGCTTTGTTGGCGGCTTCCACGCCAGACGTTGAAGCGGCATGTGCCGACTACGGACAAGCTCTCGGCACAGCTTTTCAGGTGATTGATGACGTGCTGGATTACGACGGCGATGTCTCTGAAATGGGCAAAAACTTGGGCGACGACTTGCGCGAGGGCAAAGTCACGCTGCCGCTGATCATTGCGATGCAGCGCGGCACGCTAGATGAGCGTGACACCCTGCGTCTGGCAATTGAAACCGGCGGAACCGAAAAAATGGCCGAAATTGTTGCCATCGTGCAGCGCACCGGCGCTCTCGATGCCACGCGCCGTTGTGCGGCAGCAGAAGCACAGCGAGCGATGGACGCATTGCTGAGTTTGCCCGAAAGTGATTATCGGGCTGCATTGACGAGTCTGGCTTCGCAGTTGCTTGAGCGACGTGCTTGACGAATCGGCGTATTCAGAAAAATCTAAATCTCGTTCAATATAGCGCGTCGCACTGTGCTTCACTGCGGCAGACCTGTTTTGGGAGGCATTGTGGTGTGGAATTCGCAAACTATTTTCGAAGCTTGATGTTCTCGATGATTTATTTACGCTGTTAATAACGCAAGAGAACATGCGATCTTTGCTTGGCAAGGGTGTGGTCTGCTCCGCGGTCTGAATTCAAGACCTTATCCTTGTGAAATACGATGGTCAATGGTTTAGAATCGAGTTTTATAAAAGGACTACCGATGAGCTCTTTAAAAGACCTGCTGTCACAAATTGAATCCCTGCAAAATCAAGTGACTGAAGTGCGCCAGCGCGAGGTTGGTGAGGCGATAGCCAAAGTTCGTGCAATTATTGAAGAGTATCAGCTGACTGCCAGCGATGTGTTCTCCAGCGGTAAATCAAAGTCTTCCGCTAAAAAGACAGGTAAAGTAGCTCCAAAATACCGTGATCCTATCAGTGGCAACACTTGGAGCGGGCGTGGTCTGGCTCCTAAATGGTTGGCTGGAAAGAATAAAGCTGATTATTTGATTGCTGGCTGATTATTTGTAAATCGATCTGCTTTTTAAAAAACCCACCTTATGGTGGGTTTTTTTATTTTATTTTTATAAATATAGCAATTAGGTATACAGATGGGTTCTCATCAACGATGATGGATCTATGCCCTTGAAAGAATCTTATCGCCGCCGCTGACCCACCGTCTGACGGACCTGGGCAATTCAGGGTGTCGTCGTTGGTTGACGACACGCCAGCAGTGACATTCTTGCAAAAAATGCTACATCAAGCTGTCAATATGCACGCCTCTGATTTGCATTTCGAGCCATACGAGCTTAGTTATCGGGTTAGGTTTCGTATTGATGGCGAGCTTCGGGAAATAGCCACTCCCCCTATAGGCCTGAAAGACACGCTGGCCTCCAGAATTAAAATACTCTCGCGCCTTGATATTGCAGAAAAACGCGTGCCCCAAGATGGACGCATGAAGCTGACTGTCGGACTAGGGCAGGTCATCGATTTTCGCGTGAGTACGCTGCCCACGCTGTTCGGCGAAAAAATTGTGATCAGGATTCTCGATCCGAAGACGGCGCAAATGGGCTTGGATTCGCTGGGGCTTGAGCCTGAGGAGAAAGAGCGATTGCTGAGTGCTTTGCACCGTCCCACCGGCATGGTATTGGTGACTGGCCCGACCGGTTCGGGTAAGACCGTATCGCTTTACACCTGCCTGCATTTGTTGAACCAGCCCGGGGTTAATATTTCCACAGCAGAAGATCCCTCCGAGATCAATTTACCCGGTGTCAATCAGGTCAATGTCAATGACAAGGCGGGTTTGACTTTCGCGGTCGCCTTGCGGGCTTTTTTGCGGCAGGACCCGGACATCATCATGGTCGGAGAAATTCGGGATATTGAAACTGCAGACATCGCCATCAAGGCGGCGCAGACCGGACACTTGGTGCTGTCCACGCTGCACACCAATGACGCTCCAACCACGCTGACGCGCATGCGCAACATGGGAATAGCCCCCTTCAATATTGCCTCCAGCGTGATGCTGATCACCGCCCAGCGTTTGGTCCGACAACTGTGTATCTATTGCAAAGTGCAGGCCGACATACCGCGTGCCACGCTGATGCGAGCAGGGTTCAAACCGACTGAACTGGACGGCAGTTGGACGCCCTTTCGAGCGCAGGGTTGCAGCGTTTGCAACAACGGCTATAAGGGGCGCATCGGTGTGCACCAAGTCATGCCCGTGTCGGATGAGATCCAGCGCATTATTCTTCGGGATGGTAGCGCGATGGAAATTGCAGCGCAGGCCGAACTTGAGGGCGTTAGAAGTTTGCGTCAGTCGGGCTTGCTGAAAGTTAAACTCGGCTCAACTTCGCTGGAAGAAATCCTGAGTTGCACCAACGACTGACCGATCCGCTCACCTGACTTTTTGAACCCTATGGCCGTAGCTGCAGCTTCACACCTACTTCGCGATCTTGTCTTCGAATGGGAAGGCACCAACCGCGAAGGCAGCCCTGTACGCGGTCAAATCCGGGCGATGGGCGAAAACCATGCCATGGCTGTGTTGCGGCGGCAGGGCGTGCAAGCCCTGAAGGTGTCGCGTCAGCGTCGAACATCAGGCCGATCCATTTCTCCTCGTGATGTGGCTGGTTTCACGAGGCAGTTGGCAACCATGATGAAAGCCGGTGTGTCATTGCTCCAATGTTTTGATATCGTAGGCCGCGGTCACAGCAATCCGCGCATGGTCAGGTTGCTCAACGATATCCGCAGCGACGTTGAGACCGGCACCTCTTTGAGCGTCGCTTTTGCCAAGCATCCGTCCCATTTCAATTCGCTCTATTGCAATCTGGTGGCGGCTGGGGAGGCGGCCGGGATTTTGGACACGTTGCTTGACCGCTTGGCCGTCCATATGGAAAAGACTGAAGCCCTGAAATCAAAGGTTAAGTCTGCCTTGAGTTATCCGGCTGCGGTCATGAGCGTTGCCTTTGTCGTGGTAGTGATCATCATGATCGTCGTTATTCCCGCCTTCAAGAGCGTTTTCTCTTCGTTTGGTGCTGACCTGCCAGCCCCCACCCTTTTTGTGATGGGTGTGAGTGAGTTTTTTGTCGCTCACGGGTGGCTCGTGACCGGGGCTGGGGTTGCGGGTTCTTATGCTTTTTTGTGGTTGTGGCGGCGTAGTGAGAGATTGCAAAGGCTCACGGACCGATGGTTATTGAAGACGCCAGTCTTTGGCGCACTGATTGAAAAGGCCTGCATTGCCCGATGGACAAGAACACTCTCAACGCTCTTTGCCGCCGGTGTGCCGCTCATGGATGCCCTTGAGCTGGCCGGCGGAACCAGTGGAAATTCGGTTTACGCACAGGCCACATTCACTATTCAAGAAAAAGTGTCTACCGGCATCAGTTTGAATGTGGCCATGGCCCACACCGGTGTGTTTCCAAGCATGGTGGTGCAGATGTGTGCGATTGGAGAAGAGTCTGGTGCGTTGGATCACATGCTTGGCAAATCAGCTGATTTTTTTGAGGCTGAAGTGGATCAACAGGTTGCCGCTTTGGCGAGCCTGATGGAGCCCTTCATCATCGTGATCCTCGGGTCACTGATTGGCGGAATTTTGATCTCTATGTATCTGCCTATTTTCGAGCTCGGGCAGGTGATCTGATGTTGACCGTCGCTTGGCCTTTGACTTGGTTTTCGTTGCCCCTGCTGGCGGGCCTGATTGGATTGATCGTTGGCAGTTTCCTCAACGTTGTGATCCATCGTCTGCCGCTCATGATGGAGCGACAGTGGGCTCGAGAGTGTGCGGAGTTCACCGAAAAAGATGCAGGTACTGAGCCGCATGCAGAACCAGATGTTGAGCTCGTCTTCAGTCTGGTGCAGCCGCGTTCGCGTTGTCCGCACTGCGGTCATCCGATTGGCTGGCACGAGAACATTCCCGTTCTGAGTTACCTTTTCTTGCGTTGCAAATGCTCGGCCTGCGGCGTCGGCATCAGTTTGCGTTACCCCATCGTCGAATTGCTCACGGCGGGCTTGTTTTATTTTTGCGTGGCACGCTGGGGGGGCACACTCACGGCGGCGGTTTGGTGTGGGTTTTCAGCCGCAGTGGTGACGTTAGCCATGATCGATTGGGACACCACTTTGTTGCCAGATGACATCACGCTGCCGCTGGTGTGGAGTGGCCTGATCGTCGCTGCGCTGCAATGGAATCCCGGCGTCAACCTGAGCGACTCGGTGTGGGGTGCTGTCGGCGGTTATCTGTCTTTGTGGAGCGTGTATTGGGGCTTCAAACTGATCACCGGCAAAGAAGGCATGGGTTTTGGTGACTTCAAATTATTCGCGGCGTTGGGGGCTTGGTTCGGCTGGACGGCGCTGGTGCCGATCATTCTGATGGCCTCGGTGCTGGGCGCCGTGGTCGGCATGGGTCTGAAGTGGTCGTCAAAACTGCGGGAGGGTGGCTATGTGCCCTTCGGTCCATTTTTGGTGATTGCGGGGCTGACGGCGCTATTTTGGGGACCGCAGGCTGTCTTGCGTTGGGTGGGGCTTGCGCTGTGACGACCGCATTGGTGGCGAGCCGCATCGGGCTCACCGGCGGCATCGGCAGTGGCAAGAGCACCGTGGCGCAGATGCTGGCCGAATGCGGTGCGGTAATTGTGGATGCGGACGCGATTTCCCGTCAGCTGACGGCCGCAGGCGGCGCGGCCATTGCGGCCATCGGGCAAATCTTCGGTGCTGCCTTCATCACGCCGGCCGGTGCATTGGACCGGGACGCCATGCGACAGCAGGTTTTTTCTGACCCGTCAGCCAAACTGCGTTTAGAAGCGATCATCCACCCGCTCGTGGCGGCACAGACCGCTCAGCAAGCCAGCGCCGCAGAAAGCCAAGGCGCCCGTTGCATTGTTTTTGACGTTCCCTTGCTGGTCGAGTCGGGTCGCTGGCGGGCGCAACTGCATCAAGTGTTGGTGATTGATTGCACAGAAGAGCGACAAATCAGCCGCGTCATGGCCCGCAACGGTTGGACCCGTGAGGCAGTGCAAAAAGTCATCGCCGCGCAAGCCAGCCGGGCGCAGCGACTGGCCGCAGCCGACATGTGTATTTACAACGAGACACAGTCGCTGGCAGAATTGGCGGCTCTTGCACGGGCTGCAGCTAAGCGCTTCGGGCTATGATGTAACAGTGCCCGGTCAGCCGGCCTCTCAACGTCGATAAAGATATCGCTGTGATCCTTTACGAGTATCCATTCAACGAACGCGTACGCACTTACTTGCGCCTTGAACACCTTTTTAGCAGGTTGGGCGAACTGGCAGAGCGCGACGATCCCATCGACCACCATTACGCGATCACCACGATCTTTGAGATCATGGACGTGGGTGGCCGTGCCGATTTGAAAACCGATGTCCTCAAGGACCTCGAAAAACAAAAACATGTGCTGAATGGTTACCGCGGCAACCCGGCCATCTCGGAAGCTGCGCTGGATGAAATCATCGGCCAGTTGGACAGTTATTTTGCAACCCTGAATGCCTTGCCTGGCAAGGCGGGTCAGTCATTGACTGAAAACGACTGGCTCATGGGGATTCGCAGCCGTGCCGGCATTCCGGGCGGCACTTGCGAGTTTGACTTGCCAGCTTATTTCGCGTGGCAGCACCTGAGCGCCTCGCGTCGGCGGGCAGATATTCAACGCTGGATGTCGACCCTGGTGCCACTGGCGGGTTCGATCAATATTCTGCTGAAGCTATTGCGCGACGCCGGCTTGCCGCAAAAAGTGCTCGCTGCGGGCGGCATTTATCAGCAAACCTTGCCGCAAGGTCGGACGTTTCAGTTGCTGCGCTTGCGGCTCGATTCTGCGAAAGGTTTGGTGCCTGAAATCAGCGCCAACCGCTTGATGGCATCGGTCCGGCTGATGCGGCACGCCAGCGATGACCGCTTGCATTCTGCAGCTGAAGATGCTGAATTTGAGCTCACGCTCTGCGCTTAACGCTTTAAATAGCTAGTTCTGGTTGTTAGTTTTGAGCTGACCGCCCATCAAAGACTTGATGATGACCCCAAAGACTTCTGAATCTAAAATTGTCACCTGCCCAAGCTGCGGTGGTGACAGTGTCTACGCACCTAGCAATGCTTTCAGGCCGTTTTGCAGTCAGCGCTGCAAAAACATGGACTTGGGCGCTTGGGCTAGCGAGAGTTTTCGCTTGCCAACCGACACGCCGCCTGACGATCAGGTTTTTGGTGACGCCAAGCTGCAATAACTTGGCGTCTTAAAGTCTGATCAGTTTCAGGCTTCTGACGTGCCGATGACCTGTTGCAGTTCGCCGTTTTGGTACATCTCCATCATGATGTCCGAGCCGCCAATGAACTCACCTTTGACGTACAGCTGGGGGATGGTTGGCCAGTTGCTGTATTCCTTGATGCCGTGGCGAATGGCTTCGTCTTCCAGCACGTTGACGGTCGCTGGTTTGTTCACGCCGCAGGCTTTCAGCACCTGAATCGCCTTGCCAGAAAAGCCGCACATCGGAAATTGCGCCGTGCCTTTCATGAAAAGAACCACGTCGCTGGATTTAACGATGTCATCAATGCGTTGTTGGGTGTCGCTCATGGGAATACTCCGTTGGGGTGGATCTGGCGCGCGGCCAGACGTTAAAAATCATATTGACAGATTATCGGGCGCTTTCAATCCCGCTGCGCAGGTCTGGCTTCATGCTGCCAACGGCCACCCGTGCAGCGCTGAATACCGGCCAAGTCGTCGCGGCTGGAAACGCTCTCAAAACCTTGTTCTCGCAGCAGCTGGCGAACGACCGCAGCCTGGTCGTAGCCGTGCTCCAGCAGCAACCAACCGCCAGTTTGTAAATGCGTGGGCGCACCCAAAATGATCTGGCGCAAATCGCTCAGTCCATCGCTACCAGCCGTCAGCGCCTGCATCGGTTCGTGGCCCAACGCCGCTAAATGCGGGTCGCCTTCTCGGACATAGGGCGGGTTGCTGACGATCACATCAAACCGGCCCTTGACCTGCTCAAACCAGCGACTGATCTCGATCGACACCGCCAGACCCAGCGCCGCCGCATTGCTGCGGGCGACCGCCACGGCGTCAGCGCTGGCGTCGATGGCGCTGACATCGGCTGCGGGGCGCGCGTGTTTGATGGCCAAGGCGATGGCGCCGCTGCCGGTCCCAAGGTCGAGCACTTTGGCGTCGCCCTGAGGAAGCACGTCAAGCGCCCAGCTGACCAAGGTTTCAGTGTCTGGCCTGGGGATCAAAACGCGGGCATCAACCGCCAGCGGCAGGCCAAAAAACTCTTGCTGTCCGACGATGTAAGCCAGCGGTTCGCCGCTCGCCCGGCGTTGGCTGAGCACGCTAAAGCGTTCGCTGACCTCGGGCGGTAACGGGTCGCGGTCATGGGCGATCAACCAGGCCCGCTCGCCATGCGGCTTGCCCAGCACATGCAGCAGCAACAACTGCGCATCTAGCCGGTCCAGTCCCAAACTGCCGGCGGCAGCGATGGCCTGCGCGCAAGTCAACGCGTCAGGCATTGCGGTTTTCCAGCTCGGCCAGCAGCTCCGCGCCGCGCTCCACTTGCAGGGCCGTCACCACGTCTTCGAGGTCGCCCTCCATGATGTAGTTGAGTTTGTAGAGCGTCAGGTTGATGCGGTGGTCGGTGAGCCGGCCCTGCGGAAAGTTGTAGGTGCGGATGCGGTCGCTGCGGTCGCCACTGCCGATCAATCCCTTGCGCGTGGCGGCGTCTTTGGCGGCGCGTTCAGAACGGTCTTTTTCGTGGATGCGGGCCGTCAGCACTTTCAAAGCTTGGGCTTTGTTGCTGTGCTGACTGCGACCTTCTTGGCACTCGGCGACGATGCCGGTCGGCAAGTGCGTGATGCGCACGGCCGAATCGGTCTTGTTGATGTGCTGGCCGCCAGCGCCACTGGCGCGGTAGGTGTCAATGCGCAAATCGGCCGGGTTGATCTGAATCAGCACCGCCTCGTCGGGCTCGGCCAGCACGGCCACCGTGCAGGCGCTGGTGTGGATGCGGCCCTGGGTTTCGGTGGCTGGCACGCGTTGCACCCGGTGACCGCCTGACTCAAAGCGCAGCTTGCCGTAGACGCCCATGCCGAGGCTGTCGGGCTGGCCCTCCATGCGGACCACCACTTCTTTGTAGCCGCCCAACTCTGACGGCGACTCGCTGATGATCTCGCAGCGCCAGCCGCAGCGCTCCGCATAACGCGTGTACATGCGAAACAAGTCAGCCGCAAACAGCGCTGATTCATCGCCGCCCGCGCCCGCGCGAATCTCCAGAAAGGCTGGCCTCGAGTCGTCCAGGTCTTTCGGAATCAGCATCAGTTGCAGGGCTTCGTCGAGCCGCGTGATGTCGGCTTTGGCCTCGTCGATTTCATCTTCTGCCATGGCCGTCATGTCGGGGTCTGCCGCAGCTTCGGCGAGCATGGCTTGGGCGCCCGCGAGATCAGCTTCGCGGCGCGTCAGCTTGTTGTATTGCGCCGTGATCAGACTGGCTTCCGCGTGCTCGCGGGTCAGGTTGCGAAAGCGCTCCATGTCGCTGACCACGTCGCTGGCCGAGAGCAGGGCGTCTAGCTCGTGCAGGCGAAGAATCTGGCGTTCCAGGGTTTGGCGAAGAAAAGGTTTCATCAGGGCATTCAGGGCGGCAGCACAGTGCAGCGTGGGATACAAGGGCGACCCCTTGCGGGATTGCCGACCGACAAAGTCGGCGCGATCTTGAGCGTGAAGATCGCCGCTAAAGGCTGTTGCGCTCTTTGGGCAGGTTGCCGCGCAGGAACAGTCTAGAGACAGTTTGTGCCGTACTGTCTCGGTTCGCGGCGTCGCTGGCGTGCAGTTCGGCCATGGCACCATGCAGCATTTTTTGCGTCAGTCCGCGTGACAACGCTTCGAGTACGGCTTCCACCGGTTCGCCTTTGGCCAGCATCTTTTTGGCGCGGTTGATTTCCAGTGCGCGCCATTCGTCGGCTTGGGCATTCAGCTGTTGGATCAGCGGGACGGTGCCGCGCTGGTTCAGCCAGTGCATGAAGTTTTGCACGCCGGCGTCAATGATCACTTCGGCTTGCGCCACTGCGGCTTGCCGGTTGTCTTTGCCGGTCTGCACAACTTTCGCCAAGTCATCGACGGTGTAAAGATAAATGTCTTCGAGCGCCTGCACTTCAGGCTCGATGTCGCGGGGGACTGCCAGATCGATCATGAACATGGGCTTGTGCTTGCGCAGTTTGAGCGCCCGTTCCACCGCGCCCAAGCCAATGATCGGCAAGGTGCTGGCGGTGCAGCTGATGACGGCGTCGAACTCATGCAGGCGCAGCGGCAAATCGGCCAGGCGCATCACTTCTGCGCCAAATCGGCCCGCCAGTTTTTCACCGCGCTCCAGCGTGCGGTTGGCAATCGCCATTGATTTCGGGTTCTTGGCGGCGAAATGCGTCGCCGCCAGTTCAATCATTTCGCCGGCACCGACAAACAACACTTTGATGTCGCCTAGGTCTTCAAACAGCTGGCCGGCCAAGCGCACCGAGGCGGCCGCCATGCTGATGCTGTGAGCGCCGATTTCAGTGTTGCTGCGGACTTCTTTGGCTACCGCAAACGAGCGTTGAAACAACTGGTGCAGCGTGGTGCCCATGGCACCGGCATCTTCGGCGGCGCGCACCGCGTCTTTCATTTGGCCAAGGATTTGTGGCTCGCCAAGCACCATCGAGTCGAGCCCACTGGCCACGCGAAAGGCGTGGCGTGCAGCATCGCCGTTGTGCAGGGTGTAGCTGTGCGATCGCAGCAGCGCGGGGGAGACGCCGCCGTTGTGGGCCAACCAGTCGATTGTTTTGTCGAGGTCGACGTGCTCGCCGGCGCAGTAAATTTCAGTGCGATTGCAGGTCGACAGCAGCGTGGCTTCGGGCTGGCGCGTCAGCGAGGCGCGCAAACCCTTCAAAGTCGGTTCAATCTGGTCGATGGCAAACGCAAATCGACCTCTCAAATCGAGCGGTGCGGTGTGATGATTTAAGCCGAGGGCCCAGACTGACATAGATAGATTATAAATTTTTGGCTGACCGGGGCAGTTGGTGTGCCTCAAAATGGCCTTTTATGAGAGCTTGGGCGCTTAAACTCAATATCAATTATCTACATCAGCCCATGACCTTTTATCTTTTGACCAACCATTTGCTGAACTTCGTGGCTCCCGCTGCTTTTTTGGCATTGCTGATGGTCGGTTTGTCCGCGCTGCTGCCTTTTTCCAGATCTAAACCGGGCGGAAAAGCAGCCAGCTTGAGCCGACCCGGTTGGCGCTGGCAGTTCGCACTGGTGTTCGCGGCCAACTTGCTGGTCACTTTCGGGGGCTTGGGTTTTTTCGGCCATGACGGCCGCTTGCTGACCTACGCCGCGATGGCGTTGGCGGCAGCGTTGGTGCAGTGGCTGCTGCTGCGTGGCTGGAAAGTTTGAGCCTTTTCAGCTCAGCGCTGAAAACAAATCTACCCGGTCGGTGATGATGCCGTCGGTGCCCAGCGCCCACAGCCGATCAGCGTCCGACGTTTCATTCACCGTGTAGCTCAGCACCTTCAAGCCTGCGCTTTGGGCTTGTTGCACGCTGACCGCATCCCACTGCGTGTGCTTGCAGACCACCGCCACACAGCCGAGCCGCAGAGCTGTTTCCAGCCAGCCGCTCTGCAAAGCGTCCAACAACAGGGCGCGCGGCAAATGCGCTTGCGCAGCGCGGGCGGCTTCCAGTGCTGCTGGCTGAAAGGATGACAGCAGCGGCGGTATCGGTAAGGCGCCAGCCGGCGCTGCACCCCATAGCCGTGCCGCCGCGTTCGCCACCACGGTGCCCGTCAAGGACTCACTGCCGGGTGTGGGTTTGATCTCGATGTTCAGGGCGAATGCGTTGTCCATGCAGAAATGCGCCACGGCCTCCAAGCTGGTCAGCGGCTCACCCGCATACGCCGGCGAATGCCAGCTGCCGGCATCTAAGCGAGACAGCTCGGCCAAAGTCAATTCAGCCGCCAGACCTTGCCCGTTGCTGGTGCGGTCCAAGGTGGCGTCGTGCAGCAAAAACGGCACGCCGTCGGCACTCAGCTTGACGTCGCATTCGAACATGCGGTAGCCGTGGAAAGCGCCCAAGCGAAAAGCTGCCAGCGTGTTTTCGGGTGCCAGTTTGCCAGCGCCGCGATGCGCTATCCAGCGCGGATAAGGCCAAGCCTTGTCTTTTGCCGCGGTCATAAACGCTGTCCGCTAGCGCTGTCAAACCAGTGCAACCGGTCTGCTCGAGGCGCCGCATGAATCGTCGCGCCCAGCACGGGGGAGGGCTGGCTTTCATCCATCCGGACAATCAAGGACTCGTCGCCCAAGCGGCCATACACCAAGCGCTCAGCGCCCAGCATTTCAATCGCCTCGACCTGTACAGTCCAGCCCGTGTCAGAGATGGTCAGGTGCTCCGGTCGAATGCCCAAAATAGCCCCAGTTGGGCCGTCAAAGTCTGCGTTGGGCACATGCTTGAGCAAGTTCATCGGCGGCGAGCCCATGAAGCTGGCCACGAAGGTGGTGGCGGGGCGGTTGTAAACCTCCTCGGGCGTGCCGAACTGCTCGACTCGGCCGGCATTCATGACGATCATGCGCTGGGCCAAGGTCATGGCCTCGACTTGGTCGTGCGTGACAAACAGCGAGGTGATGCCGAGCTCGCGGTGCAGTTTTTGGATCTCCAGCCGGGTTTGCACGCGCAGCTTGGCGTCTAGGTTGGACAGCGGTTCGTCAAACAAAAACACCTGCGGTTGCCGCACGATGGCCCGGCCCATGGCCACGCGCTGACGCTGGCCACCCGACAGAGCGCGGGGCTTGCGGTCGAGCAGGTGACTCAGCTCCAAGATGCCGGCGGCCTTGTCGACCCGCGCCTTGATCTCGGCGAGCGGCACCTTCTTGATCTTCAGTCCGTAAGCCATGTTGTCGAACACGCTCATGTGCGGATACAGCGCGTAGTTCTGGAACACCATGGCGATGTCACGCTCGGACGGCTCTAAGTCGTTGACCACGCGCTCGCCGATGGAAATCTCGCCACCGGAAATTTCCTCTAGGCCGGCCACCATGCGCAGCAGAGTGGACTTGCCGCAGCCCGACGGCCCAACGATGACAATGAATTCGTGGTCGGCTATTGACGCGTTGATGCCGTGAATGACCTGCAGCGCGTGCTTGCCGCTGCCATATGTTTTGACGACGTTCTTGAGTTGGATTGAAGCCATTTTTTCTAGTCAGTTGGGGACAGAGCTAAAGATCTGTCCCGCGAAGAAATTCTGTTCAAGTGGACGCCGCGGAACCGGCTTTGCCGGGCTGCAGGCGGCGCCCCCTGGGGGGAGGCGCCAAAGGCGCTTCGGGGGAGGGTCATTTTTCAGTGTCAACCAAGCCCTTGACGAACCATTTCTGCATCAGTATCACCACCAGCGCAGGCGGTAGCATGGCCAGAATGGCGGTGGCCATCACGATGTTCCAGTCGTTGGCGGCTTCCCCACCGGCCAGCATCCGCTTGATGCCGATCACCACCGGGTACATGTCCTCGCTGGTGGTCATGAGCAGCGGCCACAGGTATTGGTTCCAGCCGTAAATGAACTGGATCACGAACAACGCGGCAATCGAGGTCTTGGACAGGGGCAGCAAGATGTCTTTGAAAAAGCGCATCGGGCCGGCCCCGTCCATGCGGGCGGCCTCGACCAACTCGTCCGGCACGGTTAGAAAAAACTGGCGAAACAGAAAGGTCGCGGTGGCCGAGGCGATCAGCGGCAGCGTCAGGCCGGCGTAGGTGTTGATCATGCCCAGGTCGGCGACCACCTTGTAGGTGGGCAAGATGCGCACTTCGACCGGCAGCATCAGCGTCACGAAGATGGCCCAGAAAAAGAACATTTTGAACGGAAAGCGGAAGTAGACGATGGCAAAGGCCGACAGCAGCGAGATAGAAATCTTGCCAACCGTGATCACCATGGCGGTCACGAAGCTCACCCACATCATGTGGGCTACCGTGGTGTTGGAGCCCAGTTTGCCGTCGCCAAACAGCGCGGCTTTGTAGGTTTCCCACATGTTGTTGCCGGGCAGCAAGGGCATCGGCACTTGCACGATGGCGTCTGCCGTGTGGGTCGAGGCAATGAGCGCCAAGTAGAGGGGAAACGCCACGATCAGCACGCCGAGCAGCATCACGGTATGGGACAGGAGGGTGAGCCAGCGACTGCGGTCAACCATCAGTAGTTCACTTTCTTTTCGACGTAGCGGAACTGCACCACCGTGAGCGCCACCACGATCATCATCAGGATGACTGAT
>Ga0208916_10000813_pt1 | contig 14112 bp, 8 predicted proteins | sample DEB19_08_DNA_5_FD_184523 | JGI IMG/M metagenome (GOLD analysis project Ga0208916, IMG submission 184523) | Aqueous microbial communities from the Delaware River and Bay under freshwater to marine salinity gradient to study organic matter... | ecosystem: Environmental > Aquatic > Marine > Coastal... | reverse complement strand
AATTCAAAAACACAACCCGTTGATACCATTGTCTGAAATGCTTACCTGGGCTACCCTAAATGGAGCACGTGCTTTACAGATGGATAAAATGCTGGGTAGTTTTGAAAAAGGGAAAAAGCCTGGTGTGGTTTTAATTGAAGAATTAACCAATGACGGTAATTTAGGAAACACGACTCGTTCAAAAAGAATTTTGTAACTTACAAGTACAATTTAACAACATGACTTTCCCAATTTTATTTGGCATCCTTGCAATTATTATTATCATGTATCGTCGACATAGACGAAACAACGATTAACCTTATATTCAAAAGCAATATGCCCCCAAATATGGGGGCATATTGCTTTTGATCACTTTTAAAAACGTCTATACTATCCTCCTTATTTAGCTTTAACCTTTAGTTTCACTTCCTCCGCTTTGTCTAGTTGTGCCTCTAAATATGGGATTCCAAAAATATGTGTCCATCCAAATACCCTTAATCCATTCGTGATTTTCCAAATAGCTTCTCTTCTGAAGCTCTCTTTATCATCAGGCAAATGACTCACTTTTTCAAGGCCATCCGCTAAATCCTTTTGCGTTTTGTAGTCCTTAACTTCAATTGGTAGCTTGTCTGTAATTAAATACTTTGCGCGCACCATTGCTTCTGTTAAGAACGACTTATCCTTTGTAAACTTATACCCCAGGCTTAAGCCATGTATTGTTGATAAATAAGATTCCATTTGATGATTAATCGAAGGATTGTCCCTTTGCCAAGTTACATGAGTGATTAATGCTTTTCTAACATTTTCATCCCCAGTGATTTGCAAATATTTATACAAACCATGTGTGATATAGTTTTGAGAATAGCCATATCTGTCTATTACCAAACTTCCGCCTTGATCTGTATTTTTTTGAAGCTCCAACATAATACCTACTCTATCCTTAAGCTCTTTAAAATAAATATCTTTTTTAGTTGCATCATATAATTCACTTAAATTCCAAACAGATAAATACAATCTTCTGCCTCTTAAATCAGAGAGACCCCATATTCTTCTTAAATATAAATCACCTGTTTGTTCTGCAACATCCAATGCTCTGTGATTACCTGATAAGTAATAAGAAGCCAACCATCCTTCTACCCAAACGTGTGCAGATAATAAAGATGTAAAATGTTGGTTTGCATGTCTGCGTCCCATTCCGACATAGGGACTAGCACTTCTTGTTGCGGTATCATTGTAATTGAAATAATCAATTGTGTTATTGGTCTCTCCAGTATATTTTGGAATGCTTGGCCAATGTATATTATCCACATCCATGGTATGATTACTATTTGCTTGAGCAGTTAAATAATAATCCCTATTTCCTGTGCGCATATATTCAAGCCACCACATATAGTCATTTGCGGGTTCATTGTTATCCCAAGTGTTCCACTTTCCTTTAACATAATAGGTTTGGAAATCACCATAGTCTAACATGCCATACCATGGCTCCCACTTTTGATTAAATTTCATCCACTCAAATTTGTAATCTAAACTACGCTCCAACTCGGGATGCTTTTCAGTTCTAACTGCAAATTCTCCGTATACGTCACTTTTAGAATACCATTCTGGAGTAGTATGTGATACGGGCGGATCAAGAAAATATTTAAAATTATTTACCAATTGTCCTTGTACTTCCTTTGCATCATAAAACTGGTAAACCATTTCAGTTGTTTTAGCCAACCCTTGCGCAAAGTTTCCAACCATCTCACTATCAAATTCAGCACTTGCTCTTGCAAAACTCATTGGCGAAACACTTGGTGACCATATATAACTAAATATTTTATCGTTGTCCCCTTGTATTGCAATTTCCTTTGGATACTCCTCGAAAAAATTACGAATACCCACGCCAACTCCCCATTTCTTATCCGTTAATGTTACCCATCCAGACATTCTATCTTTTTTAAGGACATCTTTGTCATCAATTTTTAATGTGCTAATAAATCCACTTGTTTGTTCAGTTGGTGTACTTGTACTTAATGGAACAACCCTATTGATATTTGGACCAGATTGTAAAATTGAAAAGTTTTGTTTTTTAATTTCTGCATCATATAAGTATTCTGACCCTGGATTTACCCAAGTCCCATTAAAATAACCTGTTTGTATATGTTTAGATGCATCCATTTTATAATTCAACTGGAAACCAGCGTCTGCAATCATATCATTCGGGATCATCCACCCCTTATCTCCTTTTAGTTTTTGCTCGTCTACAATACTTTTATTTTGAGTAGCTATTGACATATACTGACCTTCCATTTTGGTATGCATATCTGGATCGCCAGTATACACTATTGAATGCAATACTTTAATATATGACTTACCCGCATAGGCATGAATTCGCATCACAAAAGGAGATGCATTATTATCCTTTTTAGTATAGATATAATTTCCTTCTATTCTTATAATTGCATGTAATGGTCCTGAGCCTTTTTCTAATACAGAATGGGTGATCTTAACATTTGAAGTATCGATACCTGAAGCGTCTAATATATCTAAAAAGCTACCTCTTGTTTTACTAGATTCTGCTATTAAATCTTTGTCATCAAAGCCATTTTTGTCTAAATCCAATTCAACTTTATCTAAAAAGCCGCCACCTAATCGATTAATAGTAAACTGTAATGGGCCCGTATTTACTCTTACTCTTCCAGCTGGTCTTTGATTATTTTCAACCACCACTCTATCCCCTGCAAATTCTTTTCGGATTACATCATTTCCAAACTCAAGCGTATAATTGTTTTGCGCTTCTGAAAAGAAAAACACCCAAATCCATTTTACACTCTCCGAAATTGGAGCCCAAGTGCTTACAATGGTAATTTGAGATGGTATTTCTTGACCTGCTGCGTTTAAGACTCTTATCTTATCGCTCGTTTTTAATTTATCCTTAGGAAAAGGAATGCCCAATAATTGAGGCGCTCCTACAATATTTTTCTCAACTACAATTGGCAGCTTTTCTGAAGCGTACAAATTGCAAACGCAAAGAACTTGCAAAAGCAATAAGAATAATAAAATATTTTTTTTCATATTAATTTTTTGAATGAAGATTATTTTATGATTTAATTTGACTATTATTTATAAGTGGCTTAGCCCAAATACCAATAGATAAAATATAACCGAGTGTTACATAAAGAAATAGCATACCATATTTTAAACTAAAGTAATCGCCAAGTAAACCCACAATTAATGGTATTAATGCACCACCGCAAATTCCAGTTATTAGTATCCCCGAAAAGGAACCATGGTGCTTAGATACCGAATTTAGTGCTAAGGAAATAATAATTGGATACATTACTGCTGCAAAAAATCCAACCGCAGGAAAGCTATACAAAGCAATAGTAGCACCACCAAACAAGGACATCGTTAAAGCGAGTATTGCAAAAGTGGTAAAGAAAACGAGTATTTTTCGACTATCTAATATTTTAACAAGTAACAATCCAGCAACTGTGCCTGCAGTCATCATTCCCCAAAACCAAGAAACCACCTGCGCTCCTACAGTTTGAGGATTATAGCCATGATAAACATATAAAAATTGAGAGATCCAATTTGCAACGCCTTGTTCTGAACCTACATAGCAAAAAATACCAAAAAAATATAGGATTACATATTTGTTTTTTAGTAGTTCCAAGTGCACTTTAAAAGCACCTGTTTTTTCGTCTTCATTTAACTCCACTTTTGGAAACTTAAATAAATAAATCACAATTACCATTAATAGGGAGACTGCTGAAAAAAGCCAATAGAGTGAAACCCAAGGAATTTCCTTAGGCACTAATGCACTTAATATATTAAAAAATGCATTATGATTGACTCCCAGGTTTTGTGAAAAATAAGTATAAACAAGCGGACTTAAAAAAGAAGCTAGCCCAAATACCAATTGCCCCATTAAGGAGTAAAATGAGAAATCAGCTTCCCCTCCAGATGTTCTAAGTAGGGGGTTTATTACAACCTGTAACATTGCCATCGCCGAACCTATTAAAAACAAGGAGATGATTGCAATACTATATTGAGGGAACAAACTAAAAATAAACGCACCGATAAATGAAATGATAAAAGAAATAAGCATAACAAACTTTCCTCCTTTTTTTTCAATAATAATACCTGCTGGAATGGACATAAATCCATAAGCGATAAAAAATGAAAACGGGAGGAGCGAAACCATTGTTAGGCTTAAGCTAAAAGTCTTTATGATTTCAGGGATAAGTGGACCTATAATATTTGTTAAAAATGAAATAACAAAAAAGGTCAGTAGGACTAAGCCTACTAAAAAAGGATTTTTTTTCACAATAAGCATTTAAATTTCTAGCTCCCTAAAACAGGAGCTAGAAATTATATTTTTCCAATTTATTTTGCCAACATAGGGAACAATCTTCTGATATCAGCTTCAGTAGGCTGAGCACCATATTCTGTGATTTCAAAAGATTCTGCAAATTTGAAACTTGCTGCTTTTTCAGGTGAATACCATTTTGACAAACCTGCTCTTTGCGCTTCTGGCATGTTTCTACTCATCCAACGACTTTTTAACCAAGCTTTTCTAGCAGCCGGATCCGTTGGAACAGTAGGATCTACTTTTCCACCATTACCTATCCATGGCAACCACTCATACATTTGTGAAGTATGTTCATTTAAACCATCCACTTTATTATCTAATACTTCATCAATTCCAATCACGATATCATGACTAAATGGATTTGGCTTTTTAAAATTATCCTGCATATACAAGAACACTGGATTTTTCTTTAAAGCTGGCACATCAGCTGCAACGTTTGGTACTGCTACCATATAAGAAGCATCTTCAACAAGCTTACCCGCATTTCTGTGGTCAGGATGATAATCATTTGGACGTAAGCCTAAAACTACGTCAGCATTCCAATTTCTAATTTCTCGAATAACTTGCATTCTTACATTCAAGTCAGGCAACAATTCACCATCATGGTTATTTAAAACAGTATACTCATCAATACCATATTTTTTAGCCGCGCGTTGCGCTTCTTCTCTTCTTCTTTTACCTAATACACCACCCCCTTCTGAAAAGTGACCCGCATCCCCGTTTGTTAATGCAACAAACTTAACTGCTACACCCATTTTTGCAAGCAATGCTGCAGTTCCACCCATTTTAGAATCTGCATCATCAGGGTGTGCAAATATGGCGATAACTCTTATGCGTTTGTCTTCTTTAACTTGTGCATTTGCTTGTTGGTTAATACCTAATACAATTAATGCTAGAATGATTACAATTTTTTTCATTTAATTTTTTTTATTTAATTACGAGAATATTTTAAAAAGTATTTTGAACAATTTTTCCGTTTGATACATCTATTTCTTTTTGAGGAATTGGATAAACCAACCTTACCGAAGTAGTAGGAATAGATAAGAACTTAGCCATCACCGTTTTGGCTGCGCCTAGTCTTAATAAGTCTTGCCAACGTTGATTTTCAAAGGCAAATTCTACCCTTCGCTCAGCTAATAATTTTTCAGTATACGTTCCAGGAGTAGCAGCACTAATTGCAGCCAATCCTGCACGAGCGCGTACTTGATTAATATAGCCATATCCTTCAGTACCTTCTCCAACTGCTTCTGCTAACATCAATAATACATCAGCATATCTTGAAACTACCCAGTTATTGTCTCCATCAAATGAAGTGGTTTGTGTACTTAAATACTTTGTTACATAAGTAGTGTCAGGTAGCTTATTGTTTTTATAAATAGATTTAGTATAGCGCAAATCTCCAGAAGTATATGCAGCAAGCATATCAGGCGTTACTGGCATTGAAGCATTACCTCCACCTGCACCACCAGATCTACCTAAAACAGCAGCAAAGTATTCCAAATAACCACTACCCTCACCTTGACCTCCTGTTTTAAATTGAACTTCAAATATAGATTCTACTCCATTTTCGTTGGCAGCACCCCATAATTTAGCATAGTCAGTAACTAAACTATAGGACTTTGAGGTAACTACTTTATTAAGTGCAATTGCAGCATTGGCTTTATCCCCTTTTGTCAAATAAACTTTTCCTAATAAGGTAGTAACCGCACCAGTTGTAACCCTGCCCACATCTGTTGCTAAAGTATACTTAGCAGGCAATAATGGTTCTGCTATAATTAAGTCTTTAATGATTTGATCGTATATCTGTGAAGCAGGAACTTGCGTAAGATCTACTGCAGTAGCATAAGTTAACTGCATTGGAATGTTACCAAAAATGACTGCCAAATTATAATACAATAATGACCTAATGTAAAGCGCTTCCCCTTTGTATCTTTTTTTAAGTGCATCTGTTACCGTAGATTGATCAATTTTATCTAGGATAATATTACAACGTGCAATGCCTTTGTAACTATCTGCCCAACTAGTTGACAATTCGGTGGCAGTTGCTATTTCTTTAAATAAATCAATGTCCTCTAGTGTTGAAGCAATTCCACCTGAACCACCACCATTGTAAACATTATCAGACCTCATTTCATTTAATACTAAATAATATTTTCCGTAAGTGCCAGACAATTGAAGTGCATCATAGGTTCCATTAACCGCTACCTCAAAATCGGTTGCGGTTTTATATGCAGATTGTATGCTCCTGTCTGAAATAGGAGCTAGTTCAGTAAATTCTTTAGCGCAAGAAAACTGCAAAAGAATTAAAAATGTATATAGAATATTTTTTTTCATGTCAGTATATTTTTAATTTAATTAAAATGTAAGATTAAATCCAAGTAAGAAGGTTCTTGAAATTGGATAGGCTCCATAATCTTCCCCAGGTACAAGATTGTTAGTTGCTTGTTGTTGTACCTCTGGATTAAATCCTAAATATTTTGACCATATAAACAAATTCGTTGCCGTAACATACACTCTAGCTTTTTTGGTAATCTTAGGTATTGGGAACTCATAACCTAATGTAACGTTTCTAAGTCTTACATAAGATCCATCTTCCACCTGGAATGAAGAAGGTCTCATATTGTATCCATGTAATCCAGAGTTAGAATCAGCTCTTGGTATTTTTCCATTACCTGGCTGTGTAGCTGAAATCCAACGATTTAAAAATTCAGCATAAGAATTAAGATTGGCTTCTCCGTTTAATAAATGTCGTTGAGTTAGGTTTAAAATTTCTCTGCCCTCTACCCCTTGAACGAAAACGCTTAAATCAAAATTATTGTACCTAAACTTATTTGTGATTCCATAAGTATAATCAGGCATGTAATTTCCAAGCACAGTTCTGTCTGCAGCTGTGATTAAATTATCGCCATTGACATCTTTAAATTGCAAATCACCAGGTCTAGCACCCCCTGCACCTACTAACATGTCCTTTGGAGCTGCATTGATTTGATCCTGTGTTTGATAAACGCCCACAACTTGATAACCATAGTAGCTTCCAACAGCGTCGCCTATTCTAGTGATATGCCTAATGTCACCCGCACTACCAACACTCAAAATTGGATCTCCGGTTGGACCTAGTTTTAGTACTTTGTTTTTATTAGCACTAATATTAAAATCGGTTGACCACTGGAACTTACCAATGATGTTTTTAGTGGATATACTAAATTCAATTCCCTTGTTTTCAACTTCACCAATATTTGTTAATGCCGTTGTGAATCCACTTGAAGAGGGAACGGTAACATTCAATAATAAATTACTTGTTAAACTCCTATAGTAATCAAGGCCACCATAAATTCGATCATTAAATAGTGCGAAGTCTAATCCAATATCTAATTGCTTTTTAGACTCCCAACTTAACTTGTCATTATTTAGTGTTGAACTACCTATTCCTGTTGTAATGTTATTACCAAATATATAGTTTGCATTACCCAACAAACCTATCGCTCCGTAGTTCGGAATTTGGAAGTTTCCAGTGAGACCATAACTTGTTCTCAACTTTAGCTCATTTATAAAAGATAAGTTTTTCATAAATGATTCTTCATCAATTCTCCAGCCAGCAGAAACAGAAGGGAATACACCCGTTTGATTACCTATTCCAAATCGAGATGATTTGTCAGAACGGATAGTTCCAGAAACCAAATATTTATCCTTATATGAATAATTCATTCTAGCCAAGCCTGATACTAGCGTCCATTGTTCCTTTTGTGCGCTTCCGCCCGTTACAATACCTCCACTAATAGTTTTAACCTGATCATCAGGGAAACTATTCGCTTGGATCCATTGCAATTCATTATTTTGCTTTTGAGCAGTGTAGCCCGCAAGCAATGCAAAAGAATGATCATTTACTTTTTTTGAATAATCTAAAGTATTCTCCCATATCCAGTTCAACCCCTGAGCCGAACTTGATTTTGCAAATGGATCTCCTTTAGCAGCACCTCTATACAAAAGTGTTACCCCTTTATAATAAGACTGTTGATAATTATCAAGATCTATTCCTAAATAAGTTTTAAAGGACAGATCCTCAAGAATATTATATTTGGCAAATACATTTCCAAAAACACGTAAGTTTTTAATATTCTCTTTAATAGCGGCCATCGTTGCCAACGGGTTGTTGTTTGTAGTCATGTACGCACCCCACTGATTTTGATTATCAGTTTGATTGATGGTACCATCGGCTAAATAAGGCTTAGCAACCGGAGAGGAAACCATCGCATCATAAATAATACCTGGAGGCAATGCAAAATAGGGGCCATTCGCTGGTAAGCGATTGTTGTCTGTAAAGGCCACATTAAGACTAGATCCGACTTGTAGTTTTTTAGAAATATCATCAATTACCGTTGTTCTAAAAGTATATCTATCAAATTTAGAACCTGCAATTGAACCTTGCTCAGAGTAGTAACCAGCTGAAGTATAATAAGTCAAATTATCCTTGCCACCACTCACCGAAACGTTATAATTAGAAACCTTTCCTCTAGACAATACCAATCCTAGCCAATCTGTATTCGTTCCGTCCCAATTAACATACTTTTCTGGAATTAAAAAAGTAGCAGTTGCTGTTGGTCGACCTGCATTTGTATTTGGATCATAGGATGCATTATATGTTTTACTAAGCGGATTGGTTGGATCATTCGTTTGTAAATAGTTATTATTTCTCGCATCCTTTGTGTATGCGATCAATTGTTCCGAATTCATTAGTTTAGGTAAATTCGTTGCATCTTGATATCCAGTATAGCCAGTAAAAGAAACTTGCTTTTTATTTTTAATGCCTTTTTTTGTGGTAACTATAATAACCCCATTAGAACCTCTTGATCCATATATACCCGCAGCAGATGCGTCTTTCAACACTTCAATAGATTGAATATCATTTGGATTAATAGTTGTAAATGGACTCATTTTAGGAACTGTATAAGCTTCTGTTCTTTGTCCAATATTTTGTTGCAATCCTGTATTACTTGAAATAGGTAAACCATCAATTACATATAATGGATCGTTTCCTGCCGAAATAGAAGCTGATCCTCTAATTCTAATTACTGGAGCAGATCCTGGCTCACCCGAAGGAACTGAAATTTCAAGCCCAGCTACCTTTCCTTGAATAGCATTTTCAAAACTACTAACTGCAATTTCTTTTAATTGAGATTCTGAAATACTAGCAATAGCACCTGTAACTTCTCTCCTTTTTTGTTTACCGTATCCAACAACAATTACATCATCCAATGCTTTAGTATTTAACTTAAGTCTTACATCAAATGCATTATACCTACTAGGCACTACTTCTTGATTAGTATAGCCTACATAACTATATACCAACGTAACTTTCAAGTTTGGAATTTTAAGTTGGTACCTACCGCTTTCATCGGTAGCCGTTTTTATGGATGTCCCTTTGACCAAAACAACAACTCCTTTTAAAAGTGTGCCATCTTCGGCAGCAAAGACAGTTCCTGTAATAACAGAATCCGCAAGCATCATTGATCTTGAGTCTGCGTAATTGGATGTAGACATAATGTTATTTGAAATAACAATGTTTTTTTCATCTAATATTTTCCATCTAACGTCCAAACCTGCAAGAATTTTATTTAATACAAGATCCACTTCGGCGTCCTTAAACTGAGCCGAGATTGCTTTATTGACTGGCAATACATCATTGCTGTAAAAAAATCGATAGCTAGATTGGTTCTCGATTTGTTTAAAAACGGTAAGAATGTTTGTGTTTTGCGCGTTCAGAGAAATTTTCTGTTGAGCAAAATTCTTTGCAGATAATTGAATTGAAATTAAAAATAAAAATGTAGCGATTTTCATAGTCCTGACAATTTTCATTAGAAATTTTACGTTTGGAAAATGTAGCTTTTTTTCCATAATTTTGTATTTGTTACTGTTTATAATGCTTTATCAAAAGTTCCAGCTTGAGATAAAGATTTCGTCGGGGTGAGTCATTTATGATTCACCCTTTTTTTGTTTTATTCTATAATTATTTCTCTGTCATTGATTTTATAATTTATGTTTTTAGAATATTTAATAAGTTCAAAAACTTTTTCTAGGCTCACGTCATCAAAAACGCCCGTATATCTATACTTTTTTACAAGTGGGTTTTTAAAAGTGATGTTAATTACATATTTCCGCTCCAAATCGTGTGCTATTTTTTCTAAAGGCTGATCCACAAATACAAGTTTATCGCTCAACCAAGAGGTTTCTGCTACCAAACTGTCCTTTTTGAAATAAGTGATCGAAGTAAGTACTACGTTATTTTCCGAAATACCGTCTTGGGTAGTCTGTGTGATTTTGTCGTCCTTTTTGGAAATGATTAGTTTTCCTCTTGGATTGAGAATAATAATATCCTCAGGTCTTGAATTTAAAGACACTTCAATTCTTCCCTTAATTAAAGAAGTTTCCAATTCACTATCCTCTGGGTAGTTTTTTACATTAAAAGTCGTACCCAAAACTCGTATGTTGATTTTTCCAGTATGAATAATAAATGGCCTTGAACTATCATGGGCTACATCAAAAAAGGCCTCCCCTTCTAAACGAACTTCCCTCGTTTTGCCAACTGTAAAATTCATATAGGAAAGCTTACTTGCAGTATTTAACCAAACTTTTGATCCATCAGGAAGCTTTATAAATGATTTGGATCCCTTCTTTGTAGCTATTTCATTTGTATAAGTAGCGTTCTCTTTTAAGATGTCCGTATCTATGATGTGTGAGTAAAAAATAAAAAATAATACAAAAACCATAGCACCCATCCCTGTTAACAAAAGTTTCTTTTTTGCAAAAATTGGCTTTAAAAAATTTGGTTGGAGATCTTTCGGTCCCTTCTCATCAAAATATCCCTTTAATTGCATCTTTACATAGTGCGAAGCATAAGCTTGGTCAGCATAGGATGAAGCCTCTTCCTCTGAAAAGGAGGAAGCTGTCATTTGATCATGTAATAATATGAAGGAAGGATTTTCATTCATTAACACATCTAACTCATTCAGCTGATCCTCATTGGCATCACCTGAAAGCTTTAGGCTTAATAGATCTAAAAAATATATCTCGCTTTGATTGTTCATAAGATTACTACTATAAGACTAGAATTATTGCCGCTACCGTGAAACGTATTTTATAAATTATTGGTTTTATTTTCATTTTAAACACTTCTTAGCTCACTTCGGATCTTTTTAAGTGCAATCCGCATATGTGTTTCGATAGTGTTTTGAGATATATTCATGATATTAGAAACTTCCTTGTACGTCATGCGCTCCTCTTTAATTAGCCTAAAAACCATTTGACATTTGGTTGGCAATGAGGCGACTATCAAGTTTACTCGCTTTACAGCCTCCGAAAAAATACATTGTTGTTCTGGATTAGGCGCATTGTCGGATAGTAACGAGTCGTACTTTTCGTCCATATCCACAGAATAATTATGCTTGTTGGCACTTATAGAGGTCAGGGTTGCATTTTTTATTGACGCCATTAAAAACAAGCGTAAATCTTGAACGCTTGCAAGCCTAGCTTCCATTAGCCACAATTTCATAAAAACATCAGAAACCACATCTTCACTCATAGATTTGTCCTTACAGATATTATATGAAAATCTATAAAGCAGAGGGTGAAAATGTAGAAATAACTTTTTATAGGATTGCTCATCTCTTTTATAAGCAACCTTATTTTGTGAAAAAATTATTTCTTGTGCTGTTAAATTCAAAAAAATAAGTTTATTTAGTACTCAACAATTTTTTTATACGTTTCCATGTCAATTGACTTTTCAATTTTCGCGATCACAACCGTCGCAACTGTATTACCAATAAAATTTGTTACAGATCTCGCCTCACTCATAAATCGGTCAACACCAATTAATAATGCCAAACCTTCAAGTGGAATTATTTTAACCGCCGTTAAGGTCGAAGCCAATACAACAAACCCGCTTCCTGCAACACCAGCAGCACCCTTGCTCGTAATTAAGAGTATACTAAAAATGGTGATCTGCTGGGAAATAGAAAGCTGTACATCAAAAACTTGTGCAAGAAATAATACGGACATGCTCAAATAAATAGAAGTACCATCCAAATTAAAGCTATAGCCCGTTGGAATGATTAATCCAACAACGGCCTTGTCACAACCGGCTTTTTCTAGTTTCTCCATAACCGAAGGCAAGACCGCCTCGCTACTACTTGCACCGATAACTATAAATATTTCTTCTTTAATATATCGGAGTAATTTAAATATACTTAATCCATAGTAGCGTAAAATTCCGTTTAATACTAGAAATATAAAAATCAAAACTGTTGCATAAAATGTAATCATAAATTTCCCTAGCACAAGTAGACTACCAATACCAAACTTACCCATAGTATACGCCATCCCTCCAAAAGCCCCAATGGGACTCAATTTCATAATTAAATGCAATATGTTAAATAATGCCTTATTGATGACACCAAACGTATTTATTAGTCCTTCGTTTCCCTTTTTTATCATCATCAATCCCATTGCAAAGAGAATGCTAAAAAATAATATTTGGATTATGTCGCCTTTCGCAAATGCGCCAATAATATTATCTGGAATGATATGCGAGAAAAATTCTAGCCAATTCATTTCTTTTCCCTTTTCCACAAAACCCGCAACCTTGTCTTTTGATAACCCGTTTAATACAACCCCTTTCCCTGGCTCTATGAAGGTTGCAACTACTAACCCGATAAACAAAGCAACAGTAGATACGATTTCGAAATATAAAATTCCCTTTCCTCCCACGCGTCCAACTTTTTTCATACTACCCGCTCCTGTAATTCCTAATACCACCGTAAAAAAGATAATGGGTGCGATGACCATCTTTATTAAATTAATAAATGTGTCGCTAATTACCTTCCCGGTTTCATAAAATGAGGGGACTAGAATACCAACAGTTATTCCAAGTACTATTCCTATTAAAACTTGTACATATAATATTTTCAAATATCTCATTAACTAAACTTACGATTATTAGGTTTAAATATTAACAATTATTTAATAATACTTTTCTTGGAAATGTTGTTTGTTTAAAAAAAGTGTGAAAAAAAATTGAATTGCATTCACGGTAAAAAAAAGGAGCATAAAAAACATAAGTGTAAAATTGACACACTAAATGCGCTGTTTTCTGTAACCTATTATTTTACAGACAGTTAAGAAGCAGGTGATTTTAACGTGTACTTTTTACTAGTGCAAAACTTCCTGTAAAATTGGCAACGACTTTATTTCACTAAATTTTTTATAGTGAAAGCTTAATGACAGCTGAAACAATTCCAATATCTTTTTTCTTTGCCCTCCACTTAATACGATATTTTCTAAATCATTATAAAACTGCACCTGTAAAAACATGGAGGCTGTTTTAGCAGTCTCTCCTTCTAAAAAATAAGGGTGTGCCGGAGGCCCCGCAACAAACTGCCCCTCTCTTATATCCAATACGGGCGTTTCATTACTATACTGTCCTTGTAATCCAAAGCCTAAGTTTTCACTCAAATGAATTAAAAAATAAATGGGCAAATTACTGACTAGTCCTGCACCACCCTTATCCAATTGCTTAAAAGTGTCTTCGATTAAGTAAAACAATTCAGGATGTGGTTCGGGTTGTAATGTTTGTTGCAATATTTCTACAATGTAAATTGCCACTGCGTTTCGAAGTACATCGGAATACGTATTTTGATATACATAATCCCAACTTACCTCTTTCACCATTTGCAATGTTTTCATTGGCGAATGATAAACCTCCATTTGTAAAACTGCTGCTGGCT
>Ga0208916_10000812_pt1 | contig 14126 bp, 18 predicted proteins | sample DEB19_08_DNA_5_FD_184523 | JGI IMG/M metagenome (GOLD analysis project Ga0208916, IMG submission 184523) | Aqueous microbial communities from the Delaware River and Bay under freshwater to marine salinity gradient to study organic matter... | ecosystem: Environmental > Aquatic > Marine >... | reverse complement strand
ATTGAATACCGAAACAATGACATTCCAGATTGCGCCAAGTATGCTGCTGATAGTACCCCAAACGGCATTGAAAACTGTGGTGACTACGTTCCAGATTGCCGTGAATACTGCTGACCAGAAATTGAACAGTGGTTTCAGAATCGTGTTCACAATCCAGTTGAATACACCTTGCAAGATGACGAAGATGATTTGTGCGATGGTTGAAATGATTGTCCATGCGACTTGGAATATTCCTGACCAAATAGTGAACCAGATATTGAACAGTGCGCCAAGTATGAACATGATGGCATTGAATACTGGTTGAAGAACGCTAGTCCACAACATCATGATGCCATTGAAGACGAACGACACAACAGCCCACACCGCATTGAAGACGGTTGTGAAGATGTTCCACACCTGTTGCACAATCCAAACCAACAGCTTGAACACGCCGACTATTATCAGAACAGTGGCAATCAGCGGTGCGAATGCGACAGCCAACACAGTCAACACGACTTTCTTGATGGTTTCGAAGTTGTCTTTGAACCACTGAACGATATTGCCGATGAAAGTGCCGATTGCTTTGCCCACGGCTTTGATTGTGTCACCAAAGTATATGAAGATGCCCACTAGAACCGCAATACCAGCCGCCACAGCCGCCGCAACGACGCCAACCGTACCAATTGCCATGAAAGCCGCTATCGCTGCGCCTACGATGCCGAAAACAGCCAACAAGCCCAACAATACCGTGACGGTTGCTGCGATGGCGGCAACAAGCTTTGGATTTTCCTTGACCCAATTGACAAACTTTTCAAGCAACGGTGCGATTGTTTCCATGATTTTTGTCAGCACTGGTTGAAGCGCTGTACCGATTGCCACTTGAAGATTCGTGGCTTGTGTCTTTTGACGTGCCAATGCACCACCGAATGAATCAGCAAGCTTTGCGGCGTCACCTTGCTGGTTGGTGGTTTCTTTGATAATTCCGTTGTATAGCGCCATGCGCACGCCGACGTCATCACCAGCTTTCGCCAAGTCTTGTGCTGAATAGCCTGCATCAACAAGCATGTTCGACAAGTTTTTGGTCACACCAGCGTTGTCGACCAGTGCGCTGTTTCCGTTCTTGATACCCTCTGTCGCACCGACGATTGCTTGACCAAATTCCAATGAACCTTGACGACCAAATGCCGCCGAATCTTTGAATCGTTCCATCAGCTTGATTGCTTGCGGCAAACTGAATCCAGCCGCCAACAGGTTTTTCAATCCAGCCGCCGAATCACCCAATGGCATCAAACCATCAGACGCCAATTCTTGCGCTGCTTTCTTGGTTGCGTCGATGTCGTTTCCAGTACCCTTTGCAACTGAAGACAACCCCATCAATGCGTTTTGCTGCTTCACAGCGGCATCGACAGACTTTTCAAGCCAATTGACTACTTGATTGAGTGCCAAACCAGCTGCCGCACCAAGTGCCGCCATTTCGACTGTTGCGCCTTTGAGTTTTGCACCAAATGTGTCGGCATCTTGACCAGCCGCTTTTGACTTCGACTTATACTTGGAATCATCCAAGTCTAGGTCGTAGTAGATTGTGCCGATTTTTTCTGCCATTTTCGTTTCACATTTCTTTCTTTAATTTCTCAATACCACTGTTGTCATCATAGTCTTTCAATATTTCAAGTATATCACGACTGTTGTCAACATAAGCACGACGCAATTCATTTGCCTGCTGCTGTTTCATGTGTGGGTATGCCGACACGCCCAACAGTTTCAAATGTTCTTCAGCATCCAATTTGAAAGCTTGATTCAACAGAGAAAAGAACCAGTGTGCTGGTTCTTTCATCAACTGCGTCAGCGTATAACCGTTATAGAATCGCAAGAATATTGCGACCATCTTGATAAGCCTTACGCCGTTTTTTTTTGGTCACCGTCTAGTTTGATGCCACGCTTTTCAAGTTCCTTGGTGTCGGCTGGTTGTGCCGATTCGACGAACAGGTCAATCAGCGCAAGAAGCTGTTCCATGTTCAATTTGTATTCCTTGAGTGCTGGCACGATGTTGGTCAAACCGTTCTTCAGATTGTCCATCACCTCTGACATGTTGTCGATGTCGATGTTGTCACCTTGGTTCTGAATCTTTTGAAGCTTGCTGCCAAGTTTCGCAAGTTCAATCAAATCTTCAAGTGACGGTGGGTCGAATTCAATGATGTTGCCACCAATTTTGACACGCTTCTTCGACTGACCAAGTGTGTCCAAGTCCAAGTCAAATGTTGCGTCGTTTTGCGGTGTTTGCGTCATATCGTCATGATACCTTTCTATGATATTGCTGTTGTGCTGTTCAGTATAAATCTTGTGCTTAATTTTAGCAACTTTGCACCCTCTGCGTCTTTGTCCATGTCTTCAATCATTGAATCATGGTGACTGAAGTGGATGAAATAACCTCTTGCCGTGTAGTGGTGGCGTCGGTCAAACAGATTGAAGATTTCAGTCAGATGTTCGAATGCCTTTGCGGTGTCGGCGTTCCTTGCCCAAAAATCAACAGACTGGTACAGAATGCCTGTTTCCTTGTCTGGTGGTTCAGACGGTGCGGCAACGACGAACACGCCATCAACGCCACGCTTCAGTTCACCAGCAAAGATTGTTTCACGAATAGTCAGTGAAGTATTGTCAGCGGTGAAGTTGGCAATGTCCTGAATGATTGGATTGTCCAAAGCTGCCATGTTATACCCTCACACTTTCGAATTCACGTTTGAAATATGAACCAGACTTCGGTGCAATCACCTTGCCGCTATCTTCAAGAAACTTTTTGTTCGTGCCGCTGGTGGTGTAGTTGCGAACGACATGCGTGCCGTCTTTGCGCATACCACGGTGCTGATATGATGCGTATGCTTCAGCACCAGATTCACCGTACTGAATACGACGGTGCAAGCGACCAACACGCAAGTGTTCACCGCTGTTCTTCAGTTCACCGCCCTTGTATGGCACTTTGAACTGTGAAAGCACGAAGATGTCATTGCCCATTCTTTCAAGCGCACGTTCCATGGCGGCTTCATTTGCCCTTGTGAATGCTGCCAACTTGTTTTCGACTGTGACTGTTGCGCCCATTATGAAACCCCCAAATTGGTGATGGTCACGCCGCACTTGATGAATTGAACGGTTGTTTCGCCAAGTCGTCGTGCGTATGTGATTTCATCGACCTGATAATATTCACCATTGTATTTGAGAATAGAACCACGCACAACAGGTGCGTCGGCTGCCAAGTGTACCAATGACGATGCGTCTGACGTGTCCTGATGGCTGCCACGGCGCACAAGCGTGATGTCACGCCATCGACATGGCAAGACTTGCGTGACGCCCTCTACTTCATCACCAAAATCGTTTCTGGTGGTGGCTATCAATTCGCACTGGTCGACAAGATAGCCGTCAATCATCCGATAAGTACCTCATTGTAGTTGTCGAAGATTGCGGTGATTTGCACGTTGTCTTTCGTCATGTCTGCAAACGTGCGGCTGTACCCCTCAATGGATTCTGATTTCACTGATAATGACATGCCAAGTTGTGCGCTGATTGATTGTGCCGCAAGCCATGATGCTGCGTATTGAATGTCAGCTGGTGCGTCACCTCTACCGAAGAATGCTTTGACAGCCAAGTTGGTCACGTTTGATGGGCAACCAGAACCCCAATACCCTGAACGTCGCTGAAGCCATGTCTTGACGGTTTCATTGCGTGGTCGTGCTTCATAGTCGCTTGTGTCGACATCGCTGCCAACTGGATTTTCGTCAGCGTCCACATAGAACACACGAAGTGGTTTGTCTTCAGCAACGACAAATGGGTCAACGTCAACCATGCGGCTGCGCTCAACATCATAGTATCGTGTGGCTTCGGCTGGTGTTTCAAATGACGTACCGATTCGGTTGTTGATGAATGCGTCAACTGCTGCCAATAAAGCATCCAAACCAGCTGCTTCGCTGGTTGTCAGTGAACGTCCAAGTGCTGATTCAACGCTTGCTTGTGTTGCGTATGCCATTTGTCACCCTCTTTCTTTTTTGCTGTTCGTTCGACTTCTTCTTTGAAACTTCAGGTTCAAGTATCGCACGGTGTGTGATTTGTTCTTGGCTGATTGCCTTGCGGCGCTTCAATGCTTCGTCGATTGTACCCATATTCAAATTATACTACAAAAGCACAAACAAAAAGAGGTCGTTTCCGACCTCTGATTGCTGCCCGATTGCCATTTCTTACGAAATAGCTTCAGCACCGATGCGACCAAGACGGCTGCCATCTGGTTGTGATTCGTCAACGAACGCACGGAATGTGGTTTCAAGAACACGTTGTTCGTCAATCTTGAAGCCCATTTCGACGTTTTCAACTGACGCCGCAAGCCAAATGTAGATGTCTTCAGAAAGGTCATTTGCTGCACGGTTGCGTGGGTGCAAGCGCAATGGCTTCGCATCCTGTCGCAATAGGTAGCCTGCATCACGACCAAGCCCAAGCTTGTCGTCGCTACTACCAAGTGCATATGCCCCCTCTGGAATGGCAACATTGTAGTTGTCATTCGTCACTTCAGCCAAGAATGCTTTGATAAGCAAATTCTGACCTGTCAGTGCCATATCGACTGGCATGTTGCCGTACTTGTCGACGGTCAAGTCTTCAAATTCACGTTCGAAAGTGAATTCAACGCCACCTTTGGTGTGACCAAGATGGATTTCGTTCAAGAAGACGTCACAGTCACCGATTCGTACATTCGCAATATTCGCCATGATATGTGTTTCCTTTCTCTACTTACTTATTTTGATATTAGGAAACAGTACCAGTGCCGATGACACAGAATGCTTCAGGAAACTTGACAAGCGCAACCATGCGTGTGACCGCACGAAGTGCTGACATGTCTTGTTCGTACAGATTGACTTCTTGTTCATCTGCATCGGTGACAGTGGCTTCTTTGCCCTCTGTCAGAACAAGTCCACGCTTGACGTACAGTTTGACACGCTTCAGGTCACCGAAGACTGTGAATCCACGGTTGCTGCCGCCGTCCTGTACTGATGGCAAGACGTCAACTAGAACAACAGGTGTACCCCATGGTGTCTGTGTGCCTGATGTCAGCGGAATCATGTATTCGCCTGATGTGCTTGCTTTGTTCTGACGAACAACATTCCACACGGTGCGGTGCATGTAGTGCTTGCCGTTCTTTGCACTTGCTGTTGGCACTTTCGCTTCAGCGTTCAACAGGTCATCCCATGTGATGCTTGTGATTGCTGCACCAACAGTTTCGGTTGCAACACCAGCGGTTTCAAGAATACCAGTACCAACACCGCTTTGGTTGTACAGACTGCCGCCGTCGTCGGTGAACACTAGTTCATCAGCGATTCTTGCACGTTCCTCTGCAAAACCTTGTGTGACTTCAGCCCAAAAGTCAATTGCTGCATCTTCAACAAGTTCGTCTGTTGCGATGGCAATTGCTGCAAACTTGCGAAGTTCAACAAGAATGCGGTCAATTGTCAGCTTCGTACCCTTTTTCTTCGCACCCTGACCAGTTTCGTACATGGTCACGTTTGAACCACGCTTGTTGGTCTTGATGCTGTTTGTGCTGATGTTTCGAACGTCAGCTTCGGTGAATGCTACACCGTAATCAGCTGCAAGCTTTTCAACTTCAGCTTCGAATTCAGGGTCAGCCACAATGTAGCCACCGTCTGCATTCACGTCAGTGCTTGCATACCCTGCTTTTTCAATGTTGCTGATTGCAACACTGTTCAACGCTTTCAAAGCGCTGCGGTCACCCTTTGTGAGTGCCATTGCTGAACGCATAAGACGCTGCGGTGCTGAAAGTGCTTTCAGTGCCTTTGTTGCTTCGTCTTCGTCAGCGTCGTCGTCACCCTCTGGTGCGTCATCGCCTGCACCCTTGGTGCTTACGTTCTTTTTGACGACTGGTTCTGCTGGCATAGCTGCTTTGACAGCTTCGTCAACAGTTGACTTGATGGTGTCGCCCATACCTTTTGCGACTTCGGCTGCAATTGCTTTCACAGCTTCATCGTCAAGTACAGTTTCGATTTGCTCATTCTTTGGCATAATCGTTACCCCTCTTTGAGTTTATTGTTTATAGATGCAATCAACAGTTCGGAAACTTTATCGACTGCTTTCGCATTGCTGCGAACAAGAACAAGACGGCGCACGGTTTTCACTTTCGTGTCACCATTTGCATCGTCGTCGTCTTCTTCGGTGTCCGTGGATGCTGCATATGCGGTTTCCAGTGCCGAAGTCAGTGCTTTCAACGATGCAATGTGCGATTTGATTTCATCTTGCGGCATAAGCTTTATTTTGTCAACCATTGCTTCTTGTTCGAAGTCAGCGAATGACTTGCGAAGTGCGGCGGCTTTCTCTTTGCCGACACTCTTTGCGGTGATAAGCGCATCACGGTGTGCGCCGACTGGTACAACAGAAACTTCGTACAGTTCCAGCTTTTCAATTGTCATGTAGTCGTCTGACCATTGCTTGACCTGACCACCAAGTGACACGGCGTTGATGACGCCATCCAGAATCAAATCATACACTTGTTTTGCGAAGTCGTATTTCTCAACTGCCAATTTGATGCGTGCCATCAAGTTGCCGTCTTCAACCCAAATCTTCGTGATTTTGCCGATAGGTAGTCCAGAATAGTCGTGACCCCAAAGCACAGTTGGATTGCGCTTGATTTGCTTCAGGTCGATTCCCTCAACAAGAATCTTTTCAAAGTAGCGGTCTTCGTTGCTGTTTGATACGACGGTTTCAAATTCACCATATGCAAGCGCTTTGCCTGTCGCACGCTCAATTGCTACAACTTCAGACTTGCCATCTTTTTCAACGGTCTTTGTTGCCGTTTCGATGACTGCACCACAGTGAATTTTTTCGTCGGCTGTTTTCTCGATGCCGAATCCTGCGAATGTTGCTGCTATTGTACTCATTTTCTTTTTTCCCTTTACCCTTTCTATAAAAACAACCCGATGCCAAACAAATCAGCTTCAAGCCGTATCTGTTCGACAATCGGGGTCGTTGCCCACTCTGGATTGTACTGGTGTTATCATATCGCTTGAAGAATCGGCTGTCAACATAAGCGATTCGTCGGGGTATACAATCACCCGAATCAAATCTTTGTGCTTGAACTCTTTTGTGCCTTTGCACGGCATGGTCAAGTCAGCGAATAAGCCTTTGAACAAAAGCCGTCCACACAGTGGGCATCGAAATTCACGTTCGTTCATCAGTCTGCTGGAAATAGCCAACAATGACAGTTGGCGTGTGCGTGTGCGTTTTCAACGGCGTCATAGTCTTGAACTACTTCACCGCCATCTTCACCGACCATCGTGCCGCCCTTTGGCACGAATGAAGATTCAACACTGATGATTGTTCCATCCATCGCACGACAGTATTGGCATGGATTCGAACCCAATGCACGCCACACTTTGCGCTTCACGCCTGCTTGCTTGAATCCAAGTTGCACACCCTTGTTGATGGTTTTGTGCGATTCGCTGTCTGACAATCGTTCGGTTCGGTAGCCAATAGCCTTTTCGTATACCGCATTGACACGCTTCGTCAGTGCCGCCAAATCTTCACCAGCATTGACACCAGCTGCGATTTCAGCTTTCAGTTTGTCGACGGTTTGTTTGGTGAAGTCGGTCATGACACGTCGTGCGGCTTCTTTTGCGGCGTTCTGTGCGCTTGTGCTGAATAAGAAGTCATCTGCATTGTCTAACAGCGCCAAAGCCGTTTCTGCGCCCTGCTGGATGGCAAGAAGCATCAATGGAATCAACCATTCAAGTGACTTTTCGGCTTCTTCAGCTTCGTTCGGCATGATTTCTTCATATGCCTTGGTGGTGGCGCTGCCGTCCTGTACTGATGCGGCGTATGCTGCCAAGTTGCTGACAACGAATTCTTGCTGCGCTTTCAGATTCTTCTTCAACTCTGACTTGTAGCGTTTGACGACCTTGGCGTCAATCTTGTCTAGCTGTTGAAAAAAAGTTGATTCGGCTGCGTCCTTTTTCGCAACCGTGATGCGGCGTACTGTCTTGACCGCTTTCGTGCTGTTATCGCTTCCAGCATCTTCAATTGATGTCATGTTGAATGGTATGTACAGACGGTCACCAGCTGCACCAACCGTTGGCAATCCACGGCGTTGGCGCACTTCATTGACTGTCATCACACGGTTCACCAGCTTGTCTTCTTCATTCAGCTGTCGGTCAACGTCTTCAGGTATCTGTGAAACGTGTCCAACCACAATGCTTTCGTCTTTGAAGTTGCGACGAAGAATGTTTTGAATGCCGTCATCCAAGCGCACTTGCTTCGGGTCAATGACACGCTTGCTGAATACATAGTCACCAGCTTCGATGTTTGCACGACCCAAGCCACCTTGGTCAAAGTCACCAAGAATGAATTTCGGCATCCTGAACATTTTGAAGATTTTGTCTTCAGTCAGCGACTTCAGCTTTTCCATGTCCAAGTCACCAAGTGACAAACCAATCTTTGTGAATGAAGCATCAGCGCCACGAATGAACAAAGTCTTGCCGACGTTGGCAAGCCCCTCTGTTTTCTCTTTCCATGCGGCTTTGACTTTCTTGAACTGTTCACGCTCAATCTTGCCGTTGATGGTCAATATACCTGATGGTGATGCTTGATTCTTGATGAAGTTGCGTTGGAATAGTGCGGTGTCTTCTTCGGTTTCAATGTAGATGATGCCTGCTTCAACCGTGCCGATGCCATAGTATTCATCTTCAGGATTGAATGTCTTGAAGTGCTGCACTTCGTCAACGTCCAATGGCACTTCAGTTCCGCTGTCGTCACGGAATGTGTACCCAATGATGTCACCGTTCTTGTCGGTAGCGATGCGCACACGGTCTGGTCGCATCAAGTAGATTTCACGAACCTTGCGGCTTCGTTCTTCAACTGACAGATACCAATAAGCGTTGCCGACCAGTTCCAAGAATGATTGTGTGGCAACAAGCAAATCGAACTTTGATGTCAGTCGGTTGTTTGGTCGTTCCAACACCTTTTCGAATTCGTGCTGCGTCTGTGTCAGTTTGCCTGTGCGATTGTCTTTCTTGTTGAACAGTGGTTCATATTTGGCAACGTCTTCAGCGATGGCGCTGATGCAAGTCATGACAATGCCACGGTATAGCTTCAGAAATTGGCGCTTCGCACGATACTTGGAATATGAATTGACCCATGTGCTGAATGATTCACCAGCGGCGGCAAATGTTCTTGTGATTGTTTGTGCGATTGCGTTTCTGATTTTTCCCATATCGTTTGCTTTTCACCCTTGCTTTCTTCTTACGTTTACTATACCATCACACGACTTCAAAATCATCATCATCAATCATTTCAGTGTTGTCGGCAAATGTCAGTGCGCCTGCGTCGGCAACGTCTGGTGAAGTGACAGTCATGTTCAACTCACGCAATCGCTTTTTCAAATCTTCTTTCGGTTCAATTTGGAAACGTGACGAACTGTCTGTCTTAAAGTATACAACAGATAATTCTTGCCACTCTGGTGAATCAACGATTTTGCCGCCGTTTTCCAGCCACACTTTGAATTGATAATACATGTACGCACGCATGTTTTTGTACTTCTTCGGTTCTGGTGCGCTGCCGCCGAACATCACTTTGTTCACATAGCAATCAAGTTCATACAGCCTGTCTGATACGCCTTGACCCAATCCACCATAGTCGTTGCCGATGTTGCCGCTGTTGACTTCGAATCGGTCTTTGTAATTCTGCACCGTGACAACGTGCTGCATCGTGTCGTCGGTCTTGTTGGTTTCCAATAGCTTCATGACAGTTGGTGTGCGCAAAACGAATGACGAACGGTCTGAACCGCCACCAGCGAAGTCGTTTCCAAGTCGGCGTTCACCCTGTGTGACACGTTCACCAGATTCAAGCGTGACCGCCTGTTCATCGTCAGCCAACATTGCTTGATATTCTTCTTCAGTGATGATGGCATTTTCAATCAAGTCATCGCTGAACAATCGACGGTAGCCACCTGTGACCACTTCATCTTTCGGTGGAAATTTGACTTCATACAGAATATCGAAGAATGGTTCTTGCCGCATTTCTTCAATGAAGTCGATTGTATAGCGCCCCTCTTTCACAGCCTGCTGCCAATCAACACGGATTTTGAAATATTTCTTCGACTTGCTGGTGCGTTCAAAGTGGTTGTTGTAGAACGGATTGCCAATCTTCATCAAGAACGAATCTTTGAAGCCACCCAACATGCGCATCACCATTGCTTGCAAGTCATCTGGTATCAGTGCGGCTTCGTCTTCGATGATGTTGCGTGACCCTTGACCAGTCAATGATTCTTTCACACGCTTGCGGTTTCGGGCGTCAGCCGTCAGTGTGCGGATTTCACCGCCGTTTTTCCATGTGATGCGTTCTTGGTTTCGTTTGTGCTTCAGCTTTTCAGCCTTTGGCAAATCTTCAAGTTCAATCTGTGCGATGAACACTTCATGGTCGAATATGTGCTGAATCGCCTTGCCCATGATGATGTCGGCTTTGGTCTGGTCTGGTGCAAGCACCGTCCACTTCTCTTTCTTCGACTGTGAACGCAACAGCAATGCCATTGATATGGTTTCAGACTTTCCATACTGCGTGGTGGTTTCCACCTGTACACGAAGATGCCGTTTGAATACGATTGCGCCGAAGATGTCTGCTTGACCGTCAGTCAGTCGAAATGGCAAGCCGTCATCGTCTTTGAAGAATTGCGCACATAGTCGCTTTGCAATATCACGTTCAGCTTTCAATTGCGCTTCGGGTGAAGCGTACAGCGCAATATCAAGATGCTGGCGGCTGGTCTGAATCGTCTTCTTGACTAGTGTCTTGTCCATCGCTGGCGTCAGCCTTTCTGTTTACTGAATCAATCAAGTCGGCAACGGCATCAAGTGCATCAGTTGCTTTGTTGTTGACCGCTGTTTCTTCGACGAACCCATCAACCGTCTGAAACCATAATTTGATGGCGTCTGCTTTTTTCTTTTCCCTGATTCCCTCAAGTAGATGATGCACGACTTCGGGTGTGAATTCCCTTGCCCAATAGCGCCAATCAATCATCTGATATTCGGCTGGCACTTCCTTTTTTTTCCAGTCGGTCAAAGTGTCTGGTGAAATTCCGAATCGTTTGGCAAAATCACCCAACGTGCGCAACTGAATCAGTTCCATGATTTCAGGGTCTTTCACACCACGACTTTCGGCATCGTCTTCAGATATACCACGCAATGTCACTGGCAATGAACGCCAAATCAAGAACAGCCGATATTCATGCCCTTTGTATGGATTGAATTCAGCTTCAGTTTCGGATTTCTTTGGAATTTTCCGAACGATGTCCATTGATAGTGGTTTTTGCGTGTTGCTCATGTTTCTAGTATACCTTTATTGATTCACCCTGCCATACGACAGAACATATTTGCGTGTTTTTCTATCAAGACGCATGACACGATAGCTGTGACCCTCACGCCATGCACTGTGTATCAAAGCCTTGACTGTGTTCCAATCATAGATTTCACCAGTATCAGTGAACTTGCCTTGCCAATGTCTTTTGTCTTGGAATGCACCGCCATGGTGATGAACGTATTTGATTTCGACTGTACGTCCTGATGGCTTCATGATGCCGCCTTGAGTGCTTCAGCCACACCACGCCATTCGTCAACATCCATTTGCATACCAGCATGACCATCACGAATTGCTTCTTCGATTTCTTCAATCATTTTGGTACGCAACTTCGGTTGAATGCGTGACACGTTCATCTTGATTGCTTTTGCGGTTTCCGACACGACGTATGTGCGCCGACCAAGTGCATATCTGAATGCGCTGAATAGAACACCGTCGTCAATTCCTATCATGTGCATCATGATTCTGCACCCCCTTGAATTACTGTCAGCCGTGGTCTTGCTGTTATTGGTACGACTGCCGCACGACCCATTGCTTGCAATAGTTCGGTTCGACGGCTTTCCCACATTTCTTTGCCCTCAATCAGCTTTTCTTCAAGCGTCATCAGACGTTCGATTTCATGGCGTACTTCGTCAATGTAGCCATCAACCTTTTCGCATTGTGCTTCGACGAAATCAAGCCTGTTTTTCATCAATAATTGTCGTTCCCAAGCTTCGGTTCGTACAGTGATGGTGCGACTACTTCAGTGTTCTTGCTTGCCAGTACATTGCACGCAAAAGCCACCCAATCGAACCATGTACCCTCTACACAGCAACTTTCGTCTTTGCCATGAAACCTGAACAGGTCGTCTGGGTTTTTCACCACTGGTGCGTTTCTCAAATCCTTGTCTGGGTTGAATAGACCAGCGATGCCAGTATATGCCGAATAATCAGTATATTCGCCGCTGCGTGCATTCACACGCTTTGCGCCCGACACATAGTGACTTGGCAACTCTTTGACATCATTCACTTCGTATTCTGGTACTGACTTCAGATATAGGTTATGTGCAAAGAATCGTGTTGCTTCACAGTTCAAAATACCCAACGCCAGCTTTATCATGTCAGCCCAAGAAACAATCGGGTTGCCGTTTGGTTCGAACACCCACCAATCACCAAGCGTGCCACGCTCAAGACCAGTCGATTTTCTGATTGATGCTTCAAGCCCCAATTCAACGAACACCGCTTCATCGAGTGCGTATTGATGCACTTCTGGTCGATATTCGAATAATGTGTACATGTCTTTGTACGTTTGATTTGTAAAATCGCTCATGACTGCGCCCCTTTCTTTTTACCTTGCAATTTCCATTCGTCACCGACTTTGTGATATTCAGCGACGGTGCAATTTTCATTCGGGTATAGTACATTGCCATTCTGGTCAGCGTGACCAGTGGTGACAGTCCAATCAATCAGGTTTGTGTACCCTTTTTTGCGAAGTTCAATGCCATACGTCACATCGACACTGAAGCATTCATCGTGCCAGTAAAACTCATGCGCCAAAAACAATTCCATCGGTGTAATGAAGCAATACAGACCGCCGCCATCAATCTTTTCGAAGAATGACGACTTGTTGAATGGTATGGTTGCCATGACTGTCGGGTTTTCCAAATCGTTCATACGCCAAGCACCAATCATGCGAATGCCGTGCCTGCCGACTTGTACGCCCTCAATCAAGCCGACTTTGACATTCTGGTCGGTCAGTTCCTTATAATCGGTCAAAAGCCGCTGTAATGCGTCAGCTTGAATCTGTGTGTCGTCTTCGACCATGAACAGCATGTCGAACTGGCGCTTCATGCCACGAATGGTGTCTTGCACCATGCCCAACATTTCTTTGATGCGTTCACGTCGATAGAACAGCCGAACTTCGTGCGGCGCTTGACGTTTGCTGTTGCCGAACCTGTATGCGAATGGCACTTCATACTTTTCAAACTTGTCGGTGATGAAGCTTTCTGTGATGTCCACATTGTCGATGAACACCAGCAATTCGACTGTGATGTCAGTGAAGCGGTTCATTGCCGCCAACTGCTTTGCTTGCATTTCTACCGCCCACTTGCGTGTCAGCGGCATGACAATCAAGACGCTGTTGATTCGATTATCTGCTGAAACACTGTCTGGTAGTATGGTTTGAGTTGTTTCCATGATAGCCCCTTTCCAATTTCGATTGCTTCTTTGTTTGACCACGACATGAATTCACGGTCTGCAAACTGACACATCTTGAACGCCAAATGATTCGGGTCGGTTTCATAGATGTCAATTTGCGTGCGTGTCGTGAATGACCGTTCACGCTTTGCTGGCACAAGCCATTGTTTTGGCAAGCGATAGCCGTTTGGTTCGATGTCGGGCATGATGACTGGTATTCCAGCCGCCAACGCTTCTTGCATCGGCAAACACAGCCCACCATATTTGCGTGGTAGCACCAGCACGTCGCCGTCTTTGTACATGTCAGCATAGTTCGGAATGTCACGAATGATTTCCAAGTCGATTGACTGCTGCGCTTTTTTGATAAGCGTTTCAGTCGTGCCGTCCAATTGCTGTGCGTAGATTTTGAACTTGAACTTGTTGCCACACTTGACTGCGGCTTCAATGAATGTCATTGTGCCGTTTCTGTCGTGAATTGCCTGCTTTCCAGCAATATGAAATATTGTGCGACACTCACTTATTTCACGATAGTTGATGTCCAACCCATCTGTTGGCACTGGCAAATCAAGCACTGGTGCGATTCCAAGT